>Ga0233420_10000273_pt1 | contig 23113 bp, 25 predicted proteins | sample Watercolumn_Mata_4_FD_183009 | JGI IMG/M metagenome (GOLD analysis project Ga0233420, IMG submission 183009) | Freshwater microbial communities from Lake Matano, South Sulawesi, Indonesia - Watercolumn_Matano_2014_102_MG | ecosystem: Environmental > Aquatic > Freshwater > Lake | place...
CACCTCCCGTCATGAAGTGAGTTTAGATGACAACCGTTTTTATGGACATTTCAGATGTCCATTCATAGGGACAACTGAGATGTCCGTTAACAATGTACCCGACTTTAACATAGGCTTGACATCTGGAAAAATTGTAGTAAAATTAAAAAAATGAGAAATCCAAATGTTTATGTAAGGAGAGAGCTTCCACTTTCGAAAAAAGCAATTTTGGCGTTTGGCCTTCTTTCTATGGCAATTTCAGCGTGCGTAGGTCAACCATCAATATCGCCTACCCTTGCGACTGAACCAACTTTAAGTCCGCCTCCGGCAACCGCAACAAGTACTCCATTTCCTTTCTCAACTCGTTGGGCAGTATGCGGTACTATCAAACCTGGGGAAGGAGTTTATCGTGCTTTAACAAGAGCAGGAGGGGCTCCAATGCATGAAACTTGGACGGCTTCTATACAAGACCAGGTAATAATAAAGGATAGTAAGGGTAATAAACGTGTATTTACCGTCGAAGAGGTTCTTGAGGAAAATCCCACTGTTCAACCTGGAGATACTGTCTGTCAAACAAACTTTCCAATGACTAACGCCGAAATGGAAGCGGCTGCTGAAGGAAAATAAAGAAATAATATTCAATCCTTTACCTCAAACCTCCCCCTATACATTCCCATCCCGCAGGAGAAATTAATCGTTCCTTCTTCGTCCGGAGTAAATTCGATGATGTTTTCGCCGTATGCAAGCGCTTTTTGGATTCCCAGTTTTGGAGCAACAAGATATCCCTGACAGCCAAAAACGTTCTCACCGTTAATAACCCATTTTACCGGAACTCCTTTTTTTAGAGCGAATAGATTGGGACTATAGCCGTAAGAATTTACGTTCATTCTGACTGTTTGGAATCCGTTTTGGATAACAGAGTTTGTAGTTGGTAGTTGATAGTTTGCAGTTAGGAAATTAATATTGATTCCATAGAGAGAAAGAAAATTAGAGAAATAAGATAATCCAATAACAAGCACAAGTACGCCGACCACTTTCATAAAATATGGATAATACTTTGACTGGGCACTTCGACCATGCTCAGTGTAAATAAACGAACTGAAGTAACCGATTAAAAGAAGCGAGGGAACCGTTCCCAATGCAAATATCATCATGGTGAGCGCGCTTTGCACGGGGCTGGCTAATCCCAGTGCATACACCTGTACGGTCTGTGTAAATCCGCACGGAAGAAGATAGGTAATCGCGCCAAGAAAGAAAGCGGTTTTTTTCGGATGTTTAATAAGCCTGTGTTCGAGTCGTTCGAAAAGATGTTTGGTTAATCCTGTTGGAAGTAGTGAACCAAGCGAAATAACCCTCGCCATATCAAGTCCCAGCAAAACCATGAACAGCGAGACAAACAACGTGAGGGCCGATCCGATTTTGAGATTGATAATCAAAAAGTTTCCAATAAATCCTGCCAAAAAACCGAATAATCCATAGGAAAGTACGCGGCCGAAGTTGAATGAAATCGCAGAAACAAAATTGGGATTTTTCTTCCCGACTGTTGCCAAAAACAGCGCTCCTGATGTTGCCATACAAGTCGAGGTCGAAGCAACGATACCCAAAATAAAAACGGAGACATAATTTAAATTACCGGCGAGATTAATATCAGGAATTAATTTTGCTTCCTTCGCAATTGCATACACAATAAATAAAATAATCGCAATGACTCCAACGTCTGTTAGCCGCTTCAGCATTGACTCTCTCTGAAAATCGTTTATCGTTAATCGTTCATCGTTCATCATCACTTCATAGCCGTACACTTTAACCTTTGCGTTGAGAACATCGGCATCTATCTTTCCCGCATACTTTACTTCAACTTTTTGAGTCTTGAAATCCGCGTTCACTTCTTTAATATTCTCCACTTCTCTAAATTTATCTTCCATCAAAATTTCGCACGAAGGACAGTGCATCCCTTTAATATAAAGAGTTGCTTTTTTAATCTTTGGCATATTTTAATAATAACGAATTAGTTACTACTGAAATCGAACTTAATGCCATTGCGGCCGATGCTAGCATCGGATTGATTTTCCCAAGCATCGCAAGTGGTATAAGAATTACATTATACGCAAACGCCCAGAAAAGGTTAAGCTTTATCGTCCGCATTGTTTTCTTCGAGAGCAGGATTGCCGTCGCGACCGAACGCAGGTCTTTGTTGATAAGGGTTATTCCTGCAGCTTCCATCGCAACGTCTGTCCCGGACCCCATCGCGATTCCGACGTCAGACGAAGCCAGGGCCGGAGCATCGTTAATACCGTCGCCGACGAATGAAATTATGTTATTTGTTATTCGTTGATCGTTGATCGTTTTTTTATTTTTTTTCGATGAACGATGAACCATGGACGATGAACTTTCTTTCAGTTTCTTAACGATTTCTTCCTTTTCCTGGGGAAGAACTTCGGCAAGAACATGATCTTGTGTAATTCCCACTTGTTTTGCGATTGCTTGAGCCGTTCTTTCATTGTCTCCGGTAACCAAATACGAAGTAATTCCCATTTTTTGTAAGGCCTTGATTGCTTCTTTTGCAGTATCTTTTATCGTATCGGCAACAGCGATGAGACCAATAAGGACATAGGGTTTAGGGTGTAGGGTGTAGGGTCTAGCTGCGAGAAGCATGACGGTTTTACCCTCTTGTTCTAGTTTCTTAATTTCTTGATCTCTTAGTTTCTCAATGTCTATGTTTTCCTTTTCCATCAATTTCCTATTTCCAAAAATAACTTTAATCTTTAATCTTTTATCTTTAATCTCTCCCATTACTCCGTGGCCGGGAATTGCCTTAAAATTCTTTGCTTCAATTAATTGAAGTTTCTCGTCTTCTGCTTTTTTCACGATTGCTTCAGCCAAAGGATGTTCCGAACTTTTCTCAATCGAAGCAGCAAGTTGAAGCAAGTTTTTAGTTTGTAGTTGGTAGTTGGTAGTTTTTTGGTTTTTGGAATTTGGAATTTGGGATTTGTTTGGAAATTGGAAATTGGAAATTGGAAATTCCATGACTGGCATAATATCAGTCACGGCCGGTTTTCCTTTCGTCAATGTTCCTGTCTTATCAAAAATCACCGCATTGATTTTATGAGCGGTTTCCAAACTTGTAGCATCTTTTATCAAAATTCCGTGTTCTGCTCCTTTTCCAGTACCAACCATTATTGCGGTCGGAGTGGCTAAACCCATGGCACACGGACAAGCGATGATGAGTACAGCGACCATGTTGAGCATTGCATGTAAAAATGCAGGTGTCGGGCCAAAAACATACCATAACACAAATGTAGCAATCGCCAGCATAATGACAATCGGTACGAAATACGAGGAAATCACATCAGCCAATCTTTGAATTGGGGCTTTGCTTCCTTGCGCTTCTTCAACCAGTTTGATGATTTGAGCGAGCATTGTATCTTTCCCTACCTTTGTTGCCTTATAGGTGAATGTTCCTGTTTTATTCATGGTCGCTCCGATCACCGTATCGCCCTTGTATTTTTCAGCCGGAATGCTTTCTCCAGTAACCATGGACTCGTCGACTGCGGATTGTCCTGACAAAATAATTCCGTCAACCGGAATTTTCTCTCCTGGTCGCACTCGTATTACGTCTCCGACTTTAACGTCTTCTATTGGAATATCTGTTTCTTTGTTGCCTCTCACAATTCGAGCGGTTTTTGCCTGAAGTCCAATAAGCTTTTTAATCGCGTCTGACGTTTTTGATTTTGCTCGAGCTTCCAAATAGCGACCAAGGAGAATAAGTCCGATAATGATGGTTGAAACGTCAAAATAAGTTGATGGTTCTATCCCGAATTTTTTCGTTATTTCAGGAAACAATGTAACGAATACAGAGTATCCATACGCCATGGTCGTTCCAATAGCAACCAATGTGTCCATGTTTGCCAATCGATGTTTAATTGCTGGTATTGAGGCTTTATAAAAAGCTATTCCTCCCCAAAACTGAACCACTGTTGCGAGAACCAATTGTACGAAAAAGTTCTGGAGAAATGAGGGTGAGTATCTTGAAAGGCCCGGAAAACTGCCCCAAACAATGAGTCCGCCTAGTGTAAGACTCACAAAAACCTTTAGTTTTAGCTCGTTTAATTCTCTTTGTTTTTCGTTCTCTTGATTTGTGATTTGTGATTTGTTATTTGTTATTTCTATATCGTATCCTACGTTTTGAATGGCTGTTTTAATAGTTTGAACATCTATTGGAATAGAGGCTGTTACAGTAGCTTTATTCGTCGCGAGATTTACGACAGCATCTGTTACTCCGCTCACTTTTTTTAGGGCTTTCTCAACAGTATACACACAGGAGGCGCAATGCATGCCCTTGATGACAAAACTGCGTTTTGTCAGGGTATAGGGTTTAGCCATTAGGGTTTAGTTTGGTAATGAGAACATTTAACATTTTCATTACTTCATTTAACAGAAAATTTAATTTAAGAAAGTTCTTTTCGCTCAGGTAATTGATTCTTAATGCTATAAGAAGTTGTGTTTCTAACTCTGCGCCAGAACTATATGCAATTCTAAGAAATTGCACATACTCGTTTTTATGTCCGCGCATATATCCTTCAGCAATATTTGAAGGTATAGCTATACAAGCTCTTCTTACTTGTGATGTTAAACCGTATTGTTCATTATGTGGAAACAGTTTTGTATGCAGATAGATCAATTCACATAACTGCATCGATTTTTGCCAGACAATTAAATCTTTATAAGATTTCATATTTCTATTCCCTATACCCTAACCCCTAACTACTATTTTCCCATGAAACATACCCATCCCACAGGAGAACTGAAATGTCCCTTTCTTTTTTGGAGTAAGCGCAATTGATACTGTTTCATTTAAGGGCAAGGGTTTTTTTATTTTAAAATCGCCAAGAACTATTTCCTCCAAACACGGATTTGAGTCTTTGCGTGTGAAATTGAGTATGGTTTGTTTGTTAACCGGAATTTCTATTGTCTCCGGATTGTATCCGCCTTCAACAAGGATGTCTATCGAGCCTTCTGCCATTGCAACCGCCTCCTTCCTCTTCAAAAAAAACCAATAGGTAAAGAATATACCGAAAAGGCCAACAACTGTAACAAGGATTTTATCGAGACTCATAGTTGATTCTGTGTATAATCAACAGTTATATTAAAAATTAAATATAAAATATAAAAAATACATATGAAATATCAAATATATTTTATTTTTGCTTTGTATATTTGATTTTTTATCTTTTATTTTTGATATTGTTTCTATACTCCGCACCCTCCTCCCTGTTTTGGCGGAGCATCAGTAACTCCTTTATCAATCAGCCATTTCTTGACTGACTGTGCGCCTGATGCAGATGAAAACTCTTTGCTCAAAATTACCTGTCCGGGAACCTGTCTAAAATCCTTTCCTTCTTTATTTTTAAAATACAGAGCAATGTCATAATAATTCCCCGGAAACCAATAGGCGTTAAAGTACTTTGCTGCTTCGTACATCTGATTTTCGGTAGCCCCGTTTGACGCCATTAACTCTAATACACCAAGAAGTGCCATGCCGTGGTTGCAGTCTGGAAACGCGGTGGAATTGTTGCAGCAGGGCCGATAGATATTCGAAGCGACTCTGTCAACTAAATCTTCCTGTCCTGCGGTCAAAGGAATAAAATTTCCTTTTGCATAGTAATTCATCGGGTCTCCGGAAGCTAAGGACCATCCGCCGGTTGACGCAAAATTCCCCGCCTGACCATTCCCGTATTTCATCATCTCGCCGTCTGTCAGTATTTTTGATTTATTTGCAAGCCCGACTGCCCAGAAAAAATCGAGAAGGAAATACGAATTTTCCCGGTCGATCTTAATTTTCTTATTCGATCCTCTCGTAAGGATAGTGAACTGTTCATCAGTAAGCGGCGCACTCGATTTTTCAAAAACAGCTTTGAATTTATCCAGATCCAGCACTCCCATTTTTATCATGTCTGGTCCGAGCGTTCCGTAGGTCGCATTAATTTCGTATCCTTTTTCCGGATTGATTTCATCAAAAAGATTTCGAATGTCTTTATTGGGAATCGTAACTTGTTTGTTGAGAGATACAGATTTAAAAAACGATTTCACCTGCCACGGCAGTCGAGGAATCAGATACACAACAACAACTGCAGCAATCCCAACGATATAAGGAAGTTTGGATCGAACAAACACACCTCGTATCCTATGAGACAGCATGTAAATTACATAGAGCAATACGATAATAGAAAGCGTTTTTATCTCCAATCCTTGAAAGGGAAATGCGCTCAAAGACGCGGCGATCCCAAGAAGAGGAAGCAAAAATCCCGCGCAGACTGCGCACCCAACAGAAACCAGACTCAATACAACACCCGCAATTGAATTTGACATCGTTCCTTTTGCGTATTTTTTCTTTTGCTCGATGACATACATAAGGATGGTCAACGCAAAAGCAATAAGAACGTTGTTTACGACGGTGAGAGTGAGCGAAAGAACAATAAATGGCTTGCTGTTATCTACCAAAAATTTCTCCCAGCTCGTTGTTTTAGTAAGAAGCAGGTAATCGATAAAAATAAATACGACGAACAAACTTATGGAAAGCATTATATAGCTCACGCGGCCATATACCTTTTCAAGCGTTTTCAAAAAGTATTTCATGTTTTCTTTCTTAGTAATTTATAAAAAATGATAAGAATCATTATAAAAACTGTGATGTCGAGAATCGGATTCTGGAAATTCTTTGCAATCTCAAAGACGAAAAGCCTTATTCCTCTGCTGTATCCTTCCATTTGGTACATCTGGATCTTGTTGAACGCGGCGAGAAGAATAATCGAAATTCCGGATAGTATAAAAATTCCCGCTCCGAGATATTTACATATCGTATAAATTTTTTGGCGATTTTTCCCGGAGATAAAAGTTGTTGCTTTTGTATAAAAAAGCGAAATGAGAAAAAGAGGAAATACAATTCCAAGAACATACGCACTCGAAACTATCAGAGCCTGGAAAAGCGACGGCGAAAGTGTAGTTAAGGTCACAGCAGCAAAAAGAACCGGTGCGCAGCAAGAAGAAGAAAGGCCAGACATAAGTCCCAAGCCAAACACCGAAAACACGTTTATTTTTTTTTGAGCATCGGTTTTCACATGAAAAAGTTGCGGAAGATGTATTAATGGTTTTATCGTCATGATTCCCATGAAAATAAGAAATAATCCACCGAGGTAATAAATTTCCTTGTGATATGCGTCAAAAAAGAAAATAAAAAACCTTAATCCCAGCGCAACCGGAATTAAAATTGCGGAGAGGCCAAGCGCAAAAATGATTGTGTAAAACATTACTTTCTTGCCTTCTTTGAAGATCGTCCCCAAATACGAAGGGAACAAAAATGTGATGCAGCAAGGAGCAAAAAGTGCGAGCGCTCCTGCTAAAAACGATGCGGTAAGAGAAACTCCGAAGAGAAAATTGTTCATTTAACGTATGCCTTAACTTTGAATACTAGTTTTTGATTTTCCGGATCATTTGTTGTTACATATACTTCCCGCTCAACAGCACCATATACCGGCATAACAAATGGTCTATAAATGACTTTTACGATCGCTTCTTTTCCCGGAGCAATCGCTCCTACATAGTCGCTTACATTATGCATACCAAACTCTTCACTTTCTTTTCCGTCAATTACTAGTATCCCAAACGTACAGTTGCAGCTGGAAGAAACATTGGAAATCTGTAAAGGTTTTTTACCTGCATTTTTCAAGGTGAACGTTTCCGTTTTTTCATCCGAGACCTTCATTTCTCCCATATCTTTCAGCATTTCTTTTACTTTTGCTTTTGGTCTTTCTGTATCGTTTTTTGAGTATGAAGCAATGCTTACCTGTGGTTGTCCGCTTCCTGCAAATAAGAAGTATGACCCCACAAGAACAAGAATAAGAATGATTGTTCCGCCGATGATTAATGCTTTTGACGACATATTTACAAGGTCAGTCCCTTATTTCCGTTTAAAAACTTCTAAAATCTCTTTCACTTTTTCCTCTACGTTTTTATCGGTAATAATCGCGTCTTTTACGCAGGTTTTAAGGTGATTTTCCAATACGAGTTCGTCTACTTTCTGCAATGCTGACTGAACTGCTTGAGACTGCTGTGTAATATGAAGGCAGTATTCATTCGTGTCCACCATCGAGATCACTTTATCTAAATGACCTCTTGCAATCTTTAGCCTGTGAAGCAAATTATTTTTGTAATCCATATGCTTTATCCTATCCTCCACCACAGGATAGCAGGAGAAAAAAAAGAAGTCAAGGGAATTATTTTTCTACTCCATAAAATTTTACGCGGTCGCCCCTAAACATAAGGTCGAGTTCACCTGTTGGGCCGTTCCGGTGCTTGGCAATATAGAGTTTGATAAGTCGCTTACTCTGATCTAATAAATCCTCGCTGTCGTCTTCGTAATATAAAAACATAACAACGTCACTATCCTGTTCTATTCCGCCTGAATCTCTCAGATCTGAAAGTTGGGGTTTCTTCGTACCTCTCTGCTCTACCGCGCGCGAAAGCTGTGAAATCGCAAGAACAGGAATACGAAGTTCACGGGCCAGATTTTTTAGCCCTTGGGATATAGCAGAAACCTCTGTTACTCTTGATTCATAGAATCTTCCTGCATTTGCAAGCTGTAAATAATCAACAATAATCAATTTTATGTCCTTTTCAACTTTGAGTTTTCTTGCTTTCGTCCTCATTTCGAGAATTGATGCGCCCGGCGTATCGTCAATATAGATTGGAGCTTCGGAAAGCTCTCCCATCGCCTCGGTCAGTTTTTTGTAATCCTCGTCGGAGAGTTTTCCGGTTTTCAACCTCCATGCATCAATATCTGCCTGTCCAACTAATAGACGATCAACCAATTCTTCCTTACTCATCTCGAGCGAGAAAAATCCAACCGGAAGCTTGTCTTTTGTTGCAATGCTTAGCGCCATATTTAGTGCCAATGTCGTTTTCCCAATTCCGGGCCGAGCTGCCAAAATAATAAGGTTAGAATCTTGCATTCCTGCCAACTTATTGTCTAAATCAGCAAAGCCCGTTGGGATACCGCGAAGATGTGTTCCTTTCTTAACAAATTCCTCAAGCCGCTCAAAACTTTCCGCAAGAATTTCTTTCAGCTCGATAAAGTCCTGATGAAGATGCTGTTGAGCGAGCGAAAAGATTTCGACTTCCGCTTCGTCAATGAGTTTCTTGACGTCTCCTTTTTCTTCAAATGCCTTTTCGACCATGCGGGACGAGAGTTCAATGAGCTTCCGCTTGACATACTGGGATTTGACAATCTGTGCGTAATGTTCGACATACGCCGACGTAGGAACTGCATTAATGAGTTCAGAAAGATATTTCTGTCCGCCGATTTTTTTGAGCGTCCCTTCTTCCTTGAGTTCGTCCTGAAGCGTCACCACATCAATCGGTTTTTGCTTCTCGAAAAGCGTGAGCATCGCGGAATAGATTGCCTGATGTTCCGGAATATAGAAATGCTCGGACTTCAAAAATTCTGCGACGAGATTGATTGCCGAAGAATCGATGAGAAGCGCGCCGAGGACCGACTTTTCTGCTTCGGCGTCATGCGGAGGAACTTTTAAAGATTGAGAAGATACCATTAAAATTTCTAATTTCTAATTGACCTAATTTCTAAACAAGTACCAAAAATTTAGGATTGGGAATTATTTAGATTAATTAGAATAATTAGGTTAATTAGGTCAATTTAGTTGCTGATTTCCATCACCACAATTTTCATCTCTTGCTCCAACTCTTCTTTTCGCACGACGAGTTTGGGAACTGGCGGCAAAGATTCGAGTCCAAATTTTTTTAGAAATTCACTAATAGGCGCAACCTGTCCGAATGTTTTTTGATTAAGTTTTTCGTGATTGTAGTGCATAGGGATAACAATTGAGGGCTCGATTTTTTTAACGAGTTCTGCGGCTTCGTCAGCATCAATCGTGTAGAAACCTCCCACAGGAACCATCAACACATCAACCTCTCCTATTGAATCAAGAAACGCATCGTCGGGAACATATCCCAAATCGCCGCAGTGAAGCACCGATATTCCTTCAACCTCAACCTTATACATGACTACTTCTCCCCTTTCTGCTCCTTGTTTTTTATCGTGATAGCTTCTGTGTCCGAAAATCCGCGCTCCCAACTTTTCGAACTCTCCCGGCATATCGATAACGAGCTGTTCGCCTCCAGCAGGTTTTCCTACGAGATCTGACCGATTGTGATCGGAATGTGAGTGTGAAACCGTTACCACATCTGCTTCGAGTTTAGGAAATTTAAGGCCGATCGAAGGATCGTACGGATCGGTAACGAGTCTTACATCGCGGGATTTAATGAGAAATGACGCGTGACCGAGGTATTTGATTTCCATAGTGTAACCGAGTTAGACTCGGTGGGAAAAGAATAGCACAATAATTCTCAATTTTCAATTCTCAATTTTCATTTGCAGATTTCTTGTTTTACCTTTTCTTGTTCCGGAGCCGGCAGCTTTTTCACCTGTTCGATTACCTTTCCGATGGCGCTATCAAAAAGAGCATTCGAAATCGTTTCTGACGATTTTGATGTAACTGTGTTTAGAATATTTGAGGTAGTTTCTACGATATTTTCGGCGACTTCTTTTGTCTGGGTAACAATATTTTTTGGCATATTATTTGATACAGAGGCAATGTCTTTAATGAGATTGACCTCGGGTAATTTTTGAATATTTTCTGCTCCCAGAATAGTCTCGGGTTCTTTTTGTTTATTTTTCATCACAAGATTCAACACGAACGCAACACAAAGAAGAATTAGGAGAAAAACGAGCTTTGGAATAAATCCGTCTTTTTGTTTTTTTTCCAGTGGTCTGATCGGCATAGATAAGCTATAATAATACATTATACTGATTGTACTGGTGGTCGTAGCTCAACCTGGTAGAGCATCAGCCTGTGGAGCTGATTGTTGCGGGTTCAACTCCCGTCGATCACCCCAAAAAATTTAGACCTTCATAATAACCTAAAAATAGGTTGACAAAAAATTGAGATTAAGATAAAATAGAGATACTAAAATCTCCTGCGACACCGAAAGGTCTTCGCAGGATTTTTTTGGGGTATAATCTACATATGACTCAGAAACGTTGTTTTATTCTTATAGACGGAAGTAATTTTTACTTTAAGCTCAAGAATTTGAAACTGCATTACCTTATTAACTTTGATTTTACTCAATTTAATAGATCTCTTATTGCAAAAGGTAAACTTGTGGCATGTAATTATTATGTAGGCAAAATACGAACAGATGGATCAGAAAAAACTCAAAGATTGTTCAATAATCAACGTAAACTTTTCACACATCTTAAAAGACACAAAGTGCGTTACTCTCTTGGCTATCTTTTGAAATCCGATGGAAAATTTCATGAAAAAGGAGTCGATGTTAATATAGCCGTCGATATTCTGGTTGCAACCTATGAAAATCTATGCGATCATATTATCCTTGTTTCCTCCGATACTGATTTATTGCCAGCGATTAAAAAAGCCCGTCAAAAGGGTAAAACTATAGAATATATTGGTTTTTCGCATTCACCAAGCTTAGCAATGATTGCGAATTGTTCCGAGTCTAGATTATTAAAGAAAGATGATTTAACTCCATTTATTGATAAAAAATAATTTCGGTTCTATATGCGTCTATCCAGTCACCCACTTTTTTTATCACTCAACCGCCATGACTTGAAGAAAAGAAGAGCTGGATTCGAGTGTCCCTCCGGTCGTTTTCGCCTGAACATCAATTGTATGTACGCCCGCAGAAACAGAGACTAATCCATTGAGCGAAACAGGAACGGCGGAGCCCGCCGCGGGAAACGTTGCCTGACCATAGATTGATTTATCTACGCCGTCAACAAAGACGCCGTAGGTATTCATATATCCTTGAGCAGTATTTGGCGTCCCCTGATTTTTTGACGATGAAAAAAAATCGATCCACAGACTGCACGCAACCGGACAGTTGATTGTCACATACATTCCCATCGGGCCATAGACAGGAGAAGAAGTTGTGAACAAAGACCCTTGTGTTTTTGCCGTTGCCAAAATTTTTTTACCGACTGATTCTTTTGGACTATTCAATCGTGCTTCTAACGTAGCCAGAGCTGTCTCATCACTTGCCTGTTTTGACGAAATCGTATCCAAACTTTCTTCTAATCTTTTAAAGCGCTGACGAAATTCCAAAGCAAGATTACTGTCATTTGTGGACGCACTTTTGCTTTCTTTTTGGATATTTACCTGAGGTCTGTTGATCGCCATAAAAAAAACAGCAAAGGCAGTAAGAAACGCAACTACGATTACAAACAACGAGTGTTCAACTTTCATGCTCTTCTTTTATTCTATACTATTCAATTCGGAACAATTCATCTCCTGACTATTTTTTTGTGCAAGGAAATTGCTCATTCTACCTCTATAGAGGTATGATAGAATTAATATTGATGTGCACAACCGCAGCGAAAAAATTACAAAACCGTCTGTTAAAACAAATCATTTTCTTCATCTCCCCTACGAAAATTTGGGATTCAAGATAAGTAAACATTTTAAGGAGTGGTCACACAATCATCAGGCGCGTGCGGAAGAACTCATCGCAACCGCAGATTCTGTTGACGATTTTATCGCGATTCTTCGAGATAGAAAAAACGCGGGCAAAAAAACCGCAATCTGCTCGACAAAAAAAGAGGCTGATTGCTGTACCTATTCTGCTTTTATCTTCGATTCCAAACGGAAAAAAGCATACTACTGCCAAGGCAATCCCGCAAAACATGAATTTAAGAAATACGGATTCTCTTAACGTAATAGTTTATTCTTTTTGTCGGTCTTTTAATACTAAATCGGATCAGAATAAGATACAATATGCGTATGCGCATTACGATAAAATCTATTGGAATTGCAAAAAATCAGAACAGACAGCATTTCGGCGGATGGAAAGATGTAATGACCAAAATAATTATTAATAAAAAATATCAGGACGGCCTCGAAGGTTTGAAAGATTACTCTCACGTACTTGTTCTTTTTTGGATGCATGAAGTTAAGACATGCGAGCTTCGTCATGTACCTCAGGGGAAGATTGGAGAAGTTCCTGAAGTTGGGATTTTTGCATGCCGCTGCGTTCAACGTCCGAATCCAATCGGCGTTTCAATTGGAGAGATTATAACTATTAAAGGCAGTATCATTACACTCAAGGGCCTTGATGTAATAGATAACACGCCGATCATTGATATCAAACCATACACTCCACAGTATGACACGCTGTCAGACGTCAAGACTCCCGATTGGGTGAATAAATTGGAATATTAGTAATTAACATTCCTCGCTCTGGAGAACAAGAATTGGTGGTCAAAATAATTGAGCATCGGTGTAAAAGCTGGCGATATATTTTTTCGCTGATTAAGATAAAATTGAAGAAGCCTGTCTCCTGCTTTTAATTCTTCATTCAACACAACCGCAACCGATACTGGTGTATTTGCTGAAAGTTGCCGTACTCGGTCTAACTCCTCTGCGTCGCAGAGAGCGGCAATCACTAACGAGGATGACCCAGATCTTGCTAAATCACGCGGCAGATCAACAAGATCGTCAATAACCTGTGCAATGAGTGAACCTGAAACCGCCTGTCTCATAATATGCGGAAGCGATGCATGAAGCGTTTTCGAAGGAAATGTTTTTAAAAAATACGGCCAGACAGCCAAAACACCTGCCGCGGTAAACATTCCCGTTGTCTTTTGTTTTGACTTCACTGCCTGATCAAATGTCCTTTGATTATTTGTTTCATGTCTGCTTGCACTGGATAATATCTGCTCTGCCATCCATTTTCCAAGAAGAGGAAAACCGAGAATCCTCGTAAACTCGTCAATCATCCGTGCAATCGAAACTCCTTCTGAGTCTGTAACGTCCTGAATCGAACCAGGGAACCGGAGTCCACCGCTATCTGCCACATCATCGAGTGCCGAAACAATCCTCCACACTAGATGAGCCTTCTGGGGGAATCCTGATCTGCTGAATCTGTCTATTTCTTGTTGACTTGTTGCGCCAATAAAAGTTAAAAACATATACTGGGATATTGCCGCGATTTCCGAATACCCTTGTCCTCCCATAGACTGTACCCAAGGATTCAGTTCATTTCCGAACATCGAAATTATTTGCTGAAGACCGTGTGCGAATTCCTCTGCTCCATTTTGGTTTAATGCCAAACCGGAAGGAACTTCGTATTTTAATTCAATAGGCTCTGCCTGCTGAAGATAATATGTGCCTCTCGATCTCTCTGTCATCATGCTCTATTATATACGACGATCTATCCCGTATAATATGAATACCATGAATGATATCTACTACCCAGTTGCCCACCGGAGTCAGGAAGAGATTGACTCGGCAAAGGAGAGGTATAAAAGCTTCGACGTAAACTACATTCCTCAAATATTCAAGAAAGCACTCGGAGCAAAGGCTCTGCAATGGAAAAAACCTAGTTCATGGAGCACAACGCATATCATCTATTTTGTTACTGTTGATGGGCAGGAAAAACCGCTGGTGTTCCGCGCAAACTGCGGGCCGAAAAAAGAGGAATTCTATCTGAAGGTCGAAAAACTCGTGACCGATCAGGTGCGGCGCCTCGGCGTTCCGGTGAATAATATTTTGTATGTTGACGTTTCGCGTAAAGAATTCCCTTTTGACTTTCAGATTCAGGAAGTGCTCGAAGGAGCAGATATTGAAGACCATTTCAAAGGAACTCAAGAAAACTATGACAGACTATCGTTTGAGTTGGGAACCTACGTTGCGAAATTAAGCGTTCTTACCTATGACGAGTTTGGCAGATTTGACGAAAAACAGGCGATTAAAAATAAACTCGTCGGAACAAAAAACTCGATGTATGACTATGTTTGTACGCGACTCGATGATGATATCCAATTTCTTGCGAACCAAAAATTTATTACCGGAAAAACCGCAATAAAAATCAGAAAATTATTTGAACAATATAAGTCAATAATTCATGTGCAAAAAGGTTCTCTCGTCCAACATGATTTGGCAGATCATAATTTATTTTTTAAGGACAATTGTATCACCGGCATTTTTGACTGGGAGGCGTGCGTTTCCGGAGATCCGGTGCTCGATTTGGCGTCTTGTCCTACCTGGAAAACGCATTATCCCCGCGAAGCAAGGCTTATCGAGGGCTTCAAGTCAATCAAAAAACTTCCTGAATTTCTTAAAGAAAAAATGAATATTTATAGACTGCGGACAATGTTATGGAAATCTGTCTTTGGCATCCGCGCGAAGATAATGAATGAAGAACGAAAGAGTCGTTTTTTTAAGGCATTAGAAAAAATTTAACTAACATGACAGGTTCTTTTATACAAAAAGAGATTGCGCATTTCGATCGATTGAGCAAGGATGCAAAACGCCTTATATTGTCTTATTTTCTATACGGCATAGGAATTCCTTTTACCACAACTTTTATGAACGCATTCATCTGGAGATCCTCGCGCGACTTTGCTTCTGTGGCGCTCTATAACATGGGAACTTGGGTGACGCTTCCTTTTGTCTTTTTCATCAACGGCATTCTTCTTCAGTATCTTTCCATTTCAGTCCTGTACGTGCTCGGGCTTATTTTGGTTGCGTTGGTACCTTTCATTGTCATTATGCTTAGTATTAAGGGACTGACCTCGTTATTTTTTGTCGGAATTATGTTTGGAATCGGGTGGGGATTTTACTGGTCAAACCGAAACCTCTATAGCCTACGATTGACCGAAGATTCAAACCGCAACTATTTTTACAGTCTAAATTATACGCTCGATATTTTTACCAATATTCTTGTTCCGTTTCTCATCGGCTGGCTTATTGTGTTCGGCAACGGATACGCGTATCAAGTTTTAGCCATCTTTTTATTTTTGATCTATGTGACGGCCGGTATTGTTGCTCTCCCCCTTTCCATGCATCCGTCTGAACACGTTCATGGGGTTATTACAAAAATAAAAGGCAGGTGGAATATCGTACGACTTGCTGCGTATGGATTTGGCATGCAAAGCGGAAGCAACTATGTTGTTCCGAGCCTTCTCGTTCTTTTTCTTTTGGGAAACGAGGGTGTTTTAGGAACAATAAGTTCGCTCGGCGCGCTTGTATCTGCTCTTGCGATTTATCAGATTGGGAAAGTAAGTCTCGTCCATCATCGTGTTCCTATTTTTGCATCCGGCGTGTTAATGATAATTGCTACCGCGCTTTTTTTTACTGTATATCCTGTTGGAGTCGGTATCATTGCGTATGTGGTAGGAACATCTGTTGCCGCAAACTTTACTTGGAGCGCGTATAGCCCGATTCTCGCAGGAGTCATTGATCAATACACTCCCACAAAAAAACAAAATCGTTTCAAGTATTTTGTCGATCATGAATTCTTTTTAAATCTTGGAAGAATAAGCGGGGTGGGAATTTTTTTTATTCTCTATGCGGCCTCATCTCAATTTTCTGCTCTGCATTTTACACCCGTAAGCATCGCGGTCATACAGCTTTTTGTCTTCCATCTTGTAAGGAAATTGGTATGATAAGATATAATTCTGGAGTGCCCGAATAGTTTAGTGGTAAAACAAACCCTTGGTAAGGGTTAGAGTGTGGGTTCGATTCCCACTTCGGGCTCATGCGGTCTGTTTAGTTCGGATCTGAAAGACGCTTACGTAAACATCCGCGAAGTCTTTTGATTTTAAATATTTGATATAGTCTCTCCTCAATCCACCGCCGCTAGTTCTAGCAAACACGTAGCTTTGAAGTATGAAAACATCTCTCATAGTATATCCGGGACGGCCATGACGACCTTGTGGAGCCGCAAGAACTCCTTGAGCCTGTAGCTGTTTTACGGTCGTCTCTGTCAAATTACCAAGACCTCTGAAACATTTCGTTAAATCTGCCATATTCACCACAACCACTTCATCTATATCTCCTGACACATGATGACCGGACTGGGAAAGTTTGTTGAGATCCATCCTTATTAATTCTTCTAGCGTCCGTCCTATGAGCTTTTCAAGTTTCTGTCTTCTTCTTATAGCTCGCTCGCCGCTCTGTGTATTGATAGCTGCCGGAGGCGCTGCGTGCGGGACACTGTCTCCACCTAGATCAGGAAAGGCTACAGGAGTTTTTACTCCTTTCTGTATAACGCTCAAAAATACTGCAACCTCCTCATTCGACATGTAGTCAAAACGTTCATAAAGTAATTGACTAATAGAACTGTCTGTGTAAAAGTACATTTCTGTAAATAAGTCTTTCACGCATATTTCGACTAATTTTTTAAGCGCAGATTCTAAAAGGATTCTTTCTTCCTCTTTTGTTAATTTTATAGATCGAGCCTTAAACTCTTCAAGAATTGTTCTTACATCCTCATCGTCTAAACGCAGCAATCCTTCTTTCATGAGCGTTTTGAAATGTCTTTCAATTGTTCTTATGAGCGCGAGCTCTTCTTGTGGGGTAAATAATAAGTTCTTTATTGGTTCCGGAGTCTTGGGTTTCTCTCTCTTTTGAGCAAGCACAAACTCTTTTATTAACGGAATATTTTCTTCCATCCAGTCAATCGTCGCATTCCTTCGAGCGCCTAGTTTCGGCGCTTCAACGCCAAAAATTTCTCTCGCCATGGCTTCGATATAAGCGGCTAAATCCCATTTCTTTTCTCTCATTCGCTGGTAAACCCTAATAAGATTGAGTCGCCCTGTCTCATCTAACTCAGCGGTATCTCTTTGTACAGTAACGAGATTCTGCAGATGAAAAGCTATCATATATATAACATTCTGAAGCGTTACTTCACGTCCTTTATTCAGTTTTTGAAATGCCTCAAGCGCTTCTCGACGCAGTTGCTCTATTGCTTCATCTTTGCTTGGCAAAAAATCTAATCCGTCAAAAAGCTGCATTGCTTTTTTCACAATTAACTGTCGTTCTTGAAATTCTCTTTTTGATTGTTCAATTTTCTCGGCTTTTGTCGTGTATTTTACTTTTGTTTCTGATGGTAATACATAGTAAGATCCTTCTCCGGCATCAAGAATTCCTTTATGGATATGATGTTTATGTGAGAATAAAGGAAATTTTTCAGTTTTGGTCGTACCTTTTCTTCTAAAAGTAATTGAGTCGCGTAATTCCTTTGCAATCAAGGAAACCAGCTGTGATTCGACTTTCCATTCTGCCTCTGTAACTTTTGTTCCCATACCCGGTCTTAAAAGCCGCGTAGTTCATCACCAAATCATACGGATCAAAGGAAAACGATCTATATGCTTCATGAATTGAAATCCCTTTTGCTCTTTTATCCGTCTCTTCATTTTGTCTTGCCAGAACAATGAGAAGTGCCTTTGCGTTTTTTGATAAAGGCAATACTTTACCGTTGTTTTTAATACGAACATATGGTTTTCTTGCTTCGGGCTCTGAGATCATAATTTCGATGTCGAATTTAACCTCCGGCTCGACCTCTTTTGTTTCGACAGCTGGTTTTTCAGCTTTCTTCTCTACGATTGCAGGCGCCGGTTTTAAACTCTCTTCTTTCAGCTCTGCACCTCTATTAAGAGAATAGGTATAACCTCTCCCTTTTTTAGCCCTCTCCATTCGCAAAGGTGATGTTATGCCTGCTTTCTGGCATTTTCTTGCCAGAGAACGGAAGAATACTGAAATATTCTCTTTCACATCCGGAAGAGCAGCACGTAAAGTTGCAAAATCCACTTCTTTCCCTTGGGCAGACTGCATATATTTGAGAGCCTCTATTTCGTGCGGACCAAGAGAAATACGCTTGCCTTCTGTTTCAAGGATTCCGTGAGCAAAATCAACTTGGTAGAATATTTTTTTTACCTCCTCCAATTCATCCGGAGTTGGAAGAATTCTACCTGGAAAGAAAATTCCTCCTCTTGGAACCGCGTTTTCATGTAATCTCATTCTCTCAAGAAGTCTTAATGGAGTTACCTGAGCTGAGTCTCCATGCGCATTCTGCGCTTCTGTTCTAATGATTCCTGCAATTTCACGCATTGTTTCCCGCCTCACCTTGCTAAGTGCCTCTTCAGCTGTCTGACCTTGAGGAAGACTGGTAGAGGCTTGATTGAGCTTTATCCCCAAATAGGCAACAGCTCTCATAAATAACAAACTTTCAAGTTTGGTAGCGGCAGATTCCATCTCTGCAAGATCTTCTCCAGGATTTACTACACGGTTTACTCCAACAATTGAATTCTGTGGTCTTACTCGAAATCTAGATAATCGCGAAGATGCCGTAATTAAATCGTTACGAAATCGTGTTGCAGCTTCTTCTGGAGTAGGATTATTTCCACGTCTGTCCATAATATTACCTTTATAGGTAGCAAATTATATACTGCTTTTTTAGAGCTGTCAATATATAGAGACTATTACAATAAGATATTTTAACTGCTCGCGAACCTGCTTCGATACGCATTATGGGATGTTATCTGTTCTCCAAGGGCTCTGATAATCTGTTTTTTGATTGTGTTCTGCTCTTCAGGTGTTGTGGCAACTTGCTGGGCCAATACCTCTGCAACCCCTTCTCCTATCATGACCAGCGTCGTCAGTTCGGTCTGCAACTTTGTTTTTACTAATGGATTATTCATATCAAAATATAAAACGCCGTTAATAAATCGATGAGGATAGGTACCTTTGCCTTTTTCGATCGTTACTTTCTTTATCAATTCGTCTTTCGCCGGCTCCAGTTCTCCTCCGTCTCCACCAGTCGTTTCCTCTCCCGACCGCAAACCAGGGGGATGACCTTTCCTTCTTATTTTTCTTTCTCCTCTTGGTCCGCCTCCGCCATGAGCGCCCGAAGAAATTCTTTTTAATTTTTTCTCCCGCCTAAACACTGTTCCTTTAAGACCAATCGGCGATAGTCCAACCGCAGCATTTAAACTTCTTAATACGTCTTTTGAAACTGTTCTATTTCCGCGTAAATCTTGGATGCTTTCTTGAAGCAGCGCCTTAATGTCTCGCACAAGATTATCAAAAAATTTCGGTTTATCTGATAACGACTCAATCGGCTGTTGTAATAAAGCTTTTATGTAGGTACCCAAGGGGGATTTTTTGAGCGCTTTTTCAACCCTATGCCATTCTTTGCTGTTTGTATCGATGCCTGCTGATTTATTGAGAGACAAAAGTTTCTTGATTCCTTGTATATGATCCAAATGAACCTCGGCGACCAAATTTTGCAGTCTTGGATCTTTCTCCGGATGGCCGCAGAAATTAATAGTGACCAGACGTCCGTCATAGTAAAATCGAACTCCCGGTTTTACGTGACGCGCGTCAGGATGATTCTCATCCATCTGTCCAAACCAAAACCAAAGAACTTCGTTATGATGATGGTCGTTTGTCCGTACGACGTGAATTTTTTCTTCACTTCCGTCGATGAGAGGAATTGCGAGCGGCTCGACTTGTTTGACTTTTGAACCCGATTTTATCCGTATGACTACTTTATCCTGAATCACCTGCAACGCTCCATTGCTCGTAATTACTTTTCTTGACCGGTTCGGATTTGTAGCACTTATTAATAGTGGACGATATACTTCTCCTAGATCCTTTATTAATCGCGGCATTTTCGGTACTCTGTCTGGATGGATCCTTTTTACTTCGATTTCAAAAAGACCAACCCCTTTCAGAGCAGATGACGCTGTTCTCGGAACAGGAACCCTTCCTCTATATTTAATTTTTGGGTCGCCGAATCCTTTAATCGAAACACTGTCCTCATGTATTTCGCCCGGCAGTTTTGCTCGTATTCTTAAATCTCTTCCAAAATACCAAACCGCGCATTTTGCGCCGACGCCAAGATGACTGATGCCTTTTCCTTGCGTCTGGCCCGCTCTCAAAAAATGCCTGATATTTTCTCTGTCTCCACCCTCTCCTCCTACGTCAAGAACAGAAGTTCTATCAGGTTCTATGGTCGCAGTAATTACTGTTGCAGGTCTGGATTTATTCCGGTTGCGATACGCGAAAGAGTTGTCAGTAAACTCAAGAAATGCCTGTATTGGAGGCGGGTAACGGCCGGCGTTAAAAGCAGACGCCAATGCCTCTTTTATCCTCGCGGTAAATTCAAGCGTTGCGTATTCTTGTCTCGAATTTCTCGGCGCAGGTTTTTTCTTTTCGGCCATATATAACCTTCTATTCTATCAAAAATTTCGTAGAATGGTAGCTTACGATCGCAGCAGAAACAATAACATTCAACGACTTATTAATTCCCCACATTGGGATCTCCACAATCTGGTCGACGAGTTTTAAGGTTTCCGGCAGGACGCCGTAGGATTCGTTGCCGAAAACAAGCGCAAGAGGGAAAGAATAATCCGCTTTTTTGTAGTCAATCGCTTTTGGGTACTGCTCGACAGCGATTACTTTTAACTTTAAACTTCTAACTTTAAACATATCTTCATAACGTTTGATGTTAGATGTTTGAGGTTTGACGTTTGATGTTAGATGTTTAATGCTTTCAATTGCTTCTCTTGTCGTTTTGCAATACTGCCAGTCGACGACTTTGTATGTCCCGATCGATGCTTTTTTTATCCGCGAATTTGGAGGGATTTCGGTATCGCCCACGAGGTACATCTTTTCTATTGCAAGAGCGTCTGCCAGTCGAAACAACCCTCCGATATTATATGTATCGTATATGTTTTCGAGAATGAAATAGAGAGGATTCCGCTTGACTTCACGAAGCGTTCCCCTAGCCTTTTCTTCCTCAAGTTCCCGCAGTTGAACGGCGTTCAGTTTCATATTATCATCAAACTTCAAACTTCTAACCTTAAACTTTCTTATATAGTATCCCGTACAGTAATTTAGCAAGAGTTTCTGATATGTCAAATAATTGAAGATGTGTTTTTTCGGAGATTAAATCAAATTCTCTGGCAAAATACATTAGATATTTTGTTTCCTTGAGCGAACTAAATGCTATCCTTAAAAACTGATGTTCCTCCCTATCAGATTTACGTGAATTCCCCTCAGTAATATTCAACGGAATAGATAACGAAGCCCTACGTAGTTGATCGCCCAAAGAGCTTTGAAACTTAAAAGGAAAATCAAATGTTTTCCTATAGATTTCTTTAGTTAATTTATCAGCTAGTTCTAAAAGTAAACTTTTTTGCATAACCATATCATATCAAACGCTTGAAGTTAGAAGTTTAACGTTTAATGCTTTCACCCTATAGTTGACTTTTAAACAATCTTATAGTATAATACGGACATTATGAAAAAAGTCTTTGCTTTTCTTGTTCTTGTTTTTTCATATTTTGCTCTTGCAACAGCTGTTGCCGCTGACTGTAACGGTCAGTACGGACAGTATGGCGGATGTACTCCGTCGGTAACCATTCTTGTTGACAAATTCGTCGGGAAACCAAATACCTCAATTACCGATCCGGTAAATGCCGATTATGTGGATAATCTTTCTCCGACCGATCCGCGATTCAGAGCAGGACAGTCGATCTTCTTCAAAGTTAAAGTCAAAAATACCTCAAATACCTCTTTGACCAATGTAACCGTAACCGACTATCTTCCCTCGTATATCGAGCCTGTTGCAGGTCCGGGAAGCTATGACGGAAAGGCGCGAACCATTACCTTCAATGCCGGAGATTTCGCTCCGAACGAGGAAAAAACCTATTATTTCAAGATGCAGGTGAACTCTGTGCAGTACCTTCCTTCTGACAAGAGCCTTTTCTGCATTGTAAACCAGGCTAAAGCATACAACGACCGGACATCTGATGATGATACCGCACAGTTTTGTGTGGAAAAAGAAGTAACCGGCGTGTCAAAGCAGCCTTCAGCCGGGCCTGAAATGGGAGTTCTTCTTCTCGGACTCAACTTTGCAGGAATCGGAATGGGAATGTTTTTGAAGAAAAAAAGCATTTAAGTTTACACGCCAGCCGGCGGAGCACCAATACAATCAAAAGCTATAGTTTGAGTGAGTGTTTGATAGATATAGTATTTATGAAGAGGATAATGTGGATAGTTTGTGAATGGTTAAGATTAGACTGTTGCAATGAGAACTATAGCTCAATTACGTTAAAAACCGCAATCACTGCTGAGGTTGCCAATATATATAAACACAGGAACCCAGGCCGTCATTGCAGTGCTTGGGTTTTTTAATGGGTAAAGTCCAGCGGGTGGAGGGCATATCAGCAGAATGCACTTCACTCCTTGGGCTAAAA
>Ga0233420_10000275_pt1 | contig 23105 bp, 22 predicted proteins | sample Watercolumn_Mata_4_FD_183009 | JGI IMG/M metagenome (GOLD analysis project Ga0233420, IMG submission 183009) | Freshwater microbial communities from Lake Matano, South Sulawesi, Indonesia - Watercolumn_Matano_2014_102_MG | ecosystem: Environmental > Aquatic > Freshwater > Lake | place...
TGAAGCAGGAAGAGCGGCCCCGTCAGCGCGACGGCCCCGATGATCACGAACATCATCTCGGGGCTTTGCGTGTACGACAGGGTTCCTTCCTTGATCGCCTGGTGGACGTTTTTCGGGCAGTACTGCGCGAGCATGAAGCCGGAGAGTGCCGTCACCAGGAAGCGACCAGGCACTCCGGTAGCGGAGAGCAGTCCCGAGTAGATCGAGACCTTCTCTTTCGGCGCTTGGGACATGACGAGTTGGCGGAAGGAGGGCGACCACACCATCTCACCCACCGCGAAGACCATGATCTGCGCGATGAACATGAAATAGTAGGCCGATTTGAGGTTGAGGTTGAAGAGGCGTTGCGGGACGTCGGGCGGAATAGCGAGCAGCAGCATCGAGGTCCCCACGATCGTCAGCCCCACGAGCACACGCCAGTAGGGATGAAACCGTTTGAACCACTTCAGCAGCACGATGAACCCGACGCCGATGAGGAAGGGGTTGATCATCAGCAGGTAGCCGAGATCGACATTTCCTCCAGAGACCCGCCTGTAGTAGGGGATCATCAGCGGGTGGAGGAAGCCGAAGGCCATCCGGCCGCCGATCAGCATCGCCAGCAGCAGCACGATCATCCAGAAGGACTTTTCCCGGATGAGCTGCTTCAGCATGACGAAGGTGGACATCTTCTGAGTTTCGGCCTTTTCTCCCCCTTCCATCTCCGCCCTTTCGTCCTTCATGAAGAAGTACCCGAGAGCGAAAACGAGAGAGGAAAATCCAGCCGCTACAAAGAAGATGTTGCTGTAGGGCAACTGGTTGTCTCCGGCCCACTGGAGAAAGAACCCGGCGAGGAAGGGGCCCATCTGCAGGAAGAACCCCAGGACGTTGAAGGCCGAGGTCGACATGGAAGAGGGGGCGAACCGCTTCGAGCCGGCGTTGGACATGGACAGGAAGAACCCGCCCCCGGTAGCCATGATCCCCAGGAACACGAGGCTGAGAATTCGACTTGCCTCGAGTTCGTAAGGGAGTAGAGGGACGAACCCGAGCCCGAGCCGTCCGACCGTTGCTACCACCGCTCCGATCATCATCATCTTGCGGTAGCCGAAGCGGTCGATCAGGAACCCGAGGACGAACGACATCACCGCACTGCCGGTGGTGAACACCGACATGTACAGCGTGGCCTCGGGATCGCTGAGCTCGAAGCTCTCCTTCAGGTAGTCCATCATGATTCCGAGGATCGCGTAGACGGCGAACCAGTCGGTCAACACCAGGATCTGGATTCCCCAGAATTCCCGGCGCAGTCCGATGATTCCCTTGAGCCCTTCGAAGAACGACTGGCCGGTTTTCTGGGTAGACATCGAGACACCTCCGCGTTAAGCCCATTTAAGGGCATCCGTTAGAACTGTTATGTGAATGGTCGTCCTTATGCATAGGGGCTTTTAACCTCTAGCATTTCGGAACTAGAAGCATCCTAGCCTTTGCTATTTACAAATGTCAAGAAAGTTGCCTTGCTAATATTTAAGGGGTAATTCCAATTGGGAAATCACAAAAAAAGTATATAATTCAAACGCCAATAAAATTCTTTATGAAAAAACTAATTGCCAGGATAATCAGTATTCCTTTGAAATGGATTTTTTCTCTTAGATACCACGGTAAAGTAAAATTTGGTAAAAAAATATATGTCAATCACCGTTTTAAATTCCGTGGTCCGGGAAAGCTAATAATTGGCAACAATGTAAATCTCTGGGCACACAAGGAGTGGAATGAATTTCTCACTTTTGATAAAAATGCAGTGATTAAAATAGGGGATGATTGCAGAATTAACGGGGTCACCATTCAATCAAAAAAATCTGTCACCATTGGTAAAAACTGCCTTATTGGAAGCGCTATTTTGATTGATACAGACTTCCATTCTATTCATCACGAACATCGCAACGATCCAGAATTTGTCGAATCCAGATCGATTGTTATCGGTGATGATGTTTGGATTGCAGGACAATCTGGAATTTTGAAAGGTGTTCACATTGGAGATAGGTCCGTGATAGGGTTTAGAGCCTTAGTAACGAAAGATATTCCGGCAGATGTAGTGGCGGCAGGAAATCCGGCAGTTATAGTAAAAGAACTAAAACATGCTGAAAGAGTGTAAAAATTGCACAACCAAATTTGAGATCGATCAAGACGATCAAAGTTTTTATGAAAAAATAAAAGTGCCAAATCCGACACTTTGTCCGACTTGTCGTATGCAAAGAAGGCTCGCTGTCCGAAATGACAGGTCTCTATATAAATCGAAATCAGAGTTAAGTGGAGAGCCATTAATCACCATGTACAACCCAAAATATGGTTTTACAATTTATGAATATAAGGAGTGGTGGAGCGACGCGTGGGATCCTTTTCAATACGGAAAAGATTTTGATTTTGGGCGTGGATTTTTTGAACAATTTTCAGAACTTCAAAAAGTTGTTCCGCGTTTCAATGTGTTTAATAGTCATTCTGAAAATAGTGATTATGTAAATTACGTAACCCATAGTAAAAATTGTTATCTGCTTTATGGGTCTTGGTTCAATGAGGATTGTATGTATAGTCAAACTCTTAATGAATGCAAAAATTGTTTCGATAATTTATTTTTAGATAAATCTGAATTATGTTACGAGAACGTAGATTGTGGAGAAAATTTCAGGGCTTTCTTCTGCCAAAACTGTCACAACGTCTCCGATTGTTATTTCTGTTTTGATTGTCGTGGATGTCACAATTGTATTGGTTGTTATAATCTCAGAAATAGGGAATATTACGTCAACAATAAACCTGTTACTAAAGAAGAATTTGAGGATATAAAAATGAGTTTTGGTTCTTATGCTGAACTTAAAAAAGCTCGTAAATCTTTTAAAGAAATAATCGAAAAAGAAGCAATCCATCGTGATGTAATTCATGAAAACAATCAAAATTCTTCCGGAGATTTATTATTTAATTGTAAGAATGCTAAAAGTTGTTTTTCTGTATATAGGAGCGAAGACGTCTCATACAGTGCACGCTGTTTTGAACAGAAAGATTCTTATGATTTCGAAGCGGGAGGGAAAGGGGAATTAGTATATGACAGTATGAGTAATGATTTTGGTTTCAATTCAATTAGCTGTACCACTTGCGAATACATGACAGATTCTCATTATTGCGATTTGTGTTTTCATTGTGAAGATTGTTTAGGATGTGTAGGACTTCGTCATAAAAGATTCTGTATTTTTAACAAACAATATCCCGAAGAAGAATATCGAAATCTTTCCGTCAAAATTATCAAACATATGACCAAAATAGGAGAGTGGGGAGAATTTTTCCCAATCAAAAATTCTCCATTTGCTTACAATGAAACATTAGCTCAAGAATATTATCCACTTACAAAAGATGAAGCCTTAGCTAAAGGATATAAATGGATTGATGATGAAGATTTAAATGTTCAGCCTCAAACTTCAGTATTCCCAGATAATATCCACGATGTTATGGATGAAATTTTAAAAGATGTTCTTGTTTGTAGAAATTGTGGCAAAAATTACAAAATCGTTGATCAAGAATTAAAATTTTATCGCAAAGAACATTTACCAATTCCTCATCATTGTCCAAATTGTAGACACAAAGCTAGATTTTCAAAAAGACCTCCTCGTCATCTTTGGGATCGCGATTGTACGAAGTGCGGTATAGCCATCAAAACAAGCTATTCTCCAAACAAGCTTTACAAAATTTATTGTGAGCAATGTTATTTGAAAGAAGTATATTAACTGAGACCGGTTCTCAAATCTTCTTTAAAAACTTCTAAATTAGCCTTAAATTCAGCTGCAGTTTTGTAATAAACCGTCTTTTCTTCAAAAGTGTGAGCCTTTAAATCTGAAGTGTAGACCGGAATATATTGAGTAGCTTCAACCATTGGAGTTCCTTCAACCATTACCGCATTTACTCTTCCAATTGTCTCTCCATCGCGACCACTAATAATCAGATATTCTCCTTCGAGAGGACCTTGCCTAAAAGTTCCAAATCTATCCGTTTGAATTACATTATCTAGATCAGCTTTTAATTCTGGAAAAGTTTTAGATTTAGATAATTCTACCTTACCAGTTTCCCCAATCAGGGAACCGCAAAGATCACCGGAACACTGAAAAGTAAAATTAGAAAGATCGGACTCTGGCAAACCTTCTGGCGCCTCAGAGGGCTTTTCAAAAATCAATCTATTAGGGGAAAAAAGTTTAAACTCAATCATTTTTTATTTTTATTTTACGCCTAAATTATAGCACAAAAACACCTTACAAACAATCCTACGAATTAATTATAAAACCGTAAATACGTATCAAAACTGAAATAAATTCATCAAAAAATCCTTCATAATTTTCTGGTGGACGATAGTGGGGTCGAACCACTGACCCTCCGCAAGTCAAGCGGATGCTCTACCAACTGAGCTAATCGTCCAAGTCTTTTTCTAGCACCGGAATTCTATAAAGATTCCCACAAAATGTCTAATAGAAATTAAAACCTCTTTAAAAAGCCCTAAAACCCATTGATAAATGAGCTTTTTTCCGATATAATACAGAAAAGAATAAAAGCAATTTCTATATGGATCCACAAAACAATCAAGGACAACAAAATAGCGGTGTAAATCCACCACAAGGTGGTCAACAAGGCGGACAGCCAATGCCGCCACAACCTCAAGGAGGATTTCCTCAAGGTGGGCAGCCTATGCCACCTCCAGGTCAATTTCCACCGGGAGCATATCCACCAGGTTACTATCCACAAGATCCAAATATGTTTCCACCGGGAGCATATCCACCAGGTTACTATCCACAAGATCCAAATATGTTTCCACCGGGAGCGTATCCACCTCCGGGTTATTATCCCCCATATCCACCACAAGGCGGATATCCACCTCCTGGATTTCCACCAGCCTCGGGAATGGGTGCCCCTCAAGGCGCATATCCACAACCTGGAATGCCGGGAGCAATGCCACAACAGAGTATGCCGGGCATGCCACCAGTTACACCTGAAGACACCACTCCGGCTAATTTCCAATTGGGAACAAAATTACCTGCAAAATTAACAGTAAAGTGTCCACCTCATAATTTAAATTTCGACGATGAATATTTCATCACTTTATTAGCAGGTTCAATTTCTCTTTCCAAGGATGAGAAAAAAAGAATCATTGAATCTATTCCAAAACTAAAACAATCTCAAATAGACGAGCTAATCCGTATCTTTGAAGAAGAGAAACAGAAATTCGCAGCTCTTTCAAAGAAACACGTTCCTCAGCTTGAGAAACTTGCTGAACAGCATTACAAGGAATGGATGGATTTGGAAACAGAATTCTTCCAAGAAGGAAAAAAGAAGGAAGACACAAATAAGGCTGATGATATCAGAAAAAAACTAGGGTTATAGTTTTGCGATTTCCCCCAGAACCGTTCCGTCTTTCTGGACTTTTTTCAGAGTGACAGGGATTATTTCTTTTACTATAGATGTTTTTCCAGCGTACAAGAATCGTACAGGAATATAGTTAGGAGTGAATCCTTGATAGCTTTTTCCGCGAGGATTTTCTACCAAAACTTCATATGTTTTTCTGAGTAAAGTTTTTGTAAAATCCAGCGTCATTTTCCCCGAAATTTTACGTAATTTTTCGGCTCTTTGTTTTTTTACAATCTCCGGAATCTGATCTTTCATGTAGTAAGCAGCTGTATCTTTTCTCTTGGAATAGGGGAATACGTGAATTTTCAAAAATCCTATTTTTTTCACGAACTTACAGGTCTCTTCAAATTCTTTTTCGGATTCCCCGGGGAATCCGACAATTACATCAGTCGTCAGGCCGATATCAGGCACAGCCTTTTTAAATTTATTACAAATATCCAAAAATTCTTTTGTGGAATAATTGCGACGCATTCTTTCGAGAACACTGTCGCTGCCCGATTGCAAAGACATGTGCATATGGGGACAAAGTCGGCCAGTTTTAAATAATTTATAAAATTTCGATGAGAAATTTTTTGGTTCAATCGAGCTTACTCGAAAGCGCACGTCTTTTGTGTTTTGAATAAGGAATTCAATTAAGTCGGCAATATTTAAGGCTCCCTCTTCCCATTCTCCAATATTAATTCCCGTGAGTACAATTTCTTTATAGCCTTCTTTTTCGTATTGTTTTACTTCTTTGAGAATAGTTTTACTTGGGAAACTTTTCTCTCTGCCACGAGCTTTTGGAACAATGCAGTACGTGCAAAAATTATCACAACCATCCTGAATTTTTACTAAAGCTCGAGTGCGTTTTAGAGAAGATTTTTTAAAATCGGAGGATTCATAGGAACAATTTTTCAAATGATTTTTTTTGTATAGTTTTTCGATAATTTCAAAAACCCCTTTGGTCGAACTTGCCACGAAATCGACTCCTTCAAGTTTTTTGTAATCTTCGGGGGCGACATTACTTCCACACCCAAAGACAATCACTTTGCATTTAGGAGAAAGCCTTTTTAGCCCATAAATAACCTGCCTGGACTTACGATCAGCTACTTGAGTTACAGTACAAGTATTGACTATCAAAATATCTGCTGATCCCCCAAAAGCAAGAGCTCTCGCTCCTTCACTTAGCTGTTGTACTTCATCACCTCTCCCGAGAAGCAACTCGCACAATTTATCCGACTCATAACGATTCGACTTACAACCGAGAGTCTTGAGAAGAATGAGCATTATTCAGCGCTGGGCTGCCAGCAGGTTACAAGAGCTGTTAAAGTTGCTTAAGCCGGAATACCTTTGGCTTTAACCCTACATGCATTGTCTGGACATCCATTAGCTCCTTCATCAGTACACATAACACCACTTTCTAATTTTACAGACTGTACATATGGATAATTGGCATTAGTTTCAAATCCACAGAAGGTAACTCTACTTCCATTGGGGCATACGCCTAAAGATTCAGTGACTAAAGTAGTCCCTTTTCCTACAGTTGCAACGCTAGTACCATCAACATACGTTCCAATACTTTTACCAAATCCAGCGTATATATCTCCAGTAACTAGTAAATTATTTTTATTACTTGAACCTGCTCCAATAACAATATCTCCAGTGCTATTCCATAAGAATAAATCATTATAAGGGGCTGCACTTTTTGAATAAATCATTCCAGGAATAAATCCCATCCAATCGGTAGAGCCAGATACTCCAACTTTCAAAGGGGCTTTTCCCGCTCCTCCAACCATCATCGTAGTCGTATCCCCAATAACGGTAAGATCATCTTCAATTTTTACAGGCAATGTGTCTGTAGTATTTTTAATAACTCCTCTCGTATCAGTATATCCCGTAATTTGCAAATTGTACGGATCATTAACATCGTTTCCTCCAATTCTTACCAATTTATCAGGGCCGCCTGCAGGTTTAATTTTTATAAGATTATTGCTTGAGTAAATTGTTGCAGCATCAAACCCCATCCATGCAGTAAGAGTTCCATTGAGATCAAAGTTTTTAATTACCAAAGGAGCCTTTTGAAGAGAAGGAACTACTCCAGCTGCAGAAGAATTTATAGTATTCCACCCGCATCCAGTTACCCCAACAGGAACGTTATCGATACAAGTTGGATCTATTACAATTTCATTAGTATCAGCAGTTCCAACTTTCAACCCATCCGCAATTGTTAAAGGAATATTTGCATCAGGATTGGCTTCCAAAGTTAATTCATTGCTAATTACCCCATTCACATTTAAACCTCCAAGCATCTGCACATTGCCGCCTAAATAAGATTCGCCAACAATATTTAAATTAATTGCTTCAGGATCGGTCCCCACTGATAAATTTTCTCCAATACTCGCTCCTTTCGTGACAGAAAGTCCATAATCTATTTCAACTTGATCAGCTATCACTAACGGACTTCCAAAAGGTTCAAGCTTAACCAGACACCCCCCGGACATGCTCCACCATTAGGGAGTCCAGCCGCTGGATTTTTAATAGTTCCAAAAACATTAGCATTTTCCATTACGTTTACGCCATTAAACGTCGGTGAAATATACGGACTATCCGCAGGAGCTGATAAAGGTTCCGCTCCAACTAGGCCGATTGCCAATGTCGCGCTAGCCAAAAGAGCCAGCATCAAACCGATAACTGTTCTATCAAAAATAGACTTTTTCATAGGGATTTTATTAGAGGTATTTTTCTCCGATAATCTTATCACACTCAGTTATCTTGTAAAATCAAAAATTTTATAATAATCTAGATAAAGTCCGCAAGGGCGAACCTATTCCTAACAAAAATATATGAAAAAAACATGGTCAATAATGATTGTATCTTTGGTTGTTCTTAGCTTTTTGAGTGGTTGTGGCTTAATTGCCAACCAAAACAGTGAAGTAGAGACACAAAAAACTCCAACAGATACTGAGGATGTACAAAAAATTCCAGTAGATCCTGATGCCGAAAAAAACAATACTATTACGGCCGAGGCTTTAAATAGAGGGGATTTAAAACTTTGTGCAACAATTTCCAATTTAGATGCTCAAAAACAATGTGAACAAATTGTTCAAGCAAATCTTGTTACAACTGAAGCCGTTGAAAAAGCGGATCAGTCCGTTTGTGAAAAAATAGAAGTTAAAAAATACAGAGAAGATTGTCAGACCCTTATCAAAAATAATCAAAAAGCAGCAGAAGATGCAGCTACTCTTCAAGAAAAAGAAAAGGCAGAAGATGTTCAAAGACTTGAACTAGAATCCAAGGCCATGGAAATAGGGGACGCTTCCATTTGCGATCAAATCAAAAATCCAAGTCAGGCGACTTCTTGTAAATACAATGTGCTGGCCAATAAGGCCAATAAAGAAAACAACGCCGCCCTTTGTGATCAAATTGGCGACGCTGTTTTAATTAAAACTTGTAAGGACTTTGCCGCTCAGAAATAGTTCCTAGAACATTCCATTGTCCATTAGCATTTCATTCATCCCTGTTTGCATATCCATTTCCGGAACAGGATCAACATTTCCTCGAATTGGGATTAGAGGGTCTGGAATAGGATATAAATCTATTTCTTCAAATTTTTCAGGAATAGTTAGTCTAGTGAAATCTAAGAAATATTGATTTGCAAAATTCCATTGATAATTATAATTCAATCCACCCCAATCCAACCAGTCTAGTGGAGGGAAGAAATATCCGCCACCACCTGCCGCTGGTTCACTCATATTTAGACAGCTGGCTTGTACAGTCAAATACCTGCTTTCAACTGCATGACTATTATAAGCTTGAACAGTACAAGTATCGACTCCTCCGGCATTTCTAATAACATTAGTGTCTACTACATGCAAGAATGCATTATCGAGGGAATAATTTGCCCCAATTTTTTGTTGCAACAAATATCCACAGTGAGTCATGAATTGATGATTGTTTTCACAAGAAACATTTGTTGATACCCATGAAGAGCTTGCAATTGTCGCTCTTCCAGAAGCTCTATTTACAAGTCCACTCCCAAACTTTCCTCCCACATACAAATCATTAAGTCTCGTAGTTGCAGAAACTCCTAAGTCTCCCTCTATCTCCACATCTCCTCCGGCATTAATATTTCCACCAATTGTAGCATTAGAATTCCCTAGGATTTCACCTGTTACAATCAGTTTCCCTGTATTCCCACTATCTGCTACTCCTGCCACGATTTTTAAATCATCCTGAATAACTACAGGGTCAGAAACAGAAGGATTATCGTTTTTATTCAAGTTTTGAATAATTGCAGTATTAACATTGGCAAACGTTCCAGCTCCTTTAGACCATATCTCTCCACCGGCATAAATATTCCCAAGAGCAAACATGTGCTGGAATGTTAACATTGATTTTAAAGTAATCAGGAACCCAACAGCGAAGAGATTTTTCAAAGAAATCAATTGATCAACATAAGCATTCCCTTTAATTGCAACACCCGGATAATTAACATTATTAAACTTTACGCTACCTTCAAGACCAGTTGTTACATTTCCTGTAAGAGTATTGGCATTAAAAGTGAAAGCCCCGTCAGGCATATTTAGATTTCCTTTAACCTCTAGTAAATCAGTAGTTTGATCTCCAATTACCACTTTTCCAGGATCGCTGGTCACGATATTTTTAACATCAAGAGTCTCTTGGACATTAACATTCTTGAAAGTTGGAGAAACATAAGGCGCATCTGCAGGACCTTGTGTTGGGGCTCCAAATACGGCATTAGTTGCAAAAAAAGTGCCACACAAAGCAGCAAGAACTAAGCCGGCTAAAACTTTTCTGAAATTGATAGTTTTCATGTTTTTGTTTTTATATTAATATTAACAGTAACATTATAACATAAAAACACAAGGATAGCAACTATTCTGCCATCATGGCATCCCTTATTTCAAACTCGATATTGTCCGGGAGTTTTGGAATGGTAGGAGCCCATACCGGCCAGCTTTCAATCTCCACTTTGTTTATTTCCGGAAGATTTTGCATGTAAAGTTTTGCCTCCTCTATATCTTTTCCGGCAATATGGTCACGAATTTTTTTGAGCAATCTCTGTCCATTTTCTTTGTTTTGATCGATAGAGAATTGCTCGATACCTTTGATATTTGCGGTTATTTTTATTTTTCCACGAGATTCATCCCATTCAAAAATACGATAATTGGTAGAATCATCATTAATTCGTAAAAGATCTTTTTGAGGACTTTTTTTCAACAATAATTCGTTTTTCAAGATTTCCAGCATGGCAGCGCTTTCATAATAAACTCCGCTCACGTGAACTTCTCCGGTTACATCAAATTGTTTCAATTCTTTCCCCTCAATATCATTAGGTACGGTGATTTTAACTTCACCGGTTTTAATAGCTCCCTCGCCTTCAAGAAGAGTGTACATTGCAGAACTTTCTACTAACTTAGATTTATCAGCCACCGCCTTACGAAGCTCATCTAAAGCACTTTTAACCAATTCATCATTCAGTCTTGATTTAGCAGATTCAATATCTTCTTTTGAAACATAACTTATATAATCAGTAATTCCTCCAGACATATTAGCTTTACTCTCAGCATAAAGTTTAGATCTGCTATCCTCTTTCAAACCCGGTAAGAAAAATTTAGAAGGACCAATATTGCCTCTTTCCCCAACGATTACTCCATATGCATCTACGGGATCAGCCACTACAAAAGCTTCTATTTTTCCAGTTCCTTGAGAGGTGGCTGGAGGAACATTAATGCCATTTGTAAGCCTAAAAACAATTCCATCTTTTGTTTGGAATCTAGTTTGAGCAACCAGTGGCCATTCTTGATTAGTCGTATTGATAATTGTGATTTTGCCGCTTGGGTTGGCTCCTCTTTCTGAGAACTTTTTACCGGTAGGAAGGTTATTTAAAGTTTTCTTTATAGTGATATCAATTGGATAACTGGCAATCATATGAGGTGGACGAGTTTCCAATTCGGATTTATTTTTCTGAAAATCTGCCAAAGTGATGTTTACAGATTTTTCCAAAACACTAGCGGACGGAGTTAGATAAACCGTTACGCCCGGCAGGGCAATATAAATAATAGTCAAAAGAACAAAAACACTTAGCACAACTAATCCTATTAAAGCATGCCTATTTGGTGCCACCACTACAAATCTTGGTTTTGCTTTTTTTTCTTTTGGCTTAGCCGATTGCAATTTAGTAACATCAACAGTTTTTTTGCCTCCTTTGTTTTTACGCAAAAGCTCACTAATTGAAAGTTTGCGCTCGTGTACGCGGGTAGGAGTGTCTTCATCCACAGAATTTACAGTAGCCTTTAGAGGAGTAATCCTTAGTTTTTCATCATTAACATCAGTATAGAATAAAGAAGGTTTGCCATCAGAAGACCTGTCATAAACAGTAATCCCAACTTCATTTGCCAAATAAGTCCCGTTTTTGTCATTGGTCACAAAATAAACTTTTTTATTTAAACTTTCCGCTTTTCTTTTTAGAATTTTTAAATTTACAATACTTTGAAAAATGGCTGCTCTCTTTGGAATAACAACATAAACATCAGATGCTTTTACATTATGAATCTTGTCATAAATTGAAGTGATCTCATCATCTATTTCCGCATAAACTACTTTTCTCGCAGAAACAACCTCATCTTCTGAGGCACTTTCAATCTCATCCCCGGCATCTTGTTTTATTTCTTTTTGGAGGGCTTCGATTTCATCTGGTTTTTGTTTTTTTTTGTCTGCCATTAAATTTGCATTAGACGGACAACTTTTTTTAGAACTTTTGAGGGGAGAGCTTCGTCATTTATAAATGAGAGGGCTAAATTAGCTAGAGCCAAAGGAACGGCATCTTGTGGAGAATTTAAGGTTTTCGTATCGTCTCCCATATTAGTAATCATTTTTGGATTCAAGAAATTGATCTGAGGTTTTTTCGCAAATGGTAGCGATTTCATCCATTCACGAGATTCCAAAATTTCTTTTATTTCCGGAAGTAAAGCTCCTCCTCCGGATAATAAAATTTTGGAAGGAAGAACATCAATATCGTCAAATTCCTCAATTGTTAAAATCACTCCTGAAAGCCAAACGTCGCAGTCTGTCTGCATCGCTTCACGTACGATTCTATGAGATTGTCTTTCCAATTTATCATTGCTGTAATTTAATTTAATTTCTTCGGCTTCTTGGAAGGAAATATTTAAATTTTGAGCTAGTCTTTTTGTAAACATTCGACCCCCAAGCGTAAACATTTTGGTCCCTTCCACCGTTCCATTTCTCACAATCGCCACATCTGTAGTCCCGGCTCCGATATCAATAAAAATCGCTCCAAACTGGCTACTATCTTCATTCCCCAAGCATCTTGTAAGAGCGTAAGGTTCAGCGGCAATTGCCAAAAGTTCTCTGTCGATTTCTGCAGCAATTGTTTGCAAAGCTCCGTAATGAACTAGGGGAGCGAAAGCATTAAAAATACTTAGAGTGACTTCTTTACCTTGGAATCCAATCGGATTGCTTACCTTATAGCCATCAATTCTAGTGTCCACAATCGCCGCGTTTACTAATTTTACATCAATTTCGTTGTATCCGGTCTCGCGAGAAAGTTGGCTTCGTACAATGTCAAAAGCTCTCCATTGGATTTTGTGAACGATATTTTTTAATTCAGATAAATCGATTTTTGTATTGGCATCACGGCGAACATAACTTGTTGTACTAGTAGCTCCTTTTACTAACTCTCCGGAAATACCTAGAATCATTCTGGTAGTGGTAACGCCGGCCATTCTTTCTGCTTCTCGAATGGCTGTATTGCAGTTGGCGATCACAGAGGCAATATCAGTCACCACGCCTCCTTGCATGTCTCCTAGTTTCTGCTGTTTTTTTCCAACTCCGATCACTCTTCCTTTCGAGCCTTCAGCCACACAAACAAGAGCCTTAATCATATCTGTCCCGATATCCAAGACCAAAAAACTATTTCCGTTAGTGCTGGTTTTAATTCGCCTAAAAGGTCTAAAAAAGTCCATAAAAACAATAAAAAACTTCTAGAAAGCTAAGCAAATATACGCAATATACTGCCCAAAATCAATTGATTTTAATTCTACTTCTTGTACCACTCCACTCCAGGATCAAACACAATCTGATTGGCTTTTTTATCTTCAAATCTTTCCAGCCCCAATTCAATCAATTTATCAATTAATTGTTCGTAATTTAATCCATAAGCAGCCATCATTTTTGGATACATGCTGATAGAGGTAAATCCAGGCATGGTATTTAGTTCATTTACATACATTTCTCCACTTTCTCGATCCAAAAAACAATCCACTCTGGAAAGTCCGCTGCAATCCAATAATTTATAAGATTTTAAAGCGATTTCTTGAATTTTTTTCATAGTTGATTCATCAATGTCAGCAGGAATTTTAGTGCTAGATTTCCCGTCAACATATTTGTCGTTATAGTCATAAAATTCTCCGCCAACGATAACTTCTCCAACAGGGGCAGCAACTGGCTCTAGATTTCCCAAAATCGCACATTCTAGTTCGCGAGCATTAATCGCTTTTTCTACTAAAATTCTGCTGTCAAACTTTGCCGCAAAATCAATCGCTTCAATTAATCCTTCAAGAGTTTTTGCTTTACTGATACCCACGGATGACCCCATGTTTGCAGGTTTTACAAAGCAGGGGATCCCAAGATTTTTTTCAATATCATTCAAAATTTCTTTCTGTTCTTTTTTCCAAGCTTTTCTATTAAACCCAACATAAGGAACAACAGGAACTCCTGCCGATTGTAAAATTGCCTTACATTGCAATTTGTCCATACACGTAGAAGAAGCCAAAACGCCACATCCCACATAAGGAATTTGGAACATGTCGAAAAGGCCCTGAATCGTGCCATCTTCACCGTAAGGCCCATGTAAAACAGGGAAAACAATATCAAAATCAAAAGCATGAGGCTTTGTCATAAACATTACCGGCTTGAGATTTTCAAACTTCTTACTCTTAAAATTTTCCAAACAATTTTCTCCAATTAACCATTCTCCATCATGTGTAATGCCGACTTCTAAAATTTCATATTTATCCTTATTTAAAGCCTTTATTACAGAAGTAGCGGAAACCAAAGATACTTCATGTTCTCCACTTCTGCCTCCGAAAATCACTGCAACTTTTAGTTTAGACATATTGTAAGATTAAGAAACTATCACCCTGGGAATTCTATCATTAATTCTAGTTGTGACTTCATAATTAATTGTTCCGGCCCAAGAAGCAAATTGCTCTGCTGAAATCATTTCTTCACCATTTTTACCCATTAAAATAGCCTCGTCTTCCACTTTTGCTTCCGGAATGTCTGTCACGTCCACCATGATGATATTCATACATATTCTTCCTCTGACAAAGGCTCTTTCTCCATGAATCAAAACATAAGCATTATTAATTACGCGATCATATCCATCATAATAACCAATCGGTAAAATCGCCAATTTTGTCTCATGAGTTGTCCTATAAGTGCAGCCATATCCAATATATTCACCTGCAGGGACAGTTTTGATTTGAGCAATTTTAGCTTTCCAAGTAAACGCAGGAGTAAGTTCAAACCCATTATTTCTTTCATTTACATAAGAAACATAAGTTTCTCTCGAAGGCCACATCCCATAGCTGGAAATGCCAACTCTTACCAAGTCAAAATGAGTTTCTGGAAAGAGGATTGTTGCTGCCGAATTGGCACAATGTTTTATTTGAATATTAATTCCGATTTCATTTAGAATTTTTTCCGCTTTCAAAAATTTCTCTATTTGCCCCATCGCGTAAGAGTGATCAGTAGTATCCTCAATATTCGCAAAATGAGTACTCATTCCTTCAACTTCTACGTTAGAAAAACTTTGTACAAATTTTCCAAAATCTGCCAATTCTTCCATCAAAACTCCTTGGCGATTATTTCCAGTCTCTACTTTAATGTGAACTTTTGCTTTTTTCCCAAGATTCGCAGCTTCCTTATCCAGTCTTTCAATCGTTTCACGATTGTAAACAATCATTCTGGCATCAATCTCCAAAGCCTCTTTCAAAGATTCCAAAGGTACATAACCAAGTATCAGAATAGGACAATCAATGCCGGATTCTCGCAACTTTTTAGCCTCATATAGAGCATTTACCGAAAGCCAATTTGCACCTGCCTCCAGAAAAACTCGTGCGGTGTCAACAAGTCCGTGCCCATAGGCATTCGCCTTAACACAAGGGCACAAGGTTGGTTTATCTCCAATTAATTCCCTAAATTGTCGGATATTGTTTGTTAACGCCTTTTTCGAAATTTCCACCCAAGTTAATTCATTCATGGCTCAAAGTATAATCAAAAATTTCTAAATAACCAGAGATCAATATCCACTCGTTGACCAAATACCCCAAATTTTATATACTCAAATACACAAAAACTAACCTCTACACTATGTTTGAAAACAATGTTGCAACTAAGACCCAAATGGAGCCTACTTTCTTTGGAAAAGTGATGACTTTCTTTGCTTTGGCGGTATTTTCATCAGCTGCCGCTGTTTACATTACGATGCACTATTTCATGCAGTATTTCTGGCAAACACCCCAACTAATTTACGTATTTTTCGTGTTAGAATTGGTGATTATTTTAGCTTCCAGATGGTGGAGTCAACGAAGTCCGTTAAATAAAATAATGTTTGTAGCCTTCACCTTTATTACCGGTGTCACAGTTGCTCCAATGATTTCAATTTTGGCTGCAAGTCAGTCAGGATCGACTATTTTAATGCAAGCTCTTTTGGCTACAGGACTAATGTTTGCGGCTACAGCCATTATTGGCTGGACAACTCACTACAATCTTTCCGGACTTCGCGGATTTTTAATGATGGGATTAATTGGAATGATTATCGTCGGAATAATTAGCATTTTCATTCCATGGGGAAACAATATCGAAATGATTTATTCCGGAATGGGAGTTTTGCTCTTTGCCGGATTCACAATGTATGACATTCAAAAAATAAAAAGATACCCTGAAAACATGTACATTGAAGCGGCTCTAAATTTATATTTGGACATTTTTAATCTTTTCTTGTACATTCTGCGCTTAATTATGTCTCTAAATAGAAGATAATAGATGAAAAACATACTGGCTTTCGACATCTCGAAATTGATGGATAAAACCACGGGAACTCGTGATAATTATTCCTTTGAGGCTCCGATGGATCTTCCAGGATTAAAATTAAAAATGCCCCTCAAGGGGCATGTTGAAATTATGAGAATAGAGGAAGGTTTCAACGTGAAAGTGACCAAAATCGAAACAAAAGTGGAATCAAATTGCGATAAATGCTTATCTAACTATGCTCAGTCGGTCAAAATAGAAGACACAGAAAGAATCTTTTTACTAAACCGTCCCGTCAAGATAGAAGATAATGCCGATTTATTCTTGGTCGACAAAAAACATCTATCTGTGGACATTTCTGAGATGTTGAGACAAGAAATAATATTGCATTTCCCGGTAACTTCTGTATGCTCTAGAGGCTGTAAAGGCCTATGCGGAATCTGTGGAAAAAATCGGAATAAAATTGCTTGTAAATGCAAAGAAGAAAGCGCTGACTATCGGCCTCTATCCAAATTAAAAGAATTATTAAAATAAAGTTATGGCTAAACATCCAGTACCAAAGAAAAAAGTCTCCGTATCAAGACAGAAAAAAAGATATGGGAGCTTCAAGACCAAAACGCTGAAAAAGCTCGCTAAAGGCAGCAATCTAGTAGTTTGCCCAAATTGTGGTGCAAAATGCTTATCTCATACCGCATGTAAAGAATGTGGGAAATACAGAGGAAGACAAGTGTTAGACAAGCAAAAGAAAATTGACAAGATTACTAGAATAAAGGCTTAAAAATATGGCTAGTTATAGGCATCTCGCGAGAAGTTGCGTCATGCAAGCTCTGTTTGAATTAGAGTTTAATGATATGAAGGCTGAAAGGCTTTCAGAAGGCGTGCTTGAGCGAATTCTTGTTGAATTTGCTCCGAAATTGACCGAACGTGAATTTGCTTATGATACTTTGAAAGGGGTTCTCAAAAATCGCAAAAAGATTTTGGCGATTATCCAAAAATATGCACCTCAATGGCCGATCGAAAAAATAGCTAAAATTGATCGTGCTATTTTAGAGATAGGAGTTTACGAAATAGCTTTTGCAAAAGACATCCCGGCTGTGGTAGCAATAAATGAAGGAATCGAAATCGCCAAACATTTTGGGGACGATAATAGTTCCAAATTTATCAACGGAGTATTAAGCAGTGTGATGAAAGATTATGCTAAAAAAGCTCCTGCGAAAAAAACGGCTGTCAAAAAATCTAAAACAAAATAACTCATGCAGGACTACAAAGATCTCGAAAAGAAAATGGGGATTAAATTGAAAGACAAAGATTTAATGAAAATTACTTTCACTCATAAATCTTATCTTAACGAACATAAAAAAGAAGGACTTGAGAGCAATGAGAGAATAGAATTTTTAGGAGATGCGGTTTTGGAACTCGCTGTAACTAATCATCTTTTTGAACATTATCCGGATCAAACCGAAGGGCAAATGACGGCTTTTAGATCAGCTTTAGTAAAAGGAAAACATCTTGCGGAAATCGCTCGTGAATTAGAACTTGGACGACATTTATTTCTGAGCAATGGAGAAGAAAAATCCGGAGGCAGAGAAAAAAGTTATATTTTGGCCAACACTTTGGAATCTTTAATCGGTGCTATTTATTTGATGCAGGGGTATGATGCTGCCGAAAAATTCATTAAAAAGTTTGTCCTTACAAGACTTGATCAAATTATTAAAGACGGTCACCACATAGATTCTAAATCCAAATTTCAAGAAATCGCTCAAGAGAAAGAAGCCTTTACACCATACTATGAAGTCATTTCCGAAGAAGGCCCGGATCATAATAAGAAATTTACAATGGGGGCATATATCAAAGATGAATTAATCGCTAAAGGGACAGGAAAGAGTAAACAATTAGCCGAGGAAAATGCGGCACTAAATGCTCTGAAAAAGAAAAAATGGAATTAAAATTTGATGAACATTCATGTGGGGTAGTTGTTTTTCGAAATGAAAACGGTGTTCGAAAATATCTTTTGTTACACTATCCTTCTGGACATTGGGATTTCCCAAAGGGCCACGTTGAAACAGGCGAAAACAGGTACCAGACAGCACTTCGCGAATTAGAAGAAGAAACCGGAATAGTTAATTTCAAATTTGTTGAAAATTTTGAACACGCCATTTCTTATGTCTACAATAAAAACGGGAAGCCATCTCATAAACAGGTAATTTTCTTTTTAGGAGAAACTACGGAAGAAAAAGTAAAAATCTCTTTTGAACATAAAAGCTTTTTATGGCTGCCTTACGAGGAAAGTTTGCGTAAGGTCACTTTTGATAATGCTAAAAAAATTCTAAAAGCAGCAGAAATTTTTTTGCAAAAGTAAAAGTATAAATGTTATAGTGAGCACACTATTTCCTATTTTAAAATTATGAATATAAAGGTTAACAAAAAAGTAAAATCCAATTTGGGGTTTTTGATATTGCCGATTTTTCGCGAAGAGATCAAGAAATTTCCCTTAGAGTATCCTCAGCAATTAAAGTCTTTTTTTGAAAAAAGAGTTTCTTCAAAAGAATTTATGGGGAAAAAAGGAGAAATTATTTCCACTTATTTAGATGATAAAAATTTTCCACCGAAAGTTGCTTTAGTTGGATTTGGTAAAAAAGAAAAATTTGATAGCAAGAAATCCCGCCGTGTAGCAGGCCTTCTTGGCAAATATTTAAAGAAGAACAAAACTGTAGAGGCTTCAATAATTATGCCAGAAGAAATTGCTGAATGCGCTGAAGAGTTCGTGGAGGGGATTAAGATGTCTCAATACAAAGTTGATAAATACAAAACTTGTAAGAAGGATAAATGTCCAACTTATGAATTGGAACAATTGGAAGTGGTGGTTGAAAAAGAACCTAAAGATTTTGAGAAAATGTTGAAAAAAGGAGACTTAATCGCTGAGGCTGTTCACTATGTTCGTGATTTAGTAAATGGTCCTTCAAACATTGTTAGTTCTGAATATATGGCAGTAGAAGCCAGGAAAATGGCGAGAGACAATGGCTATAAAATCGAAATTTTTGGAGATAAAGAATTAAAGGAAATGAAATGGGGAGGAATTCTGGCAGTAAATGCAGGTTCTCCTAAAGAGGCAAAATGTGTAATTTTAAAATATGAAGGGGGCTCAAAAAAAGAAAAGCCAATTGTTTTAGTCGGTAAAGGCATTATGTTTGATTCTGGTGGATACAATATTAAGCCACGCAATCACATCGAAACGATGAATCAAGATATGGCGGGAGCAGCTGTAGTTTATGGCATTTTTAAACTGTTGAAAAAAATGGGAATAAAGAAAAATGTTATTGGAATAACTCCAATCGCTGAAAACATGATTAATGAAAAAGCTTACAGGCCGTCAGACATCATCACTATGTATTCTGGACAAACTGTTGAAATTACCAATACTGATGCGGAAGGTAGATTAGTTTTGGCGGACGGAGTAACTTATGCTACTAAATTAAATCCGGAAAATATTCTTACGGTAGCCACTCTTACAGGGGCAGTAACAATTGCCTTAGCTGATCGTTATGCTGGTATTATGGGAAATGATTTAGGGCTTAGATATGAACTTTATAAAGCTGGAAGAGAAGTGGATGATTTAGTTTGGCCTTTGCCAATGCATCGTGATTTTAAAAAGAAATTAGATAGCGATATTGCAGATATCACCAATGGAGATGTGGGGACAGCCGGCAGAGCTGGTTCTCAAAAAGGAGCTGCTTTTATCGGCAGATTTGTTGGCAAAAATAAATGGTGTCACATTGACTTGGGAGGAACTGCCTTCTGTGATGACATCCCTCAAGAATTTGAAACTAAAGGAGCAACAGGTCATAGTTTGAGGATGCTTTTTAGATTTTTGGAGAACAGAAAGTAGCAAACACTTTCTATAAAATTAAGAAATCAAAAAGAGCCCCGCGATCCTCGCGGGGCTCTTCCTTTATTTTCTCCAATTTCCTTAAAAACTTTTTTATTTCTTCCCGAATTTTTCGATCGCTTGAGCTAATTCGACATGAGTTTTTGCATATTCTTGAATCGTTTTCCCTTTCTGATAAGCCTCACAAGCTTGCACCAAAGCTGTAGCTCCTTTGCGTGTTCCCCCCGGATGAGCATGACAACCGGCTCCCATAGTTGTAATAAAATCGGTCGTGCCGAAAGCTTTCATTACAGCGGCAAGTTTGGTTGGATTTAATCCTCCTGAAGCGATCGGACAACATGGCGGGAATTTTCCCCAATCCTGCGTAAAGAATAATCCTTTGGAAACTTTATCAAGTGCACAATGAACCGCGATTACATCTTCAGGTCCTCCGGCCATTTTACCAATACCGGCTGTTCCGGTATGAATTCCGGATGCTCCTGAAAGTCTTCCAAACATTGTCAAAACCGGCACGCTAAAGCCAAAAACATTCTCAGGTCTGGTGAAAGCTCCATGTCCTGCTCTATGAAAATGAATAAACTTTTTTGGGAAATTTCTTTTGGCTGTCTGAATTCCCATCCATCCAGCGGTGATTCCATCAACCAACAAAGCGTGGTCATATTTTCCAAGTTTTTTCTGAACATATTTTGCTCTTTTCATCATGGTCTCAAAATCAGAAGCAGAAATATTTACAGAAATAATTTTTTTCTTTCCGGTTTCTTTTTGAACCTTTTCCAAAACTTTCGTAATTTCATCAACGGTCTTATTGAATGGAGCAAAAACTTGATCTGCTTGCGGTTCATCAAACTTTACGAAATCTCCGCCACCCTTCCAGAATTCATAACTCACATGTGCAAACTCTTTTGGTTTTAATCCAATTTTTGGTTTGATAATTGTTCCCAAAACCGGACGATTTTTAATCCCCAAATATTTTTTCATGTCATGAATTGTGTATGTCGGTCCATCATGTCTCTTTAACATTGCCGGAGGAAACCACACATCAAGCAATTTTAATTCATCGACTTCACCCATACCAAAAACATTTCCTACAATGAAAGTGAGAATATTTTGAACATTACCGCCACGATCAAAAATGTCGATAGGGTAGGCAATTCTGACCAAGTGTTTTTTCTTATCAACCGCGTAAACTAAGGCGTCCATACTGTCGGAAAACTTAGTAGCGGTGCTGACGCGCATATTGGAACCGGTAGAAGATTCTGCCGCAACTTCTGTCGCTGAATCTTCAATCGAAATTCCTTTTGCAGGAACTAAACGGAAAACAGTCAGCAAATACTTATTTGCTTTCATGAGATCCTTCTCTTTCAAATGAAGAGCCAAGTACTCTTTTTGCATAATGAAATGAGGTTAGGTTAGGTAATGAGGTGCTTAAAAAGCTATCCACATGTTAACAAAACCTTTGACCTATGACAAACATTTAGATCGTAAACTTAGAATGAGGCCCCGCTATTGCAATAATGATAAGCGTAATAGGCAGCAGTTACTCCTTCCGCAGAACCGGTTATTGCTTGCTTAAATTCAGTGTCAGCGCAATCTCCCGCTGCAAAAACTCCGGCAATATTGGTCTCAGATTTTCTGGAAATTTTGATTTCACTTTTTTCATTCAGTTCAACTCCGAGTTCTTTTGCAAGACTCGTTTGAGCGCTATGTCCGATTGCTAAAAATACTCCATCCATCGGGATTTCTTGTCCAGAATATTTTCCTTCTCCCGGTTTGAATTTTATTTTTTCAACTTTAGTTGTTCCCAAAATTTCTTCAATTTCTGATTTATATAAAATTTCAATCCTGTCATTTTTTGCGATCCTCTCGGCATTTATTGGCTCTGCACGCAGCACATCTCGACGAACAATGATGTAAACTTTGCTGGCATGTTCTGCCAAAAATAAAGCTTCTTTTGCTGCACTATCTCCTCCGCCAACAATACAAACAATTTTATTTTTATAAAAAGCTCCATCACAAAGTGCACAATAAGAAACTCCTTTATTTTCAAATTCTTTTTCTCCCGGACATCCCAAATTTTTATGATGAGTTCCTGTCGCAAACAAAATCGATTTTGATTCATATTCACCGGACGCAGTTTTTACAACGAAAGTTTTTTCTTTTTTTTCAACTGATTTTACAGTCTCACTTTTTAATTCCGCGCCACTGGCAAGAGCATGTTCATATAGGGACATAGCCAAATCCGGACCGGAGATAGATTTGATCCCGGGCCAGTTTTCAACTAGATGAGTAGTCGTAATTAGTCCTCCCGGCATCTCTGTGATTACCAAAGTTTTTAATCCAAGTCTTGTGCCATACATGGCCGCAGAAAGTCCGCTGATGCCTCCCCCAATAACCAAAAAATCGTACATAATAATTTTTATTTAATTTTTGTGTCGCTATTATACTCAGAATTTTGGCTTTTAATAAACGAAAGATTGATTGACAAATCGTAGAAATATGGGTAAAATCTCACCCCTGACTATTTACAAGGGGCAAGTATGTCTTGCGATCTGTATTAGATACGCGAACCATCGTCCCGTTCAAGTCAGTGATCATTAAAAAATAGGCACTACAAATATATACATGTCATTCTCGCGGACAGAAGAATTAGCAATTATCCGATCCTGATTCGGAAACTAATTCTTCGTTTCGCGAGAATGACAGAGGATGTAGTAGAAAACAAAGGGCAAAAAGGAGGTGAAAACACAAAAGCCCA
>Ga0233420_10000278_pt1 | contig 23030 bp, 31 predicted proteins | sample Watercolumn_Mata_4_FD_183009 | JGI IMG/M metagenome (GOLD analysis project Ga0233420, IMG submission 183009) | Freshwater microbial communities from Lake Matano, South Sulawesi, Indonesia - Watercolumn_Matano_2014_102_MG | ecosystem: Environmental > Aquatic > Freshwater > Lake | place...
AGTTGTAACTGCTTGTCCTGGAAGTCCTTTCTCAAATATAACTCTAACAACACCTTTGTTTCCGTGAGTAGATGCAACTTTTCCCTCGATGATTTTTCCAGCAGGTGACTTCCAAATTACATTTTTATTCACGAATTTTTCAGCATCTTTTTTTGAATTCACGCCTGAAATTTCCACTAAAAAATGTTTTTCATGAATCGTGTGTCTCCCTCTCCGAAACTGAACAACTTTTCCTTTTACCATATTCAATATCAAGAAAATTAGTTTATAAAACTTGCTTTTAGGATTTTTAGAAATTATTCAATTTATTTAGATAGATTTTTATAATGACTTTCATTAAAAATCTAATGATAAAAGAGGAAAACTTAAAAGAAATTGCCAATCTCTTGAAAAAGATCCCTACTCGTTGGGATGGAAAAGAATCTATTTTAGAGATGAAGAACAATAATGGAAAAAATTGGAAACAAATGGAATGGATTGGATTTTATTTTGAATATCTCTGTCAAAAATATTTAAAAGAAATTATGGAATTTCATAAGATAAAATATGGTAGAACTTCATTTGATGGGTTTTTAGATGTTCCATTTGATTTCAAGACACATATTCTAAACTCAATATCAAAAACCAAGGATTCTGTTATTAATGATACTGAAGCAATTTTAAATGCATTACAAGATTATAGATATATGGTAATTATTATGGTTTTGGGAAATGCTGAATATAATGATATTAATAGAACATTCCAAAATTGGCACGAAGAAATTAAAGGGGGAAAATCAAAATATGAGTTAGATAGAATAAAACGAAAAGCACCATCAAGATTGAGAAAAATAAGATTTGATGTTAAAGAGATAATTATTTTCAAATTTGATAAAAACATTTTAGAAAGATGTAAGGGTTTTCAAAAAGGATTTAGAAACTCAAATGGAAAACCAAGGCGACCTAAAGTCTCTTTAAATCCTAACGATTTATTAGAAAATGAAATTATTGGGAGAATTAAATTCTAATAACCATTTTTTTCTTTCCAAAAATCAATTATTTTTTTATCTTGTATTAATCCATTTTTATTAAAATAATAATCTAAAAGATGTTCGAATACTACTTTTCCGTTTTTATTCAAATCTCCAATTAAAAAATCTCGATTTAATAATGAAGATACGACCCCAACCATTCCACTTCCACCAAGGGGGTCAAAAATTAAATCTTTTTCATTAGAAAAATGCTCTAACAAGCATTGAATTAACTTAAAAGGTAGTCTTGTTGGATATTTTGGCATATTCATTTTATAATCTCTGACAAATTTCAGTGTTGTTAAATTTGGCTCTCCGTTTTTACAATGGGAAGTAAAACAACGATGATTGTAATGCCACCCCCCATCTTTTGTAACCCAAAAAATCTCATAAATATTGTGCGCGGGTCTTAACCTACAGGCTGGAGCAAAATTATAAGTCCAATACATCTTTCCTCTTAAAATTAGTCCGTCAAATTTCTTAATTTCATTATGAATTAAGTTACTATTATTCCATCCTGAAAAAATTAATGCTTGTCCGCTGGATTTCAAATTAGACTTAATACATTCCAGTAATTGTTTTATTTGATCGGAATATTCTTTAACTTTCCACTCAACATAACCCCCAACAACATTATTAGAATTCCTGTGGTAGTTTCCATTTTTTCCACTAAATTCAATACCAAAAGGAGGATCTGTAATAATTAAATCAGCATTAACTCTCTTCCAATCTCTCATGTCTTTTATTTCATACTTTTTTAACAACTCTAATTTTTTCTTTTTTTTATTTTCCATCTTATTTGTATTTATTTTAAAGAGATAAAATTTCAGAACGAGCACCGCCACTTATAACTTTGATAATTTTTCTTTTTTTAAGATTGTCGATATCTCTACTTATAACTTGATAAGATGTTTCTTTATCAAATTTTTTCTTTTGTTTTTTCATGACTTCTTTATAAAGATCTCCTCGTCTTATTTTTTTATTCTCTTCTAGGACCTCAAGAATTAACGGAATATTCTTAAGATTTTTTAAACTCGATTTCATATAAACACCTCTTTAAATTAGAATATTAGCTTTATTATAAAGCTTTCGTTTTTTATTTTCCTCAAACAAAATCCAAAAATCTCAGTGCGAACATTAAAGCCACGCCAAGCAAAAATATTACTAAATTTATTAAAGATTTTTTTATTGAATTTTCTTTTCTCATTTCAGGAATTAAATCAGAAGCAGAAATATAAATAAAGCATCCGGCAGTTATGCTCAACAAAAAAGCAAGATTCAAATTTGTTAAAGAAAGGGCAACATATCCTGCAACTCCCCCGATTATTGCAATTATTCCTGAAGCAAAATTAAATAGCAACGCCTTTTTCTTATTAAATCCTCCATGCAGTAAAACCCCAAAATCACCTGTTTCTTGAGGAATTTCATGCATAATAATTGCAAAAGTAGTTATCCAGCCAAGAGAATTATTAATTAAAAAACTCGAGGCAATCACGAATCCGTCAATAAAATTATGAATTCCGTCGCCAAAAAGATTTAATTTCGCAAAACTATGCACTTCGCATTCTCCCTTGTGGCAATGTCTCCAATGAAAAATTTTTTCAATTATAAAGAATAAAATAAATCCCACGATAATAAAAAGAGCAACATTTTCAATTTTTAAATATTCAGAAGATTCAGGAATTAAATGAAAAAATGCCCCTCCTATCATAGTTCCTGCTGATAATGAAACAAGAAAAATTAATTTTCTATGCGAATTTTCTTTATTAAAAAACAATGTAAAAATTCCTATAAATGACAATAAACTAACAGAAAAAGTTGCAATCAATATAAGTATTAATTTTTCCATATCTAAAAACCCAATCAATTATTTATAAATTATTCTAATGCAAAAATTTTTCTCCCGACAATTTGTTCTGGTCTATATTCTTCAAATTGACCGAGAATTAAATTTGTTTTTGTGCATTTGCAAATTTTTTCAATATTGCAGCAAATTCTTTCCTTACCAATTAAAATAAAAGGTGAACTAAAAATAATTTTTCCAGAAATATATTTTTTTAAATTATTAATTGTATCAATCATAAGATTTTCAAATTTTGTTAAGATCTTTCTTGCATCTTCTCTCGACGGGATTTTTTTTAAAATGCTCCCTAAATCAGGCTCGCATACAATAGCTTCAGATTCTGAGATTTTTGCAAATCTTGAGTCCAGATTAAATAATTGATAATTTTCTTTTGCAAAGCCAAACCATCTTAAATTCTTTTTAGCTCCTTCAACAGCAGATTTATCATTATCAATCCCAATAACTTTAATATTCTTCAACAAAGCTTCTTGCAAAATTGTCCCAACACCACAAAAAGGATCTAATAAAGTTTGCCCTTCTTTTACTCCAGATAAATTTATCATTATTTTTGCTAACCGAGGAGAAATAGCTAATTCTTGTCTTCTCACAGGTTTTTTGATATCTCTCTCCTCAATTTTTTTATAATCGCATTTTTGAATTATTTTTCCAAAATAAATTTCTTCATTTTTTTCAAAAATAAAATATTCTTCATCTATAAATTTTGAAGAAGGCTTATAAAAAGATTCTCCTGATTGAAGCAAAACTTCACTATCTAATTGCTTAATGCTTGCTTTTAATTTTTCTTTTTTAAATCTACTTTTTAAATAATCTCTAATCATTTGAAATTCTCCAGAAAGTTCCCACAAACAATAATTAATATTATTTTTTTCTCCAGAATAAATTTCTATTTTGTCTAATTTATTTAAAATATTTTCTCTTTTATCTTTAGTTAAAACAACCCCAATTGCAATTGTTCCGCCAAGTTCGTCGACAAAACTTTTTTTCAACTCATCGTTTACTTCAATAAAAATTGAATTTTCAATTCCAAATTCCTTTTTAATTGGAACATTCTGTGATTTAAGAAAACACTTTAATTCTGCAATAGATAATTCTTTGTTTCTACCTAAAATAAAAAGATATTCCATGAACAATCTAAATAATAATTATTTTTATTCTTTTTGGGGGTCATCAAAATTTTGTAGGGGGTAAAAATTTAATGTGACTTTCAAATCTCCCCCACTCAAATTAATTAAAACTCTTTTAATTGGGTTTTTAAATGATTTATTGACAACATTTGTTCTGCAGATATCCTCTAAATACCTCATATTCAAAATTCCTTGTGGGATGTTCTTAGATTCTAGATATTTTATCGGTGATGCGAGAATTTCAGAACTGACAAAAGAGTCATAAACAATTGAAATATAATCTGTGCCATCCAACTCTTTTTCTGAAATAATTGGTCCTGATAAATTTAATTCAGCAATTAACTCTAATCTTTTTATAATTTTATTATCCCTTATTTTTCGCACATCAATAACTGCGGAAGATTCCTCTTCAGGCTCTTCAATTATTCTTCTTAATTTAAAATAACCCATGATAACTATTTAGATAAATCATCATTTATAAATATTTATATTCTATAATACAACTTCAAAATTTCCAAATTCTTTTCTCAAGATGTCAAAAACTTTAGAACTTATTTCAACATTTTTCTTATCTTTTTGACCTTTTATTGCTTCTTCAACTTCCTCTAATGTTGCATCCTCAATTTTATCACTGACTTTTTTAACAATTCCTTTATCAAATAAAAAGCTAACTCCTTCGCAATTCATTAATTCAAGAGTTTTATCCTTTAATTTTAATTTCATTTTTCCTTTTTCTAAATTAATTAATTCGCATCTCTGGGAATATTCAATTAGATCATTAAATAAAATTCCTGCCTCTTTCCTCGCGTGATCAACTTTATGTGAGTCTAATTTTCCTTTTTTAAATTCTGTCCTTGCACTTATAATATTTCTTAAAATCCTTAAATGCTGTGGAGTAAATTTGCCTTTTTTAACAAAATCTTTTTCAAAACATTTCAAAAGCTCCTCTTTGTTTGTCTTTTTACCGACGATACTTTTTAATAATTCAATACTATCATTGTAAATCTTGTTTATTGTTTGTTCTTGAGATTTTTTATCAATTTGCTTTCTAAGTTCTTTCAATCTTTTTAAAAAATCTTCTGTTTCCTTTAAAAGAGCATCAATTTCTTTTCCAGAAATTTCTTTAATCTTCTCGTGTTCATAATCTCTCCATGTTGCAATAACTTTTTCAAGAAAATCTAAATATTTTTTTTCAATCATTTTTGTATCAACAAATTCTTTTTTAAAATCTCGCACAAGCTCTTTTTTTGCATTTGGGGGAGGACAACCTGCAAGCATTAACATGGCTTGCGCAGGGGTTGTAATTCCCCAAAAAATATTTGTAAAAATTTCAGTTAATAAAGTTCTTTTGCTCCTTGGAATAACTCCGTCACCCATAGACATGAACATATCAATTGCTTCAGGAGAAGGTTTCAATTTACCCATTCTTAAAAGCGATTTCCAAGGCATGAAAGTTCCCCTGTCATAAATTGGAACACCGTCCCTGATAAAAGTAAACATAACTGGATGCGCGTCTTTCACAGCTTCCCAAAATTCAGTCAATAAATAAATTTGCGGTTCTAATTTATTCTGAACTCCTGCCAGCGACGATGCTTCTGCAACATATTGATAGATAATTCCACGCAATCTTTCTTTTAATTCCAATCTTGACATTCTTTTAACATCAGTATCATTGATTATAACAAAAACATCCACATCAGAAGTTTTCACTGCTTCCCCGCGAATCAAGCTTCCACCGAGGACATAACTTACAACATATCTCTCAAATTTTTGCAAAACAAGTGATTTGTGAATTTCGGCGACACGCATTGCACCCAAAAGTCCTTTATCGTAAAGCGGGAAAGACATATTTATTGCACCTGTAATTTCAAATTTCTGGTCCATACAAATTTCCCAAATTTCAGAAACACTTCTTATATGCAACCAAACTTTTTCTTTTGAATTTTCAATTTCCTTTAAAATTTCTTTTTTAATTTTAGGAATTTCTTTTTCTTTGTCGTCGGGAACAATAATATTTAAATGAACATGTTTTTCAGATTCTTTTGGGGCCTCTTCTTCTTCAATAAAAAATTTAATTGATTGTGGGGGCAAAACACTTATTGCTTGAATAAATTTGTATTTTTTAATTATGAAATTTTTTAACTTTTCAAGTTCTTTTTTTGTTTTTTCAAATTCTTTTTTCAATTTTTCCTGCTCTTGTGGAAGATTAATATTAGAATAATTAGCATTTACAGGACCTTCTTGCATTTCTGGAATTTCGTCAGAATTTTTGTCTGCCATATCAAAGAGATAATTTTTTAATTTATAAAGGTTGCGAATAAAATTAAATGGGCCTAAGCAGGATCGAACTGCTGACTACTCGGTGTAAACGAGTCGTTTTGCCACTAGACTATAGGCCCTTAAAATTCAATAGTATCTTTGTTTTAAAAGGTTTTTGATATTAAAAAATAAAAAAGAAATATTCAATTTATTCATTTGAAGAACTAGAAATTAGATATAAAGATTATTGTAACGGCGTCAGCCCGAAGGCAGTGCTTAATCCTTAACTGAATATATAGAAATATTCCCAAACCATTCTTTATTCAATAGATTAACATTCAAAGTTGAAACAAAATTTAAGCCAAAGTTTAATTTTCCGCTTCTTATCTCGATACATTTTTTTCCACTTGGAAGATTTACTATCTTGATTTGCTTAAATTTCTTAATAAATTCTGTAAATGGAATCTGGTTACCATTATCATAAATTTTCAGAAGTTGCTTAAATTCTTCAGATAATTTGTCATTATAATCCGGAAATGTAATTCTTGCAATTCCCTGTTTTGATAAAATACGGGCAACTTCTTCAAAAAAATGCATCTTATCTTCATACAAATATGCAGAAGTTTGGCTATAAACCAAGTCAATAGAACCTGTCTTGAATGGCAATTTCTTTCCAGCATCACCAAAAATCATTTTAATAGATTGTAATCTGTTTACTTCATCTTTTGTGATAATTCCTTCTTCGATTGCAAAAGAAATTACTTTTTTCTTATCACCATGACTTGGTTTGAAATTTAGTCCAGTGATCTCTACTCTGTCACCAAACTTCTTCTTTAATTGAGACATAACTTTTCCATATCCGCAACCAGATTCAAATATTCTAACTTTCTTTTTCTTCTTTAAGAAATTTAAGACTATCTCTTCTAAATTTCCTAACTTAACTTTGGCTTCTTCTAAACCTCTTGTTTTGACCATTAACAAGATAAAGAATTATTATTTAATAGTTTATCGCTCTGCCGTCCCACACCCCAAAATTTATCTAAAATTAATCTCGCTCGCCACATTACATTCTCAAAACCTTTCAGGTCTTTTAATCGTGATGTTATATTCAATCTAAAGAAAGGCCTAAAATAGTAGATTCTTTTACCTTTGGCAATCTGCTTTGTGCAGACCAGAAATTAACCCAAATTTTGCCCCATCTCTGTTCGCAAAACATCATTAAATCGCGGGTTATGTGCGATAGCGATTGTAATTGATAAGCCCACCCAAAGACCCGTTATTTTAGATATATTAATAAAACACTCAATTCTTATTTATGAAAGATGTCAAAATGAAAGATTACGATTATTCTGTCCAAGCCAAAATATTACGATGTTTTGGAAGAAAATCCGAGCGTTGAAGCTTTTAACAAGGTTTTTGATAAATTATTCAAAATAAAATTTAGATCCCCGAATTGTAAAATCAGGACAAGTATAATAAAGAGAAACAAATCTCTCTTTTGATAAAATTAGTGCTAACTTCAAATCGAGTTCTCCAATAAAATCTCTTCCAAAATGAAATTCATTTAGAAGACGATTATAATTAAAAAGACCATCTTCTGTTTTTTTAAAATCAAATTTTTTCAAAAAATCCTCTTTTAAATTCAATAAAAATTTATCTGTGTCTTTATTTGTATCTCTTAAATATTCTAAATAATAATAAATACTAGTAAATCTTTCTTTTCCCATAAAATCAACTAACTTAAAATTATAACCATCTACAAAAAATCTCTCAAGATTATTTGTTATTTTTTCATTAGCAACACTCAGCAAAAGATAATAAGGGGTAGTAGATACATTCAAATGTGTTTCTATATGTCTAAGATTTTCAATACTCTTTTCACTTAAATCTGGATATAAAAATTTTCCTTTCATAAATTATCTCAGTTTTATGGTTTTTTAAAGGTTTCTATATTAATAAAAATTAAAAGAATTTGAAGTAGCTATTTTTAACATTTCAATTAGATTAATTTCTCGCATATTGCTTCCTAATTAAGATTGCTCAGCTTATTTTATTTTAAGTTCTTCAAAATTTATTTCAAGAGGTTTTGTTTCTCTTTTGTAAGCATTTCTTTCACATAAGCTCTAAGTTTCTCTAAAGACTTTACCCCAAAAGTACCATGGTGTCCTTTAAGACGCATTTCTCTATAAAAGTTATTCAAGTCTAAATCACTAAGTTCTTCATATGTTTGGATGTTCATTGTTCTAAGAGCATTTCCAACCCTGATGTTTCCGGTATATCTATCAATTTCATCAAAGTCCAACCTGGAAGAGGTTTCTTCTAGAGTCTTAACTAATCCTTCTAAGAGGTTCTCTTTCACTTTTTCATTCCCAAAAAGAGGGGTTAAACATGTTTTATCATAATGTTCAACTTTCCTTTGGATGTATGTTTTATTTTTGTTTTCCATAAATTCTTTACAATCAAAACATTTATAAAAATAAACCCCCTACTAAGGGGGGATGGATATAGAGAAACTAGAGCAATTAGGTTTAACAAGTGGAGAAGCAAGAGTTTACTTAGCTTTACTTAAACTCAAGAATTCAACTGTTGGGCAAATAGTAAAGCAATCAAATGTAGCTAATTCTAAGATTTATGAGGTTTTGGATAGATTAGCAGAAAAAGGGTTAGTTAGTTTTACGATTAAAGAAAAAACAAGATATTTTCAAGCATTTCCACCAAGAAGGTTAAAAGATTACTTGGAAAAAAAAGAAAAAGAGATAAAATATAACCAGATAATTCTCAATTCAATGTTGCCTCAGCTTGAGAATTTATCAGATCAAAACATTGAGGAAAGTGCCCAAATATTTAAAGGAAAAAAAGGAATTCTTACTGCATATGAAATTATCTTAGATTCTTTAAGTAAAAATGAAGAAATCAAATACTTTTTTTCAAATAAAAAAGAAGATTCAAAAGCTTTAGAAGAATTTTATATTGAATATCCTCAATTTAAAGCAAAAATAGAATATCATTTCAAAAGAAAGAATATTATTTGGAAAGGAATTGGTCCAAAAGAAGGTGCAAAAGATCCAAAGTGGAAATTTATGAAAATCAAACACACACATCTCCCTGTTCCTGGAAACTTTGATATTACAAAGAATTTTGTTTTAATTGTATCGTGGAGGGGCAATCCAACAGCTATCTTAATTAAATCTCAGGAAATTGCAAAATATTTATTAAGTTATTTTGATGCTATTTGGAATATGAAATGAAGAGGATAATCATTTTAAGATGGGCCTATTTTAGGCAAATTCGCAGCATTTCACAATTTGAAAAAAAGAAAAGAGATAAAATGCACTTTATTTATTGATCATTGTTCTATAAAAATAATAAAAAAACAAAAAAGATTAACAAAATTATTTCTTTTTAGTTTTGCAACATTTACAATTAACCATAGCCCAAGATATTACAATTATTAATGCTGCAAGAACAATTATAACCCACTTTGTTGCAGAACCAATAAGAGCTGGCCAAATAGTAAAAACCAAAATTGCAGCTGCAAAGATTGTCAATATTGAATTAGCGCAAGTCATTTTTCACCTCCTTTTTTCACAATGCGCGAGCCGAGATTCGAACTCGGGTCTCCTCGTTGGCAACGAGAAATTCTAACCACTGAACTACTCACGCACATAGTTTAGAAATAGTTAAGGTTTTAAAATATTGTTATTTTAAATTAATATGTTGATAGATATTCACTCACACTTAGATTTTTATTCAGATAAGAAAATAAAATATGTTATTGAAAATGCTAAAAAACACAAAGTAAAATTTATTATTGTAAATTCTGTAAATCTAAAATCTCTTAAAAAAATTTTTAAGTTATCAGAAAAATATTCCTTAATCAAAATTTCTGCTGGACTTTATCCTGAAAAAGATTTATCATTAAAAAAATACGAGGAGTTTGAAAAATTTGTGAAAGAAAACAAAAACAAAATTGTTGCAATAGGGGAAATTGGGTTAGACAAAACTGAAAATCTGGATTTTGAATTTCAAAAAAAAATTTTTATTAAGCAGTTGAATTTATCTAAAGAATTAGAATTGCCTGTGATTATTCATTCAAGAAAAGCTGAAAAAGAAGTTCTGAAAATCTTAGAAAAATACTCTCGCGTCACAAAAATTCTTCATTGTTTTATGGGAAATTTTAGTTTAATAAAAAAAGCAAATGAAATGGGTTGTTATTTTTCAATACCGACGAATATAATTCGTTCTGAACATTTTCAGAGAATGATTGCAGAATTGCCAAAAGAAAGAATTTTTACAGAAACAGACACTCCTTATTTATCTCCTTACAAAGATATTCGTGAAAATGAATCAAGTTTTATCAAAGAATCAATAAAAAAAATTTCAGAAATTTGGAAACTATCAGAAAAAGAAGTTGAAAGAATAATTGAAAATAATTTTGAGAAAATTTTTAAGATTAATTAATCACTTTCAGATAAAAGAGTTTTTAAGATTTTTTCTTCATTAATTCTCTTTGATTTAAAATCATTAAAATTATTGCTCCAATCAAAAACCAGTAACTTGCAAAGAAAGTTAAGGCAAGAAATCCTAATGCAATTAAAGAATAAATCACAACTTTAGGATGTTTTATTTTCATGATAAAATAAAGGGAAAGAAGTTTTTAAGTTAATCTAATTTAATTCTCCAATGCTTTCTTCGTATTTTTCACCCAAATCTTTTTTTATTTTTCTAATACTCTCTTCTATATTGTCTCTTATTATCTTCAAATTATTTCTAATATATTCCCCAGAGTTGATAATGGTAGTTGCTTTTGTAGATATAGAATCCATACCTTTAAAGTTATCTTCTAAGCTGTTCAATTCAGAAGAAATTTTCTCAAAATTTATCCCTATCTCTGAACTATTGATTTCCCTAAGAGCAAATAATCTAGCTATACGATAAGCAAAATATAAATTATCTTCATCGTAGTAAGTTATAATATATTTATCACTTATTTTAATAGGGCATAATTCTCTTGGCATTTCATCTCTTTTTGCGAATAAAAATATCCCAAAAGAGGCATTTCTATTTTGAATTGCTTCATTTATCTCTTCTATTGTTTTTTTACAAGAATAACTAGAACTATCTTTACATTCAATAATAATATTTTTTTTATTTTCAAGTTCTATTAAAATGTCTCCTTTTTTACTACCTGTACCTGTCTGATCTCCAACAACACTAATTACATTTTCATAATAACTAGCTAAAGTTTGCAAACAAACATAAACTTCATCTTCAAATTCAAATCCTTTTGAAGTTCCTTTTTGTTTTTGAATTTCAATTGCTTTCTCTTTTAAAATTTGATCACGAATATCTTTTATCTCCTTATCTCTCATTTCATTTAATTTTTCCAATATCTGCTCTTTGAGTCTTCTAGCCGGTGAATCTGTTTTATTTGGGTCTAATAATTCATAAATTTTCTTTTCATCTATTTCAGAATTCTTTCTTAGTTCTTCAATTAAAGTAGATAATGCACTCTTTTTATTATCCATATTAAAAGTATCGTCAATTATTCTTTTTATTTGACCCCTATCTTTATTAAAATATCCATCGATTAATTCTTTCATTTGAAATAATGGGCTTTGTGTATTATTTAAACTAAAAGTAGTTTCAATCTTATCGTTAAGATTATTTGCTTGTTTTTCAAATACTTCCTTGGCTTTAATTATAAATCTATTAAATTCTTTCTCAACAAAATCTATATTTTCCGTTAAAGTCATTTGCCGCAAACCAACGCAACCTATAATAATAGCTTTTTTTGTCCAATCCTCTAAATCTTTTTTGTCTTTTAAGAAATGATATGTATCTGGATTAGATATTATTAACTTTTCAATATATACTTCTTCATTTTTATTATCAAGAGTAACTTTATTATCTTGACTCATTTAATTATTATATTCTTCTAACATTTAAATTTTTCTATTTTCAAAATGTAATTTTATTCCAACCCACTTAAATAATCCTGTCCTTTCTTAAATTCCATAGAATTCATTTTTCCTTTTTTATTCGGCTTCGAAGCAATAACATCGTCGATTCTTAAAATCATTATAGCAACTTCTGTCGCAGAACTCAATGCCTGGCTCTTAATTTTGTAGGGCTCAATAATCCTTGCACCAATAACATTTTCAACTTTGTTTGTAAATAAATTCAATCCAAAATTCATCTGTCCTTCATCGTGTTTTGCTTTTAACTCAGTTAAAATATCAATAGGATCTAAACCAGCATTTTCAGCCAAAGTCAAAGGAATAAATTCCAAAGCATTTGCAAATTCTCTTACAGCAAGTTGTTCTCGTCCTTGAAATCCTAAACTAAATTCTTTTAATCTTCTTGATAATTCAATTTCTATTGCTCCTCCTCCAGGAACAATTAATTTTGTTTCAATTGCTGACGCAACATCACCGAGTCCGTCCATGATTGCTCTTTCTGTCTCGTCAATAACATGCTCGCTTCCACCATGAATTAAAATTGTAACTGCTTTTGGATTTTTGCAACCGCGAACATAACTAAAAGTAGTTTCTTTTGTTTTAATCTCTTCAACACTTTCAGATTCACCTAAATCTCCTCGAGAAAGTTCATTTATATTGCTGACAATCTTAGCTCCTGTTGCTTTAGCTAATTTTTCTATATCGCTTTTTGCAACTCTTCGGCACGCATAAATTCTTTCTTTAGACAATAAATATTGAGCAAAATCATCAATTCCTTTCTGACAAAATAAAACATTTGCCCCAGATGCAATAATTTTGTCAACCATTCCTCGAATATATTCTTCTTCTTCTTCTAAAAAATTCTTCAGCTGTTCAGGAGAACTTATAGAAATTTTTGTATCAATTTCAGGATTTTTAATTTCCAAAGGAAAATCAATCAAAGCAATTCTCGCATTTCGAACTTCAACAGGCATATCTTGTGAAACTTTTTCTTTATCGAGGACAATCCCATAAATTAACTCGCTGTTTCCAATTCCGTCGCCTTTCATTTTCTCAATTTTAATATCTTTTAAATCAATTCTTCCCATATTTGAAATTGCTTTAATTGCCTTAACAATTATAAGTGCAAATTTTTCCCGAGAATCTTCAGCACCTTTTCCAGTCATAGCAGTCATTGCAACTTGTTTTAAAACTTCTTCATTATCAGGACTAATCTCAAGTGAAATTTCTTTCAAAATTTCCTGGGCTTTTTCTTGCGCAATTCTATAACCTTTTGTAATAATCGTCGGATGAATTTTTTGATCAAGAAGTTTTTCAGCATTTTCCAAAAGTTTTCCAGCAATCATAACAGATGTTGTTGTCCCGTCCCCTACTTCTGTTTCTTGCGTCTTCGCAATTTCAACCATCATCTTTGCAGCAGGATGCTCTATTCGCATTTCATTCAAAATAGTAACTCCGTCGTTAGTTACAGTTATTTCGTCGCTGGAATCAACAAGCATTTTATCCATGCCCTTTGGTCCAAGAGTTGTTTTAACTATTTCTGAAACCATTCTTGCAGCAAGAATGTTATTTCTCTGCGCATCCCGACCAACAAGTCTTTGAATATCTTCAGGAAGAAGTTCAACTGGTTTTGTCATAAATTATTCAATTTTAAAACTTATATAAATATTATTATTCTTTGAAAGGGGATAACTTTTTATAATTTTGAAATTCCACATTTCCAATTTTTACAGATTTTAGGTCTTTTATCGTAAATTCTGCATAAATGATTTTTATCGAGAAATCTGCAAACTCTTTTATTCATAAATGTTTTAGTAGAAAAAGAAATTGCAAATCTATCACCCAAACTTAATTGACTGCAACACAAACCACACTTAATACATTTCATTTACTCAAAAGGTTGAATTTATTTAAAAATTATTCTGTTCTCTTAAAGTATAATTAATCTCAAAATCCAAAGAATATTTAAATACTAATTTTGTTTTAATAGAATAAAAGATGGCAGAAAAAGATACAACTTATAATAGCAAAATGAAGTTTGACGGAATTTTTAATTTTAAAGAATTTTATAAATTTTGCTACAACTGGCTTACAGAAGAAGAAAGCATGGAATTGAAAGAAAAAAAATATTCAGAGCAAATTTATGGAAACTCCAAAAATATTGATATAGAATGGAATTGCATGAAAAGATTTACAGATTATTTTAGATTTGACGCAATTATAACATTCAAAATAATTGGTTTATCTAATGTTGAAATAAATCAAGATGGGCAAAAAATAAATACAAACAAAGGAAAAATCGAAATTTCAGTTAAAGGGGTTTTGGTTCGGGATTATGAAGGGAAATTTGAGACAACAGCGTCTTTAAAATTCATGCGTGCAATTTATGAAAAGTGGATAATCACGACGAGAGTTGAAGAATTTGAAGACGAAATTTTAAAATCCTGCCAAGATTTCTTAGACCAAGCAAAAGCTTATTTAGATTTAGAAGCTAAAAAATAATTATTTGGTTTCACTTGTAGGAACACTTTCTAATATTTTATATTTATCCCATTCTTTTAATTTTGCAGTATAAATTTTTTCATCATAAACATTTATATTCTCAAGAATATGCTTCTTTTCCAGCAAGTTTCATAAATTTTTTAAAAAAATAAAAACAGAAATATTTAAATACAGAATTTTATTATTTCAAATATGAAAAGAGTGATTTTGATGCTGATGTTGGTTCTTTTGATTTTGCCAAGTGTATTAGCAATTGATTTAACAATTAACCAACAAACATCAGACGAAGTTATGATTGTTGATGTGAACGAGCCTGCAATAGTTGATTTAAAAGTTACAAATAATGAATACGCAGATAAATTTTTATTTTACACATTTTTCGGAACAGGGCTTTTGCCAAGTGAAAGAATTCCAATCTCTAACCAACAGACAAAAGACATTCAATTAAATTTTTATCCAAGAGCAGATTCAAAAATGAGAGGCTTTACTTCTTTTTATTATTTCATACAAAATACAGGTGGTGAAGAAATAGATAAAAAAATAACTTTGAATATCATTGATTTAGAAGATGCATTTGAAATCGGCGCAGGAAATGTTGACCCAGAATCAAACGCAGTTGAAGTCTATTTATATAATAAAGTGAATTTTGATTTTAAAAATTTAACAGTAAAGTTCGACTCTGCGTTCTTCAATTTTGAGGAGAATGTTTCAATTTTAGGAGCTTTCCAGAAAAAAGTTTTCGCAGTTACTTTAAATAAAGATGATTTTAATGAGTTAATTGCAGGTTACTATAATATGAATGCAATTGTTACATATAAAGAGAAATCAGCAGATATTGAAAACAAAGTGAAGTTTGTAGAGAAAGATATTTTAAAAACAAACAGCGAAGAAAAAGGATTTTTAATAATTACAAAAACAATTGAAAAATCAAATCAAGGAAATGTTGTTGTTGATACAACTACTACAGTAAAAAAATCAATTTGCTCAAGATTATTTACTACATTTAATGCTGAACCGACGAGTGTTGAAAGGCAAGGTTCAAAGGTTTATTACACTTGGAAACAATCAATAAATCCAGGGGAAACAGAAATAATAAAAGTCAGGACAAACTGGTTAATTCCGATTATTATTCTTGTTTTAATTATTTTAATAGTTTACTTCACAAATAAATATATAAGAAGCGATGTAATAATAAAGAAAAAAGTTCATTTCGTGAGAGCAAAGGGCGGGGAATTTGCATTAAATGTTTCAGTAAGTGTTCAAGCAAGAAAGTTCGTTGAGAAAGTTACAATCATTGACAGATTGCCTCCATTAGTTAGAATTTATGAAAAGTTTTTAGGCGAACAACCATTAAGAGTAGATGATACAAAGAAAAAAATCGAGTGGATGTTTAACACTCTTCAACCAGGAGAAAAAAGAATTTTGTCATATATAATTTATTCAAGAGTTGGAGTAATGGGTAAATTCGCATTACCAAGAACAGTTGCATTTTATGAGAAAGAAGGGAAAATTAAAGAATCAACTTCAAATAAAGCTTATTTTGTTACAGAACAAATAAGAAGACATCAAGAATGAATTTATAATTCTAAAAATAACAAACAAAAATGAAAAAAGAAAAACTTAAGTCATTTTACGACGCTATTAAAAACGAATTCATATTTGTTTTAATGGGTTATTTTGCATTTATCTATCCTTTTCTGAAGTTAACGAAAGTTGTGGAATTTTAGTTGCTTTTGATTTAAAGAATATGTTAGATATTAAATTTTCCTTATTCCACTAGTTTCTTAAATAATAAAGCAGGAGCAAGAATTTTTTTGCCTTCTCTGTTTTTTATCTCAAAATAAGGAATATCTGATTTGTATTTAGTGTAAATTTCAGAAACAATATAAAATGAATTACCAAGGATGTTTATTATTTTTTCATTTGATTTGATTTGAATTTCTCTATATTCTTTAATTCCCCAATAATTTGGTTCGTGAAGAGTTAATCTATCTTCTCGAGAAACTTTGTCTATTTTTCCAAGCGAGTTTATTAATACAAGTGACTCTAAAAAGTTTACCCTCATTAAGATAAGTAAAATTAATAGATTATAAATATTGTGGTGTTCAAGTATATAAATAACAATCTTTAAAAATAATTATTTGCTTTAATCTTTACCCTCCATAGCTCAGTGGCTTAGAGCGCCTGGCTGTAGATCGTGGGCACCAAGGTTCCCCACCCGTTCTCCCCCCTTTTAGGAAGAGAATGTTGATTTAAGGTAGAGATTCCATATGGATTACTATGAAACCTGACAAGCCAGTTCTGGCAAGCAGAACCCGGGAGATCCCAAGTTCGATTCTTGGTGGAGGGATTTTTTTAAAAGGGTAATCAAAACACCAGATAATTTGAAGATTTCTTTACAAAAAGATTTCTTTCACGAGGTAAAAATGTTTAAAGAAGATTTCATTTTTTTAAAAGATTATGAAAACAAATTTAAAAAGATCGTAAGAAGTATAATAACTTATTCTAATTTTGAATTATCTGAACCAATATGGGAATCTTTTTTAGTTCATGTAAGGAATTTGTATGAATTTTTTTATAAATATAATAAATCTGATAAAGTATATGCAAAGAATTTTATAACTTCTTGGAATATAAAAAATTATGATAAGAAGATTGATTTATTTAATATTAAAATAAATGGTTATTTAAATCATTTAAGTTACAATCGGGTTGAAGACAAGAATTTTATTGAATGGGATCCCTTATTTTTATTTAATCATTTCAAATTATTAATAATAAAGTTTTTAGATGAATTAGAAGAAATCAACAAAGATTACTTAATTGATGATTTAATATCAATTCGTGAAGAATTAAGAACATTTAAATAATTTTTATATTTGATGGATAAAACAATGTAAACATTTATATACCACTCTAACTATAAATGTTTATGATATTACAAAAATGTAGCCTTTGGAAAGTTTTGGAGATATTTTTTATAGAACCAACTAAATCTCATTTTGTAAAAGAAATTTCAAAAAAAATAAAATTAGCTCCAACCTCAGTCAAAAAACATCTTTCAAATTTAGTTGAAATGGGGTTTATAGACCCTGTAAAAGGAGATTTATATGTTGGCTATAAAGCAAAAAGAGAAAATACTGAATTTATATTTTATAAAAAGATAAGCAATTTAATTCAGTTAAAAAAATCAAAATTATTAGAAAAATTAAAAGAAAAATATCCTTCATCAATTATATTATTTGGAAGTTATGATAAGGGAGAAGACATAGAAAGTTCAGACATTGATATATTCATAAATTCAAAAAAATTTAAACTCAGTTTAGAAAATTATGAAAAAGCGTTAAATAGAGTGATCCATTTGATATTCAAAAATGAAGCAACTCCCCGTTTAATGAAAAGCATAAATAATGGGACTATAATATTCGGAGAGAGATAATGGAAGATTTATTTAAAATATCTAAAGATGAAAAAAGAGCAAAAGCGTTAAAAGATATGGCTGTTGAAAGATATAAAACAATAAATAATCTAAAAGAACCTTACAGGATATTAGAAGAATACTACGAAATAATCAAAGAATTATTAACAGCATTTATGTATTTAAGCGGATTTAAAACATTAAGCCATAAAACACTCATAAAATTTGCAGAAAAAAACATAAAGCAACTCTCTTCTTCTGAAGTTAAACTTATAGATGAATTAAGAACTATAAGAAATAATATTGTTTATTATGGAGAGAAAATAAACGCAAATTTTTTAAAGAGCAGAGAAAAATTTATAAGGAGAATTATTGAAAGATTACTAAAGACAATCTAATCAAAGATTAATTCTATGTATAAATGAATATTTTTAATCTGCTCGGGGTGGAGGGATTCTTCTTCATCATCCTATTAATTATCTTATTAGTTGTTGGGCTATCAGTTTAAATAATCAACTTTCCTTAATATTAAATGGAACAAGAATGTTGCCCAAGATTTAATTCTAAAAAATGGGATAAAAAAACATTTATCTGGAGAAACAAAAAGTTCATCAAGGAAACTATTCCAACTTTTTTTCACATTCCTTTTCCACCAATGATTGGAAGTAGAATAGCAAAAATGTGTAAATTAATTGAAAAATCAAAAGCAAAATTCCAAAAAAAAGAAGATGTTTTAGTTTTATTTCGAGACCCAAGTGCATTTAAATCAGAAATTTATATTTCTGTAATTGGAAAAATTCTCAACGCCAATAATGTAAACATTTCAGGGAAGTTTATGACTAAAACTTTTGATGGGGAATATAACGCAGTCCCAAAATTTGTAAAACACATGAATAAATACTTAAAAGAAAAAGGAAAGAAAATTCCAAAACATTCAGATTATTATATTCATTATGCATATTGTCCAAAATGTGCAAAAAAATATGGGCACAATGCAATGATTTTATTTGCAAGAATAAAATGATTCTCAAAATAACAAGAAAAACAGGAATTTGGTTAATGATTGTAGGAATTGCTTTTCAATTTTTAAACATTTTAACTTATGGTTTGTGGGAAATAGATATTGATATTTTTGGAGCATTTATTTTTGTAATTGGTTTAATTGTTATGCTTGTTAGATGGAAAAAATAATTTATATGTATTAATTTAAATATAGTAACAATAACAGAACATTTATAAACTTTATAATCTCCAAAAAAGATATGAAAAATTTAAAAGAGAAAATGATAACAATTGGGAATAATGTAATTCCAAAATTAGTTCAAACAGCCTATATTGGAGGAATGTATAAATTATGGGCATTAGGAGATCATCTACAAGAACAAGCTATAGACAAGTTAAGAAACTATGATTTTTGGCAAGGACATTTATCAGATTTTGCTTCAGTTGGAATGATAACTTCAATTGCATTAATTCCATTTAAAAATAAATTAGCAAAATATATTATCACTTTAGCAATTCCGACTTTAGCAACAGGTTATTATTTAGGGGTCTCAAATAGTCATGAAAAAGATCCAAATAAAATAGTAGATTGGGGAATTATTCAATTTAATCCTGGAAGTGTTCCTCTCAAAGGGGATTTAACCGATGTTGGATTGTTTTATTTAAGTTCACTTGCTTCACTAGGAATTAAAGAGTTAACAGAAAGAAAAATAAAAAAGAAAAAATAAATTTGGTCTTACCACGGCCACCAATTAAAATTAATCACCGTGCATCCTTCACTGCAGGAATTTGCACCTACATTCACACAATGCCCCTGGTCGTTCCATTTACAGGATTCTCCATAACCGGGGTCAATACAACCACAATATTTTTTATTGCTCCAATGAGAAGAATCGCTATTTGGGTCTTCTTCACAGGTGTTCCCTTCACAGGGGGCGATTTCTCCGATTTCTCTAGTAAAATATCCTTGTTCAATGCCAAATACAGCCAATCTTGTCATTTCATCACCATTATTAGAATTTTCAGCATTTGTAAAATCTTCCTTAAATTTTTCAAAATTTGTTATTTGAGGATAATTTATACTATTCCCCCCAAATTCAGAGTTAATTAAAAGAGAATTAAGACTTCCTTTAATTTCATAAACCAAATTTCCATCAGAGTCGTATTTTACTTCATAATCTTTTAAAGAATTTTCATCACCGCCAACTGAAAGATATGCATCAGCTAAAATTCCTCGAGATTCTGCAATCGGAACTTGTTGCTGAGTTTGAGAAGATTCTTTTTTAAACCATTCAAAAATTCCTTGCCCAGTCATATTAACTTTTGCAATTGCAACAATCGCGACGATTAAAGCAACAACAGCGACGATAGCAACTAACCAAATCAACCACGAATTATTTTTTGACATTTTACCTCCTTTCATTTAATTATAAAATAAAAAAAGAATTTAATTATATAAATGTTTTGAAAGATAATCTTAAATAGAAAAATGAAATCAACTTTAAAAAATAAAAACCATTTATAAATTTAATTGTCTGAAAAAATAATCTGAAAAGTATAGAAGAATTTAAAAAGGAAAATATCTCTATAAAAATTGTAAAATGAGGACAAAAGGTGATAAAATGTTTGAAAAAGATGAAGAAGCAGAAGAAAATAAATTTGAGGACAGCGACGAATTTGATTCTAATTTAGAGGAGTTGGGCTTAACAGATTAATTATCTTTTATTTCAAGCACAACTTCATTATTTTCTTTATTTAATTCTTCGAAATCAGTTCTTATTATTAATTTTATTTTATTAAAATTTAATTTTCCAACAAAAACATTTTGCACTTTCAAATTCTCTCCATAACCAATCTTCAACTGCTCTAATTCAAATTCTTCAACTTTCTTGTCGTCAGCATAAACATCTAAATAAAATTTTTCTGAATCAATAAGTCCTTCGTTCTTCACACTTATGTTAAAATTTAAAAATCTTCCAGAAATGCTTGCATTAACTTGCTGAATTTCCAAATCATGAAAACTTGGATAAGAATATAATTCATTTATTTTTAAAACCAAATTTTTACTTATTGTTTGTTCACATTTATTTATTGGATAAAGAATGTCATTAGGATTATTTGTATGATCAAATCCAAGAACATGCAATAATTCATGAATCGCAACATTCGGCCTCTGACAATTTGATTCTTTAATTAATAAAATTCTCCCACCTTCTATAACACTAAAATATTCTCCAATAGAAACATTTACCGGCCCTCCTTCTCCAGCAATAAACAACCCTGGCTCTTCACTTTTCGCCCTATCATCACATTTCACTTTTATTTCTCCGTTATTTGAAGAATAAAAATTTAAAATTGTTTCTTGACTAATAATTCCAAAAGCCCAGACCATATCTTCTTTTTTATTTAAACTACAACCCTCGTCAATTTTATAAGAAATATTTTTGTAAGCAAATCTCATATTAGGATAAAATTGGGTGGCGTTCTCCTCAGAAAATGTGGAATTCGCTAAAGAAGCAAATGACTTAATTTCCATTTCTAAATCTTCTGCATTGTTTGGAAGATACCAGTAAGTAAAAAATAAAATAATAATAAATAATGCCAATAATATTACTAAAATTTTTTTCCAATCCATACTAAATAATATATTTCAACCTATATAAATTTAACAAAATTAAAAATCTGCGTCAGAACTTTCCTCTTCCCATTCTCTTTCTTCATCCTCGTCAATATCTCTATCCTCATCAATATCGTCCTGTTCTTCTTCGTATTTATCTTTCATTTTAACTCCATTTATTTTAAAATTTAATCTCATTTCTTTTTTAAAACTTTCGATTTTTCATTTTTAGTTTTATCTTGTATTAAGATACTGCTTAATTATCCAAACAATTAAATAAATAATTCCCAAAATTGTAAAGATTCCTCCAACAATTAAAAATAATTTAACCCCCTCTCTAAATTGCAATTTAGTTTCTTCAAGAGTAAAGTTCGCGTCTTGAGAAGTTAATGAAATTGGTTTTTTATCTTCGTGGAGATTTTGATAATTTAAAAGAATGATAAATCCTGAAAAAATAATTATTAATAAAAAAACTGCTGTAATTCCAGGCATGTTTGCTTTTAAATTCATCTTACAATAAGAAAATTTTATTTTAAATAATTTTTGAATTTTGAGATTAGAAAGATATTTAAATAGAATTTACGAATATATTTTATAAAATGGTGAAAAAATCTAAGAATAAATTTAAGAATATAAAAATTAGTTTATAAATTTACCATAGAAAGATATTTAAATAGAATTTACGAATATATTTTATAAAATGGTGAAAAAATCTAAGAATAAATTTAAGAATATAAAAATTAATTTAAATATTTCTAACAGATTGCTTTATTCAATAATTGCAGTTTTAGTGATTGTTGGAATTGGGGCATTTGTATATGCTGTTACGCCAAACCCTGGACACGCTGCAAGTGAGATTGGGGGATTAGTAAATATGTATGTAGATTCAACAACGAAAAAATTGTGCTATCAAAATGGTAGTTATACAAAGGCGGGGTGCTCATTACAGCAAACAACTTGTACTCCCAAATCAGAATACCAATTTTTTAATGATGAAGACATATGTTCAGATTCTACTCAAGAATTGCAAAATGAATATTGTAATGAAATGTGCAAAGCTCAATCTTCTTGTAATGGAATTTTACCAGCTAATGTAATGGGAATTTTACCAGCTAAATGTTCCGGTGGGACAAAAGTTTATTTTGATAGTGGAACAAGAGTTAGTTGTACTGGAGGAAATCCTGAAGATACACTAAAATGCTTTTGCAAAACTGTTTCAGCAAAGAATTATTTTAAAGAGATTTTAACTGAAAATAGTTCACCAACTTACAGAT
>Ga0233420_10000279_pt1 | contig 23009 bp, 21 predicted proteins | sample Watercolumn_Mata_4_FD_183009 | JGI IMG/M metagenome (GOLD analysis project Ga0233420, IMG submission 183009) | Freshwater microbial communities from Lake Matano, South Sulawesi, Indonesia - Watercolumn_Matano_2014_102_MG | ecosystem: Environmental > Aquatic > Freshwater > Lake | place...
CTCGCTTGACGGGAAAACCCCGGATAGCGTGTACTTTGATTCGCTGCCCATCCAGCAGGCAGCCTAAACCGCAGAAACCCACTTATAAAGCGGGAAAATCCTGTCCAAAAAACCGGGGCCACCGCTCGCCCACGCGCCAGGCATTCCAGGTAGAAGAAGAAGAGTGCCGCAAGGTGTACCAGTCCAGCGGCGCACTGATGCACCATTTCGACAGTCTCTCCCCTAGCCAGCGGGACGAATTACTGACCGAAGGCGGTGGGAGTGAACGCACCACGCCGTTTTCGCTAGCCAATGTGCTGCGTCTGCGCCGCCCATTCGTGGTCGTGGACGAGGCACATAACAGCCGCACCGAACTGGCCTTCGACATGCTCGCGCGCTTCCGACCCAGCGGCGTGATGGAACTGACCGCCACGCCAGATCTGGAGCGCACGCCCACAAACGTGCTGCACAGCGTATCCGCCGCCGAGTTGCAAGCGGAAGAAATGATCAAGTTGCCGGTGGTGCTGGAAACCGAGCCTAACTGGCAGCTGTGCTTGGCAGATGCCATTGGCCGACGCGATGCACTGCACAAGTTGGCGGATGAGGAACGTCGGGCAGGCGCGGCCTACCTGCGTCCACTGGTGTTGATTCAATCGGAACCTCGCCGCTCTGGAATTGAGACGCTAGATTTCGAGAAGGTGAAGAATGAGTTGATCACTAACCACCGCATCCCGGCCTCTGAAATCGTTATTGCTACCGGGGAGGAAAAAGGGTTAGAGCAAATCGATACCGATTATAAGTTAGGTATTGCCGACCCAGCCTGCCCTGTGAAATTCGTAATTACCCAGAAGGCACTAGCCGAGGGCTGGGACTGCCCGTTTGCCTACATTTTGGTGGGCATGGCTTCGTTATCCTCCGCCACGGCAGTTGAACAATTGCTGGGACGAATTTTACGGCAACCCGGTGCAACTCATCGGCTGTCGAAAGCTTTGAATCAGTCCTATGCCTTCGTGGTGTCGCACAACTTCGCGGAAACTGCGGGTGCTCTCCGTGATCGCCTGGTTGCAGGTGCGGGTTTCGAGCGGCGCGAAGTCACGGAGTTCGTCAAGGCTGCCAAAGCCGAACAGGTGCGGCTGGATCTGGACGGTCAGCCGGGCGCGTTGTTGTTCGTCCGGTAGCGATAGCCTTGTCTGAAAAGCCCAATCTGAAGAGCGTACCAAAGCTAGTGCGCGACAAGGTGTGCTGGGACGGTAAGCTTAATACGCTGACCATCAACATGCCTCTCACGGAAGATGAGACCGAAGTACTCAAGGCATCAGTCACGTCGGTGACCGCTGCAGTGGCAATTATGGAAGCGGCTATAGTGAGCCGTACTTCGGCGATTGAGTTCTTCCAAACACCTGCGGAGTTAGGCAAGCGCTTTCGTGTGCCGCAGTTGGCATTGCACATACAGGGCGAGTTGGCGCTGTTTGATGACCCCGAGGTGCTGGAGTATCCCTGGGATTTGTCGACTTACGTTGCGGCACCGACGACCGATGACTTAACCGCACTGGGGGCAGCGCTGAAAATATCGGAGGGAGGCGAGATCGACATTGATGATAGCGGTCATGTGGTGTCCCGATTCTTGCCAGAACTGCAGCGTGATTTGGGCCTCGTCTACCAACCGGAGCATTGGGATGAGGTCCGCATCGCTGAGTGGCTGTGTCGCAACCTGCATGAGCACTCTTTGACTCACGCCAGCAAGCTGGCATTTGTGGCTGCATGGCTCACCGACTTGCTTCATCAGGAAGGTTTCACACTAGCGCGCGCCAACCTGCAGAAGTTCCTGATTCGTAATCTTTTAGAAACGCGCATCCGTGAGTTGCGTAAGCAGGCCGTTGACAAAGCGTTTCAGCAGGTGCTTTTTGGCGACGATGCCGAGAACCGCGTGACGGTGACCGATCAATATGCTTTTGAGTTTCATGCTCAGGCCTACGCGCCGAGCCGCGACTATGATGGGCGCTTCGGGCATTTCGATTTTCGCAGACATTTCTACGGCCGCATGGGCGATTTCGACAGCAAGGTAGAGTTTGAATGCGCTTGTCAGTTGGACATTTGGGCACAGCAGGGCAAAATCCAGTTCTGGGTTCGAAACCTTGTACGACGGGAAGGCAGTTCCTTTTTCCTGCAGAGAGCGGATGGCCGATTTTACCCTGATTTCTTATGCCAGCTACCAAGTGATGAAGGCCGGCGGGGGCGGTACTTATCGTTGAATACAAGGGAGCGGACCGCTGGAACAGCGCTAAAACTGACCGCCTGATTGGTGGTCTGTGGGCCAAGCTCTCAGAAGGTCGTTGCCTGTTCGTAATGGTCAAAGATAGGCGATGGGATTGGATTGAAGAAAATCTGAAATGAGAGCGGAAAAACAAGCTCAGAGAATGACGATTAATGCCCCCCCAAATCACCAGTTAAACAGTTTGCCTTACGTTACGGACACGAAACAGGAAGTTCTGAACAATTAGAGATTTCGATGGTTGATGCGATTAGGTGGCTATAAGGCTTTCTACTTCAAACCTTGTAATCGGATAAGCGCTGAGCAACGATTTGAGAGTTTCAGCATCCCAGAGCACCACCCCGTTGATTTCGGCGTGACCCATGGCGGTCTGGTTGAACCAATGGTGGGTTGCCGCGATACGGGTGAAGGAAACGCCTGGATGTTTCAGCTCGTAAAAAGCCGTCCCTGCCACGACGTCCTTGACCGCTTCCCAGCCGAGTCCGCTGGTGCTCGTCAGCGAGGTCTTGCACTGCACGAGGAGTCCCTTGGATTCACGGATGGCCACCACATCGACTCCCGCATCACCCTGGTCGGGGGTTCGGTAAATCAGGGGGTAGCCTTGTTTGGCCAGGACCACCGCGATCAAGCATTCAAACGTCTTGCCGTCGAACTGGGCGATATCGTGCAGATCCAGCGGGGCATCGGCGAATACCTCGCCGCCCTCGGGCGCGCCAAGGTCGGCAAAGTCCGAGGTGGCAAGGTCCCCGCACCCGTTCAGCATGTCGTCAGACAATCCGCGTTTCCAGTCCATCAATCGATCGAGCTTCATGTCGAAGGTGACGAAATCGGCGGTGATGACGGGGTAGTAGACGGTCACATCCCGGGTCTGGCCGATACGGTAGGCGCGGTCGGTGGCCTGGTCTTCCTTGGCCGGGCTCCAGGTCCGGGTGTAGTGGATGACATGGTTGGCCGCTTGAATGTTGACGCCGAAGCCCACCGCTAACGGGGAGAGGATGATCACGCCGAAACCGGTCTGGTTCTGGAACGTGCGTATCCGTTTCTGCCGGCTGTTCACCGCCGAAGCGGCGGCCGAGGTGCTACCGTTGATGATGTCGGGCGAGTAGCCAAAGCGTTCCTGGATGTAGCGTTGCAACTGCCGTTGCAGGTCGAGAAACTCGACAAAGACGATGGCTTTTTCCTGGCGTTGGCGAATCTCAGCCAGGACGCCCAGCAGCCATTTCAGTTTGGGTGACTTGGTTTCACGGTCATGGAGATCGTCCACCGCCGGTGTGCGTTGACCCAGTGGGTAAGGACTGGAACACAACTGGCGCAGGTATTGGATCAGCCCCAGATGGTTGCGCAAAGGGCCCTCGCCACTTTGCGCCCGATAGGTCCGCACCGCATGGGCGTAGAGTTCCCGTTGATAGGCCGAGAGCGGCAGATTCTTGCAATCCGGCGCCTCGATCTTGCGCGGCAAGTCCTTGGCCACCTGGGCTTTGGTGCGGCGCAGAATTTGCGGTTCGATCAGTGCGCGGAGTTCCTCCACCCGGGCTTTCTCCTCTTCGGTCCGTGCCTCGATCGGCCGGCGGTAGCGCGTACCGAAGTCGTTCAGCGCGCCCAAAAGGCCCGGCTGGATGAAGTCGAACAGACACCATAGATCGGCCAGCGAGTTCTCCACCGGGGTGCCGGTGCAGGCGATTTTGAAGCGGACATTCTGCTTCTTGGCCGCGCGCGTGACCAAGGCGTTGGGATTCTTGATCTTCTGGGCTTCGTCGCAGATCATGATCGACCAATGTTGCGCGGCCAGCGAAAACTCCAGATCGCGCAAGGTTTCGTAAGTGGTCAGTACCAGCCTGGCGGCGCCCAGCCAGTCGGGTGCGAGAAAGCGCGCTACACCTTCCTCCAGCAAGTGCGGATCGATCTCCGCCTTGGCCAGCTTCTTGCCGGCCAGCGCTTGACCGTACAGGGTCAGGACGGTAATGGCGTCAGGTAGAAAGAACTTGTCCAGTTCCTCTCGCCAGTTTTCCAGCAGTGAGACCGGAGCCACGATCAGGACCGGGTCTAGCGCCGGGTCGTCCTCCAGGCAGCGCAGCACAAACGTGAGGATTTGCAGGGTTTTGCCCAGCCCCATGTCGTCCGCCAACAAGGCGCCCCGGCAATGCGCCGGAACGTGCGACCAGAGGTGCTGGAGCCAGGCGACGCCGAGACGCTGGTGCTGTATCAAGGCGACCGTGTGACGCAATGCCTGCGGCAGGAGCGGTTCACCTTCACCTGGCAGTTTGAGGGCTTCGGCGCGCGATTCCCGATAATCGACCGTGTGGATGTTGCTCTTCAGGATCAGCGAACGGTGCGTGGGGTTGCGCTGGTCCGGGTCGAACGCGCCCTGCTGCACCTGGGCTTGGGTCGTTTCCAGCATTTCGATCAGACGCCGAGCTTCCGCCAGGTTGACCGGGTGATCGACGCCGGGAATGTTGACCGTTGCCAGCCCGGCCTGTGCGGCCTGATCGACGGCTTGGCGCAACGCTGCCTGATCCTCGGCGTCGAGTACCACGCCGACCGGCGTGTCCTGGCCTTCCGGGGTGAACAGGACACCGAATACCACGTTGTCCGGAATCCAGCCCGCCTCCTCGTCCTGCCGGGCGATGAAAGGTGAGACATAGGTGGTTTCCGTACCGAATCCTTCGATCCGGTCGGAGTAGCGGCCCAGGTCAAACACTTCCTCATAACGCAAGGTCACGGCGGGTTTGCGCCACTCGTTCAGCAGGGCGCTCAGTTCCGCGAGCTGCTGCTCGACGTCACCGAGAATCTCCAGTTCATAGCCTTCCCAGATAAAGCATTGATGGCCCTTCTGGACGCGGCGGGCGAAGTGCTCGACGAAGCGTCCAAGCGCTTCGGTGTTCTCGAAATTCTCACGGGTGGCGTGGATGTCATGGGTGGAGGCGGACTCGATGAGCAATCCGACGCCGGTCAGGGCGCCCGCCGTATCGCGCTCGGTCACCACGCTGAAGCGTTCGAAGGCGATGCCGGCGGCTTCCCGCGCCTGCTCGAACTGGTCAGGATCGATGACGGTCGAGGCTGCCTCGCCGAGGGTGGCGTAGGGATTGCGGACGAAGGCTTCGGCGCGTTGCCCCGCCACATAGCGCCCGGGCCAGCGCCGGATTTCCTGGAGAACGGCGCGGACCTCCGGTGTCACCAGCACCTGGACGATGCCCTCCGCGTCGGGTATGTCATAGCGGCCCGGGATGGTCGGCAGCCGGTCGAAGGTTTCCAGCCAGCGGGCGGGCGCGTCGGTGAAGCCCGGTTCGACCTGGAGCGTCTTGCCGCCATGATCACGGGACGGGCGCAGGATCAGCGACAATTTGTCGGGCGTCAGGACCACCGTATGGCGAAGAAAGTCCTCCAGAGGCGCGCCGGCCGCCAGCGCCAGGCGGCGAATACGGGACCAGGCCTGCCGGTTGGTTTCCGCTGATCGCTCGGTCACCGGTTGGGCGTAGAACTGGCGCACGGCCTCGACCAGACGCCAGACGGACTCGACCAATAGCCGCTCGCCATCGGCGGTGGTGACGACCGCGCCGGTCAGGATCGGCGCCTGATTCAGCCGGTTGCCGGACGGATGGGCCCAGACGCCCAGTGTGATCCGGAAGTCGAGGTCTTCCAGCGAATCCTGACTGTTCAGCGCGGGGCGCAGGTCGGTCAAGGGGGGCAGTTTGAGCAGCGATAGCCGTTCGTCGCCCGCGAGCAAGTCGACCTCCTCGGCGGCAAGCCAGGCGAACAGGGCTGACCAGTTGAGCCACAGTATCTCGCCCTTGCGCTCGACATAGCCCAGTTCCTCGCCCTGGTTGAGCAAAGCCACGCTGGCGGCGTCATCGCCGAAATCGGCCCAGCGCTCGGGCCAGTCGGGACAGCCGGGCTCAGCGTGGTAGGCCACGCCTTCTGGGTCCCAAACCGGCAGCAGTTGCAGTGCGGCGGGTGGCGGGCTGCCCCCCATCTCGCGGAAGCGCCAGAGTTTGCGGAGATTCAGGCCAGCCACCAGCCTTTACCGCTCTTGAATCGAAACCCGGCCTGACGGAGCACCGTGGCCACTTCGCTGCTGAAGTCGCTGCCCAAGACCCAGAGCGCGCCACCCTGGTCACGATGATCGACCACCACGACCTTATGCCCCAACCGGGCGCAGGAGGCCCTCAGTTCGTCGAGGTCTATGCCACCGGGCGGTGGTGTCCGGGCCGGTGAAGGCTGCACCGTGTCTACGGATCGCCGGGGCTGGAGTTTATTGGGCTTGCGGTCTTGTCCGGGCGCGGCGCCGGCATGGTGACTCAGGAAATGTGCAAAATCTCGTTGCCAGCCTTCACGGTGCATCAGACTGGCGCGATGGCCGGGATGGTGCTTGTTCTTGAGGCCGTCCTGGGTGCCCAGTACGGATTTTTGCCGGGGGGTGAAGGGCAAGCGCTGGGCATCGAAGACATGGCAGGCATTGCTGGGCTTGCCGAACTCGATGAAGACATAATCGCCGATCCGCATCAGGAAGGCATTGTCATGGGCATACCCCCCGCCTTCCAGGGCCATGTAGCGGCCCTCCATCTGCTGGCGGATACGGCGGTAGTCGCCTCGGTGGTTGTAGAGGCTGTGCTGGCCCAGTGCCAGCCAGATGTCCTCCATGAACTCGGCGTATTGGAGCCAGAATTCCATGCGCTGGCGGTCCGCCTGACCGTCGGCCTGGAGCAGTTCGAAGAAATCCTGGATGGTGCGCTTCTTGAGCCAGAGGCTGACCATTGCGGTGGCGGCCTCGCCGATTTGGGCATGCCAGAGCGGGCGGTTCATCTCCAGCCAGGGGCTTTTCCAAGCCCGCAACGCGGCATCGCGCAGGGTGTGGTGCTCCGACGGGTCCCGGCAACGGACGTAGCGCCGCAGCAGGCTGGAGAGACCCCGATCCATGAGCAGGGGATAAGGTTCGAGTGTCTTGACCAGGGCCAAAATGCGCGGTTTGAAGTCTTCGTCCGGGAGTTTCTCCGCCGCCTCGATGGGGGCGAGTATCAACTCCTGCATGATCCAGGTGTCGCCGTCGATGCCCAGGCGTTCCTTCAGTTCCTCGATGGGGCTGTTGTCGCCCTCCAGCAAGCGCTGACCGTAAGGCTTGCAGGGATGATCACCCAGTAGATTGCGATGCTCGAACAGGGCCTGGGTCCAGGCTACCGGGGGCTTTTGCTTTTTCAGGGCCGAGCCGTGGCGAGCGAGGAACGCGCGCAGGGCCAGCCAGTTCTGGCGACCCTTGGCCGATTCCAGATGGCCTGGGTAACGGAAGTAGGTCTTGAGCAACCCCTGGTAGCAGCGGCGAAAGGCGCGCGGCTGTCCGGACAGGGAGTCCACGGCCTCCAGCAGTGCCTGAAACAGCGCGGCTTCCTCGATCAGCCGGGTCAGTGGAATACCATATTCCGAAGCTGCCCCGAAGCAGAGGTATTTCAGGTCGCGGAGACTCTCGGGCAATGTACGCGATTTGAGATAGGTCGCCACCGCCACGGCGATGCCGTGAACGTTGCCTGCGCCCCGGGAGATGTCGCCGTATTCCGTGCGCAACCGCTGGGTTGCCCGGGCCATGTCCTCGGCGAGATCCGGTAGCGGGTCGGCCAGGATCGAGGCATTGATGGCCAGCAGGCGGTTTTGGAAGGCGGTGAAGACACTCATCGGCCTGAAATGCAGTCTCCCGGTAACCCTAAAGGTCCGCGAGGGTGACATCGACAAATGGCCCCTCGCCTCTATCCCTGACTAACTGAGCATCCTCCAAGTCCTCCAGATAGTTGATCAGCCGCTCGTAATGGGCTGCCGTGAGCAGGTAAGCCTCGGGCCGGTTATGGTTGAGCACCGCCACGGGTCCCCCGTCGGCTTGCTTGAGGATGTCCGAGTAGTGGCGCTTGAGTTCGGTCACGCTGACCGTGAGGTTGGCGAGAAGGGTATCCATGCGGGTTCTCGTTTGCTGGGTTTGAAGCTACTTGCTCTAGTGTGTGCGAGTCTGCTGGAGTTGGCGAGGGGGGAATGTTTGCCGCCAAGGCGCTACCGGGCTTTCGCGCATTTTATCCCGCGCTCCCTGCAATACATGTGAATGGCCGAACCGGGTTTGCAGAATACCGTAACATTAGGACAAGACTCGAATATACATGCACCTATTAATAAAGATTTTCCAAATCCAAGCTGATCCGCACTACTGGGGATGTGCGCTTCGACCAGTGAAGTACAACCGATAAAGGCCGCTTTACCGATGGCTTCAAGTCCTTCCTTGAATTCCACTTTCCGTAGCGCTGCACACCCCCTAAATGCGTCTGGACCGACAAGTTTAAGTTGCGGTGGAAAATCAACTGATTCCAGCTTGGAGCAACCCCAAAATGCACCAACTGGTATCTCTTCCAGGCGCTTTGGCAGGGTCACCTTGCTCAAGACATTACTGCTAGAAAACGCGCCTACTCCTATACGATTTACCAATTCTGGTAGACTGATCTCGGCCAGCGATGCACAGCCAGTAAAGCAATAATCGCCAATTTCCTTCAGGGTATCCGGAAAATTGACAACACTGAGCTTTGGGCACTGTCTAAAAGCATGGTATTTAATGATTTCAATACCTTTTCTGATGTGTATCTCGCGCAACTCCAGGGCTTTCGCGAAAGCCCATTCCCCGATGATCGAAACGGGTAGCCCATTCCAGCGGGAGGGGATGATGATCGAGGCGTCATCGAAGCCAATGTAGCGTGTCAGGACGGCATGATCCTCGTGGGCCGTGAATTCGAAAAGGTCGTAATCGATCGCCTCCTCCGGATAGTTCTCGGCATCCGTTGTTGACGCTATGACCGGAGGGTTCTCATCCAGAATAGGCGCATCGGCTTGGTCCCGAGGTTCGCGGGGCATGACCGGGACTTCTACTCCCATGTCCGATTCAAGCGCTGATGCTGGACGGGTCTTTGTCGCCGACTGCGTCAGGTCAACGCCGCTTTCCCACAAGACCTTGTCCCGTACCGCCATGAAGCAGCGAATGGCTTCATGGGGCGGGGCAGGGAAGGCTTTACCATCCAATACCTTGATCGCACAGACCAAAAGGGCTTTGGCATATTGCTTGACGAAGTCCTCGGGGTCGCTGAATTTCTCGTAGCACAGCAAATGTGAAGGTAGAGGCAAGCCCCGGCGCCAATCCTCGGGTTCCTCCTCGGTCGTCGCCAGATAAATGTTGTAAGGCGGGTCTTCCAGCATAGCGATGCAGACATAGCCGGACATCGTCTCTACTCCTAAGTTTGCTTTATGTAGGGCGGATACCTAACAGGCTCTTAGCCGGTCATGGTTGAGCATTGCCATCCCCGTCAATTATTAGGGCTATGCCGTATCCGTTGGCGGTCACTGGATTATATCTGGAGGATATGGCCTAACGAGCTTTTGGGGAAATTTAGTTTTTTGAATATGCGCTGGCTGATGAGCGGGTAGCCATCTAATTTATGTGATGCGCAAAGTTGGTTCAATCGATGGTTATACCAAAATAACGCCTTGCTCTATAGTCTGCTAAACGGCCAACTCGACAAATCCGAGCAATGCAAGGTATTTATTTATTTTTGCTTTCTCATGGTCTACAGAGCTAATGCATATAGATCCATCATCGTTGTACATTCCTTTTCTTTTCGTATCATATATTTTATACTGCGCTCCTATCGTTTTATTGTAGACCAGCAGAACATCCTCAGATGCAATCATTAATAAACTGTCTTTGGACTTAATTTCAGGATTCATGCTAGACTCATGAAGTGTTATAAGCCTCTCTGATTTGTCTAAGTCGAATGTTCGTATCATCAGGTTTCGGACGCAGCGATAGTGGTCTCTAATCAAAGTGGATCGCTGAGATCTTGCGGTACATCGATACCCATAAATCTTTGTTTTACACGACCGACATTCGACCACAGAAAAGGAAGACTGCCCCAACCATTCTAATTCAATTAGAGTTCCACAGGAGACGCACTCTATACTTGTGGTATGTAGCCCATCGTTAGCTGCAACTCCTTGCTTTTCGATTTTTTCGGAAAGTACATCTATCAAACTATTCAAAACAATAAAAGGTTTACAAGGAAATGGCGTATCGCATTTGGCTGAGATACTCGCCCCTTTGAGTGATTTTATTATTTCTTTGACGAGACCGCCCGCATCGTTGCTTTGTCTGTAAAAAAGCAAGTGTGCCGGAAGAGGGCACCGACCAACCCAGACCTCTGGGTGATCAACAGTAGCACTTACTATCATGTTGTAAGGCGGGTCTTCGAGCATGGCAATGCAGACATAGCCTGACATATTTACTATTCCTCAGGTTTATTGGATTAAACAATACGGACCGTGGCGCCGTAGCGCGCCAGTTTGTCATCCACGGTCAACAGGATCAGCGGTTCAATGAGGCTTTGCGCGACCAGCAGACGATCGAAGGGGTCCTTGTGGTCGTCAAAGGTCGGCAACTCTGCGACGGCCAGCAGGTGGTCATTACGGATGTCAAGCCACTCGAAGCCCTGAGATTCGACAGCGCCGATGAGGCGGGCCAGATCGACTCGCAAACGCCCCAGGGAAATCTTGATCGCCATTTCCCAGAGGGAGGCGCGGCTGACGTATACCGCCTCGGACTGTTCCAGCACCGTCTGCCGCACACCTTGCGGCAGCTTGGGGTGGTTCCCCTCCCACCAGAGGATGAGATGGGTGTCGAGCAGCAGCCTCATCGCGGGTCGCTCAGACAGTCGAACAGGTCATCCAGCGGCGCGTCGAAATCCTCCGCCATCCAGATTTCGCCCGCCATGCCGCCCGGTGGGCTGATCTGGCGGTGGGGCGGCTGATAGGCGCTGAGCCGGGCTACCGGCTGCCCAGCTCGGGCGATGATGACGTCCTGGCCGCTGGCGACTTCTTCCAGAAGGCGCGAGAGCTGGGTTTTGGCTTCATGAATGTTGACGATGTGCATGGCGGACTCCGGATTAGCTAAGGCTTAGTCTAGCCCGGTTGGGCACGACAAGACAATCCGAGCACCGCTATAGCGCGCAGGTCCCATAGTGTTCATCCGGTATGGCGGGTTCTACCCTCGGCGGCTCCTTGAGCCCCCGGAATTCCAGCCGCAGTTCGATCCGGCGGCTCTCCTCCAAGGTGGCCTTCTGCGAGTTGGAGGAGTAGCCGCCGACCAAAAACAACTGGCGGATATCTTCATGCTGGGCCGGGTTCAGCGGCGATTCACCCGGCTCCGGCGGTCCCAGCAGGACGCAGAGCACGCGCTGGCTGCGTTGCAGGCTGAGGTTGAGGTTGAACAGGTAACTGCCGCGCTGGTCGGCAAAACCCTCGGCGACGATGCGTTTGAGCCAGTCGCGGCCCAGATCGCTGTTGGCAATGTCGAGCACGGTGGGAATGAAGGCGCGCAGGAGGCGGGCCTGGTCCTTGTTGAGCTGGTGGCTGGCGGTGTCGAAGCGGGCGCGGTCACCAAAGTCGATGACGTGGCGGTCGCGGTCGACGCGAATGCCGTGGAAGTTGGGATCGTGGTTGACCGCCATTTCAATCTGGTCGAGCAGACGGTTGATCGCGTCCTGACGCGCCTCGCCGGCGCGCTGTTCTTCCGAGACGGATTTGGTGACGGCCAACAGAGCGACGCTCATGACCAGCAGGAACATGACCATCAGCGCCGTCATCAGATCGGCGAAGGAAATCCAGAAGGGCTTTTCGGCCTCGTCCTTGAGGCGCTTGCCTGAACTCGTCCGCGCGCCAAACATGGCTTACTTCCGGCCCGGGATTTTTTCGGCGACGTCACCGAGTTCCTCGATGACGCTCTTGAGGTAATCGACGGCGTCTCGCAATTCCTTTTGGTAGGCGGTATTGCCACGGCGGAGGCTGTTCTCGACATTCTTGGCGAAAGCCTCATGGGCGTTGGCCAGTTCCTCGCAGACTTTCTCGAAGACTCCGTTGACTTCGGTATTGGCCGTCTTGAGATGGTCGGCGGCCTGCCGGATTTGCTCGACCAAGGATTGCGAGACGGTGGCGTCCTGGCGGGCAACCTCAACGGTGGTCTTCAACGCCTCGACCATCTGGACCATGGCCTGACCCGCCTCATTGTAGTGAGCCAGAGCCGTTTCGACCGCGCCAGAGGCCTGTGTAAGGGATGCGGAGGCGGTGACCATCTTGTCGCTCACCTGGCCGGTTTGCTGGATTACAGCATTGACGCTGTTGCCAGCCTTGGCGAAATGGTCGGCCGCCAGTCCCAGGGTCTGGGCGCTGCCTTCAAGGCGGCGGGTGGATTCGGTGGTGACCTCGCGGAAGGCCGTGACCGAGGCTTGCATGGCGCCGGCGGCGGCATTGACCTGGGCGGTCAGGGCTTGCACCTGCTGACTCAGGGTCTCGATGAGACGGGTGGCGTGCTCCGCGAGCTGATTTTGCTGCTCATGGTGCGATTGGGCCGCCAGGCTCGATTGGCGCGTGAGCGTTTCAACCAAAGCGGCCATTTTCTGTTCGAGTCCGGCAAGACTCTGGTCGACGCGCTCGGCCATTCGGGTCATGGCGCGCTGGCTGTCCTCCAGGAACCGTTGCTGTTGAGCTTCGCTGGTTGAAGCCGAGCGGTCGGCTTGCTGCTGAAGGGTGGCGACCATCGCCGCCAGTTGTTGCTGGATCGCGTCCATGCTCGACTTGACTTGCCCATCCAGCGTATCGAGACTGCTGACCAGCTTGCCGGACAGGCTGTCAACGGTTTCCTGAGTTTGTCGTGTCAGCCATACCTGTTGCTCAGACGTGGCGTCGCGCGTCTGGACGGTTTGCTCTCGCAACACTTCCAGCATGGCGGCGAGTTGCTGTTGCATGGCCTGTTGCGCGGTTTGCTGTTGCTGGGCCAGTTCCGCTTGGGCACTGGCATGGGCTTTTGTGGATTGCTCGTCTTTTTGCACCAGTTTTTCGGCGAAATCAGCGATACGCTGATCCATCTGGTTTACCAGGGTTTGGACTTGGCTGGTTAGGAGCTTAACCGTGGTTTCGGTTCGCTGTGCCAACATTTCCTGCTGTTCGCTGGTGACGGTCTGCGTCTGAGCGGATTGTTCCCTGAGAACCTCGAGCATGGCCCCCAGTTGTTCCTGCATGGCGGCTTGCGAAGCCTGTACCTGAGCAGCCAACTGGTTGGCTACCTGGCTGGCGTTTTCAGCCAACCGCGCCTGCTGTTCCTGGTGACTCTCGGTATTCAGCCGGGCTTGTCGCTCCAGTTGTTCGGTCATTTGGCCGATTTTCTCGCCAATCATCCGCATGGCTTCCTGCATTCGGGTGTTGGTCTCTGACTGGGAGGCGTGGACCATGTCACGGAGTTGAGCGACGAACTCGGACATGGTCGCGTTCAAGGCGTGCTGTCGCGCTTCCATCGCCTCCAACGCGGCGCTCAGACGATCGCCCATGGCGTCAGCAGCATTCCTGCCCGCATCCCCCAGGTTGTTGGCCAGTTGATCAAAACGAGCCACGGTAGACTGCATGGCGCTGGTGGTTTGTTGCAGCAGCAGGTTCATGTTGCCCATCTGGCCGCCGAACATGTCTTCCATTTTTTGGGAGAACGTCACCAGGGCTTCGTTCAGTGCCCGCGTGACCACTTCGCCATTGGTATCGGTCGTCGTGTTAACGGCGGCGGCGATTTTCTGAAGCGGATCGCTGAGGCTATCGGATATCGCTTGGGCGATCCGGTCGCCGCTTTGTTCGGTGGTTTGTATCTGTGCTTGTGAACTCTCGCGGAAACTGGCGGCAATCGCTTCGGTTTGCTGGTGGGTCAGGTCGGCCAGCATCTGCTTGAGGTCGGAAACCAGGGCGTCCTTGAGCTGGGCCGTCTGCGTCGCACTGCTTTCTCCCGCCTTGACCAGTCGCGCCAGGTATTCCTCACCGGCGCCGCTTTCGAACAGGCTATCCAGAAGATGGCACAGGTCTTCGACTTCCTGGATCCGTCGGGTAACGCTGGTCTTTTCATAGAAGGTGGTGAGCATCGCCAAAGTGATGGCGGTGGCGGAGACGATGAAAGCCTCGAACACGCCATGGATCAGCGTGTCGAGGCTCTTGCGCACGATTTCCGGATCGCTGCTTACCGAGAAGTCAGCCAGCCCTTTCAGCAGGCCGGCAAAGGTGCCGATGATGCCAATACCGGTAAAGATACCAGGCTGGTGCTTGAAATATTCGGTCCGCAGTTCGACGGCGATCAAGGTTTCGACATTGAAGAAGACTTCGGCCGGCACCGTGGAACGCCACCGTACCACCCGCTCCTGGCCAAACTCGTCCGGGGCCGTTTGCGGGTGCAGCGTTTCAGCGAATTCCGTCCAGAGGTGGGCCAGCTTTTTGGAGGTCATGCCCTCGTTGCGGATGCGATCGATGTCGATGACTTGTCCTTCGTGGGCAAGGTTGTGCAGCGTTTCCGTGGCTCTGGCTAAATCTCGCTGCAACCGGCGAGAAGGCAGTACGAAGCGCAGCCAAAAAAAGAATAGTAAGCCCAGTATGATGAGGCCGAGAACGAGCAGGTGGGGGTTTGCCCTTAGTGTGTCTGTGATCATGTGGCAAGAGTTCCTTTTCTTGTTGCTCTCATTCTGAAAGGCGGTCACTTAACAGCCGGCTGTGCTTATTTACATGGTCGTGCTGCGGTACCTTTTAGCCGTCGCATGTGCTTTGCTCAGGATATTACCTGCATTTAAAGCATTGAGTGTACCTAAAAAGCGTGATCAAGGCCCCTTGGATAACGCCCAAAAGCTCCCATACTTGACAGGCATAGGTCTGCTAACACTGGAATCGGGTGAAAATAGCTGCAAGAGTTTGAAGAGGAGGCGTTGCGACAGCGGTAGGTGTTAGATACCCTTTCACTTGGACATGTTGGCGTAACCTAGTACCGGTGGTGGGTTGGCCTTTACCGGCGTTTCCGGGCAGCGGATTACAGACATCTCGGCATTCTTACTTCAATTCCAAAAAAGAGGTCTAGTGTCGTCGGACAAGGAAAGGCAACAAGCTTCTTCCCTGTTTGCACCTATTGAGGATGTCGGGGCGCTCAAGACGGCACCCGGAGTAAAAGACCACGCGAGCGTGGGAGACCTATGTCCCCATGACGGGAACACTCGACCTTGGTTACCCCCGCGAACGGGGGCCTAGGAGACCGTTTTACGGACTCGTCATTGTGTAGCGCTAGCAACCTGATAACCGGAAGTGGGTAGAGTTTCGTGGCTAGCGCTTCAGGTCCTTGCACTCAGTACCAGTCGCCTTCCTGCACCCTGGTTTGGACGTCTCAGACAGCTTCCAATCGCAGCATGCCAAAGCCATAGCCCCGCATCCTTCCCACGCCAGCTGCTAAGGTCTGAAGGAACGCTGCTGGGTCGGTCACGCGGAGGCGGCCCGAGAACTCGGCGTGGGGATAACGTTTGGTCGACCAAGCATTACCTTGACGCCGAACCATGAGAATACGTTCATAGTGCTCTAGCTCGAAGGTTTCCAGGTCTGCGCCGGCTAACCGATCGCGGACATAGGCGGCATAAACGGCAGCCCGATCCATTCCTGCCGCCGTTCCCCATCTGGACCGAGCGTAACTATAAGCATCGAGGGAACGGCGGCTGTGCGTAACCGATACCAATGGCACACAACGGAGCTGGAAGCGCACTATTTCACCTTGGGTTGGAGTGATTACCGAAACGTTGCCGATTATTTTCAAAGACTGTTGCAAGGCAGGAGTGGAATGTGCCAAGCGTCGCTTTAATCCTGCCGCATCAAGCCCTTGCGTATAGCCCAGTACCGTCAATTGCCGGCCACGCTGACCGATAATGCGCCAGGGACGAAGAACAGGGCCGCCGAAACTTTCGGTGAGTACCGTCTTGGTTACTAACGATTGATCGTTACGGCCTGCCTGGCAGAGCTGGGATACGGCCTTCATGCCTTTGGGTAGATCGATCACGATTTGCGCGAGTGACAGTGCCGACATGACAATAACTCCGGGGAGTGAAGTGGCTGGGCTTACACTCAAGGCATGGCACTGTCACAAACGTAAGAACCACGACCCGCAATCCGCAGAATCAGGTGTTCGTCGTCCTATCGGGATCGAAATGGTCAGCTTAGCTAAGAGCCGATCAGGTCTGGGAGCGGCCGCAAGCTATCAGTGCTGTCATTGCATTAGTGGTGATCAGCTCCGTTACAACTCGCCAAGAGCGGCTTAAGGCTGGAGCTGGACCAGGAAGATTTGCGTGTAGAGGGTTTTGAAGGAATCTCGATTGCCGTCATGACGACCTTGATAAGGTGCCCCCTCATCACTGAGGGTCAGTGCCGGCGCAGCTTCGAGTCACTTACTTGCTGGCTATGGTATTGCGCATCCACACCTGCATGGAGCTGTTCCAGACTAGCGCCCAAGGAGGCCAGTGATCGCGTCAATGTAGCCCAGAGCGGTGCCAGCAGGCGCTGACCCAGTCGTGCTTCGATGCGGGCAACGAACGGTAGTATCTCCCCCACAATAGCAGCCGTACTGGCGTCCTCGAAGGCACGAATTTCGGGAGTTTGTGCGGGATCGGGTGGGACGCCATAGAGTTCCAAGGAGATCTTGTCCAGTAACGCTGTGGTCAGCACCGGCACCAGGGCCTCCCGGCCGCAGTGAGGGCACTGTGAGGTGTCATCGCGCCAATGAGTAATCAGCGCCAGGGGTGCAAGGCTATGGCAGGCGAGGCAGATACCACTGCCAGCGAGTTCGAGCAGAGTACGGTTGGACTGAGTCAGAGCGGTCAGGCGGTCGAAAGATGGCGGTGTGGGCATAGCTATTCCGGAGATAGGATCTATGCGCATTTATACCCCAAACCATAGGCGGTTTGCCTTGGCCCCGCCTGGCGGGGCCGAGAATGTTTGAGCTAGGTCGCACTGCTTCGTGTGCGGCGCGGCGATCGGACCCGACCGGCCCTGTCGAGCACAATGTCTTCGATATCATGATAGCGCCGGGTTTTGGCGCTGCGCTGCTGATGACGCTCGAAGGCGGTCGGGTCAAAGCCCCGGACCCAGGCGGCGTTGTCGTATACGAAAAGCTCGTTAGCTGACTGGAAGCGGCTCAGGCAGGACTGGGAGGCTGCGATAAACTCGACTAGCGGGTCTTCTGCCGATTCGTTTGATAGGCCCGCTTCATCGGCTTCGAGATCCTCGGACCCTAAAAGATGGCCATTGCTGTAGTCACTCCAGACATCAGGGTCTGTCCTCAGCAGACTGAGAATTTCACTCGCTTCCACTGGGCTGCAACCCTGAGCGATGAGACTCTCGCGATTGGAGAGCGCGAGGACACGGTCAGAGTAGTGACGTCCGATGGCGGTGAGTTCATCTGGGGAAAGGGCATATCGGTCTTCCTCCATTCCCAATATTGAGTTGGCTGATGTCAAAGGCGCAAAATCGTAATCGCTTGCCATGTGTTGCTCTGTGGACTTGTTGCAGACCTGAGCGGTCTCGGAGCATCAATTTTACAATGTAACGCAGAAAACGCAATACACCTCTTGAGGTTGTCACGCCATCTTGTCTGTTATATCTTGTTGAGATATAAAGCCATCTACTCTCACAGCAACAAAGGCCCTCTACCATGGGTCCATGATTTTTACCAAAAACCCAGCAGGGATAGCCGTGAAACTACCACGAAAGGAATTAAGAGATGTCTCCATTAGTTTACGTTTATCCCAAACAGAACGGGACCACCTAGCTCAGCTCACCGAGCATTACAAAACCAGCAACGCGGGCCTGATCGCTTGGTTGTTGGCGCGGGAGATTGAAGCACTGGATAAAAACTCTGTCGAAGAGTTTGGGAAGACAGGGGGGCCTGACTTACCGTCGGGCCTAACCCTCGAAGAATTGGCAGACCGGATAGCTATCCTTGAGAAGGCTATCGGACAGAAATAAAAAAGGGGGGTGCAGACCGCACCCCCTTACTAATTCAGGCCGTACAGGTCTCCCTATACCAATCTCGGTCGTATTCTAAATTGCAAAATCTCGGTACCTTATCTGAGGGGAACCAATAAGTATCCCAATGAGCTTCCGAATTTATACTAGGCTTGAATCTACCCTCACCAAAGGCGCGTCCCAAGGAAAAATCCTCAGCCCGACGACGGTATTCATCAACGAGGGATTTTTCTGGTTTGTTTGGTAAAACCAGGTAATCTCGATTGAACGCATAGGTCATACCTGTGATGCGGTTGACGACAACGCCATAGATCCAGGTTTCGCGGTTAGCGGGTTGCTTTTTCATTCTACTCTCCTGACCGTTTTGGTCCTAGGTGACTGAACGAGGCCTCTCCTAGTTGGAATGGAAGTCTCACCGTTGGAAGCAATAATTGAAGTCCGATCCAGAGGTGATCCATGTGTGCCTGGATCAGGGAAGTTATTGTCAGGAACTGAGCTTGGAGCGGTTCCAGCTTGTCGTGAGTACGTCGCAGATATGCCATGGAAGACCTCCGTGTAATGGCTATTGAGAAAATCATGGTTCGCCTTGGTCAGTGTTTTGATTGGCCACGGCAGTGAGTGGGCGGGACGACTCGCCTGACTTTTCTATGGCAAAGCTTGTAAGCGGTGTTGCAGGTAAAGTGATACCTAGCTCGAACAATTTCAGTGCAATCATCGCTTTGAGGCGACGATCGGCTACAGGGTTTTCAAGGATGCCGGATAGAACGTGGATGGACTTGTCGAGCAAGATTTGGAACTGGGACCAACAGGACAACAGCGCTTGGGCGCGGAGTGCTTCTACTTCGGCTTTCACTTCGTCCCGGCGTAATAGCCTACTTACTAAAGCTTCACTACACCCTTCCGCCCCGGCGATTTCTTTTTGCCGTAGTCCCTGGGCAGCAAGACTAACCAGTCTCACGTGCCGGGAAGCTGACCTTGCCGTTAATTTACCGGTAGCGCTTGTCATTTTGGGACCCACCCTGTATCAAGAAGCCTTAAATAGACATATTTAATCGAAGCAATATAAATAAATATTACTAGAAAATAGAGACGATGTCATGACTCTACTTTGAACCAACACTCATAGGCTGTTATATAAGCCCATACGTCTCGATCTCATTCGATCTCAATTGCTGTCATTGTCCGAGTTAAGCAGGTATTCATAGACATCATGATCCATTTCGGATAGCTGCTTTCTGACTGGTAACTTACTAGGACCACGGCGCATGGGTTTCCTTAAGGTGGGAGCTCGATAAAGCAATTTAGCACGGTACGTGGTGTGCCCTTCCTGCTTAATGTTGACCAACCCCAATTCCTCCAAAGCCTTCAGCCCACGCCGTCGACTAGCCGTTGAGACACCTAAAATATCCATCGTTGCTTGAGAAACGGAAACGTACCCCTCTGGGTCCTCAACGTTATGCAACTTGGATTGGACCAAGAGATAATCAAAAATGATGCGTGCGGGGTTGCCGTGTTTGTGAGCCAATATTTTGGCCGATACTCCAAGCTCGACAGGTTGCATGACCTGCAATTTGCTAAGGGATTCTTTCATGGCCTGTTAATTTATACAAAAGAGGAATAGAAGAGATAAGAGATTAGGACCTGTTGTGCACGGATGAGCGATAAGTCGTGCATCCGTGTACAACACGTCGTTCATGGGTGATCGGTCTTGGCCAGATCCTGGAGAATGTCCGTCACGGTGGACCAGGTCTTGTGGCCGCGAGGGTCCATATACCGATCGGGATACCGAATTTCCTCAACACCTACCCTGATCTGGAAGCCCCCCAAGACGACTTCGGAAGCCCAAGTCATGCATTCCTTCAAACATTCGACGCGATCCCGAAGATCGGCCAGGGGAGCCTCCATGAGTAAGGCATCGTGGACGGGAGCACAGATTTTGAGCCCCGCATCGACGGCCCTGATCACTGCCAACCGCATCATTTCGGCACCATGGCTTTGCATGTGCCAGTTCAGCAGTGAGGTGGGTCGACACCCTTCGACGACCCGCATCTGCCAACCCAGCCGGGTGCGCATGAAGCCGCGAACCAGTGCGGATGCGATCTCCTGGTCGATCCACTCCCAGAAGGTGGCATAGCGCAGTCGATGCTGACGGAGAATCTGACCGACCTCGAACTCGGTCTTATCAAGTTCCGCAGCCATTTTCTCCACGCCCATGCCGTAGCCGGTGGCGAGCAAAACCAGCTTGAGGACGTCCCGCTCGAACGGGTGACTCCGTTTGGTCGCCTCGGCCGGGACATAGCCGATCGCTTTACCAAAGCCGAGGTAGGGGTCGCCACTCAGGTAATCCGCCATGAGGTTCTCATCCTCACTCAGAGCTCCGGCAATACCGATCTCTTGGGCGCTCCAGTCCGCATAGACGAGTGCGGTACCTTGCGTCGGTTTCCCGAGACCCCGAATCCAGGTTGCGGGCCCGAAGAGGAACTTGGAAGAGGATGGTTGGTTACGGGAAGTGCTGGCGACAAAGGGGCCCAACCAGCAGCGGTTGTGACCCTCCGGACCTACCTGCAGGGCATTCAGCTTCAATTGGCCCAAGGTGCAGATCAGTTCCCGCAGCGGCTGTAACTGCGGGTAGCGCAAGGCCATGGTCTTCCAGGTATCGTCGTCCATGGCCAGACGCCCCGAGGGCGTCCGTGGCCAAGTGATACCTTGCTGACGAAGATACTGCTCGAATTTGGCCTGCTTGAAGGTTAGGCCTTCATACACGGGGAAGTCCTTGCCGACCCGCTCGATCAGGGCCAGCTTGACGGTATCCCAGTGGTCTCGAAGCCGCTTCAGCGTGTCCGTGTCGAGGGGTATACCGTTGGCGATGACGTTGGTCAGGGCCTTCATATAGGCACCACGGATGAGTGCGCGGCCCAGATAGCGTTGGCAATCCAAATGCTGTTTCAGCAAACGTCCAAGCAATACCGGCAGCATTGCCGCCAGTGCCAGGACATCATGTTCACAATACACAAGCAGAGACTCGCGCTCAGACACTGTGAATGGGCCGCCGCGAATCGCCAGTTGCTGGAGATCCTTTTTTTCGGTCGCGCTGAGATGCTGAAGCCCCAGGTAGCGCATGGCGTCGGCCAGCTTGGCGCTGACGGGCGGCAAATTGTCGACTTTCACCTGATTGGTGAACAGGCGGAACTCAACGTAAGTGTCATAGACGTTCTGGGGAATCGGCCAGCCAAGGGAAAAAAAGACGGAAATCTCGGCAATGGCGTTGTGACAGACAAAGAGGGCGTCCGGGCCGATCGGAAAAGGCGGCGCACTGGCGCGCCGCAGTTCATCCTCCCATAGTCGGAAGGTTTGGCCGGAACGGATTTCGCGCGCCACCAGGCAGTGCACCTGGGTGGGCAACGGGAAACCGTCCGGTTGGGTGAATTCCGCATCGACGGCCCAGACGCCCGCCTTAAAGGGCAGGGCGTCCAGGACCTCCATGACTAGCCTCCGAGCTGCGACTTGATGACAGGATGGTTAGGTTCTCGGATGAGGCGTTTCTTGAACGACAGGTCGAGGAGCTCTTGATTCGTCAGGGTCGGCCACTTGGGGGCGAGGTTGAGGGACATGACCTTGACGTCATAGCCGCCGGCCTCCTGGTTGGCCACCACCCGAATCCAGTCGCCTGACTCAGAGTGCTCTTCGATGATGTCCAGCGCTGAGGCGTGCCAGGAATTGAGCTCACCCTTGGAATCGCGCTTCATCGAGACCGGCCAAAGCATCAGTGTGCCGTTCACTGTGATGTAGGGTACGAACTTTACGGGGAAGACACTTTCCGGCACCAGTTCGGCGATTTCGGGTGAGATCAGGAAGTATGACTTTTCCCCTCCCTTGCCCTCTGCTTCGCCATGAAGGACAAAGCACTTAAAAGCAAGCCACTGGGTGCGATCCGGCTGGATCATAACCGTGGCCTGTTTGTGAGGCTTTTTGACCAGTATCTGTGTAGGCTTGCTAGGCGACTGCGGGATACCGGCAGTTTCCTCGTCGGTAACGGCGAAGATTTGGTAGTCTTCCCCCAAAGTGCTGCTGGTCGTGTCCTGTTGAATCAATATGGCGTCTCTCATGCTACACCTCCCTGTGAAGTGGAACGTTGCATGTTTTGCTGGACAAAGGCCAGGACGGTCGACTTTTGATATCGGACCAAGCGCCCAATTCTGACGTAGGGGATGCCGTCCCCAGTCAGTCGATCCCTTTCCATGGCTGGAACACTGCGACTGATGAACGCTGCTGTTTGCTCTGTTGTTGCCAGAGCCTCGATTGGCAGGGCCGCGAATTGATTTGCCAATTCGATGGGATCGGTTTGGCGATGAGCGGCTTTTGAGACTACCGCCTGATTGGATAAAGAAAGTATTTTTTTCATAAATCCTTCCGTGGGTTATGAGGTACCGTCCATGGTGCCTGGTCCGACTCTTTGTTCGATATAAAAGAAGCGGATTGGCCAGCCTGTCCGGTTGCACTGAAACTCTTTAGGTTCTGCGCAACATTCTTTGGTATCTTCCTGACACCGCGGACTTGACCTCGGGTTAATGAAAAAGGCCTAGCGAACTTCACAGATCAAAAGGTGCAGTCAAGCCCGCTGGACCGTGGGCAATGTTACAGAGTTTTCGGCTGAATACAAACCTTGCGTCCACGATAGTCTGCAAGCATACCCCCAAAGGGTGACTACCTCGGCGAAAAAAAAGTCAGGTGAGACCTATTCAGGCATCAATAGGACTATTCAGGGTGTTATTGTTTATAGTTCATCATACTAATTTGCTATAAATTAAAAACGGACCATACTGTAGTGTATAGAAGCTTGTATTGCCTTGGAGGTGTGCCATGAAAGGGGACAGTGCGGCCTGGCAAGGCCACGTGTTCT
>Ga0233420_10000280_pt1 | contig 22959 bp, 24 predicted proteins | sample Watercolumn_Mata_4_FD_183009 | JGI IMG/M metagenome (GOLD analysis project Ga0233420, IMG submission 183009) | Freshwater microbial communities from Lake Matano, South Sulawesi, Indonesia - Watercolumn_Matano_2014_102_MG | ecosystem: Environmental > Aquatic > Freshwater > Lake | place...
CTGCACCGATGTTCTTGCGGTCGCACGTGCTGCGAGTCGCAACTTGTTCGGCAATTTTCATGAAATACTCATGCCAATTGATTCGCTTGTCGATCATGGGAGGACTCTCCGAATGCAGGAACAGAGATGAAGGGAGCGGGAAATGAACGTCGAATGATATCCAAAGATGGGCTGGAAGTCAAGGGGTGAGCTGCCAGCCATCAGAAGTCGGCAATCACGGATCAGCTGTATCATGCACTCAGCGAGGCTGAAAGCCGACGGCTGATTGCTGAACGCTATTCTTCCCTTCCATCTCAACTTTTCGACGCGTATCTTATCTGACACGCGAGTCAGTTTTCTTCTTACACCTTCTGAACGTTGGAATCGTATGGGACGCATATTCGAGAAACGAAAACACAAGATGTTCGCACGGTACGCCCGCATGTCGAAAGCGTTCAACAGAATTGGACGAGAAATTGAGATCGCCGTCAAGGCAGGCGTCGCCGATCCGAAACAGAATCCCCGGCTGAGACTGGCAGTTCAGAATGCCAGAAGCGTCAACATGCCAAAGGAGCGCATCGAAGCAGCCATCAAGAGGGCGTCATCGAAGGAAACCGCCGGCTATCAGGAAGTGACCTACGAAGGATACGGGCCGCACGGCATAGCCATTTTGGTGGAGTGTGCCACCGACAATCCGACGAGAACTGTCGCCAATATCAGGCTCGCCTTTTCGAGGGGGAACGGGACGCTCGGCTCGACCGGCTCGATCGCCTTCATGTTTGAGAGAAAGGGCGTCTACAAGATCGCATCAGACAAAGTGGCGAATCTCGATGATTTTGAGCTGGAAATGATCGATCACGGGCTGGAAGAACTCGAGAAGCAGGATCAGGAAATCTTCCTCTACACCTCGTTCCAGGATTTCGGCAAGATGCACAAGGCGCTTGAGGAAAAGGGAATTGAAGCGATCAGCACGGAGCTTCAATACCTCCCAACAACGACAAAAGAACTCTCAGAAGCCGAGGCGAAGGAAGTGCAGGAGTTGATCGACAAGCTGGAAGAAGACGATGATGTGCAGTCAGTTTTTCATACAATGGCGTAGATGCAAATCCCCGCCTGCCGTTTGGAGCTGAATGAGGCGGGCAGGCGAAATCCGTATCAAACTCGAAATCCGAACAAATTCCAAATCCGAACACTGAAATTCAAAACAGGCATCAAAGCGGAGCGGGCAATCTAGAGTCGACCCATCGATTTCCTGAGTATTGCACTGAATATGAGCATAAGCTCCGTAGATTCCTGTACAAGCCTCGCTTGAGTTGCCCTCGAAGCTTCATCGCACGTTACCAGGTATAGCCAGTACCGGCCCTCTTTCGACTCCTTTCGTGCGATCTTGATCCTCATCAAGAAATCCTTCTTGCCCAACGCCTCGTTCGCTTCAATGTAGTTCGCCCCGACAGAGCCAGCAGCCCTGATGAGTTGCCTCCCTATTTCGATGTTCGAAGTCGTTCTTGGAAGCGAATTGACAAATGCGACGACATCCCTGGCAAAACAGAGTGTCCGCTCCTCCAAATCATATTTAGGCTTATGGGAATGGTCGACCATGCGAGGACCTGTGAGTCGATCACAATATACGCCTTCTTGTTCTGAATGCGACTGATGTGAAGTGAAACGCCAATTGAAACAAGTGGGAGGGCTCTACTCTAGAGGAATGTATAGATCAGCAGGCTTTTTTTCGGATTTGCTTTTTGGGATTTGTTTGAGATTTCGGACTTCGGATTTCCTTCGAATTTCGAATTTCGTGCTTCGGATTTCTACGCGAGGCTTTTCTCTGGCTCCTTCTTCAGCAATTGCAGGCCGTACTCATATCCTTTCTCAAACGCCGCGAAGTTCAGTTCCTCCGTTCCTTTCGGCACAGACACTTTCACCGCATTCCGGGCTGCCTCACGGCCGACGATGCCGGTGATCGCCGTGGCAAACCCAAGCATCACGATGTTCAGCACGAGCCTTTTGCCAAGTTCTTCTGCGAAGCGCGTGGCAGGAATGGAATAGTGCTTCACATCGCTGCGCAAATTGTGCGTTGCAACGAGATCCTCTTCGGTCAATAACGTTCCCCCCGGCGCAAGCTCAGGCGAGAACTTCGTGTAGGCTTCCTGCGACATCACAACCATGACGTTCGGAGCTACGATGTAGGGATATGAAATGGCGTCATCAGAAATGATGAGCTGCGCACTGCACGCGCTGCCACGGGCCTCCGGTCCAAACGCCTGGATCATCGTCGCCGACTTGCTGTCGAAAATCGATGCCGCCCGTCCGAGAATGTAGCCACTGAGAATGACACCCTGGCCGCCAAAGCCGCCAATCTTGATTTCAGTTCTAGGCATGACTGAGTTTCCTTATTTCATCAGACGGAACGTATCGATCTCCGAATTTCGCCTTGTAGTGTGCGTTCATCGCATCGATATACGTCGGGCGCTCTTTGTCCACGAACTTCCCCACGATAATCTTGGACTGGAAATCGAGCGCCACGGTCTTCGTGTCTGCACCATTCTTGATTTCGCTGTGGTCCCGGTAGAACTCCATCTGATCGAGCCCGTCTCCCAGTTTGTTGCGACGGCTGAAGAGGGTCGGGCACGGTGCCAGAATCTCAACGAAAGAGAATCCTTTCTTTGCCAGCGCCTCTTTGATCGACTTCGTAAGGTGCCTGACATGATGGGCCGTCCAGCGTGCCACATAGACAGCGCCGCACGATTCTGCCAGGAATGGCAAGTTGAACGTTTCCTCGAAGTTTCCATGGGGAGTAGTCGATGCAGTCGCACCAACCGGCGTCGTCGGCGCCACCTGGCCGCCCGTCATCCCGTAGATCATATTGTTGATCAGAATAACGGTGATATCCATGTTCCGCCGTGCAGCATGGATGAAATGGTTGCCGCCGATTGCCGTGAGGTCACCGTCGCCGCTGTAGACGACGACCTTGAGTTCGGGATTCGCCAGCTTGAGTCCTGTGGCAAACGGTATGGCCCGGCCATGAGTCGTATGAAACGAGTCGAGGCGCATGTACCCTGCCACGCGTCCCGTGCAGCCGATTCCGGACACCACGGAGACCTTGTCGAGATCGAGGCCACTCGTCTGGAGCGCACGCGCGAAACAGTTCACGGTCGTGCCGATTCCGCATCCCGGGCACCAGATGTGCGGAATGCGGTCCATTCGAAGCAGGTCTTCAATTGGATTCGCAGGGATGTTCGCTTCAACGTCGTAGAGTTCTTCTGGCATGATCACTTCCCTCGGATTGATTTCTCGATCGCCGCAAGAATATCCTTCGGCTGATGCACTGTCCCGCCGGCATGAGGCACGCACACCACATTGCACTTCCCAGCCGCGCAGCGTTCGACTTCATACACCATCTGACCCATATTGAGCTCGGGCACTACAATGGACTTCACTTTTCCCGCCAGCTCCCGAATCCGTTTCTCAGGAAACGGCCATACAACCACAAGGCGAAGGTGACCCACCTTCAATCCCTTTGCTTTCGCCTGCTCAATCGCCGGAATCGCTGTTCGGGAAGTTATCCCGTACGTCACAACAACGACATCAGCTCCTTCAATATCTTCTTCTTTGTACATGATGATGTTATCGGCGTTGACGCGGACTTTGTCCACAAGCCGCTGGACAAGACGCCCCTGCGCACTCACTGACATGTTCGGATACCCGCGTTCGTCGTGCGTGAGGCCGGTGACATGGATCCTGTACCCGTCACCCGCCCTCACCATCATCGGCACGAGATCACGACCCGCATCAAATGGCTGAAAGTTCTCCTTCGGACCTTCGTACACCTTGCGTTCGATGATGTCGATCTTGTTTGCCTCCGGAATCACAACACGCTCGATCATATGACCGACGCATTCATCCATCATGACCATCACAGGGACTCGGTACTTTTCGGAGAGGTTGAACGCATGGACCGTGAGGTCGAAGCACTCCTGAGGTGAATTCGGCGAGAGGGCGATAATCGAGTAGTCGCCATGGGATCCCCAGCGCGCCTGCATCATATCACCCTGAGCCGGCATGGTCGGGAGTCCTGTCGAAGGGCCTGCACGTTGTACGTCGACGAACACGCACGGCGTCTCCGTCATCGCGGCAAGACCGATATGCTCCATCATAAGTGAAAATCCGGGACCGGAGGTTACAGTCATTGCTTTCTTGCCAGCCCATACCGCACCCTGGATGGCAATGGAGGACGCAATTTCGTCTTCCATCTGAATGAAGATCCCGCCGACGAATGGGAAACGGTCCGCCATCCGTTCGACGACTTCCGTCGAAGGTGTGATGGGGTAACCCGCGACGAACCTGCAACCGGCCGCGATCGCTCCTTCGGCACACGAATGATCGCCGTCGATGAAATGGGCCCCCGTGAGAACTCCAGTTATATCTGCGTGCACAGCTAGGCCTCCTTCTTCGATTTCTTGGTGATATAGCCGTAGATGGCAAAGTCGGGACAGACCATTCCGCAGATATCGCAACCTGTGCAATCGTCCTTCTTCACGAGAACCGGGGGATGGTAGCCTTTGGAGTTGTATTCGCTGGAGAGTTCGAGAACTTCAGGCGGGCAAAACTCCACGCAGAACCCGCATCCCTTGCACCGCTCTGCCGCAATAACGACACTTCCTTTAGGTGATTTCTTCGTCTGTTCTGCCGCTTGAACCATATCAAATTTCCTTATTCTGAATGAGAATCTTGACAATTGGCACAAATTGTATGCCGACCAAGAGTCGTCTTTTTTGGCCAAATTGCCAATGGTGCAGATGGATGACAGGAGTAAATTCCTATTTCTGATAGCAGAATCCTGTGTAGGGGAAGGGGCATCAGATGCGGAACGGTGTGAAACAATGATAACAGCACACAGACCACACTGAAAGAAGCACTGTCCCACACATTTATCATCCAGTGTAAATCAGTATCAACTGAGTATTCTGTGTTCGATTAGAGGGCACCTAGAACTTGTACGTGTATTTCGTCCAGAGTTCGTCGTTCAGTTTCCAGTACCGATCCACAGCATCGTCCGCGATCTTGTGACTGTACTCGGTCAGCTGACGCTTCGCTTTGACCGGATCAGACTTGTACAGTTCTACGATTTTCTTCTCGAATTCGGACTGATTCTCGAAGGCCTTCTTCTCGATCTCCTGCCAGACCACTTCTACATCCTTCACCATTTCCTGGAAGCGCAGGTAGCAGAGTTGTCCCACCGACCTGTATGCCCACCAAGCGCAGTCTCTCCGGAATTTCTGACGCCCGTCGATCATATAACTCTTCGGCATGCTCTCGATACCGCAGTAGAACGGAGTATGCGGCGTCGTCACAGGATTGTCATATCCGAACCAGACCACTCCCCCTACCGCATCCGGCAACCACGACCTCGATTGAGTCACCTGTACATAGGTTGCCCGGTTGCACGCGATGGTGCGCTCCCCCTTGATTTTGAACAGTTCCAGATAATCTCTGTTCATGAAAGGATTCGCCATCGGACTCTTGACCAGTTTTTCGTCCTTATCCTTGACGGTAAGGCCGTTCGTCATGTCGAACTCTGTCCCCTGATAGTAATTGCGGAAGATGTCGAGCACGTCTTTCACAGAGAGGTTTCGTTCTGCCTTGACCGAGAGAGGGTAGTTTTCAGCGTTCGGATCGAGCTTCAACGATGGCGCTGCAATGCTCAATGCACGCCATTCACGCCTTCTGCTGTACATGCCGTTCCTGTCGGCGTAGGCATAGCAGAATTCGAATGGCTTGCCGCTCTCTGGTTTCCAGAAACCCATCTCGATCGCGAGTGAGAAGACGTTGGCGGAGGCCATAACATTCGCTGTGTCTTTAATGTCCACTTCACGGATCCTGCATGCGTTTGCCGAGACTCCCACATGATCGTCAGGTATTCTGACAGCGGCCCAGACAGCACCTTTCTTCCCTTTCCCGGGGCCGAGGATCTCAAAGTGCCAAGTCTCCTTGGGATCGGCAAACGTGAAGCACTCGCCGTAGTCGTTGTACCCGTACTCTTTCGTGAGCTGATCGATGAGCCGGATTGCCTCCCTTGCGGTGCTCGCGCGTTCGAGTGCCAGCCGATACAATTCCGGACAATCTAGGATGCCCTCGTCGCTCTTCATTTCCGACTTGCCTCCGAAGGTCGTCTCGCCGATTGCCAGCTGCTTCTCGTTCATGATGGCGTAGGCGGAGTTCACGTACGCGTAGGTCTCGGGTACCTGAGGGATCTCACCGATTGACACCGCGTCCGGATCATCGGGTCCCTTGGTTTCCTTCGAGCCCATGTAGATGAGCGCTTTGTCCCCTGGCTTATGTTTCTTGTGCGGCACAATCGTCACCCACGTACGATCTGTCCTTGAATCACAGGATTGGGATGTCATCGTGGAGCCGTCAATCGAGGCGGATTTGCCCACAATGACGCTCGTGCAGGCCTCGAATTCAGATTGATCCGGATTTTGCGAGGTGTCGAAAGGCGAACGACCGACCTCGAATGAAAGCACAAAGACGGTGAGAGAGAGAAGGAGAAATGTGAGTTTCTTCATGGGTGCTTCTCCTGATTTTCCAGACGGGGTAATCCGTACGCTAGTGCCGACCCTAAAAAGAAATATTGTATTTGTAGATGTCATTGTTTCTACCGCAGAGCCGCAGAGATCGCGGAGATACGCGGAGTTCGTTGAACTTCTTCCTCTGCGATTCTCGGCGACCTCCGCGTCTCCGCGATGAAAACCACAAGAAGATAGATTTGGGATGGCACTAGTAACCCAATTCTTCGCCGACGATCACCACATGCATGCGGTCTTTGACTCTGCTTGCCTCAATGACGGTAATCTGGCTGCAGATGCGTGCGGGCGGGTGGCATTCTTCATCGACACAGAATCCTGTCAGGGCGCACGGTGTGTCAAGTCCCAGGCGTATACAATTGAGCGGCGCGGCCACTTCCTTGATGCGCTTCAATCCGTCTTCCACGGTGCCGACGATTTTATTGATGCCGACAAGCAAGATGACTTTCTTTGGACCGAAGATCAGCGCTGCGACGCGGTTGCCGTGGCCATCTTCGTTCACAATTTTTCCATCTGTAGTGATCGCGTTACTGCTTGTCAGCAAAATGTCTGCTGTCATTCCCCGCAGGCCCATCTCCTCAACTTCGGCATCTGTGATGCCGGAACGATAGCGATCGAGCAGCGTAATCTTCATCTTTCGTAATGCTTCAAGAAGGCCTGACTGCATGATCGAGACAGAGCCGCCAAGGGCGACCGTTGCACCTTCAGGCACCATCTTACAGATTTCGTCGATGGCTTGGGCGTTTGTGCTGCAGTAGGATGCTCCGATACCCCGCCCTTTCAGCTTTTCAGCGATAGAATTGGCTTTCTTCCGGAAGATGACTTCTTTGGGCTTTTTGACGATCTCGTCCAGGTTTACCAATACTGTAGACATACATTCCTCCATGCGTTGCTGAGGTTCATCTCAGTACGAATCACTGAAGCGAATGTATGACCTTTTTTTGAAAAACGAAGATGAAAAAGTGGAGAGGATGTTTGCGACGGTGGCGTGGTGTCAGAAATGAGAAACGCAGGGAGGTGCTGGCGGTGTGATAACGGGACTACGGAAAGCGCGACCACCGACAGTAGGAAATCCCCCATTCCCAGGGATAGTGACCAACGCTTCACGACCAATCGACAATCGGTCCCGCCAGCAAACGGCGGGATGCGAACAACGCACAATCGACAATCGATCCCGCCAGAAGACGGCGGGATGCGAACAACGCACAATCGAAAAACACCTTAGTGATGCCCTCCGTGGCCATGCACATGACCATGGTCCAGTTCTTCAGCAGTCGCTTCGCGGATTCCGACGACGCTCACATCGAACGTAAGCGTTTTTCCGGCGAGAGGATGGTTGGCGTCGATGGTAATCGTCTCTCCTTCAACCTTCGAAACCGTAACAACTTCTTCACCGGCTTCGCTCTGAACGCTGAATTGCATGCCAACCTTCACTTCATCGATTCCGCTGAACTGTGACCTCTGAACTTGAACCACCTTTTCTTGTTCCCACACACCGTACGCGTCTTCGGGCGGGATTGAGACTTTGAGGGACGATCCTGCTGATTTTCCTTCGAGCGAAGCTTCGAGGCCGGGAATGAGGTTTCCTACTCCATGCAGGTAGGTCAGAGGCCCTTGCCCTTCAGAGCTCTCAAGCAATGCACCGGATTCGTCTGTCAGGGAGTAGTTGATGGTCACGACTTTGTTCTTCTGGATAGTCATAAAACTCCGAATGTATGAAGTTCGTCGAAAGAAGCACACACAAGATAGCAAGAAGAGTGCAAACGGCAAGGTGTTTTCTGCGTTTTTGGTTTGCTGATCATGCGTGAATCGTTTGCATTCAACGGAGGGATTTTGTAGGTTTTGCCGGTACTTGTAGTCTACGCCTGACGCAATCCTTCTGCATGACAGGGGGCGTCGTGACAATCGTGACTTTGGGGGAAGGATTGAGACCGTCAGGCAAGCACTTACTACTTTTCTGAGACCGGAGGTGCTTTCATTATGACGACGCGATCCCTTTTTCCTCTTTTCCTGATCCTCCTGCTTGCGTTACCCGCCGACGCCCAGAGATCACACGAGGCAACCGGGCAGTCAGGCACATCACAACGTCAGGATGACACCCGCTCAATCGCCAATCTGCTCGGAGCCTTCTACGAATCACTTACCTTTTCCGAGCAAGGTCAGCCTGACTGGCCTCGGTTCCGGAATCTCTTCGTCTCCGCAGCGAGTCCCTGCGTCCGAATTGCAGGAGATAGTGTGATGCAGATGGATCGGGAGAGTTTTATCGAATTCTTCGGCGGAAGGATTCAGCGGGGAACTCTCAAGAGCTTCGCTGAGAAAGAGGTGAGCCGGTCAGTCCATTCATATGGCAGCATCACCCAGGTGTTCAGCACGTACGAAAAGCGAATGAATCTTGCGACCGACGGAAAGCCGATTCGCGGGATCAACAGTTTTCAACTCTATCTGAAGGATGGCCGATGGTGGATTGCGTCCGTTGTATGGCAGGACGAATCCCCCTCCCTCCCCATTCCATCACATTACCTTCGATAAAGAACTGAGCTCTAGCCTTTCATCAGGTTATGTCGAAGGCCAGAGCTCATTCATGATCGTCACTTTTCCGGTCTCATCCGGCTGCCCTGCTAGCGCTGGAATTCGTTTCCGATATCCATCCGCTCCATCTGTGCAGTGCGCTTGAAGTTGTTGAAATTGTACGTGAGCGTGAGGTTCACGACCTGATGTTCCGGATGTACGAACTGTGAGAATCGTGTGCCAGCACTGTTTCCCTGCACTTTGAAGTCCGCCGTATTGACCAGGTTCTGGGCGTTCAACGTGAGCGAGATCGCCTTGCTCAGGAATTCCTGTCTCAGACTGACACCGAGCATGAACCTCGGATCGATCTCAAACTGTCCCTGCGTTTGTTTTCCGGTATAATTCGCCGTCACCTGAATGCGGGTGCTCGGTGAGACGGTGGCCGTTGCGTTGACGCGAGCCGTCCACGACGTCGTGCTCGTTTTCAGCTGCTCGCCCTGCACGATCCCATCCTGCTTGTACGCATACAGATTGAGCGAAGGATCGATCTTCAGCACAGTGCTGAGCGGAAGACTCCCTGAGAACTCAGCCCCCATCGTGCTCGAGGAAGCGAGGTTTTCAAGCGTGGCCAGTAACCGGCCGGCGTTGTCGACCGCCGTCGTCTGTACGATCAATCCCGAGGATGCTCTCAGGTACGTCTGCACATTCACGAACACGGCACCGAAGAGCTTCTGATAGTTCAGTTCGTATGAATTGATGTATTCCGGTTTGAGGTCCGGATTTCCGTACTGGCGGATATACGAATCAGAGTATACGGGGATAGGATTCAGGAACGCCTCGTTCGGTCGATTCACCCTTCTGCTGTAGCTGAACTGGAAGGTATGGTCACCCAGTTTTCTCGACATGCTGAATGAGGGGAACAGGTCCAGTCGCTTGAGCTCGTAGCGCTGTGCAAGCGAGGCGAGGTCAAGGAGTCTGTCCATTTGCTCAGCACGAAGCCCCATCTGGAAGTCGAAGTCGAACACCGAGTTCGAATATGTCGCGAACGCCGCATGCACGTTGCTCTTCAGATCGAAGGCGTTTGTGAATTCCGGATCAACGCTCCATGCCGACGACGTCCAGGAGAATTTCGAGAACACGATATCGAAGCTTCTCAACGAGAGGTTCGACTGTAGTCCGGCCTCGAATGTGCTCTTGGGGTGCAGTTTGTTGCTATATGTCAGTTTGATGCGTCCTTCATCGCGATCGGCTCCGTTGTCGAACTTCTGGATCGACGGATTGGCGCCCCGCAACGTGAAGGATGCGTCAGATGCGTAATCTTCGGTGGTCTGGACATTCGGGAGTTTCACCTGAGAGTAGCTCGCTTCGAACATGAGTTCTTCCACGGACGGCTTGAACTTGTAGGTTGTGAACGTCTGCAGATTCAGGATCTTCGCCGACGCGTCAAAGATGTTCTTCACGTAGGCAAACGAGGAGGTTGCCGGCTCGATGGTTCTGACCTTCATATGCCACTCACCCAGGAAATCAAAAGAGCCGTAGGATCCCGACAGCCCGGCCGTCAGCTTGTCACTCGCGCGCACCTCACCGCCGAGACGCACATTGAAGTTCTCACGCTGTCCAACACGGGTCATGTCGGTGAAGCGGTCGAGTGTTCCCTGTGCGACATCGGAAGAGCGGTCGATGCTCCCCGGGAAATAGTTTTTCGTATTTCGGTAGTCGACTCCACCGTTTACGGTAAATCGTTCATAGGTGGCGTTGAACGACGCATCACCGTTGTACTTGCTTCTCGTCCCGATGCCTGTATTCACGAGTCCGCTCATGGAGTACTCAGACTCGATCTTCGTGACAATGTTGATGATCCCGGCCGCACCTTCGGCATCATATTTGGCCGAAGGGTTTGTGATGATTTCGATGTTCTCGATTGAGCTTGCCCGGATCTGGCGAAGCGCATCAGTTCCCTGAAGCGGGCTCGGCCGGCCATTGATGAGCACGGTGTAGTTTGAACTGCCGCGCAACGTGAGGTTCCCATCAGCGTCGATCTGAACAGACGACTGGTTCTGCAGAACATCCACAGCGGTGCCGCCGACAGCCTGCAGATTCTTGGCGACGTTGATCACCTTCTTGTCGGGCTTGAACTCCTCCGCCGGCCGTTCGGCCGTGACCTGTACTCCGGCCATTGCGACAGACGATTGTTCGACGGCGATCGTGCCGAGATTTATCTCGCCCGAGGTTTTTTGCACTGAGATTGCGGGGACGGTCTTTCGTGCATAGCCGACGTAGGTCACGAGGAGATAGTATTCCCCCTCGCTGACGTTCGTCAGCAGGAACTCACCCGATGTGCCCGTTGCAGTCCCTTTCACAAACGAGGAGTCTTTCCTGTTTTTCAGAATGACATTCGCGTAGGGCAGCGGCGATTTTTCCTTCGAATCCAGCACTGTGCCCTTGATCACAATCGAACGGCTCATAGCGATAGTGCCCTGACGTGCGAAGGCGGTCTGCACAGCGATCAAAAGAGTCGCCAGAAGTAGAATCCTTTTCATGGTTTGCTCCGTAGTATATGATCGGTGGTTCGTTCGATGGCTACTGTCAGTCCTACGGGCGATGTGACAGATATTCCTCAAGGTTGGGATGAACCGCCTCAGAAACTTGACAAACGCCCTCAAAGGGCTGACATCGTCGGTTGACCGGGTCTGCAAAATTCCGTTCCATACACCTGTCAAATCCGGGATAGTCATGTTCAAGGCTCTTACTTCCAGGATTGCGCTCCACCTCTACTTTTGGATCGTTCTGTTCCTGTTTTTTGCACTCTACAGGTTTGGACCGAACCACGTGTGGAATCCTGACTTTCGATGGGCGATCGTGATTGTGGCAGCGTTCATCGCCCCTGTGTACTTTCATTTCTATCTCTTTGAGACACTCTTTACGACGCGAAGGTATGTCAGGTACTTCGTGCTCCTCGTCACGGGTGTCGCTGTCTGGTCGTTGTTTGCTACACTCATCATGCCTGCTTCCAAGAGAACTCCCGTTGAGTATTTTGCATTCTTCACGACGATCTCACTTTTTATAGGTGTCACCACAGCGCTGAAGCTCCTTCGCAATGACATGCGCCACCGGCTGCAGCTGCAGGAGCTCAGGGCACAGCAGCTGCAAACCGAACTCCATTTGCTCAAGTCGCAGATCAATCCACACTTCCTCTTCAATACACTGAACAACCTTTTCAGTCTCGCCCGTCGTAACAGTCCCGGCACTGCAGATGGGATCGCCCACCTCTCTCATCTGATGCGGTACATGATCTACGAGAGCTCCGTAGACCACATCAGCGGCGACAAGGAAGTTGAGCAGATTCAACGGATTATCGAACTGCAGAAGCTTCGGTACTCAAAAGATGATCCCGTTCGGATAGAGTTTAGCGTTTCCGGCGATCCCGGCGCGGTCAGGATTCCTCCCATGATCCTGGTCCCTTTTGTCGAGAACTCATTCAAGTACGGTCTCAATCCCACCCTGCCGTCCTTCATCGAGATACGGCTCCACTTTGCAGAAAGCGGCTTCGAGTTTTCAATTCGGAACAGCATCCACGAGGGCCAGGAGGGGCTTGGCAACGGAGACAAAGGAGTCGGCTTGCAGAATGTCAAACGGCAGCTTGAGATTCTGTATCCGAAGAATCATGAATTGTTGATCACCCGGGAAGCGGACAAATTCTCCGTAGTACTCAAAGTCGTTGCCGTCTCATGAGGATTTGATGAAGTGCATCATCCTGGATGATGAACCCCTCGCGATCGATGTCCTGCAGGACTATGTTCGCAAGCTTCCGCTTCTGCAATGGGCGGGATCGTTCCGCGATCCGTTCGAGGCATTGACGTATTTGAAGGATCATCAGGTCGATTTGGTCTTCCTCGACATGAACATGCCTGGTTTGAACGGCATCCAGTTTCTGAAGTCGCTTCCGTCAAAACCGCTCGTCATTTTCACGACTGCGTATTCCCAGTACGCCGTCGAGAGCTATGAGCACGATGCGGTTGACTATCTCCTGAAGCCGATTGAGTTCGACCGGTTTTGCCGCGCGGTGGCAAAGGCACACGAGATCAAGGAGCTCAAGACCAAATCCATCGAGTCCGAGCAAAAGAAGATGATCCTCGTGAAGAGCGGAACGGGATACCGTAATCTGAGGTTCGAGGAAATATTGTTTCTGAAAGGAACCGGGAACTACGTGACCTTCGTGCTTCCTCAACGAAAGGTACTATCGCTCCTCAGCATGAAGAAGGCCTGCAAAATCCTTCCTGACGATACGTTTGTAAGGATCCACAAATCGTACATCGTCAACATTCAGCGTATCGAATTCATCGAAAAGGAACGCGTGAAAATCGGTGAGCACTTCCTCCCTCTCGGGGAACGCTATCGATCGTCGTTTCTTAAGCTGATGAAAGAGAAGAATCTCTGGTGATGGTGGCGGAATGGCCGACCGAACCAAAGGAGAATTCCTATGAACCTGAAGGGAGTGGTGATCATAACGCTGGCTGCGGCGGCAGTGCTTGTCCTCTTCAAGGTGTATGGGGACAAGATGATGCCTGATATGAAGTCGTCTTCAGCCGATTCGGTCCGTGCAAAAAGTGGCGCAGGAGTACAGCCGGACGGCTCCAAGGCGATTGATGAGGCAGAGGCCCCGGCGTCGAGAAGTGCGAAATATGTTGAGATTGAGCCAGTCCGGGCCGAGGATTTTAACTATCACGAGGTTCCCATCGATGTTCTCGGGTACAGAGAGATCCGCGTATTCGCACATCTTTCTGCGAACGATTCCAAGCATACGCCCCTGCCGAAGGAATCCCGGTTAACAATCCGGTTTGGCCACGAACTCAAAGGTATGGGGACAAGCTATGGCACTACGACATTCCGTAGGGAATTTTCGGCTTACATCGAAGGGTGGGTCACTCAACCAGTCTACGGTAAGAAGCTGAAACTGATTGTAGATGCGGACAACTTGCCGAAGGGGAAATACACACTGCATTTGACGTACTACCTGCTACCATAGATAGATCCGGGGGGAGAGACGGTAGATGTGAGACAGAAGACGGAAAGGCAGAAAGCAGGAGACAGAATACAGAAAACAGAAGACAGAAAACAGAAGACAGCTTGCCCTGAGCGACTTCAGGTGCAATCAAGTGGAGTCGAAGGGAAGACAGCTTGCCCTGAGCGATCCCGAGCGAGGCCCTAGGGGCCGAGTCGAGGGAGAGTCGAAGGGAAGACAGCCAGCAATCTCAAACATCTTCCACGAATACCGCTCGAACGACATCCGTCAGAGCTCTTGCCATATGGCGGTGATTCTCTCCTGAAGGGATGAAGACGCCGTCTCCCGCGCAGAAGGTTACCACCCCTGCATCGAACCGTATTTCGAATTTGCCTTCAAGGATGGTGCCGATGTGTCCCTTTTCGCACCAGTGTTCTTCCATCTCCGACGTATACTCGACGAGGCGAAGTCTCCGGCCTTCGTGCTGAAGAGCTTTGAAGCGCAAGCCCTTCATCGGTGATTCCCACGCGAGTGTTTCAAAATCTACTCTGTAATACTGCATCGTCCTTCCTCCTCACCATAAGCCGACAACATGATGGCAAGCGCATCACTGCGCCCCTGGCATTTCCCATTGATCAGGAATTTCCGTTACGCTCCTCGCGCTCGAGGTACTCCCTCATCTGTTTGATCTGAAGCCAGATGCTCTCCCTGTCCTTTTTCCAATTCTTCCTGGTCGCCCAGATGCCGAACGCATAGACGGGAAGAAGGAATCCGACTGTTGCGGCGATACCGATGAGCGGATCAAGAACGTCTAAGTACCGGCGGAGGACATCCTGAAAGAGAACGAATGTGCCGCAAGCAAGAAGCACTGTGAAGACGACTGCGATGATCAGATATGAATCCATGGAATTGAAGCCCGCATTGAATTCGTAGCGTTTCTCCGCTTTGGCGAGAAACGAGATGACCGGTTCTCCATAGTCGATTCTTGACATCCCTTTGAGCTTTCGCCCTATCCCCACTGCGACGAAGATATAGAGTATCATGAGCGTTCCGCGAAGGAACAAACCGGACCGGTTCGGGGTGGCATCCGGCGCCAAAAAGAGAACAGCGAACGCTACACTAAAGATCACAGCGGCAATAATAGACAGGGGGAATCCCCGCTTCAAGGCTTTCCGTTCCTTTTGGTCTTCCTCTTTGAGTACCCGAATCAGATTGTCGATTCCCATATCGTCCTTTCGCTCGCCCTTTGTGTCAACGTTCGGGGCTGAGATCTTTCTTGATTTTTCTTTCAGTTCATCGAGATCCATGGCTCTCTCCATTCATCATTTCCTTCAACTGCTTTTTGATCCTGTGGATCTTCACTCGCACGTTTGCCTCCGAGATTCCGAGAACGTCCGCCATTTCAGTCGTGCTCAGATCTTCGAGATAGAGAGAGACAAGCGTTTTCTGGAGCGGTTGAAGCTGATCGATACAACCATACAAGCGCTCGAGGTCTTGCTCCGGGCCAGGATCATTGCTGTCCGGGATTTCATCTGGAATCGTTTCATGGTCCACTTGCGCATTTTCATCAAAAAGTCTCCTTCGTCTCTTCTCCGTTCTCACATATCCAAGACATGTATTCACGGCTATTCGATACATCCATGTACTGATCTCTGATTTCCCCTCGAATGAATCCAGTCCCTTCCAGAGATGGATAAGCACCTCCTGAAACACGTCTTTTCGGGCCTCGTCGTCGCGAACGTAGCAGCAACAGATACGATAGAGCCGGTCTTTGTTTGCTTCGACTGCCGCCTTGTATTGGGCTTCTTTTTGCATTAGCCTCTCTGGTTACCCTTTAGATGCCGGCACATGGAATTTGTTACAGCAGCACGATCGTGAGGAATGAAGGACCCATCGCAATGGGAAGATGATGAAGCCCGCAAACTATCGAAGTAATCACGCCAGCGCAAACTCAACCGCTGCGAGCGAATGAATGCGGGTAGTGTCAAACAGTGGAAGGTCTGTGTCGCCCTGTTTGACGAGAAGTGGAATCTCTGTGCAGCCGAGGATAGCTCCCTGAGCTCCCTGGCTGCGAAGATCTTCAATGATCTTCAGGAATCTCGATTTCGACTTGGGGACGATGTGACTTTTTACAAGTTCAGTATCAATGACATGGTGAATGAAGGCACGGTCGTCCGGAGGAGGGACGAGGGCGTTGATGCCCTGGTCGAGCAGGCGCTTCTTGTAGAAGTCGAGCTCCATCGTAAGCTTCGTACCCAAGAGACCCACGGTTGTCATTCCCTGCTTCTTGATCTCTGCCGCTGTGGCGTCGACAATATGAAGAAGCGGAACATGAATCGAATTCTGGACGATCTCTGCATGCATGTGCATCGTATTGGCGCATAACAAGACACAGTCCGCACCAACGCTTTCCAGTTTCTTTGCTGCGTCAACGAGGAGGGAACGGATTCCCTCAACGTTCTTCTGGAGGCTCAACGCATGAATCTCTCCGTAGTCGAGCGAATAGATAATGCACCTGGCGAAATTGGAACCGCCGCGACGATCGTTGAGCTCCTCATTCAGAATCCTGTAGTACTCAAGAGTTGAAGCCCAGCTGGTGCCGCCGACCAAACCAATTGTTTTCATGCGCTGACTCCGGTCGTTTTCGCTCAGCCAATGTGCTGGCGCTATTTGCCCGCCACTTTTTCGACTTCCCTCCACACGCGCAGAAGATTGCCTCCCCAGATCTTTGCAATATCCTCTTCTGAATACCCGCGTTTCACAAGTTCTATGGTGACGTTCATGCTTTCGCTGGCATCATTGAATCCGGTGACTCCCCCGCCCCCATCGAAGTCCGTTCCGATTCCAACGTGGTCGATCCCAATGGTTTTCACGATGTGATCGACATGATCGATCATGTCTGAGACGGTGACAGGCGTGCGCGGGTGCTTCACTTCGAGCTCGCGGAGTCGATCCCGGAACGCCGTCCGCTGCTCAGCTGTGAGGGCCTGCATCGCTTTCCGGGCTGCTTCGCCCCGACCTTGCGGAATGCCGAACTCTTTCCGGATAGCCTCCTGAGCAGCGAGGCGCTCCGGCGAATCGGCACGAGCTTTCACGTAGTCCGCCAGTGACACCACATGCACCACTCCACCGTTCTTCCTGAACAGCCTGAGCGTTTCATCGTCGATGTTCCGGGCATGTTCATTGACTGCGCTCGCACCGGAATGCGATGCAATGATGGGCGCTTCTGAAAGTGTAAGAACGTCGATCGTGGCCTTCTTCGAAGCGTGGGAGACGTCGATGAGCATTCCCAGCCTGTTCATTTCGCGGATCACCTGCTTTCCGAAATCGCTCAGGCCGCCATGCTCTTCTTTGGGTTCACCTTCTCGTGGTGTGGAAGAGTCGCAAATCTGGTTATGTCCGCTGTGTGTCAGCGTGATGTAGCGTGTACCGCGATCATAGAATTCCTTCATCCTGGCAAGATCATTCCCGATTGGATAGCCATTTTCCATACCGATGCAGGCGACCAGTTTTCCGGATGCGCGAATGCGCGTGACGTCATCAGGTGCGTACGCAATGTCGACGAGCTCTGGATATCTCTGCGGCAGGCGATGGATCGCATCGATGAGTCCGAGGACACGCTTGTACGCTGATTCAAAAGCCTGGGGCGTCCGTTCTCCGTTTCCGGTGAACGCGGCAAAGAACTCTGCATCAAGTCCCCCCTTTTTCATCTTGTAGAGAGTCACCTGACGCCGGTTGTCCGGACTCGATTCATCGTCCTTGTCGGAAGCGAAGTCCGGAGAGATGTCATCGTGTGTATCCATCGTGAGAACACGCTCATGGATTCCCTTTGCGAGGGCAGCTGCTTCGGACTCCGTCAGCGATTTCGACGGCCGCTGGAGTGTGCCGGAGGAGGAGCAGCCCGCAATGAACAAAAGGCCGAGTAGCATGGACAGACAGAAGACAGGAATACGCAATGTGCGCAGACGACGAAAGGTCATAGGAGTATCCGCCAAACGGAAAATGTTGGAAGGACTGAGGAGCAACAGAAGGAATCTACAAATGTTTCTCGAAAAAGAAAGCAGTATCGGGGTGTTGGTGAGAATCAGTCCCGACTATCCGGTGCCACTCCTTGGCGTCGACTCCTGCATCCTCCGGCACTTCACGGAGCAACTGGAGAAGAGGCAAGATGGTGTTGCATCATGATGTCGCGGCATTCTTCGGTATAGGTCATAGAGGCATGGTATTCGGTCTGACGTCGAATGTGGAGTTCGACCGGTTCAATCGCTGAATCGCTGACCGAGTGGGCGACGTACCCCTTCTCCCAGGCAAACTTCAGTGAGAGGAAATCCTGTGCGTTGATCCAATGCGACGATTCGCCCTTGATGCTTTGAAGTACCTCTTTCAAGGCGCGATTTGGATTGAGGAGGAAGAGGAGATGGAGGTGGTCAGATTGACCATTTACCAGTCGCACAGGACAGCGAGCTTCTCTTTCAAGGTGCGATATGATGTGTGACCGAAGTTGGGATTCAAACTCTGGTTGAATCAGCGGTTCGCGGTTCTTCGTGCTGAAGAGCGCGTGGATCCAGATTTTGGTGAGGGTGACGGGCATGGGTGAGGGAGGTTATGATGTGAGAAGACGGGGCCGGGCCGTATGGCCTAAAGGGCCTAAGGGGCTTAAGTGGTACTCCCGGGAAATCTACTGTGACAAGCCACAAACATCAATCCCCCCACGCCCACTTTCGCTTTGCAGAAACACCACACCTCACAACCTCCAGAGATACGACATCTTGAAGAAGAAACCCCTCTGGGATTCCAGAAATCGATCGGCGCTTACGTAGCTCTGGCGCGATTGATCCCACTCGATCCTCTCATACAACGAGCCGTATCCGAAGTGTGCGACGGTGCCTGGGATATACGTGAAGGACGCAAGAAAATCAGTCAGCACCCTCCTCCTGTATTTGTTGTACTCCGCCACGCCTCTGAAGAAAAGATATCTGTTCAGCTGATACGTGATCTTCGCCCTCGAGATCGGATACTCATAAATTCTCTCTGAATCGGAAGCACGGTAGAAATCAGAATAGGTGAAGCTCAAATTTGCCTCGATGTTTGCCGTTGGCTGATAGACCGTCGTGGCCGACAGGCGACTCCCCCTTCCTTGATACGGGGTAGCCGAATAGTAAATGCTCTTCCCGTTCCGATACGAAAGCGACACTCGCACTTGCTTCGTCACCAAACCGCTCAGCGATGCCTGGAAACCTCCCACCTCAAACCTCTGGCCCGAGAAAATCTCTGTTGCATATGCGTAGAGGACAGTCGCGTTCAAGGAACCGAGAAACGCCGGACGTACTGCCAGGTAATTGTATGTTTCCCACATCTTCGCAAACTTGTCTCTCGTCTGAGCCGAGACGACCTCGAGCGAAATCCGTTGAAACATCCCATCCTGCGGATACAACTTAGGACGGAGAAGTCCTGCAAATCCAGTGATCCCCGTCCGTGTGACATACCCGGCCTCCGCAGAGAAATCTTCAGAGATGTCGTTTGCACTCAACGAGTAGTCGATGTCCCGGTCATTGAAAGTGTAACTTGCCCCGACTGAGTGTCCGGTGCGTTGTGATGAGGCAGCGTCCTCTTTGGAAGATGAGTACAGGCCGTTGAACTGAAACAGGCTGGCCGGAGTGACTCTGAACATCCCGTCGACACCCAACACTCTGTTGAAATGGTCCCTGAGTTCACGCCCGGCGTAGATGGCGCCGAGATAACTGTCCTGCGTCAGCGAACGCTTGTACCGAAGAATTGGAAAATGAGAGGCCTTGCCAAGCGCTGCCTGTTCGTCGGGCGGAATCTCATCAAGAACGTAGAGAGAAGCGATTGTGTTTCTTGCATCGATCTTGCCGGAGAGTTTGGCACCTACAAGCGGGTTCACCATCATCCTTGTGTGCACAACAGAGACAATTGGATCGATCGCCGACATCTGCGTAGCTGCCAGATTGTAGATCTCGCTCCCCTCCAAAAAGAAGGGCCTCTTCTCCGGATAGTACAATGCGTACCGGAGGTTCACATCAACCTGCCCGGCATCAGCTTCCACCTGGCTGAAATCAGGATTGATTGTGCCATCAAGAATAAGGTCGGATGTGATCCCGTACTTCGCGGTCAGACTCACTTCCCCCTTTCGCTCGTCTAAGCCCAGCGTTCCGGATTTGAGCTTGTACTTGCTGCTGTACGTCGCGGCAGGAAGAAGTTCAACCAGGGAGAAGTGTTTCACATCGGGATACAGCAGAGGAGTCATCTGGGTGAGGAAGTTCATCCCCTTCGCAGGATCGAGTGCCGGATACGATGAGTGTTCCGAATAACGCGTGATGTATCGCTCGAAGAATATGGACATCTCAACCGGATTCGTTTCAGAGTAGCGGATGCTCCGCAGCGGAATCTGAATCTCAATTGTGTAGCCGTCCGGCGTCAGTTGCCCTGAGCTGTACCAGACAATATCCACGCTGAAGTCTTCACGTCCGGCAGCAAACCGACTGTCCATTTGGATTCCATCAGGATTCACATAGAACGCGTAGAGCGATTGATGATCGTTAAAGGAGTCGAGGTTGATGCACACCCAGTCATCCGACCTCACATTATCGCGGCTGCTCACCACACTTTTTATCTTCTCCGGCTCCCCGTCGTAACACCGGAAAGCGAAATAGAGATTCTCACTGTCGTAGGCCATGTAGCCAATGGACTTCTCTGAGGCATCGCGGCCAAAATCGGGGGCGAATGTCTTGAAGTCAGTCACAGTCGGACACTCGCTCCATATCGCGTCATCGAGTTTGCCGTCTATCACCGGTCGAACCAACGCCTTCAGCGGCTTCAACGGAGCACCTGATTCCCGATTCATTCCCAAGGCGACGCTGGCAGCCGCAACGAAGACCGCAAAAAGCTTCAATGTCCTCTTCATCCGGGGATTCCTTCTTGATTCATTTTGAGACTGATGATCCACAACAAGATTCTACGGTCTCCGTCGCATTTCACCTGCGCAGATCCGTCAGAACGACTCGGGCTTCCCATTTGACGATTTCCAATTTGGTACATTTCTGTTATATTTGTCGTGCCTTCTGAATCCCTCTCGTTGTGATGCCTGTAACACAGATCATCGGGACAATTCACGTTCTTGTCAACCAAAGCAAAGTACCATCACAATACCTGAACAATCCTGCACCTATGATCAAGGACCTATTCGAGAGCAACAAGAAAATCCGAGTCCTCCTCGCCGATGATGAAGAGTCTTTTCTCGGCGTAGTCGCAGCCGTTCTGGAACTGACCAACCGCTTCCAGGTCTACGCGTGCAATGCCGGCGATGAGGCGGTTGAGGAACTAAAGAGATCAGAGTACGACGTCATCATACTTGACTATCGCATGCCAGGCATGAGTGGCCTGAATGTGCTGCAATGGATGCACGAGCAGAAGCTCGAGGTCCCGACCATCATACTCACCGGCGCCGGCTCGGAGAATATTGCAGTCGAAGCGATGAAGCTCGGTGCCTATGACTACGTCCGGAAAGACCACTTCGACCGCGAACACTTCCCGCTCCTGGTGCATAGCGTCTACGAGCGTTTTCTGTTCAAGAAAGAACGTGAACGGCAGGAGAGTACGTCGAGAGAGCTGGAAAAACAGCTTCATTCGCTCGAGTCGCTCAAGAATTCCCTCGCTGCGATGACACGGATCGCAGAATCGACTCTTCAAAGAATATCGTTGCTCTCACGCGAAGGCGAACGCCTTCTGGAACACACACGGTTCGAAACGCGAGACGGGATCGGCCAACTTTTCAAAGACATTCGTAACGAGTGCGATTCGTTTTCATCTGCACGGAACGCCATCGCCGAGCTATCTGTCACGCTGGCTGAACGCATCGCCGCTCTCAGTGACGCCCGCAATCTTGAAGCTTCCCCACCCTCAGGTTCCGCGAGCACAGAAGATTCACGAGCCAAGATCTAGCCCCAAAAACTCTTCACAGCCGATGCGCACGACCGCTCGATCCGCCACAAGAAGATCCCGCCAACCCGCCAACGTCACTCCAACACCGAGCCTCAACTACTGAAGGTCAGCAGGCAAAGGACGGTCTTTTGTCGGAATCTCATTCGTTACTGAGACGACGTACCACTTCCCTCTCTGTCGAACGAGCTCCCAGCTGTCAACGCCCTGCTGCGGAGGACGAGGAACGCCGGGAATGTGAGCTTCATAGAGGACCAAAATATGCGCAATGTTGCCAAATACCATCGGCTTCATCCGCACAACTTTCTCCGTGAAACCATTCTTCTGCACAGCTGGATTGCCATAGAATCTGACGAAGTCGTCAATAAATCCCTGTAATGAAAACACGGCCGTGCTGTCTCTGGTCACCCGCAGAACGACAACTGCATTGTCGAGAAAGAGCGAACGCACGACGTTCCAGTCGGGAGTCTTACCTGCCTCACTCGACACAAGCGTATAGATTGACGCAACGACTTCTTCGGGCGATGGATTCTCGGACGCTGATGACGCGGCGATTTGACGTGAACTCGCCGACGAAACGATGAAGGTCACAATAAGCACTACCGCAACCGCATGTCTTAGAAAGGACGTACACATGGCTCAACTCCTTTGGCAAATGGGAGACCAAGGTGGTCGGAAAAGGATATGGATTTCCATTTGTCCATAGCACGAATCACACACGGACACTCGGAAATCCAAGCCAGCGAACCGTAGATGGATACGGAAGGAAGGAGGCGAAAGATGCAAGAAAAGTCAGTCAGAACACGCTGACGCCGAAGACACTGCTCTAGGTGCACGCCGTTGGAGGGCTGCTATGATCTAGGCGCATGACGGGCCCCTCTCCCCTGAGGGCATTCTCGACCTTAATCACGCCCCCGCATTCACTGC
>Ga0233420_10000281_pt1 | contig 22957 bp, 20 predicted proteins | sample Watercolumn_Mata_4_FD_183009 | JGI IMG/M metagenome (GOLD analysis project Ga0233420, IMG submission 183009) | Freshwater microbial communities from Lake Matano, South Sulawesi, Indonesia - Watercolumn_Matano_2014_102_MG | ecosystem: Environmental > Aquatic > Freshwater > Lake | place...
GCGGATGCCATCTCTTTCTTTGTCGGTCAGCCCGAGGTGTTCCATCATATCATGGACATTGTCTTGAGTTCTTGGGGTTTCGGAAAGACCATTGCGGTTTTCCGCTGCAAGAGGGGACTTTAGGTCATCTTCATCTAATTGTTCTGCTAGTTCCGCTGACAATTTATTTTTGATTAAAAATTGATAGCCCGTTTTTGAGGGGTTTTACTGTATCATTTTTTTAATTAAAGTCAAGTTTTTCAGATTGGTTTCTGTTGGTCTGCGTTGGTTCGCGTGCAGTTTTTTTTAAACGGTGCATGCTGAAAATCCGCAGTGAAGGCATAGAACGCATCCTTCACCAATTTTCACTTCGTTTCCACACTCAGGGCATTTCTTGTTTTTGATGATTTCCTCTTTTGTGGGTTGGACTCCTCCCCGCGCTGCTTCTTGTGTGCGGATCGATTTGTGTTCACGTTTTTCGTTTGCTGTTTCTACGATTGGCGGGGGAGGGATTTCCTGAATTGAGGTTTGGGATTGGAATGGGGGTTCTACTGTTGATTCTGAAGATCTCAATGTTTTTTCCGTGAAATTTTTTGATGTTGCAGGTGATGTCTCCTTGAATGTCGTCGATGCTGTCATTTGGCCAAGATTGATTTCTCTTGCGGAAGACCCATTAGTAGAAGGGCCGTAATGGTCTTGTTCGGGTTCTTGTTCGTGGAAATGTGTCTCGTCTCTTTTATTTACTTTCCCGATGTTGAGGACTTGATTGTCTCTGCTGCCGTCTCTGTATATTGTTATTCCTTTGCATTTTAGGGAGTGAGCTACCAAATAAGCTTGTTCGATGTCTTTGATTGAGGCTTCTGCTGGGAAATTTATTGTTTTTGAAACGCTTGAGTCTACGTATTTTTGGAATGCAGCTTGCATTTTTATGTGCCATTCCGGGGTAATGTCTTGAGCTACGACGAAAGTTCTTCTTATTTTTTCAGGGATCTCTTTAAATTCCTGAATTGATCCGATTTTGGCTATTTCTTGCATCAGTTCTTTTGAGTAAAGACCTTCTTCTTTTAATCGATATTCGAAATATCTGTTTGTATATAAGAGCTCGGTGCCGTCCATCACGTTCTTTATGAATGAAATTGCGAAGTTTGGTTCAAGGCCTGTTGAGGCGTCTGCGAGCATGCCGATTGTTCCTGTCGGTGCGACTGTCGTGGTGCAGGCATTCCTGATTTTTATTCCGTTTTTGCTGTAGAATGAACCGTCCCATGCCGGGAAAGTTCCTCGAGTCGCTGCCATTTTGATTGATTTCTCTTTTGATTTTTCATCGATGAATCGCATAATGCGTTCTCCCATTTTGATTCCATCTTCGGAGTTGTATGGAATATCAAGTTGGTATAAAAGGTCTGCAAATCCCATTATTCCCAATCCGATTTTTCTTGTTTTTCTGCTTTGGTCCGCTATTTCCGGGATTGGGTAATTGTTGACGTCAATCACGTTATCCAAGAAATGCGTTGCCGTGAAGACGATCTGTTCCAATTTGTTCCAGTCCACGTCTTTCCCGCTCAATGTTAATGTTTTATTCAAGTTTATGGAGCCGAGATTGCAGCTTTCATAAGGAAGTAACGGTTGTTCTCCGCATGGATTGGTCGCTTCAATTTCTCCGAGATGTTTTACAGGGCTTTTTTTGTTCATTTCATCTATGAAGAGGACTCCTGGGTCGCCGTTTTTCCATGCGTTTGCGATAATGAGGTCGAAAACCATTCTTGCGGGAATTTTCTTAACGGCTTTTTTAGTGTGTGGGTTTATTAATTCGTATTCTTCGTCTTTTCCCAATGCTTCAATGAATTTATCTGTAATTGCTACTGAAATGTTGAAGTTTGTTAATGTTTTCATGTCCGATTTCATGTTGATGAAGTCCATGATATCCGGATGATCTACGCGGAGAATTCCCATATTGGCTCCGCGGCGTTTGCCGCCTTGTTTGATTACTTCTGTTGCGGCATCAAATACTTTCATGAATGAAATCGGTCCTGAGGAAACTCCTGTTGTTGAGCGGACCATGTCGTTTGAAGGGCGAAGTCTTGAGAATGAAAAGCCTGTGCCGCCGCCGCTTTTGTGAATCAATGCCGCGTTTTTGAGGCTCGTGAAAATCCCTTCCATTGAATCTTCGACGGGTATGACGAAACATGCAGATAGCTGTCCAATTCCTGTTCCCGCGTTCATTAATGTCGGGGAATTCGGGAGAAATTCCAGGTTTCTCATCATCTCGAAGAATTTTTTCTCCGTCTCCTCGATGTTTCCGTCTTCATAAAGTTTATCGGCCTCCGCTATTGCTTTTGCTACTCTTTTTATCAAATCTTCCGGAGTTTCCTTGATGTTTCCGTTCTCGTCTTTCAATAAATAGCGTTTTTTGAGGACTTGAAGGGCGTTATTTGAGAAGTTCAAGGTTTTTTCCGCGCCGTCTTTTCCGAACATCAATTCTTTTTTCTCCCGTTCTTCAGCTCTTTTTTGACGATAAATGATGTAGGCTTTCGCTGTTTTGGCGTGGCCTCCTTCTATCAGGATTTTTTCTACCAAATCTTGAATTTGTTCTACCGTCGGGATTTGTGATTCATCTTTGAAAAATACTTCAAGAACCGCTGTAATTTGATTTGAAATTTGTTCTGCGAGTGATTCGTCTGTCCCTCCCACTGAATGGGCGGCTTTCCATACGGCTTCCGTTATTTTATCTTGATTGAAGTCGACAATTCGGCCGTCTCTTTTTCTTATTTTTTTAATTGGGTACATAGAAAAGAGGAGTTAAATAATGGTATTATTGACATTTTCGCAGAAATGAGGGGAAAACTATATTTTGTGCCCTGTATTTGCCGCGGACACAATATCTAGTGGTGTCTTCGATATTAACAAAGAGATTTGTGTAAAAAAAGTCCAATGTGGGAAAATGTATTGACGGAAAGTCTCTAAAGATTTTTTGCTATTAATTCTCCGAATTTTTTGGCTGCTCCTGGCCCATTTGCCGTTATGATGTTGCCGTCTTTTTCTACGGAATTCCCCGTGTAATTTGCTCCTTTTTCCGTGAGAATTGGTGATACACCGTCCCAGCAAGTAGCTTTTTTATCTTTTAATATGCCGGCGTTTGCCAGAGTTCCAGGACCTGCGCATATCGCGCATGTTAGTTTCCCTTTTTCAAAGAATTTTTTTGAGAGATTTAAAGCTGTTATGTTTGTGAAATAAGTATGAGATCCTGGTCCCCCGACAAAAACTATCGCGTCGAAGTTTTCTTCGTTTACATTATCTAGCAGTAAATCTACTTCTGTTTGTCCGCCCAATCCGCCATACGCTTTTTTGGAAGTTGAGGTTGTTGTCACCGTATGTCCTGCTTTAATTAATACGTTTTTCGGATCTTCGTACTCGATATCTTGATATCCTTGAGCTGCTATTACCATTAAAACTTTTGCCATGGATTTTTAGGTTATCTGTTGAGTAGTTTCGCATCGAGTTTGATCGGGGAGATTTCTCTTAATCTTTTAACTATCGGGGGGAGTTCGTGCAGGACATAATCTATATCTTCTTCCGTTGTGCGTTTGCCGAGAGTGAGACGTATTGTGCCGTGGACTGCGGCGTGTGGGAGTCCGGTTGCGAGCAGGACGTGTGAAGGCTCGAGTGATTTGGAGTTGCAGGCTGAACCCGTCGAGACTGCAATCCCAAGTTCGTTGAGATGAAGCAGTAGGGCTTCGCCTTCGATGTCCAGGAATAAAATATTTGCGTTGTTTGGAAGTCTTTTTTCCGGATGACCGTTCAAGTAAGTCCTGGGGATGTTTTCTTGAATTCCTTTTACTAATTTGTCGCGGAGGGTGGTTAAACGTTTGTTTTCTTCTTCTTTTCTTTCTTGCGCGAGGGTTAAAGCTTTTGCAAATCCTACAATTGCTGGGACGTTTTCGGTTCCGCTTCTAATATTTCCTTCTTGGCCGCCTCCGATTATTTGAGGAGTTAATTTAATTTCGCTTTTTTTGAATAAGACTCCTATGCCTTTTGGTCCGTAAATTTTACTGCCGTTTAAGGTCATTAAATCAATTCCGAGCTCTTTTGTATCTATGCTTAAGACTCCGGCGGCTTGGCAAGCGTCTGTGTGGAAGATGATATTGCTGCTATGTGAATTTTTGTGGGCATGAGCTATTTCCGCTAGTTCTTTTATTGGTTCGATGGTGCCGATTTCGTTATTTGCGTACATTATTGAGGCAAAAATTGTTTGTGGAGTGAGTGCTCTTTTGAATTTTTCCGGATCAACCAATCCGTGTTTGTCTACGTCTAATACGGTCACTTGATAGCCATCTTTTTTGAGTTTTTGGAAAGGTTCCAGTACGGCATGATGTTCGATTTTTGAAGTGATTACGTGGAGTTCTTCAGGTTTTTTGTTCAAGTGTTTGGTGATCGCGCTGACTGCTCCGAAAATTGCCAGGTTGTCGCTTTCTGTCCCACTGCCCGTGAAAATGATTTCATTGTAGTCGCAGTTTAAGAGTTTTGCTGTTTCACTGCGGGCTTTTTCAACCGCTTTTCTCGTTCTCAGTCCCGCTTTGTATATGGCGTTTGGATTTCCAAATTCTTCCGAAAAGTAGGGGAGCATGGCTTCCAAAACTTCGGGGTCTACGTATGTTGTTGCTGCATGGTCCAGGTAAATTTCTTTCATTTTGGCTGGTTAAGCTTTTTTTGGGTTTTGTTTATGTTTTTTAAAAATTTTTGAGCAAGCAAGATTCCCGTTATTGATCCCATGTCTTTGATTTTACCTTTTTCTAGCATGCGAATGGCTTCTTGCCACGATGTGATTTTTACCTCAATTTCCTCATCCGGGTCAAGTTTTTGATCTTGGGTTTTCTCTGCATTTAGAGCGATAAAAAAGTGAGTTTTATTTGTCATTAATCCCGCTGATGAATAAGTTTCTGCAATTTTTATGATTTTTTCGGCTTTGTATCCGGTTTCCTCGAGAAGTTCACGTTTGGCCGCGGAAGTAATATTTTTTTCTTTTGGTTCTATGTAACCTGCCGGGATTTCATAGTCGGTGCTTTTGACTGCATGTCGGTATTGGCGGATGAGAATTATTTTTTGGTGCTGATACTGTTGGAAAGTTTGGGCTTGTTTGCGTAATGAGTGAGTTTTTTCCCCTGGTTTTAAAAATGCTGCGATGATGGCTACGTCCGGCCTATTTATTGTAAAAAATTTCCTGACAATTTTTTTGTTGTGTTTAATGCAGTTTTCTTCTGTTATTTTGAAAAACCCTGTGTTGAGAAGAGTCTTTTTTGAAATTGTTTTCCAGGTCATTTGGAAATTTTAATAGACGGCTTTTAGGTAGCATTCTTCGCAGTAAACTTTTTCTTTACGATCGGGAGAATAGCTGGATTTTAAGCTTTTGTTGCAGAGAGAGCAAGTTCGATCGAAAAGCCTATGAGGAGCACGAATCTCCATTCTTTTTAAGTGCCGGCATCCAAAACAATTTTGGGGAGTTGGTAAAGAGTATTTTTTGTAGAAATCTTGTTCTTCTTTAATTAATTTGAACAGTTTATCGCAAGTTTTGCATGTTTGGAGCATGGGATTTAGTTTTGCTTATAGGCATTTATTGATTTGTTGATCTGGGCTTAAAGTTTAGATTATGTGATTGGAAATGTAAATTTTTGTTTTTAATCTCTTGCACTAGTGACACACTTTTGATACACTTTACTGGTAATTAATTTTATAAATATGCCTACAACAAAAAAACGTACGAATGTTATTCTTCCAAGTGAGGTAGATGATATGCTGACGTATTTGTCGAATCGTGATAATGTTTCCAAATCTGCGAAGGCGGTTCAGCTTATTCAAATAGCTATCCAGGTTGACGAGGATGATGTTTGGAATTCTTTGGCTTCGAAACGGGACACTAATGGTGCGAAATTTATTTCTCATAAAAATGCCTGGAAATGAATTTTTGTGTTGAATATCACGAGTTAGTTGTAAAAAGTGACATTCCCAAAATCCCCAATAGAGAAAAAGAACGAATCAGGAGAGGAATTGAGGAAAAGTTACAGGTCAGGCCTGAATTGTTTGGTAAGCCTTTGCGAAATTCTTTAAAAAATTATCGCTCTTTGAGGATTTCCGATTATCGAGTGATTTATCGTATTTCCGGGCAGGTGGTGAAGATTTTTATAATTCAGCATAGATCTCAGGTGTATAAAAAAGTTTTTGTGAGGATTTCGGATTAATTTTTCGGTAGCGTAAAAAACAGGATGATATCCTGTGTGGTAGGGCCACGGGGGATCGAACCCCGATTTTCAGGATGAAAACCTGATGTCCTAACCATTAGACGATGGCCCCTTATTAACGGCGTGATTCTACATATAAGAGATGGAATGTTCAAGGTCAATTATTGTCCTCCGGGAGCAAGTATTTTGTCCCTTCCGATTCCGTTTTTTTCATCTCTTTTATTTTTTTGTTGTCTTCGATGATGGATGAAGTTCCCGCGTCTGTTACTTTTGTTTTGAGTTCTTCATGTATGTTTTTAAGGTGTTCGTTTTGGATTCGAGCTTGCTCTAGTTTATAGCCTAGTTCTGCGGATCTACTGATTGTAAAAAGGAATATAACCGATAGTGCGACTATGATTACCGCAAGTGTGCCAATTAATAGTTTGATTGTTTTTTCGATCTCGGTTTTTAATGTTAGTTTTTTCCGCATGGGCTGAGGTGGTGGTTATTTTGTGGCTTTTACTCTGTATTGTATGTTTATTACGCCTTCGTGCAAGTCTGCTATTTTTTTAAATGCGCCGGATGTTAAGTCCAATACTCGGCCCGGGCCGTAAGGGCCGCGATCTGTTATTCTGACTTGGACGGTTTTGCCGTTTGCGATGTTTGTTACTTCAACGATTGTTCCGAATGGAAGTGTTTTGTGTGCCGCTGTCATGGCGTTCATGTCAAAAGTTTCTCCTGATGCGGTTCCGTGGCCTTGTACTGCCGCGCCGTAATATGTCGCTTTGCCGAAGTGATAGTCTTCGCCGAAGTATTTTAATTTATATATGACTTCAGCGAGATATCCGCGTGTCATTTCCTGGTATGGGTTTACGGTATTGTCGCTGTTGATGTTTAGCATTTCTCTGTCTTTTGCGTATTGAAAATAATCTGCATACCAAGAAGTCGTCTGAACGTCTGCAAATGGGTCTTCTTGAGGTGAGGTCGGCAGGTAATTTTTTAAAGTTTTTTCAAGTATTTTTAATGCTTCGGCTAAATTAACGCTTTCAAACGGTTTAAATAAATTGTTTTCTCTGCCATCAATTATTCCTCTGTTTTTGGCGATTACTACGTATTTTGTGTACCACTCGCCAAGTTCTGTGTCTTCGAACGGTTTTTCGCTTGGTTCTCGATATTCTTCTTTTGAAAGGTTGCCAAAGGCTTCCAAGATTAATTTTAATGTTTCGGCACGGTTTATTGTTTTATATGCGTGGAATGTGCCGTCATCGTAGCCACTTATGATGTTTTCCGCGGTTAATTCAAGGATGGGGATGTAGTGGTAATTGCCTTCATGGATGTCAGTAAAAGGATTTGTGAGGTCTTCTGGGGAGGGTTGTGTTGGTGTGTTGGTAGAAGTGTCTTCTACGGGGTTTCCGTTTTCGTCCAGTTGGACGGTGTCGTCTGGGACTGGGGATTGTGCAAACAGGGATGTTGTTCCGTTTGCGCTACTTGCCATGACAAAAACGAAGCTCGCAAAAAAGCTTGCGGTTAAGATGGTCAATTTTCTAATGATCGCTTGCATTTTTGGGCTTAAAATTAAGCTTTTGGTCTTATGATAATGTGGCGTGAATCGCCCTCTCCTTGGCTTACGGTTTCAATGTCATCAAAATCTTCTGTTAACAGGTGCAAGTGGACTATTCTTCTGAAATACGGAGACATTGGTGGGAGGCTTTGTGCTCTTTTGGTTTTTCTTACAAAATCCACTTTTCTTTCAGCCAAATTAATCACATTTTCCTCCTGTTTTTTGCGGTAATTCCCGATGTCCAGGACGATGTTGAATTCTTTGTCTTTTTTGGATTTTGCCCAGCACAAAACTTTCAACATATGCTGAAGGCTGTAGACTGTACTGCCGTGATGTCCTATAAGGATTGTGGCTTCGCCTGATTCGATGTTTACGGAATACGTGTTGTCTTCTTTCTTTTCTACTGTGACGTTCTCAAAGCTTGAGCCCATTTTTGTCAGTATATCTTCGAGTGTTCCTTTGATTAGTGCTTCGATTTTCATTGTATTTGTAAGTTAGTGATAGGAGTGGTTGTGGCTGGTGTTGTTTTCGTGATATGCGTGATGCGAGTGTGGGCTGCTGTTGTATGCGTAGTGTGATGTTGGTGTGTCCAAAGATTGGGTGTGACTGAGGTTGGGTTTAGTTAGTTAAGTTGTTGGTTTGTCTTCTTTTGGCTCTATGACCCGAACTTTAACATCAGAATCTTCCTCTTTTGGCTTTGTCCCTGATTTATTTACAAATAATTGTTGTACGACGCCATATAATGTCGATACTCCCCAATATACGCCAACGGCGGCCGGGAGTGACGCCGCGAAAACCGCGATCATCACTGGCATGAAGTATACCATCATATTATTTGCGATTGCTATTTCTTTACCTCCGCTTTTCCCGTCTTTCTTTTTCCCGCTTCTGTGGATTGAGAGTTTTGTTTGAGCGAATGTGAGTAACCCGATGATTACCGGCAGTACGTAAATGTTATTTTTCAATAAATCTAATCCCAAGAATGAAGTGTCGATATTCGAGAATGAAAAATTGCTGTATGTTGTATAGAAAAGATGAGCGTTATCCGGATTCAATCCTTCTTTTACTACATAGAATAGTGCGATCAAGAATGGAAATTGCAGAAGTAGAGGCAAACAGCTTCCCAACGGATTCACTTTTTGGGTTTTCCAAATTGCCATTGTTTCTTGCGCGATCTTTTGTTGATCTCCTTTATATTTTTCTTTAATGCTTTCGATCATCGGTTGAACATTTTGCATTTTTTTCTGTGCTTTCATCGCTTTTTGAGATGGGATCAATAAAATTGTTCTAACTATTATTGTGAGGATGATGATAGCCAAACCTAAGTTGTGTCCCGGCATAATTGATACGAGGAAAATGAGAATGTTGTAAATCGGACGGTAGAGAACGCCTGTCCAAAGTTTGCTTAAAAGTCCTTCTTCGTCGACCAGGAATTCGTTTGTTTCAAAGATTTTCTTTTCCAAAATGCCATCTTTGTTTGGAATTTCTGTGTCGAAAGCTATCTTGAATTTACCCATTCTTGAGAACAAAGCGTAATTCCAGTTGTCATACGGAATTTTTGCGGTTTCGGCTGGTTTTAAGGTGTAGGCTACTGCTTTTGAGCAGTCAAGTTCTGGTTTGGCCGAGATTTGCACCCATTCGCCATTTTCATAATGAAGGACTCTGAATGGTTCTTCAGGGCATTCTTGCGGGATTACGATGTCTTTGCCTGTGTTATTCTTTATTTCGACGGTAACTATGCTGTTTCTACCGTATGTTGTTTCGGTGGTCATGAATCCTACCGAGCCTTGATCGAGCATTGAAACTTGTTTTTCACTTGGCTGACAGCTCTTGAAAATCAGGTTTATTGAAAGAAATGTCACTAAAAAGAGAAGAACATTTTTGAATATATTTTTTTTATCCATTTTGGGTGATTTTAGTGGTTAGTTTTGAGAATAAAATTTTGATTTCTTTGTCTATTTCTTTGTATTCCGATTCAATTATTCGTTTTTTCGGGATAATTACTATTTTATAAGCTAGATCTTTTGGGATATTTAACCTGATGGCCTCGTAAATTTTTCTTTTAATTCGATTTCTTTCTACGGCCTTTTTAGCCAATTTCAAAGAGGTAATAACTGTAAACTTCGAATGAGGCTTTAAATTTTCTTTTAGGAAGCGAACAATAAACAAATCTGTAATAATTTGATTCCCCTTTGAAAGTACCCAAGAAACATCTTCTTTTCCAAGACGAAATTTTTTCTGAATCATGATAGATTCTTTACTTGTGGTGAACTGTTACGACAAGTTTTTTCCGTCCTTTTGCCCTTCTTCTTGCCAATACTTTTTTGCCTCCCTTGGTCTCCATTCTGCTGCGGAATCCGTGTTTCTTGATTCTTTTCGCTTTTTTTAATGGTTTTAACATATTTGAAAGTTGTTAGACTTAAGAATAAAATGTGCTCGCATACTCTATACGGGAAGGGCTGATGAGTCAAATTGAAACGCAAAAAGGTTTACATATTGATTTAAGTTGGTATAATTCGGCCATTAATAACAACAACACTTATGGGAATGAGAGGTGGTGCGGAATCATACAGAAGGGCATTGGCGGGGTCGGCGGCTGTTTTGTATGGACACCCTCAAAGGAGGCCTTTACCTTCAGATATTGACTCAAGTAGAAAAATTGACCCAGAAGTTGAGGCCAGAAATGCTGGAATACAAGAGAGAATAAGAACCGCTGTTAGAATAGCGGATGAAGATGCTGGTTATGAGTGCCATATTAGTCCTGACGAGATAGGTGGTCCTAAGACGCTAGTTAAGTCTGATAGTGGCGTCGCACCTGAAGACACTGATTAAATTTTGTTGCAACTTTAGATATATATCTAGTATATTTGACAGCAGTTTACTAATCTAAAAAAATATGGCTTTAAAAGCAAATTACGATTTCCTGTTTGTTGGGAAGGATGATAACAGTTATTTGGAGAATTATTCGTATGATTTGTACGATAAATATGGGGAACGGAGCGGAGAAATTTTTATCAATCTTGAGATTCAGAACAATCCTGCTAACAGTGAGGAAATAGGGGAGGCGATTTTCGGTACTTTCCAGAAAGAATTTTTTGAGAAAATAGAAGATGAGCCTTATGTCAGGTTTGAAAGGGCTCTCAAGGCTACGAATGCGGTTTTGAATGATTTTAAAAGCCAGAAAGTGTCGGGGTATATCGGGAATTTGAATATTGTGATCGCGGCTTATGTATCAGGGAATTTGTACGTGAGCCAGAGTGGTGATGCCGAGGCTTATTTGGGGAGGAAAAAGTTTGTCAATGTTGTTACGGAAGGGCTTTACGATGAGCAAAGTAAGGATATTTTCACTAATATTGCCAGTGGAACTGTCGAGTCTGAAGATACGGTTTTGGTCAGTTCGACCAGGTTGCTTAGATATATCAGCAAAACTGATTTGGGGAGGATTCTTTTTGGAGACGATCCCGCTATGGCTTTGGCTGAGATTAAAGATGTTATTTCAACCGAGATGCTGGGGAAGATCGGTTTGACGGTTATTATGTTTAAGGAGGTAAGTGAGGCTGTGTCTGTTTCTCCGGATGAGCAAGGGGCTTCTTCCGATGGATTGTTTAAAGCTTCGGCCAAAGAAGAAAAAATCATTTCTACTCCCAGGGGTGGAGTTAGGTCAAAATCGAAGTTCTCTGAGGTTATATACAAAATTGGTGGTGTTGCTAAGGGAGTTTTGTCGGGGGCTATAAAGAAGTCTCGAGAGAGAAGAATGCTCAAAAGAACCAGGTCTCCGAGGGATATCAGGGGGTCTGTTTCGGGGGTTTCCGCGAAGATTTCTGAGTTTAAAAAAGGTCTTTTTAGAAAAGGATTTGGTGGAAGCAAGATGCTTATAGCCGCTGCCGCTGTTTTAATTGTTTTAATTGGAGGAATTTGGATTGTTCAAGACAGGAGAGCTCAGCAGGCGCAAATCGATTCTCTTGATGCCACTTTGATAGATGTACAGAATAAGATTTCCGAGGCTGAAACAAAGGGGCAGTACGATAAGGAGGCTGCCGGACAAATTTTGGCTAAAGCTCAAGAAGATGCATTGATGGTTTTGAATTCAGGTCAATTTAGGGATAAAGCGAGCATTCTTTTGAAACAAATAGAGGAGACGAGAGATTCTTTGGATAATATTAAAAGGGTGAAGGACGCGAAACTTGTTGCGGATTTGAGCAAGAAGAGGTCAACTGTTAATGCACTTGGGTTTGTGTCGCTTGGAGACAGGTTGTTTGTATTCGAATACAATGCTTTGTATGAATTGGTTTTGGATCAGGTTCAGGATCCTGTCACTTTGAGTGATACTGAGACTGTTATTGCCTCTACCCAATTTGCAGATAGAAAATCTTTGGTATTTTTGACTAAAAGTGGGAAGTTGATTGAATATAAAGATGGGACATTGTCATTAATGGATACTGAGGAGGGGGCTTTCCATAAGGGAGTTGCTATAAAAGATTGGTCTAATCGTATTTATCTTCTTGATCCGGATAATAATCAAATTTGGAAATATGCTTATAAGGCAAGCCAAAGCAGGTTTGCTGCTGCTGCTGCATATACCGCCGAGGGGCAGTTCTCTATGGTTAAGGATTTTGCGATCGATTCCAATGTTTGGGTTGTCTCAACTGAAGGGATTCAGAAGTATTTTGGAGGGACCAAAGCCGACTTGATTATCAGCAAGATGCCGTTTAGCGCTTTGAAAGAGCCAATAAAGATTTTGACGAGTGATAAGATGTCACAGATTTTCGTTCTTGATAAGGATGGGAACAGGGTACTTGTGTTCTACAAGGATGCAAATACCGGAAATCTTATTTATTCAAACCAATATGTTGTTGATGGGGTAGGGGAGATCAGGGATATTTCTGTTGATTTGAATGCAAACAGGATGAAGGTTTTGACCCCGACGAGTGTGTATGAGTTTGATATGAAATAAGATTAGATTGAGTGTGTTTTCAACCGCTTTGGTGATTTGAGGTTTGTGTTTGGGCCTTTTTCGACTTTGATTTTGCGATCTTTGAATAGGTTGAATTTTGGGAATACGTCCGGGTAGCCTTCTTGGTAAACCACTCGTTTTATTCCGGCTTCGGAAAGCAGGCTTTCGCAGATGCGGCATGGGTGTTTCGTGACGTAACATGTGGCTCCTTTGATGCTTATTCCTTTTTTTGCGGCTTCTGCTAGACACCATTGTTCTGCGCACATACCGTAGCAGATTTCGCGCTGTGTTCCCGATTTGACGTGGCGGATATTGCGAATACAGCCGATTTTTTTGCAATTTACCTCTTTGTGCCAATCGTTAGTATGTTTTACGAGGACTTCGCCGTTTTTTACTATTAAAGCCGCGATGTTTGCGCGGAGACACTTTGCTTTTGGTTCTATGCTGTCCAATATTTGGAGGAATTTATAGTCCTTTTTAGTAATTGGCATTGGGTGGTGTTAGTGTTTGTGATAAGCGAAAGTGTGTCTATTTTTTAAATAAATACGGGTAAGTTTTTTTAACTTTTCTTATGAATTTATTTGGCTTTAGGATGCCGAGTTCGGTGATTATGCTGGTAACTTTGTATAAGTCAATTTTTTCGAAGGCGGGATTGTAGATCGTGACATTTCTTGGTGGTTTATCCCAAACTTCTTTAGGATTTCGTTCTTCGATTTTTGTATCTTTTTTATCCGTGGAAGTCGTGTCGAATTTCCATGAGTTTGTGCAGACATAAACAGGGATTTTGTTTTCTCTTGCCGCATCAAAAAATGATTCTGTTCCGATTTTGTTGATAACTTTTTTACTTTTTGTAATTGAGTCGCAGCCGATTAGAAATAAGTCACATTTTTTGACCATTTGTCGGCCGGCTGAATCGACTGAGTGGGTTACACGGATGCCGGCTTTTGCTAGTTCTTCTGCGGTTAATCGGCCTTGGTAGCGCGGGCGGGTTTCTGTGTTGTAGACTGTGAATTTTTTCCCTTGGCGATGAGCCTCTATCAAAATTCTTGTAACTGTTGATGCGTGACAATGTGTGAAAATTTTCATTCCTGATTTAATGATCGATGCGCCGTTTTTTGATATTATTTTTCTGTTTTCGTTGAAGTGTTTTAGAACTTTTTGAGCTATATTCTTCTCTTTTTCGAAATTTGCAAAGCAGTAGTTTAGGGCGTTCTGTAGCGCTGGTTCGGTTGGGCGGGCACCAATCAATTCCTTTAAGTATTTTTGAAGTTTTGTTTTGCTCTTTGTTATTTTGAGTTTTTCCGCGAATGCTTCTACGGCTTTCACGGCGATGTTTTCGGCTCCCTGAATTTCGAGCGATTTAATTTTCTTTACTGTTTCTTCAAATGTTAGTTTTTGCATTTGGTGGATGGTTGATGATTGATTGGTAGGAGGAGTGACTCGAAATTTCTATAGTTGGTGATTCGTGGTGATTGTCCGATTATCCGATAGAATATACCTTGTTCAATGGATATTCATTCGTATATTCCAATCTGTCTTCTGAGTTTGCGTAAATTGTGTACAAAGGTTCACCTTTTTTAACTTTTTCTCCCAGTTTTTTGTGAACGAAAAGACCTGCTTCTTTGTCTCTCGGGGCTCCCGCGCAGCGTGCGATGTGCGAGATTAATTTATTGTCTATTTCTTTGATTAGTCCGTCTTTTCCGGCTCGAACTATTTTTGTGAATTTGCCTGGCTTTAGCGGTTTTTTGTTCGCTCCTTGGGCTTTTATTATTTTCATCATTTGTTCGTATGCTTTTCCTGAATCAAGAATTTTTCTTGCCGTTCTTTTGCCTCCGAACAGTCCTCCTTTGCCGCAAAGATCTAGTATCATGCCGGCCATCTCTATCGATTTTTCTCTTAATTCTTTTGGAGCGTCTGGTTCATTTTTTAATACTTTCATGACATCTATTGCTTCCAGTGTAGGCCCGATCCCGTTTCCGATAGGTTGTTCTCCGTCGGTGAAAATTACTTTTACTTTCATCCCAAGTTGTTTGCCGAGTTTTATAAATCTTTTTTTGAGTACTTTCCCTTCTTTTTTCTTTTTTATTTTTACTTGTGGGCCGATCGGAATGTCGATGAGGACTCTGTTTGCGGAGACGGAAAATTTCTTCGCCATTATGGAGGCGAGCAACATGCCCTGCGGGTCTAGTGAAAGGGGATTGCGGGCTCTTATCATTTTGTCGTCGGCCGATGCGAGGTCGACTCCTCCGCCCCACGTGATAAACCCATTACATTGTTTTACAATTTTCTTTAATTTAGTTGCGTCATTCACGACATTTGCGAGGACCTCCATCGTGTCGGCTGTTCCCGACGGGCTTGTGATGGCTCGTGAAGAGGTTTTTGGCATTATTATCCCCGTGGACGTTATGATTGGAATTGCCACCATTGTTGTTCTATTGCCCGGGACTCCTCCAATACAGTGTTTGTCAGCTACAATAGCATTCCCGAATTTTAGTTGTTGACCGTTTTTGACTATGGACTTTGTTAGATTGGCGGTTTCTTCGTCATCGAGGCCGTTGATGTAGCAGCCGGCAACAAAATATGATATTTCGACGTCCGAAAGGTCTTCTGCTACCACATCTTTAATAATCTCGTCGATTTCTTTTGCATTCAAACGTTTTTTGTTTAATTTATCTTTTATGTAGAGGACGGAAATCGGTTTGTCTGCTATTGAAATGTCGATATCGTCGCCATATTTTGTTTCTAATTTTTCCCAAGTCTCTTCGTATAGGCCGATGTCGTTTTCTCGAAGTTCGCTGTTTTCAGTGGTGTCCAATATTGCTCTCAATTCTGGTTTTCCTTTCTTCTTCAGAATGACTCGGTCTCCTGCGTAGAGGTCCAGATAGTGAGCTCTTCTTTCGTTGATGACGGCAATATACAGATTGCCGACTCTCATTGGGATTTTGGTTGCATTGAGTTTCATTAGTGAGGGTTTATGTTATTTTGTTTGGCATGAGATGGGGCATTGTGCGATCTAGGACTTTGATGGGGAGGGGAGAGGCAAAACTAGAACTTCGTTTTGTTTTGTCTGCTGATCGCGCTTTTTGCAATCTGGTATTCTTCGTCTGCTTTGATTACAAAAACTTTGATTTTACTTTTTCTGTCTGAAATCATTTGTTCGTTTTTTTGATTTTTAAATTTTTCTAAAATTAGCCCGAGGTGGTTTAGGTATGAACAAGCCTTTTCTCGGATGTAGAATGCTTTTTCGCCCATGCCACCGGTAAATATGAGTGCGTCAAGTCCGTTTAAACTTGCGCTGTATGCTCCGATGTATTTTGCGATTTGATAGCTTAATAAATCAATTGTTAGAATTGCGTTTTTGTCTTTTTTCAGCGATGCATCGTAAATTTCTCTCATGTCGGAAGAAATACCTGACAAGCCCCGTAGTCCGCATTCCTTGTTCAAGAATTCATCGGTTCTTTTTGGAGTCAGTTTTTTAATTTCTTGAATTTTTAAAATTATAGCGGGATCGATACTGCCGCTACGTGAACCCATGGGGATTCCTTCTAGCGGGGTAAATCCCATGCTTGTGTCGACCACTTTTCCGCCGATGGATGCCGTGATTGATGAGCCGTTGCCGAGATGGCATGAAATTATTTTCAAATTTGGCTTATTCCCGAGAAGTTTTGTCGCGGTGTCGGTGACGTATTGGTGATTTGTCCCGTGGAAGCCGTATCTGCGGATACCTTGTTTTTTGTAGAATTCTTGAGGGATTGCGTACATAAATGCTTTTTCCTCCATTGTTTGGTTGAAGGCCGTGTCAAAAACCGCTATTTGTTTGGTTCGCGGGAGAATTTTTTTGCATGCCAATATCCCTTCCAAATTAATCGGATTGTGCAGCGGTGCCAGCCCGGAAAGTTTTTTGATCTCTTTTATTACTTGCGCGTCGATAACTGTCGGTTTTGAGTATTTTTCTCCTCCGTGAACAACTCTGTGAGCGATGAGATCAATTTCTTTATTTGATGTAAGTACTTGTGTTTTTTTGAGTACGTCGAATGTTAATTTAACTGCTTCCGTATGATTTCTTACTTTGTTCTTTATGCCCAGGTTTTTGTCTGAGCTTTTGAATGTGAATTTGCAGTCGCTTTCCCCGATTCTGTCTATTAATCCTTCTGCCAAACTTGTCAGTTCTTTCCCGGTTTTAAAGAACTCAAATTTTAATGAGGATGAGCCGCAATTGATGACTAAAATTTTCATGGTATGTGAGTGGGTGATGTTTATGGTGGTGGTTGTTGTTGGGTTGTGCGGCGATCACAATACCAACAACTCCCTTGTGCTTGGCAAACCGTGAATGCGGTTACGTCTACAATGTCTTTGGGCGAACATCCTCGCGAGAGGTCGTTTACTGGTTTCCTAAGCCCTTGAAGGAGTGGGCCTATTGCTTTTGCTTTCCCTAAACGTTCGACCAATTTGTATGCGATGTTTGCCGATTCAAGATTTGGGAATATTAAAACGTTTGCGTTCCCTTGTATTGGACTTTGTGGACATTTCCGTGCTGCAACTTCGGGGACCAGCGCTGCATCAACCTGCATTTCTCCATCTGCCATAATGTCTGGATATTTGTATTTAAGCATTTCCGCCGCTTGCCTGACTTTCTCAACGTTTGGGTGGCTTGACGATCCTTTTGTTGAGAATGACAATAGTGCGATTCGTGGCTCTACGCCGAATGTTAAAGCTGTTTTCGCCGTGTCTTCAGCGATGTCTACCAAATCATGGGCGTCCGGGTCGATTGTTATTGCGGCGTCCGCGAAGAGTAGAAGTCGTTTTTCTAGAACCATAAAAAATATTCCGGATACTTTGTGAAATTTTTCTTCAGTTTTGATGATTTGAAGGGCCGGGCGGACGCTGTCGCCGGTTGAACAAGCTGCGCCTGATACAACGCCATCTGCGTCTCCTGTGTATAGCATCATTATTCCGTAATAATAAATCCCATCTTTGCTTGTCAGTATTTTTGTCGCTTCTTTCGTTGTCATCCCTTTCCCTTTTCTGGCTTCGGCCAGGGCTTTAGCGTATTTTTGAGTAAGAGGGGAGTCATGCGGATCTACGATTTTGAGTTTTTTCCAATCGATGTGTAGGCCTAGTTTTTTTGCCTTTTGTTTAATGATTTTGCTGTTTCCGATCAGTGTGAGATGTGCGAATCCTTCTTTTATAATTTCTTCGGTCGCTTGAAGAGTCCGCTCTTCGTCTCCTTCTGAAAAAACTATTCTTTTTGGATCTTTTTTTGCAGAAGCTTTAACTTTTTGGAGAAATTGTTTCATATGGATGAGGTTTTGAGGAGGTTTTCGTACCGGCTCATTATACCTTCCTGAATTTGCCTAGTAAATCCAATATTAAGAATTTTGAAAGGATTATTCCGGCTTCGAAAATTGATAATGTTTTTGATACTATTTTAATTTTGTTTTTGCGAATGACGTTGAATATATTTACTTCGTTTATTTTGTTACCATTGTTTCCCGGTATATCGATGAGTGAGTAGGTTAGATCGAGATATTTTAGAACGTGGCAATCCGAGGTGCCTATCAATGGTTTGTTGTATCTTTTTGCGACAGCCACGGCCTTTTTGTTAAAATCGATGACTTTTGTGCGCATAAATGAGTACTCGATGGCGTCGAATAGATTTATATGTTTTACGAGGTCATTTTTTAAGGTTGCTCTCCCCGGGAAGTATGGGTGTGCGGCTATGATCAGGCTTTCTTTGTGTTTGTTTTTGTATCTTTTTAGATCGTCAAAGGTTTGGATTTTTTCGGAGTCTTTGTGAGCGTTGAGGATTAATATATGTTTTTTATTGATTTCAATTTCGACTCCTTTGATTAATAAAATTCCTTTTTTTTGCGCGTAAGCTTTGCTCCCTTTCGGGGATATTATTTTTTTGTGGCATGTAAAAGCAACTGCTTTGAATTTGAGTTCATCAGCACGATCAATAAGTTTTTTGCAGTCGTATTTGATATAGTCTTCCGTGTCCCCTTTGATATGGACGTGGAATTGAGTTTTTATCTGCATTTACTTAAGGAGTTTGTCTATTGCATCTTTCGCATCTTTGGCGTCTTTGATCTTTTGTTCAGCTTGTTTTTGCGCCTCTGTAAGCTCGTTACCGATTCTTCCAATCTCTGTTTGAATGTTATCGTAGGCTTTTGTTACGTCATCTTTCAACTTGTTTGCTTCTTCCGCAACTTCGTCGAGGCATCCGGTCAATAGTATGAAGATTGAGCTTACCGCGATAAAAAGAATGAGTGTTTTTTTCATTGTTAATTTTGTTTATTGAAAGAGTTTTTTGAAATCTCCGTCAAAATTGTTTAGAAAGTTTTTTACGTCCAAGATGTCGTTGTCGGTGATGTTCTCTCTCATTATGTGACTGATTAACGGGACGTTTCTTGTGTCTACCTTGTTTTTTGGAGTAGCTACTATATCGGAAAGAACCGATGTTTTGCAGTATTGGCATCGAAGTTCGAGGAGACATTCGAATTTTGTTGAGGCGATTATAGAAATGTCTTGGAAATTGTATTTCCTTTTGCATTTCGGGCAAGAAGATTCTTTTCTAACGTACTTAATTATTTCTGATAATTCTTGTAGGTTCATTGTACTTTAATGTTAGTTTAAGTTGTTGAAAAAGTCGAATAAAAATAGGAATTGGTTGATGCTGATTTTGGACGGTTGCGGCTTTTCAGCATGTCCTTAGCTTTTTTAGCGCCGATTCGATTCTATTTAAAGATTCTTGTTTCCCTAATGCCCACAACATTTCGAAGGCGCCTGGGGAGAATTGTTGGCCTGTCAGTGCCGCTCGGATTGGCCAGAGCAGTTGGCCGGTTTTGAGTCCCAGTTTTTCTATTAATTTTAAAAGTTGTTCTTTTAAATTTTCTTCGGACCAGTTTTTTCCTTCGCAGGTTTGCAGGTTTTCTTTTGCTTTTTCCAGTGAGATTTTGGCTTGGGCTAGGTCAACCTGCATTTTCTCGTGAGTGAGAAGATTTCTGTCGTAGTCCGGTAATTTGAAGAAATATTCAATATGTTGGTCGATGGCGCGAGTTTCCTTCAGGACTTTTTCTTCGTTTGCGAGGAGGGCTTTGTAGAGGAGGGAGAGCTTTGGTGGTGGTGGAATTTGTTGAAGTTTTTGAGTTGATTGCGTTTTTTGATTTGGTGTTTGCTGGAGTTTTTTGGTTGATGATATTTTTGTTGCGGCTGGTGTTTGTTTTGGATTCTCTTTAAGCTCTTTTCTGATGTATTTTTCGCATAATTTGTAGAGGTATACGGCTTTTTTGATTAGAAATTTTTCTTGATTGTCTTTTTTTGAAAATTGATATGAGAAAACTCCCGGTTTTATTTCTGTAATTTTGATTTTTGGCTCGATAGTTTTGGCTTCTTTGTCCATTTGTTCGTTGAAAAGACGTTTTTGCCATAGCCAGTTGAACCAGTTTAATTTTTCGATTTCGAAGATGGCGCCGGCTTTGTGGACGCGCTCCAACGAAAAAAGTTTTTCTAAGTCTTTAAGAGAAAATAATTCGTTTTCTTCTCCTGCTCCGGGATGCCAGCCGAGTAGGGCTGTGAAATTTATAATTGCTTCGCGGAGATAGCCTTCTTCGATGTATTCTTCGACGGAGACGTGGCCTTGGCGTTTTGAAAGTTTACTGCGATCTTTGTTCAGTAAAAGTGGAATATGAGCGAATATCGGTTGCTGCCAGCCAAAACTTTTGTATAAAAATATGTGTTTTGGAGTGGAGGGAAGCCATTCTTCGCCTCGGATTACGTGAGTTATTCCCATCAAATGGTCGTCGACTACATTTGCGAGGTGATAGGTTGGGAATCCGTCGGATTTTATTAAAACCTGGTCGTCGATGGTTTTCCCGTCGAATTGGATGTGGCCGCGCACTTCGTCTTTGAATTTCAGTAATTCGTATGGGATTTTTTGGCGGACGACATTAGGTTCGCCGGCTTTTACACGTTTCAATGCTTCTTCCAGTGGGATAGAAAGACATTTACGGTCGTACATCGTTGCTTGTTTTTTGGCTTCCTGACTTTGGCGGAGATCATCTAAACGTTCTTTTGTACAGAAACAATAGTATGCTTGGCCTTTTTGGATTAATTCATCAGCGTATTTTTTATATAAATCGAATCTTTGGGATTGGATGTATGGGCCGTAGTCGCCTTTTTGTTCGACTTTCCCGTTTTTTAGAATCGGGCCTTCGTCGTATTTTAGTTCTGCCCAATCCAGTATTTTAATCAAGTTTTCAATTGCGCCTTCGACAAAACGTTCTTGGTCCGTGTCTTCAATTCTCAGGATAAATTTACCTTTGTTTGCTTTCGCGAAAAGGTAACAGTAGAGGGCTGTGCGCAGGCTCCCGACATGAAGGTAACCTGTTGGTGATGGAGCGAAACGGGTTCTGATCATGAGTGGATTATAGCTTCTTGGGGGTGTGTGCGCAACTTTCTGTGATGAAAGGCCTCCTTTAATCACCATTGCCATATTTTAAGTATTTGACTATATTATGGGGCGTGGTTCTGAAGAATTTTTAATATTAAAGATGGTATACAGGAGGTCGGCATATAAAAGGTCTGTTCCCAGAAGGGTAGCTGTTTTTAAGTCGACTTTTAGACGCAGGAGAAAGTCTTCCATGCAAATTAAGATTAAAAAACATATCGCGCGGGAAATTTGGGCGGTAATTTTGCTTATGTTTGCGGCTGTGACGATTTTGAGTTTGCAGGGGGCTTTTGGTGTGGTTGGGGATTTGTGGGTTTCAATGCTCAAACCTGTTATCGGGTGGGGAATTTATATTATCCCGGCGATGTTTGTTGCCGCGGCGTTTATGATTTTCATGTCGAAGAAGATTGTTTTTGGAGCGAGCAGGATTTTCGGAATGTTTTTATTTATGGTGTCTGTTTTGGGAATTTTGCATATGTCTGTGCCGATCGAAAGTATTCTGAAATATGCTCAGGAGGGAAGTCATGGAGGGTATGTCGGGTTTGTGACGAATTTTTTGTTTAGACAACTACTTGGAATTGGGAATATTGGTGCGGGGACTGTCTTTGTGGGGATTTTTCTGGTTTCATTTTTGTTAACATTTGAGGCTTCTTTGAAAGCTGTTATTAAAGCTCTTGTTCCGAAGATTTCCATTTCCATTGATAAATCTGCGCCAAAAGATCGTGAACATAGGGAGATTGAGGAAGTTTCTGAATCTGAGGGGATTTTGGGTAGAATTTTGGGACGAAAGGAGAAAGGAGAGGGGTCTGGGCTTATGATAAGGAGGAGTATTGGTGAAGAGGGGGCTACGGATGAGGATCCCGATAAAGAAGCGAGAGAGAAAATAGCCGAAAAATTGGCAAAGGAAGGAGAATCTAATGGCAGTGGTAATGTTGATAGGAATGTTGGAGAAGCTGATTCTGCTAGCGAGAAAAAAAATAAATCAGTTGATAGTGAAAAAGTTGCTAAGGAATTATCTGAAAAAGCTTCTGCTGAAGAGGTTTTGGATTGGGAATTCCCATCCCTTGATTTGTTAAGTTCTGAGAAGGTTAAAATTCAGACAGATGACGAGTTTTTGAAGAAAAATGCCGAAAATATTAAAGATAAACTGGAGCAGTTCGGGATAAATGTTGCGATGCATGAGGTAAATGTCGGGCCGACAGTTCTTCAGTATACTTTGAAACCTGACGAGGGCGTGAAATTGTCGAAAATTACAGCGCTGAAGAGTGATATTGCCATGGCTCTTGCTGCGAAGGCTATTCGTATTGAGGCACCGATTCCGGGGAAGGCTCTTGTTGGGATTGAGGTTCCAAACGATCATAGGGCCAATGTTCATCTTCGTGAGATGCTTGAGAGCGACGCGTTTGATATTGTTGATTCCAAGTTGCGTTTGCCTCTCGGGAGGGATGTTTCCGGAAATCCTATTATTGCCGATCTTGAGACGATGCCGCACTTGTTGATAGCTGGTGCGACTGGTAGTGGGAAATCGGTTTGTATGAATGCGTTTTTACTTTCGCTTTTATATCAAAATACTCCTTCCGAACTTCGAATGATTTTAATTGATCCGAAGAGAGTTGAGCTTGGTTCTTATAATGGAATTCCATATTTGCTCACGCCTGTGATTAAAGATCCTGACAAGGCCACTATAAGTCTTCGATGGGTTGTTGCCGAGATGACGAGGAGGTATAAGGTTTTATCTGACGCGAAACATAGGAATATTCAAGAATATAACGCAGATGAAAAGATGAAGGATAAATTGCCGAAAA
>Ga0233420_10000285_pt1 | contig 22518 bp, 22 predicted proteins | sample Watercolumn_Mata_4_FD_183009 | JGI IMG/M metagenome (GOLD analysis project Ga0233420, IMG submission 183009) | Freshwater microbial communities from Lake Matano, South Sulawesi, Indonesia - Watercolumn_Matano_2014_102_MG | ecosystem: Environmental > Aquatic > Freshwater > Lake | place...
CGCTGACCGTGCAGGACGAGCTCATCGCGCACGACGAGAGCAACCCGCACTGCGCCTGCCCCGACTGCGAGGCGGCCGCTCTCGACGCGCTGGACGTCAAGGATGGCGCCGAGGCCCGCAAGGCCACCGAGCCCCTGCCCGTGCTGACCCAGGCCGACCAGGCCATGCTGGACGGCGGCGTGGCGATCCCCGGCCACCCCGTGCCCCGCGCCGAGGACGAGACCCAGCCCCCCGCGGCGGTCCCGACCGAGCCCCTGGCCGAGGCCACCGGCACCCCGCACCCCGCCGACTGCCTCTGCGTGATCTGCACGGCGGCCAACGGCTCCTTGGAGCCGTAGCGGTCCCGTCCGACCCTGAGGCCGGCGGCGCCCTCTGGCGCCGCCGGCCTTCTGCCTCCCCGAGTTTCTGGGGAAATTCCCGACAGCCGTTCCGACATGAGCATTCTAGGATCGCCTGATCCCGCGTTCTCCGATTCGGAGCGGCGCGACGACGGGCCTTTTCCCCACTAATTCGACTGAGGAACGATTAGTGGGCTGTCCTTTGTTTTTGAATACAACAAAAAACCATTATTCAAAAATAGAGGACAGAAAAAATCAAAAAATAGCCAATATCAAAGAATCTTCAATCAATCAAAATTCACCCATAGCCTAGGGGTCTGTTTTATGGTATAATATAACTCAGCCAAAATGATTGCAGCTTATCTTCACAATGAACATAAAAACTGAAATAAAAAAACTCGTAGCAAGATCGATTTTCCTTAATAAATCCCAGAAAGTTAGGATTAGCGAATTTTTAAATAATAGCACTGTAGAAAGACAAAAGACTTTGTTCCAAATACTGGCAACTGAAAAAGAAGAAATCGTTTCAATAATCAAATCCTTTATTGCAAAAAAGAATCCCAAAGGATTTAATTCGCTAGATCTTATGATCAAAAATGGACAAAAAATATGGAAAATAGCCTCAATAAAAAAGAGGAAAAAATTACACAAGGATTTGGAATTTATTAATAAATAAAAAATGGGGAGAGAAGGAGATCCTCTAAATTCAGGAGACTTAGCTGGTAAGGACCGTGAAATAAAAAAACGTGAAATAACAAGACGGCTTGCTATTATTGATGACTTCGACGCAGCTGATAAACAAGAAAAGGATAGAATTACAGCAATTGAAGGGAAAGAAGAAGAATTGACAACAATCTACTTGGATAGTACGAGCAATTTGTTAGAAATGGTTGATGCATTAGCTTTAGATGATCCCCAATCTGCAGACGAAATGTTGAACAATGTTCTCGAATTTTTGAAGTCAATCGATTCTGAAAAAACATTAGAAGAAAAAGCAACAAAATTTCGCAAAAAAGTTGATGATTTTCTTCAGGAAGTAGGCAATGAACTTGAAGTCGCTGATCAAATTCGTCTACTTGAACAGGCCATCGATTCTAGAAGTGAAAATAAATATAGTAGATTCCTTGGATTCAGTATCAGAGACATATATTTGAAGCTTCTTTCACAGAAAATCCCAGTAACTGCAGCGAATGTCGAAGCATTAAAAAAATACTCAGAAAAAATAATAGCCTTATCCGAAAACTATAAATTCAAACAAGATTGTGCTTATTTTAGAGTTGATGCTCACTACGACATTCTTAATGCATATCTTAATGAAAGCATTGTGTCATTCATTTTAGCAGGTCAAAAAGTTAATACACAGCAGTACATTTCTCAATTCGAGAAAAAATTAGCAGAAATTTCCAAAGAAAGACAAGAATGTGAAAGATTAGAAAAAACATTAAAATCAATTCCCGGTGGCCAAATTATTCAACAACTCTTTCATGCCGGGAATCACGATTGTGTCTTAGAAATGTACGCGACATTAGTAAAAAAACATGGAATATCAATAGAGACAATAGACAAAATTCTCGTAGAAATTACAGAATCTCCGGATTTCGTGGCCCTATATGGAGAAAAATCAGAAGGTAAAGACTCGGCTGCTGAACTAAAAGAATTTTTGATGGAATCAGTTTTACGTGGAAGATTGAAAAAAGATAAAACTGAAACAGTTGATCAAAATGAAATTGACAGGACTAAGGTAGAGCTACACGCTAAAAAATTATTTACTAATGAACAAATTCGCCTTCAGAAAGAATCAAACGCCTATTCATGTGAATTAGACAAAATTCAGATGCAATGCAGCGAATGGAAGGAATCTCATACGAAAAAGGGGGTGTTTTACAGCAATCTAACTCCAGAAGAATTCCATGAATTTATGCAATTCGAAGTGGAAAGCAAAAAACTTCAGTACCGACAAAAACTTAATGAGCTTGAGCAAATAGTTAATGAATCTGTATTGGTGATGACTACAAGTGCTATTCGAAAGATGGAAGCCGTAGATGAATCTTACATGAACGCATTAATTGATGAAGCATTTGAAAAAACAGCTGTTACTGAAAAAATAAATCCATTGCAACATCTCCAAGATTACTTCAATGGTCTAGATGGGAGACTAGTCCTACCAAAAACTTCAAGTTTGTTCGTCATCATGCAAGGTACAGAAGTGGAAGTAGAAAACAAACAGCAGGAATATGAACAATCCAAGAAAATTTCAGGGAATCCAGTAGGTGAAGCCGCAGAATTAGCATATAGAAAATTTCTAGAAGGTGATTCAAGTTATGAAATCTACAAAAGAGAGATACTACCTCAAAGACAGAATAGATTGAAAGAACTTTTAGTATGTCATTCGAAAATAGAAGCTCAGATATCTCCAGAATGGATTTCTTTAAACGAAATAATAGAACAGAAAAAATCATTTGATATAGTCCCTGATGCTCAAAAACCATTAGTTAGAGAAAAGGGCCAAGTACTATCAAAGCTCTTAATGACAGATATAGATTTTGTTAACCAAATTAGCGCTATCCACACAGAAATGAAACTAATGAGTCATCTGGGATGGGGACTAAAAGATGAAACCTTCTCGGCAATTCTTTCTAGCAAAAATCAAAATATTCAAAATTTAACAAAACTAGCCGCCTTTTATGGAGAAAAAATTGATATACCGGACATGGACATAGAACACTCACAAGTAGAAAGAATCTTAGCAGAGGAAATAGATGAGAAAGTTGGAGCAGAAATTATATATGCCGTATCAGACTTTAAAGACACAAGTGAAAAAGCCGGGAAAGAAATCAGTCTTTTAGAAAGACCAGAAGAATACGATGAAATGACAAGAATGCAAAAAATTTCTGAAAATATAGAAAGCCCATCAAAACTCGCAGGTAAATGTATAAAATATGTAGATAACATGGAGTTAGCTCTTATCAGAGGGCAACGTAAACTGCAATCTACACGGGGAACTCTAGAACAAGAATTAGGGAAAGACACCGAATTTACACGTAGATATCCAAAAGCAAAAGAGATACGGGATAGAATAATACAAAATACAATTAAATCGATAGACCATTTACTCGAAACAACATTCTCGGACTCACAACTTACAGAAATAATAAAATTAAAAGAAAAGCTTATAGAGACAAAAGACAAAATAGATTCAGCTTTTATTGCCGGACTGATAGTTTTTGCTTTAACAATAGCGACATCTGCAGTAACGGGAGGATTGGCTGTGGCTGGAGCTTCTCGTCTTGCTTCGATTTTTTCACTTGGAGCAAGAACAAGGAATATTATTCGATTTACTGCGTCTGCGGTAGGAAGTGCCACTGGTTCGACATTTGGGTCAAGAGTAGCAAAAGTTCTTGTAGGAAGAGGTGACGAAGTAGATTGGTCTTTTAGCGCCATTACGGAAGATGTTTTATCAAAAAGCATGAAGAATGGAATTACCATGGGTGGAGCATTATTAACATTCCGTCATCTCGAACTTAGAGGAGAAATATGGGCTAATTCAAAAGGTTTTAGCTATAGCGAACTCGTAGAAGCTGGAGCCACAAAAGGAGAATGGTTAAAGAAACTATTAGCTTTCACTATAGATTCTCCTAAAAATTACATAAAAATATGATTATTTCTGGTGGGCCTGACTGGACTTGAACCAGTGACCAATCGGTTATGCATCTCACTATCACTTTCGTGACCCCTTTCGGGTTTGTAAGCTGGACTATCCCTTCATCCTTGTGCACAAGGATGTCTACCATCTAGTCTCTACACCTTATAACTTCTTTTGAAGAAAGCTTGGCTCGGGATTACCATTTTAAAGGCTTCCCCGAATTTGATAGATTCTACTTAAAGATTACTCCTTAAGCAGCCCTTTGATCATTATTCATATTTTACAAACTTAGAATAACAATCCTTAAGCCGACTGCTCTGACCAACTGAGCTACAGGCCCATTTTTGAAAGAACAAATGTTCGCAAAATACGAACGGGGAAATATTAGTATAAATTTTTCTGCAACGCAAACTTCAACTCAAACAATGATAAACAAAATAAAAATCCTGCCACTTTCGTGGACAGGATTCTTGAAAAATCGAATTTATAAGTTCTTACTTTGTCTTTTTCTTTGATGACAAAGTATTTAAGCCTCTAGCCAATACAGATTTTTTTCTGTTTGCATTATTTGGGTGAATGATGTGCTTTTTTGCAGCTGTATCAATCACTTTGTAAGCAGTAGCTAAGAACTTTTCTGCCTCGGCAATTTTGCCGTCCTTTAGAAGTTTTAGCGCTTTTTTATAAGTTGTCTTCATCTGATTACGAATCGGAAAACGTTGAGTACGCCTTTTGTCATTCTGACGCATTTGCTTCTTTGCGGACTTAATAACTGGCATTTTTGTTCAAATTAAGATAATAATAAGCGGTGTGATTCTAAGGGAGTTGCCCTATTTAGTCAATAAATTTTATGAAAACGCAAAAACAAATCATTTTGGCCTCAAAAAGTCCTCGTAGAAAACAACTTTTAGAGGAGATTAAAATGAAATTTGAGGTTCATCCCAGCGAATTCGAAGAAAAAAACGAAGGTCGGCTCCCGGAAGAATTAGTCATTCACAACGCTATCGGAAAAGCCCAAGATGTCGCTCGCCATTATAGAAACGCGTTAATTATTGGTGTTGATACGCTGGTTGTTTTTCAAGATCACATCATTGGAAAACCAAAAGACTCGGAAGATGCTAAAAGAATTCTTCGTCTGCTCAGTAATACTACTCATAAAGTAATTTCCGGAATGTGCGTGATGGATAGTGATACTAAAAAAACAATTTCTGCGATCGAAGAAACTTTTGTGACTATTGATCGTTTAGATGAAGATGATATTGAAAATTATGTGAATTCAGGGGAAGGAGAAGATAAAGCCGCCGGTTATGCTATTCAGGGAGTAGGTTCTTTATTTGTGAAGAAAATTGAAGGAGACTATTTCAACGTTGTGGGTTTGCCAATTTATAGACTCCGATTAATTCTTAAAGAATTTGGAATCAAAAGGCTGGTTTGATATAGTAAAAGCACCTCATAATAAAATTCTCATGAAAAATACTATCAAAACTATTGTTTTCGTGCTGATGTTTGTCGGCGCTTTCCCATTTGCGCAAGCAGTTTATTACGCTCCAGGAGTTCAAATAACAGATCTTATTGTGACTCCAACACCGGTAGATTTTAGTACCAATCCGTCAGTGGCAATTAACTACAAAACAAATGCCGAAGCTTATATCACGCTGACTATATTTCAAGGGTCAAAAAAAGCTGGAACATTTGTAAATAATCAAAAGTTAGGAATAGGAGCCCACGCTTATTATTGGAATGGGAAATATGGTAGTGATACTCAAGTGGGGACTTCAGGGGAAAAAGTCCCAAAGGGAATTTATTCTTTCACGATTACGGCTGTCAATTCCGGACAAGTTCAACCGGGAATATCAAACCAAGCCGTAAAGACGGGCACTATTACAGTTGAGGAAGAAGCTGATGATAATAACGATTCGAGAGATTTTGCAATTACCGATGTGGATTTAGATAATGATATTTTCGATCCATGGGATAGTCAAGAAGTGGAGATTACTTTTGAGATGAATGATGATGCTGAAGTAACAATTGAAATTTATGACGAGGATGACGATTTAGTCAGAGAATTAATTGATTCAGAAGACTATGACGAAGGTGATAATTCTGTCACTTGGAATGGTGAAGACGATGACGAAGATATTGTCCCAGACGGAGATTATACATATAAAATCCAAGCAGATAATGGCCCGGAAGAAGATGAGGTTGAAGGAACTATTACCGTAGAAGAAGGCTATGACGGAGGGAAAGAAATGGATGACCCTAATATTGAAAATGCTTATATTACGAAAAAAAGTTTCGACCCGGAATGGGAATATACTTATATAATTTTTACTCTTACATCAAAGGCGGATATAACAGTCGATATCTATGATGAAGATGATTATTTGGTGGAAACTATCTATGACCAAGCCGATCGTCCAAGTAATACTTACAAAATTAAATGGGAGGGAGAAGATATCGAAGCCGGTGACTATGTTTACAAAATCAGCGTAGAGAACAATGAAGGGAAAGATTCTTTTACCGGAGATGTTGACATTGATGCTGATGAAGCCAATGAAGATGCTCCAAACATCTACAAAGATAAAGTTGATACGGATGACATCCCTTATTCACCAAAAGGAGGAAAACTCCCAATCTCTTTTAGACTTAGCGAAGATGCAGACGAAGTAACGATAGAAATTCGTCATGAAAATAAATCTATCGATAAAGTTTTAGACCAAGAAGAACTTGAGGCAGGAAATCACACCGTCGAATGGGATGGGAAAACCAAGAGTGGAACAACAGCGGAAGAGGGAATTTATGAATATAAAATTATTGCAAAGAATTCAGACGGAACAGACACTGAAAAAGGATATTTTTCGGTACTAAAATCTTCATCGTCAGGTTCAAATAGCAGTAAGTGTGCCGGTTTTCCAGACGTAAGTAGCAGTTATAAATATTGTGAAGCCATCACCTGGACAAAAGAAGAAGGAATTTTTACCGGATACCCTGATAATTCTTTCAAGCCATATCAGCCAATTCGCAGAAGTGAGATTTTAAAAGTTGTCCTAGAAGCTTTCGGTATTAATTTAATTAAAACCAATGGAGGGAACATCGGATTTAAGGATGTAAAAGGCTATGAGTGGTTTATGAATTATTTATCAACATCAATGTCCCTAGGTATCATCAAAGGATACGATGACAATACTTTTAAGCCCGATGAATTTGTTACCCGTGCACAAGCTTTCAAAATAATGATGGAAGCAGCTAAAAAAGAATTTGGATTAGCAATTCCAAGTAACAATTTCGGACAACCATATATCGACGTCCCATCAGGTCAGTGGTACACAAAGTATGCGTGGATTGCCAACGATTATGATCTCACAGACAACGATAACTACTTCTTCCCATTAAATCCTATGACCAGAGGGGAAATGGCGGACGTATTATATCGATTTCATCAAGAGAAACTAGATCAGTAATTTTCTTGCAAAACAAGGTTATCTGCCCGATACTGTAAACAATAATTAAATAACCTCATTCAATATGTTTAAAGGCTTAAAAGCATTGTTAGCCGGAGTTGTAGCCGGAACGCTTGTTGGAGTTTTATTTGCTCCTAAAAAAGGAAAAGATATTCGCAAAGATCTGAAAAAAGAAATAGATCAAGGCGGACTCGGAGTAGATACCCTAAAAGGAGTTGTCTCAGAAATGGGTAAAGATATGGGTGAAGCCGGTCATAAAGTATACGAAGATGTAAGCAAGACAGAAGGTTACAAAAAGGCCAAAAAAGAAATTGTGAAACATGCTAAAGCAGCTAAAAAAGTAGCTAAGGAATTGGTCGAAGAGAATATCCCGGCTCGTACTCGTAAAGAAGCTAAAAAAACCTTTTTACATGCTAAAAGTAAAATAGAAAAATTTAGCGCAAGAGCAAAAAAAGGATTACACAAAGTAGCCTCAAAAGTTGCGGAAAAATCTGGAAAACATGAATAAGAAAAATCCTGTAATTGGAATTATAGGTGGAAACGGTCGCATGGGTCAGTTATTTGCTGAGTTTTTTGTAGAAAGAGGAATCAAAGTTTTAATTGCCGATTTAAAAACAAAGCTTTCCAATAAAGATCTCGCCAAAAATTCTGATATTACAATTATTTCAGTACCAATTGATAAAACGGTAAAAGTTATCAAGGAAGTTTTACCATCTTTGAAAAAGGGGAGCGCTATCACCGATTTCACTTCTGTGAAAGAATGTCCCATAAATGAGATGCTAAAGGCCAAAAATGGAGTTGAGGTTTTTGGAATGCATCCGATGTTTGGAAATAGCAATCCGATTCCCGGACAAACCGTTTTGATGTGTCCGACCAAAAAATCCGGTAAGTGTGACAAATGGATGAAATAATTTTTAGATAAAAACGGAGCATTAATTAAAGTGATGACTCCCAAAGAACACGATCAAACAATGGCTGTAGCTCAAGATTTAATCCATTTCATCGAGATTACTTGTGCAGATGGATTACGCCTTACGGATATGCCGGTAAAAGAAATTTTACCGTTCATTTCCAAAGCTTCAGAGCTAAAAGTTATGTCTTCTGCCAGAATCTTGGATCAAGACGCAGGACTCTATGGCAACATGCAAATTGAGAATCCATACAATTTAAAATTTTTGAATAATTACAAAAAAACAGTTGAAGAATTAATCAAAATAATTGAAAAGAGAGATTTAAATTCTTTCAAAAAATATTTTGCTAAGACTGGTAAATATCTTGGGGATTACACTCATGAAGCATATTTAGACAGTTCATTTTTAATTGATAAATTAATCGAAAACCGTAATCGAGCAAGGGCTGGAATTGATAACAAAAAAGAGCTCAACCCAGCCAAAAATAGCATTGCACTCCTTGGGCCTAGTCATACTTTTTCCGATCTTGCAGCCTCAAAATTTTTAAGCACAAATAAATCTAATTTAAAAAAATATTACACCAAGAATATCGAAGAAGTTTTTAAATTAGTTGAGAGTGGAAAAGTTGCCAAAGGGATTTTGCCAATTGAAAATAAACTCGATGGCACAATCAGAGAAACTTTAGATAATCTTTTTTCCAAAAAGGTGCACATCGTTTCTGGGCTTAGTCTTCCCGTTCATCACTGTTTGGCAGTTTTGCCGTTTACCAAAAATTCCGATATCCAAAAAATCATTTCTCATGAACAGGCTCTAAATCAAAGCAGGGGATATTTGCAAAAACATTTTCCAAATGCTCTCAAAGAAGCTTATTCATCTACAGTTTCAGCAATCGAAAAATTGATTTTTTCCAATGATAAATCTTTAGCGGTCGTCGCCTCAAAGCAAGCAGCACAGCATTATGATTTGAAGATTATTGCTGAAAATATTGAGGATGATTCAACTAATAACACAAAGTTTATCATCATTGAAAAAGGCGACCATATAGCCAAAAAATCTGTTCAAAAAAATAGTACAAAAATTCAAAAAACTTCAATTGCTTTTCACTTCGGCAAAGATTCTCCGGGAAGTCTTTTTGGAGTTTTAGAAGATTTTGCCAGAGCAAAAATAAACCTCACCAAAATAGAATCTCGTCCCACCAAAAAAGAATTTGGTGATTATATTTTTTATTTGGATTTTGATGGATCTCCAGGAGATCAAAAAGCAAAAATAGTTCTCTCAAGCCTTCGTAAAAAAGTCGCCAAATTCAAAATTTTAGGCAGTTATTGATTTAGCTGCATATTTATAATAAATGAATTTGTAATATTCATTATAAATTAGCGATATATTTCTCTTCTATGTCCGATATCGACGACAAAAAATTCTACATCAGTTTTCCTGAAAGAAATTTGATTTAGTAGTAGACGAATATTTCCAATTCTCAAACGATGAGTAACATTTTTGATGCTCTCGACTTTGACTAAAACTGAATAAATATTTGGATGATTTTTCAAAAATATAAGTTTTTGTCTTACTCTTTCTTGAATTGCCGGTTCGAGATCGAAAAATTTTCTTTTAGAGTCTTTGTTGAAAATAAATTTAACCATATTCTAAATTACCAAATCGCTAGGTCCTGATTTCATGGATGCTTTGTATTTCTTTTCAAGGTTTTCTCTATTCATATACATTTCACAGTCTTCGATGAAATCTTCAATCATGTTCTCACATCCATCAAAATAGGGGAGCATAATAATCTTTGCCTTACCGCGATTTGTTACGATATAGCCGGCTTCTCCAATGCTGGAACTGATTTTCCCAATTTTTTGTTGTAATTCTTTCACCGTGATAATTTTAAGCATAAGTATTTAATTATATTGTTTCGTATATATTCTAATATATCGTTAACAATATATCAAGATGCCTTATTTTTAAAAACAACCACAGTAAAACACGCAAACATTAAAAAATCTTAAAATTTTTCTAAAATAATTCTAAGATTTAAGAAACAAATTCTGAATAACATTTCTCGCAATATACTTGAATGGGTGAGTCTGGAGAGAAGGAAGTATCAATATGTGTGCCACACTTCCCGCAATCCCTAGGCCATAAATTCCTTCATCATTTCAACTCTTTTATTGATCAACTCCGCTGTCCCAATATCTTTTCTGTAGAATACAGGGCCTTTTACAGCGCCTACCGCACTTTCTGCCAATCTTTCAGCATCTTCGAGAGTATCAGCGATTCCAACAAAAGCAATTGCTCTGGAACCACTCAAATAAAGTCCGTCATCTTTCAAATCTACGGATGCATAATAAGCCCGCACTCCTTCCGGAATTTCACCAACTTCAATCTTTTCACCGGCCACAGATTTATCCGGATATCCATTTGGAACAAGATACTTGCACACCGTATATTTGGCTTCAAATTCAACTTTTATTTGATCAAGATTTTTGTTCACTATAGCTTCGCAAATATCCACGAAATCAGTCTTCATAATTGGTAAAACATTCATTACTTCCGGATCTCCGAAGCGCGCATTATATTCGATCAAGCGGACTCCATTTTTAGTGGCGATAAATCCGCCATACATAATTCCTTTAAAATAAACTCCCGTTTCATCAAATAAAGCTTTCGCAACTTTCTTGGTAATTGCCGCCGCCTCATCCAAGTCAGATTGTTGTAAAAAGGGGAGTGATCCGTCAGCACAAGAATATGATCCCATTCCTCCTGTATTTGGGCCCTTGTCTCCTTCATATGCTCTCTTGTGATCTTGAACTGCCACCATCTCAGCGGTATGTTCGCCATCACAGAAACTCATCAAAGAAAATTCCTGACCAATTAATTTTTCTTCAACTACCACTCTTCCTCCTTCATTCAAACATTCTCTAGCATAAGCCAATCCTTCGGCAATTCCATTCAAATGATCTCCGGAAACTTTTACTCCTTTTCCTCCTTTAAGTCCGTCAGCTTTCACCACAAAATCTTCTCCCAATTCGTTAAAAAATTCTTCCAAACCAACATCGGCTGTAAAAACTCTAAACTTTGGATTGCCGGGAATTTGATATTTTTCCACCAAATCTCTGGTGAAAGATTTTGAAGATTCCAGTCTTCCCACTGTTTGTAGTGGGGAAGCGCTGGGAATTTCCAACTGTTGTAAAACATCTGCAATTCCAGCCGCAATCGGAGCCTCCGGTCCTAGAATCGCAAAGTCAGGCTGCATTCTTAAAGCAAAATCTCTGATCGCATCTTTATCTGTCACGTCAGCCAATAAATACTCTTTTGCTAAACTTGTAAGACCGGGATTTTTTGCCTTTCCTACAACGAATAACTCGACTTCATGTCGGCTCCTTTTTAAAGTCTCTGCAATAACATGCTCACGAGCCCCATTGCCAATGAGTAATATTTTTTTCATGCCCAAAAAATTAATTTATACTAAATTTAGTTGTTCTTTGGTTGGATCACACTCTTTTCCTGATTCAGGCATCAAAGCGAATTCATCTTCGATCTTCCCGCAAACTTTATCATTGAGCCTGTCTTCAGCAACTTTTTTCAAAACACTTTCGTCGATATCACCGGTTTTATACTTGCCATCAAAACAAGCCATACACATATCTTTGATTTTTGGATTTCCGCTTGTACAAGACTCGAAAATCGACTCAACATCAGAATAAATTAATTCATCCGCTCCAATAAATTTTCTAATTTCTTCGACAGAATGATTTGATCCAATAAGTTCTTCTCTGGTTGGAATATCCAATCCATAAAGACAAGGACTTATTACGGGAGGTGCAAAAATTCCTAAATAAACCTTTTCAGCCCCGGCATTTTTTACCATTTGAATAATCTGCTTCGAAGTGTTGCCACGAACGATGCTGTCGTCAATAAGCATAATTTTTTTGCCTTCAATCTCCATCTTCATCGGATTGAGTTTGTATCTGATGGACTTTCTGCGAATCTTTTGTCCCGGCATGATAAAGGTTCTTCCTATATATCTGTTCTTTACCAAACCCTCACGATATTTGAGATTTAGCTTATCGGCGATAGCGAGCGCCGCTGTTCTGGAAGAATCCGGAACCGGCATTACGACGTCAATATCCAGCTTTGCCGCCTTGATCTTTTTAGCCAATTCTTCACCCATTCTAATCTGAGCTTTATAAACCGAAACGCCATTTAGCACAGAATCGGGTCTGGCAAAATAGATATATTCAAACACGCAAGGCGTATGAGTTTTATTAGTAATTTGTTTTCTATGAATTGTACGAGTTTTTTCATCAATAAAAATAGCCTCGCCTGCTCCCACGTCACTTACAAATTCAAACCCCAAAACATCTAAAACTATAGATTCAGAAGCGAAAATATAATCAGTACTTAAACCATTATCACGTTTCCCGAAAAGTAGAGGTCTAATTCCATGTGGATCTCTAAAAGCCACCATTCCTTGTTTGGCAATATATCCCACAACGCTATAAGCTCCCTTAGATCTGTCATATACGCTTTTTACAGCTTCCCAGACATGATCGGGAGTGACTTCGTCTCCGCCTTTGGTCAATTGTTTGGTCAAAGATTTTGAGAACAAATGCAGAATAATCTCGGCATCACAATTTGAATTTACTAAACGATGATCTTTTTCAAACAACTCTTTTTTAAGTTCATAAGAATTAAAAACATTTCCATTGTGAGCCAGCATCACTCCAAACGGCGCAGCCGCCAAAAATGGCTGTGCATCCTCAACATTCCCTCCTCCGATCGTAGAATATCTGGTGTGGCCGATAGAGGCATATCCCAAGAGTTTAGACATGTGTCTGGTGTGGAAAACATCCCTTACCAATCCTAAATTTTTACGAGTATGAAAAGTTGATCCATCATAAGTAATCATTCCGGTCGCATCTTGCCCGCGGTGTTGTAATGCGATCAAGGCATCGTACATTTCTTGAGCGACGTAATCATTTCCATAAATGCCAACGACTCCACACATATATTTTTAAGGTTAATTTATTGGTAATTATTAAGTCTCTTAGCGGCCTTGACCGTATTTTCCATTAAGCAAGCCACTGTCATGGGGCCGGCGCCACCTGGGACTGGAGTAATATAACTAGCTTTTTTAAAAACATTTTTAAAATCCACATCCCCACATATTTTTCCATTAGGCAAACGACTTATACCAATATCTACCACTACAGCTCCTTCTTTTACCATGTCTTCTGTGATTAGATTTTGTTTTCCCACGGCCACACATAAAATATCCGCTCTTCTAGTATGTTCGGCGAGATTTTTAGTATAAACATGACAGGTTGTTACTGTCGCATTGCGATTTAAAAGCATTAAAGAAAGAGGTTTCCCTACAATATTACTATGTCCCACTACCACTACTTCAGCTCCTTCTATTTTTACATTGTAATATTCCAGCATTCGAATCACTCCCAAGGGAGTACATGGTGCCAAGTTTTCGAATTCAGTACTTAAAAACATCTTCCCGATATTGTAAGCGGTAAATCCATCAACATCTTTTTTAGGATCGATTGCTCGAATGATATTTGGAGTATAAATATGTTTTGGCAGAGGTAATTGCACCAAGATTCCATGAATCAAAGGATCAGCGTTGAGTTCTTCGATCTTATGAATCAATTCATCAGTAGTAACGGTTGGCTCATAATCATGTTGTTCCCAGGCAATGCCGGTTTGAGAACAAGCCTGCTGTTTCTTGCTGATATATGAAAGGGAAGCAGGATCTTTGCCAACTAAAATAACAGCCAATTTAGGCAAAATATGATCAAGCTTCATTCGATTGACTTCAAACGTCAATTTGACAAGCATCTCCTCCGAAACCTTTTTACCGTCTAGAAGAGCCATAAAGTAATGAGTAGAAAATAAAAGCTTCCCAGTCCTCGGAAAGCGCTTTAACTATATCGTTCCTTCAAAAACTCGTCAACAATATTGAAAATAAGTTTTGCGGTGTCTTTCATCTCCGGTTGTAGAGTAACTCGTTGCCATTTATTTTTTTCTGCCAAATATGAATGAACCTCTTTGCATTTTTCAACTAAAGCGTCGTTTTGCTCATGTACATGTGTTTTTTCTTTGGCGATCAAATTGCGCTCACCTTCGATCAAAATAGACAAATCCTCCTTAAGTAAATGTTTATTCGCACTGACCAACCATTCTTCATCAAGTCCCTTCGCCATTCCCCAAGCAATCCCAGTCCAGGAGTAATCCTCGGCGACCACAATATAGCCATCTTCAATCAGCTTTTTTAACTGGGGTTCAAATTGATATCTATTCATCACAAACCAAAGTTGTAATTCGTCTTCAGAAATTTTTTGACCATTCGGATCGCGCAAAGTTTTATTCAGGAAAGGCCCTGTTGGCTCGGTGTCATATATCGGATATTTCAAATATTTGGTCGGCAGTCCATTTTCTTCTAAGCGCTTGCACAAGAGCTTAGCATGAGTTGTTTTGCCGATATTATTGATGCCGTAAAGTGTAATGAATGTACCTTTCATAGGAATAAAAATTATTAACCTCTAGCCGTGATATCCTCCCGTACTTCCAAATCCACCCCTGGATTTTTCGGTAATTTCTTCAACCTCCTCCCATTCAAACTTATCAATTTTCACAAAAACTCCTTGGGCTATTTTTTCGCCTTTCTGAACAGTCACTTCTGACTCTGTGAAATTGTAAACAAGAACTCTGATTTCATCCTCCGGTCCGCAATAATCATGATCGATAATCCCAAACCCATGAGGGGGGAGTAGTCCTTTTTTCTTTGGAGTGCTACTGCGACTTGCCACAACAAGCATGTATCCCTTTGGGACCTCCACAATTAAATTAGAAGGAACCATGGCGATTTCTTTCGCAGGAATTTTAGTCTCTTCTCTAGCCAAAATATCAAAGCCGACAGACCCGTCAGTTTCATATACTGGAAGCGGTAAATCTTTGTCGATACGTTTAATCTTTACGTTCATTTTAACTCCAAAATTAAAAACTTTCTTTATGCCCGCGTATAAGATAAAGTATATTTCGTCGACATACAACAAATAAATTCTTATGAAAATTAATATAAATATAAAAGCCATTAACCTGATGATTTTGAATTGGATCATCGAGGCTTTTTCGATAGCAAAACCGGTAGCAAAATCAGCCAAAAATTCCATTCCCAAAATTGATTTTGCTGTCGGAGGGCAGGCAGTCCTCGAAGGTGTCATGATGCGTTCTCCAAATAGCATCACCATTGCAGTTCGCAAAAAGGACAAGACCATCAAAGTTCACAAGAAAAAATATCACACTTTAACTCAAAGATATTCACTTTTGAATCTGCCTATTTTAAGAGGAATGATCAATCTGGTTGAAATGATGGTGATCGGTTCAAAGGCGATCAATATTTCCGCCAATGAAATGATGGATGATGAAATGACTCCCAAAGAAAAAGCTAAAATGCGCAGAAAAGGTAAGACTTGGCAAAATAAATTGCTTGAGTATACAATGTTTATTTTGTCCCTTGTGTTAGCCATTGGTTTGAGTATCTTCTTGTTTAAATTTTTACCACTTTGGACGACGACTCTACTTGAAGAAAAATTTTCATATTTAAAAGAACATTATTTTGCGTTCAATCTTATCGACGGAATTTTGAAGATGTTTATGTTCCTGGCATACATTTATGTGCTTTCTTTAATCCCTAATTTTAGAAGAATTTTCGAATATCACGGCGCCGAACATAAGTCGATTTTTACTTATGAAAATCATCTCGAACTCACTCCCAAAAACGCCAAGAAACAAACCCGTTTCCATCCTCGTTGTGGCACCAGTTTTATTTTGATCGTATTTGTAATTAGTATTTTGGTTTATACAGCTCTTCCCAGACAAGAATCATTCTGGGAAAATCTTTCAGTTAGAATCGGATTTCTTCCTTTGATCGCCGGCATTTCTTATGAATATCTAAAACTGAGTGCCAAGTATTCCAAAAACTTCATCGTCAAAGGACTTGTAACTCCCGGCCTTTGGTTCCAAAGATTAACCACCAAAGAACCAAGCACATCCCAACTCGAAGTCGGCCTAAAATCCCTAGAACAAGCTCTAGTTATGGAGTCAAAAAAGAGATAGGAAACATCCCCTTATTTCTCCTATTGTTTTACCTCAGCTGTCGCAGCTGGAACATCCAAAGCGATTCCAGGGCCCATAGTCGTGGTCACTGTAATGCTCTTGATGTAGGTCCCTTTTGAAGATGCCGGTTTGTTGTCCAAAACAGCCTTGATAATTGCTTTCAAATTGTCTGCTAATTTAGCTTCGTCAAAAGAAACTTTTCCAAAAAGGTTGTGTAGATTTGATAATTTATCAACGCGGATCTCAATTTTACCTTTCTTAATTTCAGAAATTGTTTTTGCAACATCTGTGGTAACAGTTCCTGTCTTTGGATTTGGCATAAGACCCTTTTGACCGATAGATTTAGCAATTTTACCAAGGTTCTTCATTTGATCAGGGGTAGCGATAGCGATATCAAATTCAAACCATCCGCCTTCGATTTTTTCAATTAAAGCATCCGTACCAGCGAAAGTAGCTCCGGCTTCTTTAGCTTCTTTAATTTTTTCTTCTCCTACGAAAGCCACAACCCTTACATCTTTACCAGTTCCATGAGGTAGAGCGACTGTTGTTCTGATGTTTTGATCAGCTTGCTTAGGGTCAACTCCAAGATAGAAGTGAACCTCTGTACTAGCGTCAAATTTTGTAGGATTAGTTTTCTTTAACAAAGCAACAGCTTCATCAATAGAATACTGTTTTTTCTCGACTAGCTTAGCTGCTTCGAGAAACTTTTTTCCGTGTGCCTTTTTCATGATATTAATTGTTATGTGGTGCAAGCGCCTAAGATTTATTTAGGCTCCCACGATGTATAATTTTTTAACCTTCTACTTTAACACCCATACTTCTTGCTGTTCCAGCTATGATTTTCACTGCAGCATCGATGTCATTTGAACTCAAATCTTTTACTTTCACTTTCGCGATTTCTTCAAGCTGAGCTCTAGTAATCGTGCCAACTTTATCTTTATTTGGAGTAGCTGAACCCTTTGGTACATTGATCGCTTTTCTGATCAAAACAGCCGCTGGGGGACTCTTCATAATGAATGTATAACTTCTGTCATCAAAAATGCTGATTTCAAGAGGAACGATAGTGTCGCCCATGTCTTTAGTAGCATTATTGAATTCCGTACAGAACCCAGGAAGATTAATTCCATGAGGACCAAGTGCAGTACCTACCGGAGGTGCTGGATTGGCTTTCCCTGCAGGAAGCTGTATTTTTACAACTGTAACTAGTTCTTTAGCCATATTAGTTTAATTAAAAGTACTCTTTCGAGTGCGTAACACGGTTATTCTAGTGATTTATGATTAGAAGTCAACGGAATTTCAAAGGATTGTAAGCCAATAAAGCTTATTTTTCCCATTCCAGGAGTTTGATCAGATTTTTAACTTGAGGATGGTATTCTTTTGGATAAGAAAAACCATATATCAAATTACCCAACCTCACTGTCAAGAAAGCCGTTTTTGGTCGGCGAGTGTCATTGATGTAAAAGCTCCCGTCCCCGTACTCATTAGTTTCATTAATTTCTAATTCCAAGCCTTCGGCACCGCGGATCTTTAAAACTTGATAAACCTCATCGATAGAACTATTTGGGCCGGTTTTTAAAACGTAAACTTTGGCAAACATTGCTTCATCAGACTTTATGATAATTCTTTTTACAGTAACATCATAAAGGTCATCGGTATAAATCGTCTTATATAGAGATCCATCATATGGCTCCTCTTCCATGCGGGCTGACACAAAACCTGCGCTTTTCAACTGTTCATCTCTCAAATAAACATTTTTTGAAGCAACTACGAAATCGTTATCCTCGAAATCATTCGAAGGAGTTGAAGTCTCGGGACTTGTTTCCGCAGGAGCGGTGGACTCCACAGTTGGAACATCTGTAGGGGTAGCAACTTCCGCCGTCTCAGTATCTCTAGCAATAGGAACTTCAGTAGTCACTGTTTCGGCATTATTCTCTGTATTATTTTCTAAATCAAATCCCAAACGGTTAGGCTCAGCCTCGGTATCAGTATCAGCTCCCAAAACGTTTGTCTCTAAAGCTTTTGAAATATCAATACTATCTGGCAAAGTAAATTCTCCAGAGGCAAGTTCTGCTACAATATCAGCATTTTTCATGCCTGGAAGATAGTTGTTCACAACCAAATCAGCCACAATAACGATGACAACTATGGATAAAACAACTGTAAACACAGTAAACTTATGCATGTGCAAATATTACGAAAAGGCTCAAGAAAATGCAAGAGTTCAAGAAATATTTCTATTTCTTCTTTACCTGAGTGAAGTCTAATTCAACCGGAGTTTCACGTCCGAAGATCGTAATAAGTACTTTAACTTTTCCTTTATCTTCGTCGATTACACTGATGACTCCATCATAATTTGCGAATGGCCCATCAAGCACGATAACGTGATCACTAACTGAGAAGTCGATTTTAAATTTAGGCTCAGCCTGACCCATATGTCTCTTGATAACTTTCCATTCTTCTGGAGAAACCGGAATCGGAATAGTCCCGGAACCAACAAATCCTGTTACGTTTGGAGTATTTCTTACCACGTACCAGCTATCATCAGTTACAATCATATCTACCAAAACATACCCTGGAAAAATTCTTTTTTCTTCTGTGACCGGCTGTCCTTTTTTGATAACAATTTGAGTTTCTTTAGGAACAACTACTTCAAAAATCAAATCTTGCATTCCCAAAGATTCAATACGTTGTTGTAAAGCTTCTCTTACAGCATCCTCATACCCGGAATAAGTGTGAATTACATACCAATGTCTGCCTGTACCTTCAACTTGTCGTCCCATATTTTAAGCGTTTAAAGTTAAGATGTAGGTGTAGATCCAGTTAAACCCGAAATCTACAAATGTCAAAAAGACAGCGGCAATTAAAACAAATACAAATACAATCACGGTCAACTTCACGGCTTGATTTTTGGTCGGCCAAGTGACCTTCCCAAGTTCCTCTAAACTTCCCTTTATGTATCTTGTTACAGCGTTTTCTTTCAAGTTCATGATAGTAATTTAAACATTTTTAAAAGGCTTGAAGCAGCCTCTTGTGGCAAGACTATAACATTAAACTCAGAATAAAATCAAGTCCCTCTTCTTATTCAATTTCTTCATATTATCTTGAGAGAATTTCTAAAATCTGTTAAAATATACTAAGAAGTTCTTGAAGAAAAGTTTTTAAGAAAACAAAAATCAAAATGAAAAAAGCAGCCAAGTTTCTACTTCAGTTCATAATTGTCATGGGATTGATTACAGTTTTTACTAGTGTAAATGCCGCATTTGCATCCCTGGTCCCAATGGGTGGTGAAGTTGAAAGAAAAGCTTATAAGTCAGCATCTCTTCCCTTGCCGCCAGCAAATCAAGGGGCAGATGAGATTCTCAAATTGGTAATGGATAGTGGATTGGCATATACGAAAGTTATAGTTGTGGCTGTAGGTATTTTGTATATCACAGTGATGGGTTATAGGATGGTTACTAATTCTGAAAATGAAGAGGAGTTGACCAATATTAAAAAGGGGATGACCTATACCTTGATTGCTTTTATGATTATAAGTATGTCTCAGGATGTCGCCCAAATTTTCAATTTCGTAGATGCGAGTGATAAAACCAGAAGCATTTTACAAAATCCGTCGACGATTTTAAGTAAAGTCGTAATTTGGAACAAACAGGTTCAAATCGTAATCACCTTTATCAAGTACATTCTTGCTTCTTTTGCTGGAGTAATGATCGTTAGATCCTCAATTAAATTAGTAACTTCCGGAGGTAACGACGAAGAAGTTTCTAAGCATCGCCATAGCATCCTCTACAGTATCGCCGGACTTTTACTGGTCTACGGTGGAGATATTTTTATCAACAAAGTTTTCTACGTTGTAAATACTAAAAGTTATACACCTACAGACGGAATTAAATGGAGTGTAGACGCCGGGCAAGGAGTGAAAGAATTAGTTGGTATCACTAATATGATCGTCTCATTTGTCGGACCGGTAGCTATTTTGATGTTAATAGTGGCTGCGATCATGTATTTGGCAGCAGGAGGAAAGGATGAAAATATGCAAAAAGCAAAAAGAATTATTGTCGCAACAGTGATTGGAATAGTGATTATTTACGGAGCATTTGCTTTGGTAAATACAGTAGTTTTAGGGAAATTATCAACAACTGAAGCCGTAGAGGCTCCACCAACCGAATAACTATGAAAAAAATAATTAGATCAATTGTATTAGTTTTTATCCTGATGAATCTGGGGTTAACCCTCAGCATAGCCGTGGCAAATGCAGGAACCCCCGATCCTTGTGCTCAAGGTGGGGATTCCAAACAATTTCAAGTTGGTCCTCAATGTGCACTATCTAAAGCCGGTAAATACACAGGATTACCTGATTTTTTAACTGGTCAGCACAAAGATGCTCCAGCAGATTATTTACAAAAAGGTGTTGGTGCGGCCACTAGTCCGATTTATTTCGCTCTTGATGTTTTCAGATTTTTCATAAGTGGAATTGCCATGATCGTAGTGATTATTGCGGCAATCAGATTGATTGCTAATTCCACTCCTGAACAAGCTGAAAAAGCTAGGAATTCACTGGTTTATGGAATCGTTGGACTTTTGATAGTTCAGCTAGCCGATACGATTGTAAAAAAGATGTTTTTTGGAGAACAGGGAGAAGCTTTTGATGAACCGGCTATGGCTGAAGAATTTGGGAAAGCCAGCTCCGCTCAAATCAGAGGGATTGTCGGATTTATGAATCTATTCCTGGCAGCAGGAGCAGTCCTAGTAATTGTGATTAGAGGATTTATGGTCTTAACAAGCGCTGGAGAAGAAGAAGCTCTAGGAAAAGCCAAAAAACATATTATGTATGCTGCGTTTGGTTTATTAGCGGCAGGACTTTCAGAATTAATTATCCGCGGATTTGTTTTCCCGGAAGATGGTTCCAAACTACCTGATATTCAAACCGGGAAACAAATACTCGTGATGATTACTAATTATGTTTCTGGATTCATCGCTTTAGCAGCCTTCTTGAGCCTATTCTATGCCGGTTATTTATATGTGGTATCAGGAGGAAAAGACGAAGCCAAGGAGACAGTAAAAAAATTATTCTTAGGATCTGTAATTGCCCTTGTGCTAGCGGCTGGAACATTTGCGGCAGTAAATACTTTGGTAAAATTTGAGAAACCAAAAGATACAATGGATGAGATGAGCGATATCAAAGAAACACCAGTGGCACCGTAAATTAATCAATTATAATAATAAATATAAACAAACATATTATGAAAAGAATAAAGAAAATTTTAGTCACATTAGTAATTACAGCTCTGGCTGCCAATTTTTTAGTTGGCATAGGGAATGTGGGACAAGCCTTTGATTGGGATAGCGCCTCGGCATGGGGAAGCGCTATTGGAGGGCTTTTTAGCGGAGGAGGGGATGGCTCTCTTTCCTTTACCAACTATGAGGGAGGCTTGGCCACTTTGGACACAGAAGGTTACGATAGCGCATTGACAGCATCTAGTGACCTAAAATCCTTCGTTCTAAAAGTAGTGAATTTCGCATTAGGATTTTTAGGATTGATTGCAGTATTAATGATCATTTATGCAGGTGTCACTTATGTAACCTCTGCCGGCCAGGATGAAAAAACCGGAAATGCCAAAAAGACTATTACATATGCTGCAGTAGGTTTGTTGATAGTATTAGGATCTTTTGCCTTTGTGAATACTGTCATCAAAGCAGCCTTGGTAGGAGAAGGAGGACAAGGTACTCAAGGAGCATTTGGTCAAAATTATGGAAATGGATTCAATGCAATGGCGGAAGAAGTAAAAGGTATCGCAGTTGATATTTATACAGGATATGTACTATTAGCAAATGAAACGGAAAGTTTTAAAAATATTTTATCCGATTCTCAAAAAGATTCTTTGGCGATAGAAAGCCTACCCCAGAGATCAACGGTTATTGCCTTTTTACAAGATACAAAAACCAAATTGTTTGAAATAAAAACTAGAACTGGAGCATTAACAAGTGTGTCAGCGGCTCTTAATGACAAAATCAGAGAAATAGAATTAAAAATAGATGAA
>Ga0233420_10000286_pt1 | contig 22477 bp, 22 predicted proteins | sample Watercolumn_Mata_4_FD_183009 | JGI IMG/M metagenome (GOLD analysis project Ga0233420, IMG submission 183009) | Freshwater microbial communities from Lake Matano, South Sulawesi, Indonesia - Watercolumn_Matano_2014_102_MG | ecosystem: Environmental > Aquatic > Freshwater > Lake | place...
TGACATGCGGGACCTTTGCCGACAGATGTAAATGTGATGGAATTCAAGTTGCTGTTAATCCCGGGCTGGGGAGTATCGCGAATTTATCAAGCCTTTCGGCAATATTAGGAGGTCCTGGAGATTTAATTCGCAATCCTGAAAAAGAGTCTCGACTAGCGAGATCTTACAAGCCATTTTATTTGTATTACGTGCCAATTAATTCTGTGATTTTGAATACGGAAGAGAAGTAGTGGAGTATAAAGGTAAGTTTAAAAAAGGCGGAGCCGAAAGGCTCCGCCTTTTATTTGTTCGAATAAATTTATTGTTGATGCCAATCTAAGGATACTTCCGGGTACTTTTTTAATTCTTCTGCCATGATTTTTTGAATTTCTTGAAGACGAATTTCAGTATCGGCTTCAAAACGAAGGGTCAAATTAGGGCTTGTATTAGAGGCACGAATTGCTCCCCATGAATTTTTGTCGAAATTAATTCGGGCTCCATCAATCGTGATGCATTCATAAAGGGGAATAAAATGGTTGCGGATATTTTCAATAATTTCAAACTTTTTATCATCAGGACAATGTGCTTTAAATTCAGGAGTGGTAAAAGTTTTTGGAAGATCTGTAAACATTTCTGAAAGAGGAACAGTGGACGCCGAGACTATTTGTACAATTTTTCCTGCAGCCAGTAAGGCGTCATCAAATCCATAGTAATTTTCCCCAAAAAATAAATGACCGGAGACTTCTCCGGCTAAAGGAGCTTTTAATTCTTTCATTTTTGCTTCAATGAAGCTGTGCCCTGTTTTACTCATGATCGGTTCTGCTCCAAGTTCCGCCATGCGATTTATGATTGCCTGTGAGACTTTTATATCAAAAACAATTTTAGGATTTTTTACACGGGTCATTAAGTCTTTTGCTAAAAGAAGAAGCATGAAATCTGAGGAGTACATTTCTCCTTTTTCATTCACGACTCCAATACGATCTCCATCTCCATCAAACCCGATTCCTAAATCTGCTTTTTCCGAGAGAACTTTTTCTATGAGAAAAGTCATATTTTTTAGTTCTTCAGGATTTGCTTCATGATTAGGAAAGGTTCCGTTGAGATCGGTAAATAGTTCTATGACTTCACAACCAATAGAGCGCAAAAACTCCGGCGCAAAGGCTCCTGCCGTGCCGTTTCCGGTGTCGACTACTACTTTGAGTTTGCGGGCGAGGTTAATACGAGATTTTAGGTCTAAGAGGTATTCATTTTGGATTTCTTTTTTTGTAATTGTTCCGGGAGTTTCCGAGGATAAAAGTTTTTCAGATTCGATCAGATTCTTAATTTCTTGTAATTCGTCCCCGCAGATAGAGTGAGAATTTTTGATAACGGTTTTAATGCCATTATATTCTTTTGGGTTGTGGCTGGCGGTGATGTTTGTGGCAGAATCGAATTCGAGAGCACAAGTTGTCCAATACATCATGGGGGAGATAGCTAATCCTACATCTGTTACGTTTAAACCTGTTTCGGTCAGTCCCTTCATGAAGGCTTGCTGAAGACGTTCTCCCGTGAGGCGATTATCTCTTCCTACGGCCATGTTTTTGGTGCCGTATTTTTGAATGAGATACGTTCCGGTTCCTTTACCGATTAGATAAACAGATTCTTCTGTGAGGTCATTGGGGGATCCGTCTAGGGAGTCGGCAATGCCGCGAATATCATATGCGCGGAAAATATGTGGATTTATCATGATGAAAATAAATTAGTAGGCGCTGTTGAATTTTGTAGTATCGATAGTGTCTTTAATAGTTTTGATTCTTTCAATTGCATCCCATTCTTTGATTTTTTTGATTACGGCTTTTGGAACTAAGTGTTCCCATTTTTGATTTTTAATGATTGCATTGCGAATTTTAGTGGCGCTGACGGGAACAATCCTTTTTAGTTGAATGATTTCCGGTCCAAATTTTTCTTTTGCACTTGGTAAGAAATATTTGCCTTCATAACAAGCTCTGATTAATTTTGAACCTGTATAAACTTTGGTATATGGAGGCACATAAGTGTTTACATGGTTTACCCAAAGAGAATAATTGAAAATGTTTCTGACGGGAATAATACAATATCTGTTTGGCGCGATTTTGGCTTCTTTTAGGCTCTCTTCGATCATCTGAAATCTTTCTGAAGCCGTGAAAGGATTTTGAGGAAGATAGTTTTGCTCGGCGCTGCCTAAGGCAATTATCACACGCTCATTTTCTTTTAAGATTCTTTGAATAACGGAAAGATGTCCTTTATGGAAAGGTTGAAACCTTCCTAAAAATAATGCTGATTGCATAGTTTTAAATTTATTTCAGGGGAATTATATATGGAGGAACGAGTTTGTGTCTATTTAATTCCATTAATCTGAAAATTTTTAAAACAGCATTTGGATTGATTCCTTTGCTGATTACTTCCTCTTTTGATAAGCCTTTTTCCAAGTGTTTTAAAACAGCGTCCATTTCTTTGTATGTTAAGCCAATTTCTTCTTCGTCGGTCTGTCCAGGATAAAGTTCAGCGGAAGGAGTTTTGGTTAGAAATTCATCCGGTAAGCCAACATGTTCAGCCATTTGATAGACTTCTTCTTTGAATAAATCTCCAATTAGTTCTAAATCTGCGCCGAGATCTCCATATTTGGTGCCATAACCAAGAGCAAGTTCAGTTTTATTTGAAGTCCCGATAACCAAAGCGTTATCTGTATTTGCAAAATTGTACAATAAAATCATGCGAATACGGGCTTTGATGTTGATTTGAGCTAATTCATTCGGTTGCCAGGGTAAAGAGATGAAGTCGGTAAGGAATTTGTTGATAAAAATAACGTGGTAATCAACTTTTAAAAATTCGCATAAAGCTTTGGCGTGACGCAAGTTTTCTTCAGAGGAAACTCCTTTTTCCGGCATCAAGAGTCCCGTTACTTTGTCTGGGCCGAGAGCGTCTGTGACTAATTTTAAACAAAGGGCTGAATCTACGCCGCCACTCACTCCGATTACCGCTTTTTCGATTCCCGCTAGGCGAAAATATTTTTGAATTCCGGCGATAAGTTTGGTGTATATGTTGTGCATATAGATAAATTAAGATAGGGGGTAATTATAAAAGATTCCACCAATATTGGAAGAGCAATAGATTAAAAAGCAATTGCTTATTTGAAGTTTTTGAGTTGTCTTTTGATGTCTAAATCTATGTCGTGTTTCTTGAGACTTTCTCTTTTATCGTATAATTTTTTACCTCTACAAATGCCTATAGATAATTTAATGAGTCCTTTTTTAAGATATAATTCTAAAGGAACTGCGGTTACCCCTTTTTGACTAATGGCTTTTTCTATTTTTGCAATTTCGTTTTTATGAAGAATTATTTTTCTTTTTCTGGCGGGGTCGTAGTTTTTATTTGATGAAAATTTGTATCTGGAAACATGGGCACCGTTCAAAAAAGCTTCTTCGTGAAGGGTGTCTATAAAAGATCCTTTTAAGTTTATTTGTCCTGCACGAATTGATTTGACTTCTTCTCCGTTCAGAACAATCCCAGCCTCAAATCCTTCTAAAATTTCGTAGTCGTGGAAGGCTTTCTTGTTTTTGGAGAGAGAATTTGTTTCAAGGTTCTTATTTTTTTGCATCAGGAGTCTTTTCTGAGGTCTTAAGTTGGAATCCTCTAGCTATGCTATAAAAAGCATCTTTATATGTATCCCAAGTGTCTTTTCCGGTGTTGAAAGAGATAGTCCAAACATCTTCACCGGTTCCTTTAATAACAACGATCAATACTTTAAAATCTGCTCCTTTTTGAGTGACCTCTGCTTCCATTACACGAGCTTCAAGTCCACCTATTTTTTCAGTTTTATCACTGATAAATCTAATTCCTAGAAGAAGTTTCTGAAGAGTTCCTTTTAAATAGGTAACATATCCTGCAAGTCCTCTTTTATTTAAAGTGTCATAGGTTACAGCGTAGTAGCTTTTGAAATTAATTTTTTGAAGAGTTTCATTTGTTACAACTTCTTTTACAAACATAACCGTAGCCGAGGTAGATGGCATCGCTGGAACTTCCGCCCATCCAGCAGGCATTTTAATAGTGAATTCATCTTTTGCGAGAACACGATCTTGTTTCAATTGTTCTTCAGCTTCAGCTTGTTTTTGAGCTAGAAGCTTGGCTTCTTTCTTTTCTTGAATAGCTGTTTCAATTTTTGGAATAAATGATCCGACAACTATTCCTAGAACTAGGGAAATGAGCACGCTTAGTACTAAGGTAACTTTTGAGGAATTTGGTTGAGCCATACGAATGAAGTTAGTTATTAAAATATTTTTTTGATTTCTTTCCACCAATTATGAGCACTGCTTTTCTCCAAGGCTTTTACTAGGGTTTTGGCAGTTTTGGTCAATAATTTTTTGGAAATATTGTCTATCCAATTTTGCGCGAATTTGTTTCCTTTTTCAATATATTCTTTTGCGGTAACAGCTTGTTCTAAAAGATCAGCATCTTTCGCTATTTTCCCGGCAATGTTTTTTTGCGTTTCGGCGCATTCCCAAAGATTATAAATCTCTTTTCCTAATTTCTCGAGAGGTTTTGTTTGCTCTTTTACAGCCTGGCTTTCATCCACTTTAATATATCTAGTAGCAATTTTATGAATATCTCCTACTCGACATTCTCCTATGTCATGGAAAACGATCATAGTTACGACTTTTTCCGGATTTTTATATTTTTCAAGTTTTGCGAGAATGTATCCTATTTGAGCCGCTCGCAAAGAATGATCGGCGACGCTTTCAGGATGAATAATTCCGATAGTTCTCCATCCTTCGTGTTTGATACGGCGAAGTTGTCCTAGTTCAAAAAAGAAATTTAAAATTTTGTTTGTCATTTTGCTCTGCTCAAGCGGTTTTTATATGATCTGACGAAGAAGATTGTAGCTTTAAAAACTAAAATTAGCAAAGTTAGCCAGAATAATCCCAGTGAAAAGCCGGCAACCACATCGCTAAACCAGTGAACGTTTAAATAAATTCTGCTAAATCCTATTAAAATAAATAAAAAGATATTTCCGAAGATAAACAATTTTTTAAGAAGGGGCTTTTTAATATCGTCCTTGAATGAATACAAAAGCAATGAAAAGAAAATAATCGACATCATGGAGTGTCCGCTAGGGAAACTAAAGTCATCAACCGCTATTAGAGAATTGGAGGGGCGAGATCTTTGTACCATGTTTTTTAATAGCTCATTTCCAATAACTCCGCCAATCATACTGCAAAAGAGGAGAATAGAATTGTACCATTTTTTAGTGAGAATAAGGGCGATAAATAATGCTACAGAAAGAACGGCTAGATTGATTATCCCGCCAATATTTGTGATGAAAATTACGATTTGATTGAGAACCGGGTTCCAAATTGTAATAACTTGGGCGTTTAGCCATGAGTCAATTTGTAAAACGAAATCGTGGGTGTAAACATCCTCTGCCATTTTGAAAAACATCCATAAGGAAATTATACAAAGCGATAAAGCGTAAAGGTGATATTTGTCAAAAATGTGTCTTCTTTTTTCAACAAATTTGTATCCCCAAATAATGGCGATTGTTCCAACTATCGCGAAGAAAATAAATTTACCTACATATTTTGCCGCTAATTCGTAACTTGTGCCAAAAACATAACCCATTCCCACAAAAGTAATAGCCCACAAAAATCCTCCTAAAATATTGAATGTGAAAAATTTACGGAAACTCACTTTTGAGGCGCCAGTTACTAAGGGAACAGTTGCTCTAGTGAATGAATTTAAGCGGCCTAATACTAAAGTTTTTCCGACATTGTTATCTATAAGGGCTTGAGCTTTTTTAAATCTTTCCGGTTTCAGTAAAAAGTATTTTCCATATTTTAGAAGGAGATCATGGCCATATTTTCTGCCTAAAAAGTAACCAAAAGTATCTCCTAAAATTGCACCGCATGAGATGATTAAAATTAAAGGGAGGAAATGGAGAATGCCCATTTTTACGAATATTCCACTAGCTATTACGAGAGTTTGTCCCGGAATCAAAATTCCAAAAAGGGGAGTGGTTTCACATAAAGTGGCCGCCAGCAGAATCAAATATCCCCAATTATGCAGAGTGTCTGGAGGTATTTCCAGAATATGATTTAAAAATTCCATTTACGTTTTTTATGGTTGCAAAATAGTTTCAGAATTCCCGTCGATGGAAATAATCACATTTTTTATAGAAGGGAATTGTTTTAAGGTTTGAGTAATCTGTGATCTGATTCTGGCCGTCAAACAAGATCCGCCAACTTTATCTTGAAGAGCTTGGTTGAAATCAATATAAGCCGTACTGTCTTTAATCGTAAGGCTTTGAATTTTTACACCAGCGTTGATGCTAGTGAGATATCCATCATCTTCTTCTTGCATTGAAATTCCTTTAAGTAATTCGGTGACGGCTGCATTTGCAACTGCTTTAGTTTTTGGAATCATTCTGGTGACGGGATAAGTTTTATCGCAGTAAGTAGCATCCGGATCGAATTCAAAATTTCCCATGAAAACTTTGATAGTCATATATTCTTCAGGAGTTTCTCCGGAAGATAAAGTTTCGGTGAATTTTACGGGAATGCTAATTGTCTCTTCTTTTTCCGGCATACCAGAGGGATTGTCTTTCGAAAAAATTAATAAACCAACTTCTGTTTTAGGATTTTTAAATTCTAAAGAGGCGGTAAATGGGGCGAAATTTTCGGTCATCCATTCATCTTGAGCTTGAGCTTGTCCTTGAGCAAGGACGGTGCCTTTGGAGTCTACTAATTTTACAGGGAAAGATCCCTCGAAATACCAGAGGCCCTTTGCTTCACCGGTAATTTCGAGAGGGCTTTTGACTAAAGAGTTGGGTAGAGGTGAAAATACTTTTATAGTTACATCTTCAACTTTTTCTTCATAAAGAATTTCCGGTTCTTCTTTTTCTGGGGAAGGGAGTGGAACTGGAGTGCCTTTGCTACAAGCGGAAAGAAAGGAAATCGTAATTATTGAAGTTAAAATTGCAAAGATTTTTTTCATATATTTTTGATTAAATAGTTGCTGTTAAGAATAAAACTAGTATCCAGAAAAATAAGATTGTGCGATACATTTTTCGGCCGAGTTTTATTTTGAAAATGCCGATTCCTTGTAAAATGAGTGTGATTAAAATTAAGAGGGTGCGAACCATTCCCAGAATTAACAGGGGATTTCTGGCGATTATTGCCAGGGTGCTTAAGAGAAGGATGATGGTTCCGACAACAAATTTATTTTTGTAATTTTTCCCGGAGCGGCGATAGAGAAGGGACATCAAAAGGATAAATATTCCCAGGAATGTTCCGAAAATTTCCAGAATCGGTTTTCCAAAGAAGAGCTCTTTAATTGCCGGCAGGATGACGATTGTTTTTAAACTTTCCAAAAGTGGAAATGATTCTTTTTCGCCTATCACAAGCGCATATTTGCCGAGATTTGTTTTATTGTAAATTTTTAGAGTGTAGTCTCCCGGGGGAAATATTGTTTTAAGTTCGGGACCTTTGATGTAAAAATCTCCGCCAAATTCTTCAAAATAAACATCTTTGTAATCGGTTTCTTTAAGGATTCCGATGGACATGTTATTTTCATCGATGAGCTCTACGGAGGTGAAATTTTTCTCTGCAATGGGAACCAAAATCCCAATTAGGGATGCGGTTTCTTGGTCTAACGAGAATTTGTAATATTCGGGGGTTCCATTTAATTCTCCATAAAAAACTTGGGAGACGTCAGGGGTATAAATTTGAGTAGGAATATTTATGTCCGGATTATCGAACAAGGCAAAACGGGGTTGATGAGCGAAAGTGGGACTACTAATTGATAAAAATATGCTGATGAAAAGAAGAAGTTTTTTCATAGGATGATTTGTGATATGAGAATTAGGCGTGTACGAAAGATTTATAGCACAAAAGGAAACATCTCGCTACTTTCTGGCGGAGAGATGGGGATTTACCGCTTTGCGGCATAAACTTCTCATCCCCATCTGGCGGAGAGATGGGGATTTACCGCTTTGCGGCATAAACTTCTCATCCCCATCTGGCGGAGAGATGGGGATTCGAACCCCAGGTGACATTTCTGCCACGCACGCCTTCCAAGCGTGTGCCTTCAACCACTCGGCCATCTCTCCAAGAAGTTTTTGTGCAGGTGAATTTATAGCAAAAAGTGCGACTTGTAGCTATGTGAATTTTATGGCATTGTTTTTTTGTTATTTAATAAAGGGTTTAATGGAAGATTTAGTTCAGTTTGTATATTTTCTTTTTGCGCTTTTGGTGACTATGAGCGTGCATGAATCTGCGCATGGCTTGGTAGCTTATTATTTGGGTGATCCTACCGCAAAACTCGCAGGGAGGTTAACTTTAAATCCGGTAAAACATCTTGATCCGGTGGGCTCGATAGTTTTTTTAATTACGCAAACTGTTGGATGGGGAAAGCCTGTTCCGGTAAATCCAAATAATTTTAAACATCCAGTTCGTGATAATGCTTTGACTGCTTTAGCTGGGCCGATTTCTAATTTTATTTTAGCTTTTATAGTGGCTTTGCCGTGGAAATATTTGGGAGCGTATATGCCGGCATGGATTACTTTATTTTTTACAATGACTTTTCATGTAAGTATTTTTCTGGGAATTTTTAATCTTTTTCCATTTCCTCCTTTGGATGGATCAAAGATATTAGGTTTTATAATTCCTAAGGCGTGGCATCGCGGATATGCCAATTATCTATATAATGGAGCTAAATATTTTGTTGCGATAATCTTGATTGATGCTTTTATTCTGAGCAGAGTGATTGGATTCTCGATTTTTGGCTCAATGATGAGGTATTTGCATGACATTGTTGCTGCGGTTTTGCTTTTGGGTACGTAGCTATAGTGTTTATTTTTGGTAAAGACCCCAGTCTATAGTGGTGCATAAACTCACCATATGGCTTAAGCAAGCCCTTTACAATTAGTTTGCATGCTATTAATATGGGAGATGCTCTATTGTTTTACGTTAGAGTCTTAATTACTCTCTCTATCAACACACTTAAGGGAGCTCGCTATCGGCTCAGATGGATTCTGATCTCGTAGAGCACCCACTTGAGTACACTGGGGGTCAAGTATGTAGGCATCGACGACTCAACGGAGCATTTATCTCTTTCTAAGGGATAGATGGTAGAATAAATCCTAAGGAGCGTGACTTTCGGGGGGAACGATACGCTCCTTTTTTGAGCCATTTTTTAATAGTGAGTGAGTTTCGGCGATTCGAATTTTGAAAATAGTTTTGACGAATGATTTACTATGGGCCTGAAATTATTTCAGGTCAGAATTTTTTAACTCAAAATATATGGTAGAAGCAGTAGCAGCTGATACAGCTCAATCAAGGGGTTTAGGAGGGGATTCAGTTTTAAGAAGTGCAGAGACAGGGACTACCGCTTTAGATAAATTGGATCCAGCTACGGTTTTATCTGCGACTCAAGAACTTAAAGGCGCTTTGCAAGCAGCTAATTTGCCTGATGTTGTCTCGAAAGCTTTTGTTGCTGAACTGCAGAGATTAGCGACGGATCCATTTAGAAATGCAGAAGATGTAGATGGAAGGTTGAGAGAGGTTATGGCAAATATTGGACCTATCGTTAAGAGTGTTATTGAAAGTGTTACTAGAGCGGCAGAAGGCACTCCAAGAATAATTGCTGGTGGTTTTGCTAATGGTTATGATCGAGCTAGAGCAGAGGAACGAGAGCGAATTTGGTGTGCGAGAAATGGAGTGGCTTATCCTTTGGCAGCGGCTCCGGTTGGGTGTTGAGAGAATGTAAATCGATTGATTTAGGCTTTCTTTAGTGATAAATTGCCGAGGCTATTTTATAAATTTGAAAAAATGGAGCTTTCTCAAGTTTGGTTATATTCTCTGACGAGCGTGATGGTAGTGAGCCTTGTTTCTTTGATTGGAGTTTTTGCTTTGGCAATTAGTGAGAAAAAATTGGAAAGGGTTTTGATTTATATGATTAGTTTTTCAGCTGGAGCTTTGTTTGGTGATGCGTTTATTCATTTGTTGCCAGAAGCTATAGAGGAAAGTGGATTTGGTTTAAATATCTCAATCTATTTAATTTCTGGAATTGCTTTTTCATTTGTGGTTGAAAAAGTGGTTTGCTGGAGGCACTGTCATCATCCCACTACAAAAAGTCATCCGCATAAATTGGCTTGGATGAATATTTTTGGAGATACTCTGCATAATTTTATGGACGGGCTTATTTTGGGAGCGAGTTATTTGGTTGGATTACCAGTGGGAATTGCGACGACAGTGGCAATTGTGCTTCATGAAATTCCTCAAGAAATAGGGGATTTTGGAGTGATGCTTTATAGTGGATTTTCGAAAAATAAGGCATTATTGGTTAATTTTTTGGTGTCTTTGATGGCTGTGGCAGGAGTGATTGTTTCACTTTTAATTAGCGAGAAAGTGAATGGATTAAATACTTTCTTGGTTCCGTTTGCGGCGGGAGGATTTATTTATATTGCGGGAAGCGATTTGATTCCGGAGCTTCATAAAGAAGGAAGGCCAAGCAGATCTTTTCTCCAGCTTCTATTATTTACGGCCGGAGTTTTGGTGATGGTTGGTTTAACTTTTATGGAGTTCTAGAAGGGCATTTTCTAGTCAGTAGTTTGTAAACATCTTTTATCTTAAGAATTTACTTAAGGCGATTAAAAGGGTATAATTAAGGGATATTTTTAATGTTAATCCATGGCGGATTCGGAAATAAATAAAATTGAGTATCTTTCGAGCTTGATTAAAAAAGCGGAATTTTTAGCAGACGCGGAGAAAGAAGACTTTCTTAAGGTTTTACCAAATTTAAAAAAAGAAGAAATTGATGAATTTGTGGATTTTTTTTTATTGGCACAAAAAGAAATGGAAGAAATGAGTAAAAAATACAAAGAAAAAGAAAGTGAAATTTTCAAGGTGTTTATTTTGGAGACAAATGAAGCGTTTCAAGAAGCAAAAAAAACTATTTATAGGCAAAAAGAAGTTATTGTTACGAAGAAAGAAGAAGGTGATAGTGAAAAACTTTTGGAAGAATTAAATAATGTTTAGCTGTAATTTATAGGAATATGTCAGAAGCGCTAAATACATATGTGGAAGAAATAAAACGCAAGGAACAGGCGCCGCAAATAGCTGATGGGAATTTGGTGGATGAAGAAAGTTTTAGAAAAAATTACACAGCGAGAAGCCAAGAATTAAAAACTCTGATAGATTCAGACCAAACGCTGGATGCTCAAGAAAAAGGGCAATTATGGGCCAGCGTGGAGGCTGTTTCTGAAAAACATTTTGGAGAATTGGCGGATAAATTGGCGTTAAGTTCAGTGGAGAATAAAGAAGAATTGAGAAAAGTAATAGAAGGCCTAAATTACAAAGCTTTTGAATTGTTGATAAAAGTTAGAAAAACGATAGATCAGGGCGGGCAAAAGTCCATTGATTCCGAAAAAATATTGGGAGATATGCGTAAAGATAATTTTGAGAGGAATCTGAAAATATTAGATAGAAAAGTGGAGCATTTGGCTTTTTTACACAGAGAACTTGAAAAGTGTAAGACTGAAGGAGGAGTGATGGAGGCGGTTTTTGGGAGGATGCAGGCTTATTGGGAAGAACAAATAGAAAAATATACAGAAGAGGTTGTTCATGAGTATGCAAACATGGCTGTTTTTACAAAAATCGTTTATCCAGAAGGACAAGGACAATTTAATATTATTTCAAATAGAATGAATTTTGTAATGGGACAAGAGCATGCTGGATTTTGGGGAGAAATTGGAACTCAATTTACAACAAAAGAGGGATGGAGCGATATGTGGGAAGCTTTAAAGGCTTATACGACAGGAGTTGTAAAAGGGGTATTGAGTATAATCGACCCGAGAACTTATTTTCAATTGGCGGAAATGATTGGGCAAGCAACGGCATCTCTTATATTTTGTGATGATAATTGGGAAAAAATACAAAATATGATAAATGAAGCTGGAACTTCGTGGAGTCGAGCAAATGCAAATGAGAAGTGTGAAATGCTGGGGCACTTTATGGGATCGTTGGTTGGAGCAAAAGGAGTTCATGTGGTTGGTAAAAGTTCATTTGTACAAAAAGGAGTTTTAGCAAAAGACGTTGGGACTCCTATGGCAAGCGTTGCGAGAAAAATCGCAACAGGAGCGTATAAGTTAGTAAGAAGAGGAGGACCTACGGCAGGAGCGGAAACGGCGGTAGGAGCAGCAGAAGTTGCTGAAATAGCTGTAGCGGGAGCGGTGGCAACGGAAGCCGCAGCAGTAACGGTTGCGGCAACTGAAGCTACGACGACCGTTAAGGCAACCACAGATGTGGTAAAAGTTGCGACAGATTTGACTAGAAAAGTTGAAAAAGTCGCTGCTGTTGGGAAAAAAGCTGCTAAAAGTGTTGGCAGAAAAGGAAAAGAAATAGCCGAAACGGGAGAGACAGCAAAAAGCTCAGTAGATTATGTGGACGAAAAGAAGAAAGCGTAATTATTTACAAACTGATGCGCTCCCGAGGAGGAGTTGACTTTTGAGGCATTTGCTGATATAAAGTACCTCCGTTTGTTTTACGAATAATTATGGAAGGAGAAATTTTTACCGCACATATAGAGGAAGCATATAGAGTTGCTGGTGATGGCTCTATGGAGGCATGTTTGGGCAAGGATTGTTCAACTGCTTGTTGTAGAAAAAGGACTGAAATATCAAGAGGCGGGGAGCCTGTGACCGGGAAAGTGCGTTTATATGATGAGGCGGAAGCGGCATATCAGCATGGAGTATTGAGTCCTACTTTGCCAGAGCTGGGAGCTTATGCAAAAGTTTATTTAAAGAGAAATCCTTTTACTGACAAAACCGGGCCACATTTTTTATTAGAGGGGTGTCAAAATGAAGATGGTAGTTGTGGATTGGAGGGGCGAAAGCCGATATTCTGTAGATTATTTCCTTTTAATCTTGAGGCTGAAGACCCTATTTCTATGGAATGTTGTCGAGTTTTGGAAATTTGTGAAGACGAGGAGTTAGTGCAAAAAGTTTTGGAAGTAAGGGAGGCTTTGGGATTTAGAGATAATGATGCTTGGAATGAGAATAGGTTGAGGAAACTGGAAGAAATCAAGGCGGAAAAACAGATTTATTAGCGCGAATTTCTGCGTTTCTGAATGATCCCGCCAATAGCTGTTCCAATTGTGAAATATATGGCGAGAAGGCCGATGGATAACCCCCAGAAGCCGACTTGATCGGATATATTTGCGCAAGAATCAGTAGGAACTAGGGTTTGTTCTATGCAGTATCCGTCTTCGCCAGTTTCTAATTTCCAAGGAGTACTACCAGGTTCTTCTATGGCTGACCAAGACGTGCAAATGGGTTCGGTAAAGTCGCATAAAAATCCGTAGGGAACAATAAAAATAGATAAAAATGGGAATAAATGCCCAGTGGCTGCAGGAATAGCTAATGTCCACAGAGGAGTGCTTCCAGTTTTTTCGATATCTTCTTTGTAGACATTTTCAAGTATAGGAAAGTAAGCAAAGATGTAAAAAAAGAATAAAATTATGCAAATTGAGGCGCTGATAATTCCTCCTTTAAGCCAGAGTTTTTTTGATTTCGGTGATTTTTTTCGGGTTCATATAAAGAGGTTTAAAAACGTAAATTTGTTTCATAATAGATTGTTAAAGAATTGAAAACAACGTGATTTGTTTGTTACAATGGCTTCATGATTTTCGGAATAATTTCTTTAGCGGTTGTATGTGCTTTGATTGTTTATCTTTGTGTGAATTGCTATCTTGCTTTTTTTGGGGTAGCGCCGTTTGTGCCTACGCCTTTCGTGGCCGTGCATGAAGTTCTTAAGCATGCGAAGATAAAAAAAGGAGACATTGTTTATGATTTAGGGGCTGGAGATGGCCGTTTTTTGCACTTTGCGGAAAAGGATTATGGAGCTCGCGCAATTGGATATGAAGTCGATCCAGGAGTGTTTTTATATGCGAAAATTAGGCAATGGCTGTTTGGATGGAAAGGAACGGTGATTCGAGCAAATTTTAAAACCAAGGATGTAAAAAATGCGGATGTGATTGTTTGTTATATGATGACGCATAGTTTGAAAAAGCTTCAGGGCTTTTTTGAAAAACAAATTGCAGGTGGAACTAGAGTTGTTTCTTATGTGTTTGAAATAGGGGATTTAAAACCTAAAAAAGTTATTCCCAGGGATGACAAAAGAGGAATTGGGAGAATTGTAATTTATTAATTTGTATAATGATGTAGTATTATCGTGTTGTGTCTATTTTATAAATACAGCATGGATTGGATGTTTGTAATTTTAGGGGCGGCGAGCGGAATTCTGTTTACTTTAGGAGATGTTTTTTTGAAGTATTGGGCCAGCAAGTCGCCCTCTTACTATTTGGTATTAGGTTTTCTTTTTTATATTTTGGCAGGAACTGTTTTAGCTTTTTCTTTTAAAAGAAAAGAACTTGCCGTAGCTATTGCAGTTTTAATTTGTTTTAATTTAATAACTGTTTCGATTTTGGGATTTACGATTTTTAAAGAAACTCTTGGTGTGAAAGAATTTGTTGGGATGGGATTAGCTATTGCTGCCGTGGTAGTTTTGAGCGTTTAATTTTTAATTTACGCGATCAAAGTCGTCCAAGGGATTAGGAAAGAAACAAACAGTGCTTTCCCCATCCATTCTAACCCAAAGGGCGGGTTTTCCGGCTGGCGAACCTGGAATGTGTGGAGCTACTCCCATAACGGTAGCAGTTGTCCCCAGCCTCCTAACGTTAACGATCTCGCCGCTTTTAAATCCAAAGGGTTCGCAGGCTTCATCAGAGGTATCTACGTTAAAAGTTGCGCCATGCCGAAGTGTTACTTCTTGAAAAGATGGGTTTTCAGAAAGAGCCATGTTTTTGAGGGTAAGTGATAAGTGTAACATCGTAACACTTATGTCTGCCTACGTCAATAGCCTCTGAATTCCTGGAGCCGTTGAGCGGGATTGAACCGCCGACCTCGCCCTTACCAAGGGCGTGCTCTACCAACTGAGCTACAACGGCACGGCGTTGATGATAGCGGCTGAAAAGGCCTTTGTCAAAAATCCGGGCAAGGTGGAGAGCCCCTCGCAATTTTATATGTGTATTGTGAGGATTTCTCCCAACCTTTATCTATTTCTTTTGCCGACATTTTACTGAGGGCTGATTATTTTTGCAAGTTATTATTTGTTTTGGTTGACAATAAGCCGCGATTGTATAAAATGCCTTTGCTTTAAGAGGCGTATTAAACCAATTCAAATATATGGCAAAAGGAAAAAGTCAATATTGCACCTGGTATTGTAAGGAATGCAATAGAGCAAACTACATTACTTATTACGACAAAAGAAGAAACGATGAGATTGTTAAAGAGTTGAACAAATTCTGTCCTGGTTGCAGAAAGCATGTTGAGCACAAGAGAAAGGATACAAAGAAGGGAACTGGAAGCTAAAAGTGTGTGTTTGGCAGAATTTTAGTGGTAATTTGTAAAAAACTGTATTGTTTGATACAGTTTTTTTGTTGTAACTCATTAATATTTTCCTATGAAAAATTTTAAATTGTCTTTGTTTTGGGGGTTTAACGCTTTGGTTGCAATGCTGATTTCGGGATGTGTTTTTGGAGGAGGAACCAAGGTGGCTATTCCAGAATCTACAATGCCTCAAGAGATGAGTGTGGTTTTTGCAATTGATCACTCAAATCCGGAACAAGTAGCTCTTTTCAAACAAATTATTAGCAGAGTGCCTTCTTTGGGGCTCTGGGAGGAGGTGGTGAGTCAAATGGATAGTTCTCCATCACCTTTTAAGTATACGGAGAATAAAGAATTAATTGAAAGTAGTTGGAAACTGGTTTTAGGGGTTAAATTGCCGGCTGATCCGGAAAAATTGAAACAATTAATGACAGGTTCTAATGTGAATTTAGGGAGTGGCGGAATAGAAATCTATGTTGCTGGAAAATTTGCGATGCCAGATAAGGTAAGATTTTTGTTGGATGAAATTGTTAAAGCGGATCCTGATTTAATAGAGTTTGTCGGTGATGAGAAAAATCAAGTGTGGAGAGCGAAACAGGGAACAGGGAATGTGCTTATTGTAAGAGTGGAGGATGTGTATTTTATGGCGACATCTACTGCGCAGAAAGATGAAATTTTGAAGAGAGTTGAGGAAGGGACGGGATTTGATAAAAATGAATATTATCAGGAGAAGATGAAATTAGGGGGAGATAAAGATTTGGGATATTTGTATTTGGACATGAGTTTAATGAACAATGTTTATAAAAATTTGGCCGAGATGGGGCAAGATACTATTCCCATAGAGGCTTTAGGAATGATGAAAGGACTCTTGGCTATTTTTTCAGTAGAAAATGATGGTTTCAATTTTGTTTCTAAGATTTCTTTTGGTGAAGATAAAGCTTTAATTGAGAAATATTATCCGGATTATAAAGTTAGTTTGATTGATAAGATTCCGGCAAAAGGAGTGATTGTATATGAAGAGATGCCGTCTCTTGGGCTTTATCTTGAGGGCTTTTTTAAGGCAGCAGCCACTCTTCTTCAGTCGAATTCCTTCGGGAATCCATTGGATACCGGAATGGCTTATGATGGATTGACTACCGATGAATTGACTACCGAGGGGGTTGATTCAGAGAATGCTCCTGTTAATGTTAAGCCGGTTTCCCGAGATAAGGGATACAAGAGTGAGCCGATTATTGATAATCCTGAAGCAACTGTTCCTGTTGATGAGCCTATTGTAGAACCTGTTGTAGAGCCAACTATTTCTGTTGATTCAATTTTAGCATCTGACGATCTGTATGGAGCAACTTTGGAGCAAGTAGGAGCTATTGCCGAATTAACAGGGGAGGATCTTAAGAAAATTTTGGATAATTCGTATGCTTTTGTTATTTCTGATATTGGTGGATATTTGCCAACAGTATCTTTTTATTTACAGGTAGATAAAGATTCCGTTGATAATGCGAGAAAATTGGCAGGAGGTGTTTCTACATATATGGATTTGGTTATTATCGGTTTGAACGAGGAATTGAAGGCAAATAATTTGGATGAAATTATTAAGAAAGAAGTGAAGATGGTGGAGGGGGCGACTTTACAAAAAGTTTATGTTGATTGGACCGCGATTCCGGAAGCGAGAGTAAGTGAGCTTAGTGAACAGTTTGGAATAAATGTTTTAACTTTAAAAATTGAACTTTATTATGGGGTTTTAAATGATGGGGTTTTTGTTGTGGCGCTTTATCCTGATTTTATTGATGTTTACGGAAAAGAAGTTCTTTCAGAGTCAGATTATTACAAAGAAATGAGGGCGAGAGCCGGAGAAGCGTATGGTAGATCTGTTGCTTTTTTCAGGATGAGTCCGGTGTTGGAACTAGTTGATAGATATTTCCAATTAGTTAAAAAAGCCGGAATAGTTTCAGAAGAATATGATCAAGACTTGATGCTAAATTATGAACTTTATACAAAAATTGCTTCAGCTTTTGATTACATTTTTGTTTCTGACGTAAAGGATTCTGACGGAGTAAGAAATAGTGTATCTGTTAAAATAAAGGAAGTGCAGTTGAGTCCCGAGTTATTGCAAAAAAGAGAGGCTCTTGAAATTGAAAAGAAAAATGCGCAGGATGCTATGATGAAAATGTATCAGGAGGTTGATGGAGGATTGATTCAATAATTGGTTGGTTTTTGAAATTTATTTGTTATACTTGAGTGCGCTTAAAGGCCCATAGTGTTAATGGTAGCACACCGGTCTCCAAAACCGTTAGTGAGGGTTCAAATCCTTCTGGGCCTGCCATTTTAGCTTAAGGAGGTTTAGAGTTGGCTGAACTGAAATTTTAAACGAAAGGCCCTCTTTAGGGAGGGCCTTTCTGGTAAGCGTGTATTGGTTTTGAGAATGTTCTTATTTTCCTATTCTCAAGTATGAATTAACCATAACTTTGGAGCTACTGATCTCCATAGAACTGATGAAGTATTTAAACATTCCGACAATATCTTTAATTGTATCCATTTCGTCTTCGCTTGGCATGATGTATGAATCATCTCCAAGGAGGCTCATGATGTTGCTTAAATATTCAGTTAAGTTGGTGATGTTGAAATAGCTTAATTTGCCTCCGTAAACACCGTCGAGTTTTTTGACAGCCTGGATAAAAGTTGAATCTTGGGAGAGAGATGATGATCCATAGTATTCTTCAAAGTTTGGATAAAGAGCTATGACTAAAGTATTGTCATTTAAAATTCCGTAATAGAGTTCTACGCCGGATTCTTTTAAGGAATTTTTCATTTTAACTTCCTCATTTGAAGTCGTAGGGAGGTTGTTTACATCAAGAGTTAATTTTGTTAGGCCAGAATTGGTGGTTGTTTTTGTAACGATATCACTTAATTGAACGTCGTTGCAGATAGACCCTTCATTAGCGATGCCTTCGTCTATGGCTTTATCAAGCATTTCTATGGCTTTATCGACGGTTGCTCTGTCCCCAGATTCGAATTGTAAATAGAAGGACATTGAGGGTAAGAAAGAACCATTATCAGCTATAGAAAAAGCATAAGGGGAAGATAGAAGTTCATCTACCGAGCTTGAATTAACTTCTAACTCATTAGCGATTTCGGCAAGAATATTGTCGTAAGTAGAATATTCTGTGCTCATTGCTTGGAAAGCTAGTGACAAATCGACATCTTCTGCGTAAAGAAGTGTGTTTTTTCCTGGTACTTCGTCGACAAGAGAAGGAGAGATGCCAATATATTTCTTAATAAAAGGATCATTGGAATTTTTAACGGTGGTTTCTATTGAAGAGAGGAATCCATCGCTATCTGATTTTATGTATCCATAAACGTCGCCTATACTGCCTAGGACGCTAACGAATTGGTTTAGGACTGGATTCATTTCGTTTTGAAGCTCATCTTGAATTAAGCCGATGAGATCTTTATCTATGTAGATGTAAGCCAATTTGTCTTTATTGAGGTTATTTGAGAAAGAAAATCCTTTATTGTTTTCGATTCTTTCAATAGCTTGTTTTCGGTCTTGGTCGGTGTTGGTTACAATGAAGAATTTGTCAAATTTTGCGAAATAGAATTCCTCTTCTGAGCTTGTCCAATAGGTTATGCCTCCGGAATTTTTACAAGTTAGCGAGTAATTCATTTCTTTGGCAACTAGGTCTTTGATGAATGATTCGAAGTCGTTATCTTTTTCGAATTTTCCAACGATGACAATTTCTGGATTTGGATCATTTGGTCCATCCATAGAGATTCCTAAAGCGGCTTCCCAATCGTCTTCGATAAGCATGTCATATTGAGCTAGTTCGGCAGAGGCTTCTTTCCAGAAATCTTGTTTGGTTATAGTTGAGAGAATTTTATCGATATTTTTTAGCTGAGTATCGTTACTATGATCTGCGCCTATAACAACTGAAGAATCTTCGGGAAGAGCGCTTAAAATATCTGCTTTGATTGTGATATCCAAGCCTTCAGGGAGAGATAAATCGTTTGCGCAGTTATTGTAGAAAAGCTTTTCTTCTTTAATTTTTGGTTCATAAGCATATTCATAGGTTTCAGATTGATTATCACTCATTGCCTTGAATCTGAAAAATAATTCGGCGGCTTCTTTTCTAGTCATCGGGTCATTGGGTTGGAATTTTGTTAGACTCGTATTGTAATCATAGGTTGACCAAGTGTGCTCTGTGCCGATTGTGTTTGATTTTAAAGTGTAATCTAAATATGAGTAGTACCAGCTATTTTTGCTAATATCTCCGTAATTGTTGGCTGAATTCCAATAGTAATCTGTTGTTGGGTTCTGTGGCATTACGTTGTTGTTGAAAGAGAGAGTAGCTATTTTGGCAGCTTCAGCTCTGGAAATGCATTGAGATGGTCGGAAAGTATTATCAGGATATCCTTTTACGATTCCTTGGTCTTTAGCAATTTTAACGTATGGAATATACCAGGCGCCGACCGGCGTATCTTTGAAAAGTCCAGAAGTGGAAGTGGAAGTGTCTATTGATGTTTCAAAGTCTTGAACTTTATACATAATCTTGAGGAATTCCACGCGATTTACGCATTGATCTGCTCCGAAGGAGCCATCTGCGTAACCAGAAACGATGTCATTGTTTTTCATCCATTCAATAGAGGATGCATAAGAAGTGTAATCGTTTACATCTGTAAAATTTGAAGATGTGCCAAGCGTTGCTGGCAAAAGCAAAGAAGCGTTTGCTGTTAAAGTGCTTGTTACGAAAACACTAGCAATAAGGATAACTAGTTTTTTCATAGAGATAAAGGTTAAAAATACTGTTTCTAAATGTAGCAAAAACTTTGTTTAAAGGAAATGTGATAATTTGGATATTCAAGGATTGGCTGGTTATCGATAGGGAGGTTTGTTATATTTGGTCTCGTAATTTTAATTTTGTTTATGGATAAAATCATTGTAGTGATGCCGACTTATAATGAGGTCGATAATATTGGACGGATGATTGATATGTTGTGCATGGAAATTTTTCCGTTAATAAAAGGGATTAAAATGGGCGTTTTGGTAGTAGATGATAATTCTCCGGATGAGACAGGGAAAGTGGTAAAGGGGAGGATGAGAAAGTATGAAAATGTATTTTTATTGTCTGGGCAGAAAAAGGGGTTGGGATATGCTTATGTCAGGGGGATGAGATTTGCGATGGATCATTTACATGCAGATGCGATTATTGAAATGGATGCCGATTTCCAACATCCACCAATCTTGGTTAAATCTTTGGTAGATGCTTATTTGAGAGGAGCGGATTGCGTTATGGGGTCTCGTTATATAAGGGGGGGATCTGTCCCGAAAGAATGGGCTTTATATAGGAGGTTTATTAGTTTTTTTGGGAATTTTTTAATCAGATTGTGTTTTCCCGGAGAAAAGATTCATGATTATACGACTGGATTTAGATTAACTAGAGTTAATGGGGTGTTAGGGACAATTGAGCTTGAAAAATTAAGATCGTTAGATAGATTTGCTTCAAAGGTTGATCTTTTGAATCAGATTATGAGAAGGTCGAGAAAAGTGGTGGAAGTCCCTTTGAAATTTGTTTTGAGGGAAAGAGAAGTGTCTAAATTTAATGCGGCCGAGATAATAGAGACTTTGAGGATTGCTTTTGCGATTGGGCTACAAAGATATTATGGATTTTTGAAATTTGGAATGATTGGTTTTTTTGGTTATTTTGTGAATGCGGTGACTTTGTGGTTTTTTACAAAAATGATGTTTCCAAGTGTTTTGGCCTGGACGTTTTCTACGGAAATATCGATTTTAAATAATTTCTTTTTGAATAATATTTGGACTTTTAGGGAAAGGAGAGTGAAAGGGATGAAACAATGGTTTAGTAAAATGGTAAAGTTTCATTATTTAACTGTATCTGCGGTAATTTTACAGATTTTATTGGGAGTTTTCTCCGATTATTTATTGGGAGAAGAATATCGTCAAATTTCTTTGCCTATCATTATTTTGGCTCTTTTCCCTTACAAATACGTTCTTTCTAAAAAGTTTATTTGGAGAACTGATAATAAATGATTTAGAGATACAACAAACAGGCCCGCCTCCGGCGGGCCGTTTTGTAAAAATTCTGAATTAGACCTTTGCTTCTTTCCAGGTCTCTTCCTTTACGAAGGCTGTTAATGGCCTTCCGTCTGATGTCTTTGCTCTGAAAGCATAAGATGTGCGTCCAGTTTTCTTGTTCTTGTAAGTTACCTTTTCAAGAACCTCTGCTGTGACAGCCTTCTTTGCTTTCACATCGTAAAACTTGTGTTGCATAGGAATGTTTATTAAGTTTTCTTCATTGTAAGCTGAATAGCGCTTGTTTGTAAAAGGATTTTTCGGTTTTGTGGTTTTGAAAATGGGGAAATGTTGACTGGAAGTCTTTGTCGTGGTAGTTTTCCTCTCCTTAAATTTAATGAATTATTTATGGACGGGGCTGATTTGATGCAAAGATTGGAGATTACCAGGGATGATTTTGACAATGCTTTAGAAGCGACAAAAGATGCAAGAGCTAAGAGATATGATGTTATTAATAGAGGCAAATACGGGGCAACTCCTCCTGGATCTAGATTTGCACCACAATTCCTACTGCCTACACTTGAAGAAATCGAAAGGGAATGTTGTGAAAATGCTAAGCCTGTCAAAGACGCTTTTCCTTTGGCTTATCATGATCTACTTGGTTACGGAGCAGAAGTTTCTACTGGATATATGGTTGTGAAAACCAGGCGTGATTATGTTACTCATTGTCCGGAGGCATATGTTACTTTTTTATATGAAGAATTTGATCAGATTGCTAGAAATCTGGGAGATTTGGATAATTTGATTCGAAGAATGAATAATGCGGATTTTTCGTCTAGTGAGGCTGGGGGGCAAATAGAAGATATTTTGTACGCAATAGGGAAAGACTTACCGTTTGTAATTGATAAACAGTTAATTCCTAGTTTTAACGCTAGAAGAACGGGATATTGGGATTATAATGGTGATGTAAGGGGAGCTATTTTGGTAATGGAATATGTTCTTGGTCCGGTTACTCTTAC
>Ga0233420_10000287_pt1 | contig 22476 bp, 24 predicted proteins | sample Watercolumn_Mata_4_FD_183009 | JGI IMG/M metagenome (GOLD analysis project Ga0233420, IMG submission 183009) | Freshwater microbial communities from Lake Matano, South Sulawesi, Indonesia - Watercolumn_Matano_2014_102_MG | ecosystem: Environmental > Aquatic > Freshwater > Lake | place...
GTTGTAACTTGCTTCATGGTCTGGAACTCCCTTTGAATACGGCTGATATCAATTGTTTGGTCACTTTTAATATCGCCCTTTCTCAAGTGTTTTCAGACCTTTTTTATTTTTAACCGGACACTACTGGATTCATCTCCCAAATCCTGATGCCCGAAATCAAGCTTCAACAGAAACAGAAAGCAATACTGTCTGCGCAGCAGATACTGAGCAGTCAGCTTCTCCAGCTTCCGCTTCTGAATCTCGAACAGAGAATATACGAGGAACTGCAGGAAAACCCCTTGCTTGAGCTTGCCGCAGAACAGAAGGATACCGCCGGAGACCTGGTTTCCGGGGACGATGGCATGATGGGTGATGAAATGTTCGATACAATCGGGCGTTTCAGCAAGAGTTCAATGACGGAACCGGTCAAGGAAGCTTCTCGCGCGGAAAGCTCCGAAGGCCGGCTGAATTTTACCCACGAAAGCCCTTCTCAGGAGCGTTTTTTCCAGGCGGTGCATCATGACAGCTTCGACGAGCAGCTTCTGCGCCAGCTGACCTTGCAGGAGGGCATTGGTGAGCGTGAAGTGCTCATCGCCATCGAGATTCTCGGCAATCTCGACCCGGACGGCTACCTTGCCGAAGATCTCGACGTTATTGTCGCAGGCCTTGAGCAGGCCGGCATTGATGCCGACGAGGGGGAGGTTGAAAAAATCCTGCATAAAATCCGCTATCTCGACCCGCCGGGCATCGGTGTGCGCGATCTGCGGGAACGGCTGCTTGTGCAGCTGAAGCTGCGCGAGTCTTCCTGCAATCCGCAGTGCTATGCGGTGGCATGCAGGATTCTTGTGCAGTTTTACGATGAATTCCTGCACAAGCGATACGACCGTCTGCTGAAAAAGCTCGAGGTGTCGGCTGCGTTGCTCGAGGATTCGCTCGAACTCATTACCACGCTCGATCCCCATCCTGTCGAGGTTTTTCATGACGAGGGGGGGCACTACATTACGCCCGATTTCATCGTGACCTATGAGAACGGTGAGCTGAGTGCAATGCTCAACGACCGCAGCGCGCTTTCGGTGAAGGTTTCGGAGGCCTATCAGGGCGTCCTGAAAAACCGAAAGGCCCCCAAGGACGAGAAGCAGTTCATCCAGTACAACCTCATGCGTGCTAACGATTTCGCGGCTGCACTGGCCATCCGCCGCCAGACGCTGCTGAAGGTGATCGAGTCGCTCATGAAAGCCCAGTACGCATTTTTCGTGTACGGTCCCGAGCGGCTCTTGCCGCTTGGCATGAAAGCCATTGCCGCCGATACCGGTCTGGACATCTCCACGATCAGCCGGGCGGTCAACGGCAAGTATGTGCAGACGCGTTTCGGCGTGTTCGAACTGAAATACTTTTTCAGCAGTTCTCTCTCCACCGACGATGGAGAAGACATGTCGAGCAAGATCATCAGGCAGTATATTGCGGAGATGGTCAGGGAAGAGGACGAGCAGCAGCCGCTCAGTGATGATGCCCTGACGGCACGGCTGCAGCAGAAAGGCATCAACATTGCCCGAAGAACGGTTGCAAAATACCGTGAACAAATGCAAATTCCAGTTGCAAGGCTAAGAAAAAAAATATTTTAATCGATTTTCCACTATGGCTCAGGAATCAAGGCCGTCAATACGCTCAACGACGGTGCTCGGCGTGATCAGGGACGGAAAGGCTGCTCTCGGAAGCGACGGACAGATGACGCTCGGCAATACGGTGCTCAAGCATTCGACACGCAAGACCCGCCGTCTTTACCAGGGGCGCATCATCACCGGCTTTGCGGGAGCGACCGCCGATGCTGTCACCCTGCTTGACCGTTTCGAGGAGAAGCTTGACGCCTACAGCGGACGACTGGAGCGAGCGGCAGTCGAACTTGCCCGTGACTGGAGAACCGACAAGTATCTCCGGCGGCTTGAAGCCATGCTTGCCGTGGTGAGCCAGGACCGGGCGCTCATCATTTCAGGTACGGGTGATGTCATCGAGCCCGAAGACGGCATTGTGGCGATCGGCAGCGGGAGCATGTACGCCCTGGCCGCGGCCCGATCGCTCATGAAGCATACCTCGCTGACAGCAAGGGAGATCGTGGACGAGAGTTTGAGGATTGCCGCCGATATCTGTATCTATACAAACGACCATATTGTCATCGAGGAACTCTGAGGCCGGAGCCCGGATTCCCCGCAAGTTTTACCGAATTTTCCAATTACCTGCAATGAGCATACACAGCGACAGCGAAGCTGCTGCACTGACCGAGGGGAAAAGCGCGATCGCCGCACATAACCTGACTCCAAACCAGATCGTCGAGCTTCTCGACAAATACATCATCGGCCAGAAGGATGCCAAGAAATCCGTGGCCATTGCCCTGCGAAACAGGCTCCGCCGGCAGCATGTCGGCGACGACCTCCGGGAGGAGATCATGCCGAACAACATTATCATGATCGGCCCAACCGGCGTCGGCAAAACCGAAATCGCCCGCAGACTCGCCAAACTCGCAAGGGCGCCGTTCGTGAAGGTCGAGGCTTCGAAGTTTACCGAGGTCGGCTATGTCGGGCGTGACGTCGAGTCGATGATCCGCGACCTTGTCGATCAGGCTGTCGCCATGGTGCGCAGCGAAAAATCCGAGGAGGTGAAGGAAAAAGCCGCCGGGCTTGTCGAGGAGCGGCTGCTCGACATTCTGCTGCCGCCAGCCCCCTCGTCGATGGAGCGTGAGGAGGATGAGATCGGGCGGGACGACTCCGGCCAGGTCATGCTGCACGAGGATGAAAACGACATCTCCCGTGAGGTGAACCGCCGGAGCCGCGAGAAGATGCTTGAGCGGCTGCGTAGCGGCAGGATGGAGGAGCGTCAGATAGAAATGGACGTCACCGGCGAAAATCCCGGCGGCATGATGCAGATCTTCGGACCGCTCGGCCAGATGGAGGAGATCGGAAACATCATGCAGGATCTCATGAGCGGTCTGCCGAAAAAGCGCAAGAAGCGCCGTGTTTCGATTGCGGAGGCCCGCAGGCTTCTCGAGCAGGAAGAGGTGCAGAAGCTCATCGACATGGATGCCGTGGTCAAGGATGCCATCAGCAAGGTGGAGCAATCGGGCATCGTGTTCATCGACGAGATCGACAAGATTGCAGCCCCCTCAACCGGTTCCGGCAGCGGCAAGGGACCGGACGTGAGCAGGGAGGGCGTGCAGCGTGATCTTCTGCCTATCGTGGAAGGCTCGAATGTCGCCACCAAGTACGGCATTGTGAAGACCGATCATGTGCTCTTCATCGCGTCGGGGGCGTTTCATGTTGCCAAGCCTTCAGACCTGATTCCCGAGCTGCAGGGCCGTTTTCCCATCCGTGTCGAACTGAAAAGTCTGACCGAGGAGGACTTTTACAAGATACTCACCCAGCCGAAAAACGCGCTCATCAAGCAGTACCGGGCGCTTATCAGCACCGAGGGTGTCGAGCTCGAATTTGCCGACGGAGCTATTCTCGAGATTGCCAGAATCGCCGCAAAAGTGAACGAAAGCGTTGAGAATATCGGAGCGCGCCGGCTGCACACCATCATGACCAACCTGCTTGAGGAACTGATGTTCAACATTCCCGAGAGCGTGACCGATCAGAAGGTTGTCATCGACGAAGCCATGGTGCGCCAGAAGCTTTCCGCCGTGGCATCGGACAGGGACCTGAGCCAGTACATTCTCTAAACAAGCACAACCATGAGCACCCATTCGATACTCGTCCTGAACGGCCCGAACCTTTCCCGGCTCGGCAAGCGCGAGCCGCAGGTGTACGGAACCCTCACGCTCGACGATATCAACCGCGGGCTTGTCGAAAGCTTTCCGGAAGTTGCCTTCGAGTTCTCCCAGTCGGAACGTGAAGGCGACCTGCTCGAAAAGCTTTTCCAAAGCGAGGACAAGGGCGGACTTGCCGGAGTGGTGCTCAATGCGGGTGCGCTTACGCACTACTCCATCGCGCTTCGCGACGCCATCAGCGCCGTAAAGCTGCCGGTTGTGGAGGTGCACCTCTCGAACATCTATGCCCGCGAGGCATTCCGGCACCACTCGGTCATTTCCAAAGTCTGCACCGGCGTCATCAGCGGCTTCGGCGCCGAGAGCTACCATCTCGGCGTCAGGGCACTCATTGCTGCCGCGTCGAAAATGAAACGCGAGACGGGAGCTTGAGGGGCGGCTGCCTGCCCGGTCGGGCATGGCGACTGTCCGCATTTCTCCTGCCGGCAGCAGGTCTCTTCCTTTTTTCTCTTCATCCTTTTTTCCGGGGAGTTCAGGCGTTGCGTGTATGCCCCCGGAACCGGTTTGTTCCGCTCTTTCCCCAGATCTCCTTTTCCCGACAGGAATTGTCCGGCATGTTCCATCCTGGCACAACTGTCCCGTTCCGCACGCTTTTCCTCAGGTTGCAGTAATAATCGATTGAAATCAGCAAAGCTTTGTATGGTAATGCGCTACCGTGATTTTTCATTTCTGGCATGGAAATTGAACATGGAAAGTCAAACCCTCATCGGCGCACAACCCTCACAGCACCAGTGCCCGGACGAGACAATCTGCAGTCAAGAAAAGAGAAGAGAAGAGGTGGGTTATGGAACACACAACGATAAACCGACTCATCGCGGGAGCTTTCATGTTGATGGGGCTTTCTGCATACAGCCCTGAACTCGACGCCGGAGAGGCTGAAAAACCTGCCGATGGACCGAGTCTTGTTCTTGGCGGAGACGCCTATTACTCGAAGTACAATTTCGACAGGGACAGGGATGCTTCTGATGGCGAGGAGCGGAAAGGCTACTACATCATGTCGATGCCGGTAAACCTGAGCTGGAAGCACTATCTGGATGAGAAGACCTTTCTTGCCCCGTACGTGAACTTCACCGTGACGCATGATTTCGGAGACGAGTCATGGAACGCGCACTACTGGAACAACAACCAGATTGTCGGGCTCGGAGCGAGAATCGGCAGGGAGCACTCCTATCTGGACAAGAACGGAAACTACATGGGCGGTCTCTATACCGCACTCTTCACGGAGTACCAGTTCCTGACCCCATCCATGGATCATTCGAAAAACGATATCCCGGAAAGCATTGCCAGGGAAAATTTTAAGGCGGGTGTCAGCATGTGGTATGCCCGGAAGAAGCCGGTTGCCGACGGCATCAGGATCTGGATGGAAGCGTGGGGCGAACTCGCCTACCATTCGACCTATTTCAGCGATGAAGGCGAGAACAACTTCATCATCGGGACGCTCTCATCAAAGGCGGGAGTGAGCTTCGATGCCGGGAAACTCGCCATCGAGCCATACGTAAAAGCCGAACTGGTCAATGATTTTCTCGACGAGGACTGGAACAGGGAGCCGTGGCTCAATTACCTGCAGTACGGGCCGGGTCTGAGGATTTCGCTTGACAAGCTGCTTCCCGGCAGTGTCTCCATCTATGCCGAATACCTGCATGTGGATTACCTGGACAAGCAGCAGGATGTTTCCAACGATATCCGGGTCGGCGTGAATTTCTGGATACCGATTATCTGAAGAGCAAAAAAAGGTAAATACCCCGACGATGAACCAGGCAACATTCATATCCGGTGTCCGCTGCCTCGGCAGCAGAACGTGCCTCAAGGTGAAAAATCCTGCAGCAGTCCTGCTGGTGCTGATCCTGTCGCTGGCAATGTCCCTGATGCTCTGGTATGCCATGCCTGCGTTCATCGACGGAATCAACAACCATCTGTTCGGTGGTGAACAGCTGTACATGCCGGCCTGGATGCACGAATTGCAGCAGATGTTCTTTTCAATCTATGTGTTCGGGTCGCTTTTTCCGTTCATGTTCTTCACCGGGCTGTCGATGCTTCCCGAGAGGCAGAAGGCTCTCGATCCCAGGCTTCCGTTCGTTTCCGTCATCATCCCGGCATTCAACGAGGAGTCCAATATTGCCCAGTGCATCGAATCGGTGCTCCGGCTCGATTACCCTGCCTACGAGGTCATTATCGTCGATGACGGTTCCAGGGATCTGACCCTGCCGATCATCGAGAACTACGATGTGTCGCTCATCCGCCTGCGCCATAACCGCGGAAAGGTCGCAGCCCTGAACAAGGGTATCGAAAAGGCGAAAGGCGAAATCGTTTTCTTCACCGATTCCGATTCCGCGCTCGATCCCATGGCGCTGCGCTACCTTGTCGGAAATTTCAGCGATCCTTCGATCGCGGCAGTTGCCAGCAATGTGGTGCTGAAACGCAATGACAGTTATCTCAAAAGGATGCAGACCCTCGAGTATCTTTACGGACAGGCGGTCATGAAGGAAGCCCAGATCCGTTCAGGCGATTCGGTGAGCATCTGTCCCGGTCCGGCTACCGCGTTCCGCCGCAGCGTTCTACTCGAAACAGGAGGTTACAGCAACCGTACCCTCGCAGAGGATTTCGACATCACCGTCGATCTGCTCGAACTGGGTTACAAGGCGGTCTACGAGCCGAGGGCGATCTCCTCTACGACTGCCATGACAAGCTGGAAGGCTCTCAAAAAACAGCGCATCCGCTGGTCGAGAGGCCACCTGCAGGTTTACCGCGAGCATCACGAGAGCCTGTTCACCGGCACGACCGGCACCATCAGCATGTTCTGGCTTCCGTATTCGCTTTTCATCGGTTACGGCAGCGCTTTTCTGGAAATGTTCTTTCTTGCGATCTATCCTGTCATCGTGCTCTTGTCGCCCATGCCGCTGACCTTCCTGAAGCTGGGTCTGGCCTATATCGTGGTCATGGAAGCCGTCAACGCCCTGCAGGGGATCGTTCCCCTGATCCAGACGGGCAGGCTGACGCCTTCGCTGGTTCTTTCGTCGTTCCTGACGCAGCCGTATCGCGTCTTTCTGAGTTATACCCGCATCCTTGCCTTCAGGGATGAAATGCAGCATAGAAAACATGTCTGGTAACCCCAATCCGGAGTGGAATCATGAAAACCCTCATAACAACCATAGCACTGCTCATTGCAGTATGTTTTCCGACCCAGCGGGCAACGGCACGTCCCGTACAGGTCATGCTCTCTTTCGATACCGAACGCAACGGGGATGTCGAGGCTCTCAGGACGCTTGACCTCGGTGTTCCGGCAACGTACTTCATAACCGGCAAGTTTGCCGAGGAGAACCGCGAGTTTGTCGCCGGGCTGGCACGTGGCGGCAATACCATCGGTTCGCACTCCTACTCGCATCCGCATCTGACCGGACTTTCCCGGGAAGAGCTCGAAAGCGAGATGCGCAAGGCGAAACAGACGCTTGAATCGATTACCGGCACTCCAGTTGTCTGGTTCCGCGCCCCGTATATGGAATACAACGATGAGGTCATGCAAAGCCTGAAAAAAATGGGCTTCATGTACGACAGCTCCGATCAGGATCGCTGGCAGCGTCAGGACGTGCTCTACGAGGTCCCCGTTTCAAGCTTCATGAGCGGCACCATGATCGCCTCGGATTACGATCTTCTCTACAAACATGAAGCCACAGCTGCGCAGTTCGAGGGATGACTCAGGGATATGTACCGCGAAAAAGAACGGCTTGGACAGCCGGTGATGATTCTCCTGCATCCGGGAATGGCAGTCAAGTATCCTGAAGCGCTGAGAGCGTTCGTTGCATTCGTCAGGAAAGAGGGCGGTTCTTTCGTCTCCGCTGACACCTACATGGCCTCTGTCCAAGCGCACAAGCCGGGCCGGTATGCCGTGTGGGTTGATTTTTCCAAAGGCAACGCCAATCCCGGGTCTATTGCCCGCGAGGTTGCGGGAGTTGGTGCCACCGATGTGTTTCTCATGGCCAGGGATCCGGAAGGCAATTCCTATTACCACCCCGGCAGTGCCGACGATCTGTTCGGCAGGATGCTTGCATTGCTCAGGGAAAGAGGCGTGCGCGTGCATGGATGGATTCCGGCGCTTGCCGATGCATCAGCTTTGCGCATGCATCCTGACTGGGCAATGGTGTCGCAGAACGGAACCCGATCAGCAACATGGCTCTCGCCTTCACATCCCGGCGTCGCCGCCCATACGGAGGAAATCGTCAGGCAGCTTTTGAAGCATTACCGGCCTGACGGCATCCATCTGGATTATCTCCGTTATCCGGACCTCAATCATGACTATTCGCAGCTTGCCCTGAAGGGTTTCGCCGACGAGAACCGGCTTGTGAGCCTGCCGACAGTCATGGAACTGATCAACACCCGCTATACAACCTGGACCAACTGGAGAGCGGCCACAATCGCGGCATTTGCCGGAAGGATCGGGAATATGGTCCGCAAGGCAGGCGGCAAGGTGGAATTTTCCGCGGCTCTTTCCGGTCAGGCTGCAGTTTCGTACCGTGAAGCAGAAACTGCCGGACAGGATATCGCCGTACTTTCCCGTCATCTCGACCTGCTCGTTCCCGTTGCCTTTTACGCCCGTGAGGGAATCGAGGAGGACAGGATTGCCCATATCGCGCTCTCGGTCAGGGGAAGGGCGGGTGAAAAGCCTGTTCTCGTGAAACTCCTGCTGGATGCCAATGGACGGTGGAGTCACGAACGGTTCTCGAAGGCTCTTGCCGGGGCGGCTTCCGGAAGCGACGGTATCGGTATCGACGATGACCGTTTGCTGGCTGAAGCTGCCGGCTCGAAAATGCCTTCCGAGAGCCTCCGGCTGCTCAGAAAGGTGTTCGGTGGCCAGATGCTTTCTTCCAGCGAACCGAAAGCGTCGTTCGGCAGCATTACCATACCGAGACTGCCCATGATGTCCGCTCTTCTTGCGATGGTGCTGCTCTTTATCATGAATTTCGTGGCCATACCGGTATTCGGCAGGCACCATCATCCGCATCCTCCAGTGCCTGAAACAGCTCTCCCTGCGGTTTCCGGCCAGACCTGGCAGGAGATCGATGCCGCTATCGAGAGCGGCAGGCTTGACGGCTCCATGGCTGAAAAGCTTGCCGGGATGCTGCACCATTACGATGCAAGAAAAGTGCAGCAGAACCGGATCGCCCTCTTGCTCGATGTGATCTCGGGTTCAGCCGATCCGCTTCCCGAGCTGTACCGCGTCATGCATCAATCCCGTGAATGGAAGGCGCTCGCGCTGAAATATTTCCATGAAGTATGCCTCCTCGGGTATGCCGAAATCGGCGATCACGCCGTGACGCTCACGCCCGCCGGACAGGCGATGCTGAAAAACGCAAGGGATGGAGGATTCGAGCGGAATCACTGGCTCTTCATTGAAAAGCGCCTGCATGAAACCGTGTCGGTTACCTGTCCGCACTGCGGTACGGAGAATCTCACCCACTTTTTCTGGAACGCTTTCGAGTGCAGTGGCTGTGGCAAGAAGGTGGATATGGGAAGCGCTCGCCATGTGGCGGTGAGGGATGCCGAGGAGAGCAAGGTGTATACCGGCAGCATCGACTTTTTCTGAGCCGCTCGGCAGGCATGCCTGCCGCAAAACGGTTTGACAGCGCTCCACAGAAGGGGAAGAAGGTATGGCTTTCTTCCCCTTTTTCTTTTGGCCAGCCGAATTTCGTATATTTCAGCGTGTTTTTCAGAAAGTGGCGATGCCCCCTTTCCCGGCCGGGTGTTTTTCCCTGCAAGGTCAGGCCTTGCACGAAAACTTCTGACACCAGTCTCAAGAACCTTTCCGAAACACCATGCAGCTCACTCTTCTTGCGACGAACCTCCGGAGGGCTTTTCCTGTCCTGCTTGCACTGTTGTTGTGCCAGAGTGCCTTTCAGGGCGAAGGGAGAGCGGAGGAGTCCCGGATGAAAACCTGGAAAAAGTACGGGAAGACAAAGCTCTTCTCCATTGCGGGAAGCAAGGCGTACTGCTATGTCACCGATTTCATGACGATCGATGCCGACGGCGCCCCGAACGCCTACCACCCCCGGAATACCGGTCTCGATCATCTCAAGCATGCGGGCTATCCGGGCACCTCCTGGTGGAAGGATGTGCTGGTCAGCGATCCCGCAAACCCTGACCAGCCGTTCGTGATGACCACTGGACGCTATGCCGGTTACTACCTTTCCATGACGGCGCTCAAAGACCACCGTCTTCCGGTTACCGATCCCCGGCGTTATGTCGATGCCACCCGCGTGCCCTATGTGGTTTTTCCCGTCACCTTCAGCGACCTCAAGGGTGTGGGTGCTCTCGGCGATATCGGTGTCGCCGTCAATCTTTCCACCGGAGAGCGTTCTTCCTTCGTCGTGGGTGATATCGGGCCGCGTAACCACCCCCTCGGAGAGGTCTCCATCCGACTTGCTGAACGGCTCGGCGGTCGTGAGGTGTCCGCGCGTACCGGTCCGGGTGAGCCGCTCGGCGAGATTCTCTACATTGTCTTTCCCGGTTCCGGAGAGCGCCATCCCTGGCCGCAGAGCACGGCGAATGTCGAGCGAATCGCCGGCGAGCTGCTTGCCTCTCTCGGCGGGATGGATGCGGTTCTCGCTTCGGTTGGCCGCCCTGCCGATCTTGCGTCCTTCATGTCTCGCCACGATCGTGCACAGCGGCTGTAAGTACCCGGTTCTCCATTTTTTACTGTTTGAACGGTTCCTTATGGATCAAAAAAAATCAATGGTGGTAAAGAAAATGCCTTTAGGCTGGGAAATCCCGAACCTGTTTTCCTGATACCGTAATCAAGAAAAGCATGAGTTCGTCAAGAGAGCTGTACCGTTATTTTCTGTCAACTGTCTCCTGACTTCTGTATTCTGCTCTATGACTGCTCCGTTTCAATGGATTCCCGCCGACAGGCGGAAGTGGACGCTGATCGTGCTTGCGTTGGCTTCTGCAGTGCTGATCGCGGTACTTTACGTGATCGGCAAGCCGCTCGAGCTGCCTGAAAGCGAAGAGGCGTTAACCGGGGGTATTCTCGACATCGAAATGCCGGTGAGCCCGGCACGTGCCGACCGGGTGGTGTCTGCCTGGGAGAGCAGGGGGCTTGTCGATACGGCAAGCCGGCAGACCATGCTTGATTTTCTGTTTCTCTGTATCTACCCTGCAACCCTGAGCCTCTTCTGCATGTTGCTTGCCGACAGGAGGAGCGGATTCATGGCTGCTTTGGGTATTGCCTTCTCGTGGGCGGTCCTGTTCTGCACCCCGCTTGACGCATTTGAAAATCTCCTGATCCTCCGGATGCTCGGCGGTGAGACCTTCTCTCCTTTTCCCGAACTCGCGACGTTCGTTGCGCGGATGAAGTTCAGCCTCGTCATTTCGGCACTCTTCGGCTATCCGTTTCTTCTGCTTCTGCAGAGTTTTCTGCAGCGGTTTGTCCGGTTGCAATGACCGCCGTCATGTCCTTGCTCTCACGGGTTATTGACGAAGCTGCTGCAGGATCCGCAGGCGATGAACCTGGAGAAATGCGATTTACAGCGTTGCGCCGGCTGACGCGGAATGGCTGCGGTACACCGGGTTCATGTTTTCCGGAGGGGAGCAGTTTTGCGGCGCGTTCGCCTTTCATGCATTCAGCTTGCATCCCTCGAATCCGGTGGGATGAACACGAACAGAAACGGGTGAAACCATGAATATCGTTTGTTTGCAATCGGGTAAGTCGGCCATGACTTTTCGCATGATTGCCGTGCTCCTGCTGCTGTCCGGTCTTTTTCTTGCGGCGCCGGTGAAGGGTGCTGCGGGCGGCAAGCCGCCGGCGCTTCCTGCAACCCTTGCCGGCACCGCGTGGCGGCTGGTGGAGTTCCAGTCGATGGACGACGCACAGGGAACCACCCGGCCGCAAGACCCTTCGCGGTACACGATGCACCTGAAGGCCGACGGAACGGTTGCGATGCGCCTGAACTGCAACAGGGCGACCGGCAGGTGGAGGGCCGATCAGGCGGGCAGTGTTTCGAGCGGTGCTTTCACACTTGGTCCGCTTGCCTCCACGAAAGCTCTCTGTGCGCCGCCGAGCATGGACGTGACGATTCTCCGCGATGCCGCATCCATCCGCTCCTACGTGCTGCAGGAGGGCAGGCTTTATCTTTCACTCATTGCCGACGGGGGGATCTACGTCTGGGAACCGCTTGCCGCAACGCCTCAGGCCATGAACCCCGATGCCGCAATCGAGCGGGCAATTCTCCGGTCTGCACCGGGGTACACCCGCGCCGTCATCGGGAATGAACGGTCCCGTTACGCTTACGAACGGGTTGACCTGAACGGCGACGGTCGTGATGAAGTCTTTGTTTATCCTATGGGAACGTTTTTCTGCGGGACCGGGGGCTGCAACCTGCTGGTACTCCGGGTTGCGCCGAAAGGGGAGTACAGCCTCGTGAACGATTTTCCCATAACGCAGCTTCCGGTCATCGTATCGCCATTGAAGAGCCGGGGCTGGCATGACATCTGGCGCATGGAGTCCGGCGGGGGTGCAACGCCTTCGTACGTCAAGCACGCATTCGACGGGAAACGGTACGTGAAACGGTATCGCATTCCTGCCGAAAGGGCTCCGGAAGGCAAGCCCTGCCTTGCCGGTGAAGTGACCTTCCAGAAGGGGATCGTGCTCGAACCGCAAGACTGAATCCGCATTGCCGGTTTTTCATGCAGTTTTTTGTGTGTTGCACCGACGGTCGTAAAGGTCACGTCGTGGTGCTCAAGCCAAAAACAAGAAGCACAACCCCTTATCGGTCGAGACGGCAAAAAATCCTATATTGCAAAGCCCGCCAGTGTGTCTGCCGGTAAACCGGTTTGTTTCGCCCGGTCTGAGCCTCATCAGCCTCTGGGGGGCGTTTTGCAAGTCAGAATCAAAAAAGCAACTCCATGTCAGTACATAAATCCTGCTCCAGGAAGGTGGAGAGACGCGTCGCGACGTTCCTGCGCCGGATGGTCGGCCAGGAACCCGGTGACAGGGTCAATCTGGAATGCCGGAAGGAGCACGTGGGAAACTGGATTATCTGTCCTGTCGGTATTTCTCGCTCAAGCAGGATTCTCTCTCTCGGCATTGGAAATGATGTGCGTTTCGACAGGGAAATCATCGGCAGGTATGGATGCGACGTTCATGCATTCGATCCGACACCCAGATGGGTGGAGTGGATCGGGATGCAGCACATGCCCCCGCAGTTTCACTTCCATCCTTTTGCTGTCGGAAAAAGCGACACCCTCATGCAGATGTATCCGAGGGTGTACAACGGTCGCCAGTCGGCATCCATGATGACCGTCATCGATGAGGGCGGAGGCAGCGGGCGGGCTGTCGATGTCCGGATGAAACGCATTTCAACCATTCTCGGCGAGCTCCGGTTTCCCGGAATCGATGTCCTGAAGATGGATATTGAAGGTGCCGAATACGATGTTATCGACGATTTTCTCGATGCCGGCATTCCGGTGTATCAGCTTCTTGTCGAGTTTCATCACCGGTTCAAGTCGCTTTCCGTTGAAAAGACGAAATCTGCTCTCGGGCGGCTCAAGGCTTCCGGGTACCGTATTATCCATATTTCCGACAAATGCAGGGACTATGTCCTTATCCACGAGCCAACGCTCCGCCAGTACGAGCAATGCGCTCTTTCGGAAACATCGAAACCCGGCCTCTCGATAGCCACCTGACCTCGAAGCCGGGGAACGCATTCCCTGAACGCCGTATTGCAGCCGATGCACATAATGGCCGGAACATGAAAAACAGCTATACCTGCCTTGTCGTGGGAGCAGGTCCCTCCGGAACTGCTGCGGCATGCACCTTTGCCAGAAACGGCATCGATGTCTGTGTGATCGACAAGGCAGGTTTTCCACGCGAAAAGCTGTGCGGAGGCTTGCTGACCAACAGGACCAGGAAGCATTTTCTCGAGGTTTTCGATGCGGACTGGGAAGACATGTACGAGTGCTCGTCAAATGGCGCCCTGTTTTTTCACAAGGGGGGAGCGGATCAATGCCATTGACAATTACGGAGATCTTTATTTCTGCAATCGCAGCCGTTTCGACTCGAGGCTGCTCGGGGCGGCAAGGGCAAAAGGCGTCGAAGTCCTTCTCGGCGACAGGGCCGAGGCTGTCGATACGGCATCCAGAACCTGCCTCTTGCGTTCGAGCAGAAAGCTGCGCTACCGGTATCTGGTCGGAGCCGACGGGGCCAACAGTGTCGTTGCCCGGTCGGTCACGCCGGAAGCATTCGACAAGGGCAGGTATGCCTTTGCCGTTCAGGCCGAAGTTCAGGACTGGGCTGGCAGGGAACAGGGTTCCGCCAAGCCCGAGATCCATTTCGGGGAGGTCGAGTGGGGCTATGGATGGGTTTTTCCCAAAAAAAACAGCTGTTCGATCGGGCTTGGCGGACTGTACCCGAAAAACCGCAATATCAGGCAACGCTTCGGCGAGTTCTATGCCTCAAGAAACAGCAGGCCATACGAAGGCGCCCTGAAGGGGCATTTCATTCCCTTCGGCAACTATGTCCGGCTGGCGGCAACGAACGATATCGTGCTTGCCGACGATGCTGCAGGACTGGTCGATCCCGTGACGGGAGAAGGGATCGCTCATGCAATCGGCAGCGGGCACCATGCTGCTCTGGCGGTCATTTCGGTGCTTTCGGGAGGCAAAGCCGGTATCGCCGACGCTTACGAACCCTATTTCAGACAGGTGACCCAGGAGATCGATCGAGCCAACATGATCCGTAACTTCCTCTTTTCCGAATGCTCGAGAGGCCTGTTCATCAGCGCGCTTTCCAGAACCAGAACCATGCCGAACCATTTCATGGATCTCCTCTCCGGAGAGATCACCTACCGCGATCTTTTCTCGATCATCCAGCAGAAGGTGAAAAAGCTTTTTTTCTGGTGATTTCAGGATAGCCCGATCCCCCTTCCCGTCCTTTTTCCGCAGGCTCCCGCCCTGATTCCCGCAGGCAATGGCTCCTCACGTCGATCTGCTCCCGGAGGGATCGAAACGCAGCAGCATCCTGAATAATCCCTGTTTTTGTGTTATTTTATTCGGAGAAATAGTTTTTTTGCCTAAAAAATTCATAATTGTCTTTTTTATTGCCTAATATCTGGATATTGCTTGTGCTTTTTATTTCTGATAATCAAAAAAAAGAGGAGGCCCGCTGCACGATGGACTGTTGCGTAGCTGCATGTTTTCAAGTGAATTACAGAGTCTTTCCGACGTAATGAACAGCAATTCTTAAAGCTATGAAAAAAATCGAAGCCATCATCAGGGCAAGCAAGTATGAAGAGGTCAAGAGAGCCCTTCATGAAATCGATATCGATTTCTTCACCTGGTGGGATGTTACCGGACAGGGTAACGACATAAAACACAGGACCGAGATCTACAGGGGTACGGTGCGTGATACCTCGTATATCTCCCGTCGCTGTCTGTCCATCGTTGTTCGCGACATCAATCTTCAGAAAACCATCGATTGCCTCCTGAAGATAGCCAGAACGGGAGATGTGGGGGACGGCAAGATCTTCGTCATGGACGTCGAGCAATCCTACAGGATACGTACCGGCGAAAGCGGCGACGAATCACTGTACAACAAGGATTAGGGATTTTCGAAATCAGCAGTTTAACAAATCAGCAACCTTAACCAATCATGTCAAAAAAACAGATATTTCTCCTGGCTGTCATGTTACTGGTTGCAGGCTTCGTTGCAGGAGGCGATCTTTTTGCCTATACCACGCCCGATCCTGCCGGCCTTCATACCGGGACAACTGCGGATATCACTGCAGCCAATGCCGGTTCACCCACCGCAACCGAGATAACCGACCAGATCGGCAAGAACAAGGTGGCAATCAATATGGTGTGGGTTCTGCTCACCGGGTTTCTCGTCATGTTCATGCAGGCCGGCTTCGCCATGGTCGAATCGGGTCTTACCCGTGCAAAGAACGCTGCACACACCATGTCCATGAACATGATGATCTATCCTATCGGCATGCTTGGCTTTTTCATCAGCGGTTTTGCGCTCATGTTCGGCGGTGTCGGCACGCTGGGACTGCTTGGCGGCTACGAGGGACTGAACCAGGAGTTCACGATGAGCCTTTTCGGCCATACCTTCGGACTGTTCGGAACCAAGGGCTTCTTTCTGAGCAGCGTCTATGATGTCGGTGTTTTTACCCTGTTTCTCTTCCAGATGGTCTTTATGGACACGACGGCAACCATTCCTACAGGATCGATGGCTGAACGCTGGAAATTCTCCGCCTTTGTCGTGTACGGCCTGTTTCTCGGCACCATCATCTATCCGCTTTACGGCAACTGGGTCTGGGGTGGCGGCTGGCTTGCAACGCTCGGCAAGGAGTTCGGTCTCGGCCATGGCCATGTCGATTTCGCCGGTTCGTCGGTTGTGCACATGACCGGCGGTGTCCTTGCCCTGGTTGGCGCCATCATCATCGGTCCCAGAATCGGCAAATACAACAAGGACGGCTCGCCGAACGCCATTCCCGGTCACAACATCCCCATGGCGATTGTCGGCGCCTTCATTCTCGCTTTCGGCTGGTTCGGTTTCAACCCCGGATCCACCCTGGCAGGCACCGACCTGCGCATCAGCGTGGTTGCGGTCAATACCATGATCGCTTCAGCTACGGGCGCTGTCGCATCGATGCTCTACATGTGGTGGTTCAAGACGAAAAAGCCCGATCCCACCATGATGATCAACGGCATGCTTGCCGGCCTGGTTGCCATCACGGCGCCTTCGGCATTCGTGAACGTGCAGGCTGCCGCCCTTATCGGACTTATCTCCGGCGTTCTGGTGATCGAGGCGGCATTCTTCATCGAAAGAGTCCTGAAAATCGATGATCCGGTCGGTGCCGTTGCGGTACACGGCGTCAACGGTGCATGGGGATGCCTCGCTCTCGGCCTGTTTGCCGACGGAACGTACGGTGACGGCTGGAACGGCGTGCCCGGTACGGTTGCAGGACTGTTTTACGGCAATCCCGGCCAGTTTCTTGCCGAAGTCATCGGTGTTGCAACCAACATGGTTTATGTCGGCATTATCGGGTTCGCGGTCTTCAAGCTGATCGACATTGTCATGGGCAACAGGGTCAAGCCAGAAGACGAACTCGACGGTCTCGATATTCCTGAAATGGGCGTCGAAGGCTATTGCGGCATCAAGCTCGACAAGAATGCCGAAACACCCCTGACACGATAGGGTCATTCTCTGCTTTTGGCCAAACAGTCGCCCTCTGCGGGCGGCTGTTTCGCCGAACCCCTTATTTCCGGAGAGCGGAAGCACCATGCATACGGTTCCTGATTTGACTCACTTCGAGTACAAGGCAAAAAACGCGATCCGCGCATTCTGGGGCAACCCCGATGCATTGCGCCAGTCAGGGATGCAGACAGCCGGTGATCCGGGAGCATGGCGCCATTTCAGACCATGCAAGAACCTTGCGGGGTTTGAGGAACTGATGGCGGATATCGTTCGGGCCAACGGCCTCGAGGAAGCCGACATTTACCGGAAGAACGGTTTACTGACGCTTCCCGGATATTTTCGTCCTTCAAAATTCTGGAGCCTCCTGATTTTTTTCAGGGGTCATCTCGTTGCGCTCATGGAGTTCAAGTTCCAGACAGCTCCATCCTTCGGCAACAATTTCAATCTCAGGATCGAGCAGGCTGTCGGCAGTGCGTACGATTTCTGGGCGGCATACCGGCAAGGGTTGTTCGGCACGCAGCAGCAGCCCTTTGTCGGCTGGATGATTCTTGTCGAGGAGAGCCCGGAATCCGATGAACCGGTCGGGGATAAATCACCCCACTTTCCGGTATGCGATGAATTCAGGAACGTCTCCTATCTCAGGCGTTACGACCTGTTCTGCAAGAAACTGATGAAGGAGCAGCTCTATTCCGCTGCTGCGGTGGTCTCCTCTCCCAGGGAAGCGATGACGAGCGGGGAGTACTCGGATGTCTCCGTGGATACCAGCCTCAAATCTTTCGTGACAAGATTCGCTGCGCATATAGCCGCGACAGCCGCAAACATGGCAGCATCCCTGTAAGGATTTCGCTGTCGGGATGTGTTCCGCCGTCACGAGAGCATTCCCGGTTCCTCATGCCGGTGAAGCTCCAGGTTTTGCAGCCGTTTTCGCCGGACGCTCGTACTTGAAGATGCACACCGGGTCGCCGAAAGCCAGGCGGCAGAGAATTTCGCCTTTCATCTCGGGAAAAGCCCGGTGCGAGGCTTCCATATCCATCTCGCAGATGACATGGCATGGTGTCTCGAAACCGTATTCCCGGCACACCTCAAGGTAGGGACAGACCCGCTGGATCTCCAGCGCGGCGTCCACGCCACGGTTCGAGATGTCCACGACATCCATCTCCATGCCGACTCCCCTGAAATACGGCACCGCGGCACGGAACCCTTCGGCAAGGGTAGGCAGGCCGAGAAGCGGACCCATGCGCTGCTTCTGCAGCTCGGGGAAGCCTTCGAGCATGCTTTCCCACGCATGCCCTTCTCCATGCTGCCTGGAGAGTTCCCTGAATTTCGAGAACTTCTTTCTCGCCTCCTCGACCAGTTGCGGGTTTTCGTTCTGCATGTCGCCTTCTCCCGGTTAAGCGTTCGTATGCGGACAGTTGCCAGAAACTCCATACCGGAAAGATACACGGGTTCATGCGTATGTTCAAGCGTTACCGGCAGAGAGGGGATTTTCGGAAAAAATCATGCAAAAAGAGTAGCGGAAATTGGTGATATTACGCTGTACAGGGTAGGGCTCCAACCAGTATAACGAGCGTGGTCATGAGCGAACAGCAGCAGCCCGGAGTTCCGGAAATCTTCACGAAGCGCGTCACCCGGCAGTTTCCCCTTGACGAACTGGAAGCACGCATCCTCGCCTTTCTCGCTGCCCGTCGGCTCTGCGTGCTCTCGACCTGCCGCAACAGGATCCCGAGATCCACGCCCATCCTGTTCCGCTCGAAAGGCTTCATGCTCTTCATGGCCGGAGAGCCTGGCCAGAAACTCGGCAACATCAAGCTGAACTCGAACGTGAGCGTGGGCATATTCGACCCGAAAGCCGAGTTTTCCGAAGAGATCCGCGATATAACCGGCCTGCAGATCAGAGGCCAGGGCAGGCTGCTTCGCAGGGAGGATCCCGGATTCATGGAGGCGTTCCGGCTGTTCGGGCGTCCCGAAGCGTGGGCCGAACACTGGTTCGGCATGATGATCGAGGTGGCGCCGGAACGTATCGAACTGATCGACATGGGACTCAAGGCGGAGGGGTACGCAGCCCGCCAGATATGGACACGTCCTGGATCCTGAGGATCTCTGGCAAAACAAACCGATAACAGGCAACGGCAAATGATGCGATCCTTTCGTTTTTTTCCGGTACTTGCCTGCATGGCACTGGCTGTTCTCTCCGGTTTGCCTGAAGCGAATGGGACCGGCAAGCCTGTTTTTTTCGATTCCGGCGAGCCGGTGTTGCCGCAAGAGGTGAGGCCGTTCATTGAAAAAGCCGCCCGGCCGATCTGTCTCGCAAAAGCGGACCTTGACGGTGATGGCAGGCAGGACTTCATGCTTGTGCTTGAGCGCGGGAAAGCCCGGATGTCCGATCCTGATATCAAGGAGCGGCAGCGACCGCTTCTCATCCTCGTCCGGCAGCAGGACGGATCGCTGAGGCTGGTGAACCGTAATGAGGATGTCGTGTCCTGTTCAACGTGCGGCGGCGTCATGGGTGATCCGTTCACGGGTATCGAGGCGGGCCTGAAAACCTTTACGGTTTCTCACTAAGGAGGAAGCGCGTGGCGCTGGAGTGTCGAGTATACCTTCAACTATTCCCGGCGCGACAGGTCGTGGCAGCTTGTCAGGATTGAGGAGCAGCATTTTCATGTTTCGGAGCCCGACAAGATTGAAAAAAAGCTTTTTACTCCTCCGAAACATTACGGCAAGATCGATATTGCGGATTTCCATCCCGAACGCTGGAAAGGCAGCGGACGAAAGTAAGCAGGGGAAACACGCCCATGGCTCCCCCTGCAGGAAGGATGTCTTTGTATGGTGACGTTGCGGTTGTTTTTTTCCGGATTGAACGGACTTCCTGAACCCTTTTACCCAGAGAGGAGGCATCTCCATGAAACTCACGACGCGGTTATCCGCTGTATTTCTGCTTCTGAGCGTGGCGCTGGCCGGTTGCGCCCCGAGTTCGCAGGTAACCAACAAGTCGGGCACGCTGCTGCACATGGTTCGCGTCAGCAATGTGGCGTTCACCGAGAATCTCGATTATTGCGCGGACGGCTGTTCAACCGGGTTCAAGGACGTGCCCCGCGGCACGAATGCGGTTGCGCTGCAGGTTGCCGAAGGCTCTCCCTGGATTGCGCTCGGATCCATCGGGCCTTTCGAAAAGCGTGCACATTATTCGGTCACCATGACAAAAACCGGCGGCCGGTATTGCGCCGAACTGTGGAAACGTCTGCAGACCGGCACCACATTCAATGACGATGCAACGAAAATTTTCATCGGCAGGTCCTGTCAGCCCTGATTACGGATTGCGTGCAGGGTTGCTTCCTGGTGCGGCACGTGCATGAACCTGCGGTTGCCGTGTGAACAACTACCGTTTCCCGTCAGGTCTTCCCGTTCTGTTTCCAGTGCGGACACTGCGCTTTATGCACGGAAATGCCGCGTGATGCTGTCCTCTGCCCTCTGGTAGAGGTATGTCCGGGGTTCCTCGATCCGCATGACGGGGAAGCGACCGGATGCGCGTTCCCACAGGTCGGTATCTTCAGCATAGTCAAGGGGTCGGAATCCTTCGACGGCCAGAAACAGCTCCCGTTTTCCGAAAAAGGTTCCCCCCAGGATGCACTCCCTGATATTGATGAGTTTTTCGGGATCGTGGCGATCCCGCACCATGGTGCCGGCTTCGCACGCATAGCCTCCAGAGAGCAGGAGCACTCCGGGATTCGCAGCAATGATCGCCATTCTCGACTCAAGGTGCTGCGGCAGGTAGCGGTCGTCACTGTCGATGAAGGTGATGTACTCCCCGAACGATGCCTGGATGCCGGCATTGCGCGACAGCGCGGCTTTCCGGTTGCTGTGTCGCAGATAACGGATATTCGGGTGGTTTTCCGTATAGGGCTTGACGAGGGACGGGGTATCGTCGGTGCTTCCGTCATCCACGATGATCAGTTCCCAGCTTTCGAAGGTTTGCGCAATGACGCTCTCGACCGCTCCGGAAAGATATCCCGCGCGGTTGAATGTGGCCATAACCACCGATACAAGGGGTTTGTTGCTGAAACGCATGGTTCGGTCCATCAGGGGTTACCGTTCTTTTCTCCCGTACCACGCACGGATATTTTCCGGTTGCGGAGAAGGTTGTCGCGGGCCACGACGGCCTGCAGGCCGGAAGAGATGATGATCTTGCCGGGGCATCCTCCGGTTCCGGGCTGCACGGTATCGCTGCAGGTCATGGTTGCAGCTGCCTGCTGTTTCGACTGCTGCATCATGGGCGGAAAAGCTCCGGGAGCACCGTTCCGGCCTCGTTCCGGATGACCCGGTGGTATTCTGCAGCGCCCGACGGTTCCGGGTTGATCTCGATGCAGTATGCGCCCGATCTGCGGGCAAGTGCGGGGAACCCGGCTGCAGGCCACACCGTTCCCGACGTGCCGATGCTGATGAACAGGTCGCACGCCGCAATGATCTCCGACGCCCTGTGCATGACGGCGGCATCGAGCATGTCCCCGAACCAGATGATGTCCGGTCTCAGCCAGTTTCCGCAGGTGCAACGGAGCGATGCGTATGCCGGGCCGGGATCTTTCCGCACGGTTCGGCATCGCTCGCATCTCAGGCACCAGAGGCTTCCGTGCAGTTCAATGACGCCCTGCGACCCCGCACGCTGGTGCATGCCGTCGATATTCTGTGTGATAACCATGGCGCCCGGCATGCCGGCGATCACCCGGTGTCCTTCGTGAGGATGGCAGTCGAGCACCGCCCGGCGGCGGATTTCATGGAATTGCAGCACCTTTCCGGGATTCCGCTCGAACGCCTTCTGGCAGGCGTACTCCTCCACATCGTACGAGTTCCAGATGCCCCCTTTTCCGCGGTAGGTCGGCACGCCGCTTTCCGCTGACATGCCGGCTCCGGTAAAGAACACGATGTTGCTGCAGGTTGACAGATCGATTGTTTCCATTGGTATACGATCAGCTTCGTGTTTTACGGCTTTTTCCCCACGGGAGCCAGGTAGATCGTGAATTCCTCCTCTCCATCGATACCGAGCAGGCTGTCCATGCCTTTCTGGTCATAGGCGGCAATAGCGCAGGTTCCGGCGCGGATGGCTTCACAGGCAAGGTAGAGGTTCTGGCAGACATGGCCTGCGTCGAGGGCGATCACCTTGTGTGCCGCGAGGCCGTAGCGCCACTCCATGCGATACGGAATGACAGTCCAGACAAAGGTGACGGCAGCATCGCCGGCAAACGGCTGACCGAGCGCCGCCCTCGTGATGTTCCGCTCGAGGTTTTTCGGGGCGAATGCAAAAAGGAGCTGGTGTTCCAGGGGCAGGTACCGGTAGATGCCTGTTTCAAGTCCGGTGACCCGATGGACCGAGAGATAGGTTTCGAAGGCATGGCGGCATCCTGCCGAGGGAACCGTTCTCAGGGCATGACCCGCGTCGAGCCTGAGCCGGATTCCCTGTGTGGCCCAGAGCAGGAAGGAGAGCTCCTCGAGCGAGATCGGAGCG
>Ga0233420_10000289_pt1 | contig 22460 bp, 13 predicted proteins | sample Watercolumn_Mata_4_FD_183009 | JGI IMG/M metagenome (GOLD analysis project Ga0233420, IMG submission 183009) | Freshwater microbial communities from Lake Matano, South Sulawesi, Indonesia - Watercolumn_Matano_2014_102_MG | ecosystem: Environmental > Aquatic > Freshwater > Lake | place...
ACGGAACAACGGAGGCGGGCCTGATGGGTTGAGCCGTAGCCCGTAGGCTGGGTTGGAGCGCAGCGGAAACCCAGCGATGCCGGCAATTCGCTGGGTTTCGTTCCTCAACCCAGCCTACGGGCTACCCCTATCGCAGACAATGCCTGTCAATCCGTTGAGCCCACCACCGGAAAAACCATAATTCAACACTATTGTCATCCAGGCTCACTTGCCTCTGTCCCCTAGCTGCGATTGAACGCCGGGCAGTCCCAGTATTGGACAATGTGGGGTACGCTATTCCCTGACCTGTCCGAAACGGTTCGACGCTAAGAAGCCGTTTGCCGACGGCCCGAGACCGGCATGAGGGGGGCGGCAGGTGCCATGGCCTATTGATGGTCGTCCCCCTTCGCTGCATTCCAACGCTTTCTGGAGAGACATTATGAGCAAGTTGACCGATCGTATTGAGTCATTTCTGGCCTATCTGAAGACACCCGAATGCGAAGCCAAACAGCAACGGCTCATCGAGTTCGGCAAGAAAGCTCAACTGCGGCTTGATCATGTGGAGCGGTTGGACTTCTTGGCTCCGCTTCTCCTTCGGCTCTACTTAGCCCCGGTGTTCTGGATGGCGGGCACAAAAAAATTTGCAAACTTTGAACAGACAGCCGCCTGGTTTGGTAACCCGGACTGGGGACTCGGATTCCCACTCCCCTCGCTCATGGTGTTTCTGGCGGCTTCCACTGAACTGATTGGCGCGCTTTTTCTGCTCCTTGGTGTTGCCGTGCGCTGGGTTTCCTTGCCGCTCATGTTTACCATGCTGGTCGCTGCGTATACGGTGCATTGGCGGAATGGGTGGCTGGCGATTGCTACCGGCAGCGGCCTATTCGCCACTGACCGAACCATGGGCGCTATCGAACGATTGGGCAAAGCCAGAGAGTTGCTCAAACAACATGGGGATTACGGCTGGCTGACAGCCCATGGTGATTTTGTCGTGCTCAACAACGGCATCGAGTTCGCCACAACCTATTTCGTGATGCTTTTGGTCCTATTGGTCATGGGCGGCGGTCGCTACGTCAGTGCGGACTTCTGGATTCGACGGCGGTATTTACCGGATTGATCCTAGAAAAAGCAGTTGGACAGGAATCTACAGCCCGTAGGCTGGGTTGGAGCGCAGCGGAAACCCAGCGATGCCGGCAATTCGCTGGGTTTCGTTCCTCAACCCAGCCTACGGGCTATAGGTGCGGTCGTTTCGTCGGATTTGCCACGGTGGAACGATTCGGTCCGCTTTTCCGCGCGGGGATGGATAGATTGATCCTAAATTCGGCAGTAAGTGGTTCCAAAACCCGTTCGCCCTGAGCGAACGGGTTTTCTGCGTCCCAACGGCCGGATTTAGGTTGATCGATCCGGGATAGTCCGGCATGTGTCGTCATTAAGCGGGATCAATAAGTTACAGTTGTCGCAACATTGGTGTGGCTACCTGGAGGCCCGTCGTTCGGTGGTTCTCGACCCAGCTCCGGTAGCGATGTTCTATGCCGCCTTTGCACCTGGAAACGGCAGGTTTTCAACCGCCTCGAAGGTGTCTGCTGAAGCCGGGGCGGTTCAATTCAAGCTCGAACCAGAAGGTGCTGCCCTGGCCGGGAGCGCTTGTAACGCCGATCGTGCCGCCCATGGCTTCCACGAGCCGCTTTGCAATAGCCAGGCCCAGCCCGAGTCCGCCATGACGACGCGCCAGGGAATCGTCCGCCTGGCTGAATGCATGGAAAAGGCCGGCGAGTTTGTCCGCCTCGATCCCGATGCCCGTGTCCCGAACCTCGAAGCGCCAGCGTGAACATGCCGGGTCGGTACACTCGGCAGTGAGCGTCACATTGCCCTGGGACGTGAACTTGAAGGCATTGTCGAGCAGACAATCCAGCACCTCCCTGAGGCGCTCCTCGTCGCCCAGCACGGCTGACGGCAGCCCCTCGGCCAGGCTGAGTTCGAAATCAAGCCCGCGGCGCAACGCCTCCTTTTCTGCTCGACCCCCAATATCGTGGATCAAGCCGGCAAGATCGAACGGTTCCCGGGCGAAGGCCAGTTGCCCCGCCTCGGCGCTCGCGAAATCGAGCAAGCCGTCGACCAGCTTGAGCAGGTCGCGGCAGGCATAGCCGATCTCGCGGGCGTATTCGCGTTGGCTCTCGTTCAGGCCAGGGTCATGTTCCAGCATCTCCGCATAGCCGATGGCCGGGTTGAGCGGGGTGCGCAGTTCATGGCTGACAGTGGCCAGGAAACGGCTCTTGGTCTCGCTGGCCGACTCCGCCCGCAGCCTGGCTTCGGCAAGCTCGGCGTTGGCCGCCCGCAACGCAAGGGTCCGCTCGGCGACCGCCTGCTCGAGTTCCTCGCTGTAATGGCGCAGGCGCTCCTGCGCCTGTTTCTGCACGGTGATGTCGCCGAAGGCGATGACGACGCCCTCAAGGGAGTCATCCTCATGGGTCAGAGGCACGACATCCAGGGCCAGGATTCGTTCCGGCCCCTCGCCGGCCTGGGCGGCATCCATGTGGTGTGGCTGCCGATCCCCCATCCCGGCGATCCGGGTCAGCGCATCCTCAAGTCGCTGCCTGTCCGATGCGGCGGCCAGCCGCAGGATGCTGGCCACATCCCGGCCGGCGACCTCCTCCTCACGGCAGCCGGTGAGGGTTCGGGCCGCCGGATTGAGGTAGCTGACGTTGCCGTGGCGGTCAGTGGTGATCACGCCATCGTGGATGGAGGCCAGCACGCTTTCCGACCAACGCTTTGCCGCGCGCAACCGCCGGTCCATCTCCGCCTTGTGCAGGGCTATGCCGATGGTGGTGCGCAGTTCCCGCTCGTCGAAGGGTTTGACGAGATAGCCGTAGGGGTCGGTGGTCCGGGCGCGCTCCAGCCTTTGCCGGTCGGTGTAGGCGGTCAGGTAGATGATGGGGATGTGGCGGTTCCGGATGGTGCCGGCCACGTCGATGCCGTCGAGCGTTCCATCCAGCACGATGTCCATCACGATGAGGTCCGGCTGCATGCCTTCCAGCAGGGTCAAAGCCTCCTCGCCGCTGTGGGCGATGCTACAGACGTGATAGCCGGCTTCCTCCACATGGCCCTTGATGTCCTCGGCCGCGAGGGCTTCGTCCTCGACGATCAGAATCTCGATCTCATCCATCATGCTGTTCTTTCTCCTGCGGTGAGGCTTGCGCCGGCACGGTCAACACGATGTCGGTACCCGGCTGGCCTGGCCTGAATTCGATGTGTCCCCTGAGTTGCTTGACCAGTGCCCGGACGATGGTGAGTCCAAGGGTTTTGGCCGACTCGATGTTCTCGTTCCACCCCCCTGGGCCGGGGCCCCGGTCGCGCACGCTGATGTGGATAGCGCCCTCCACCGGCTGGCTCGTCACGATCTCGATGTCCGGAGCGGCCTGTCCCTGGCCGGTGTGGCGCAGGGCGTTGGTGATCAGCTCGTAGAGGATCAGCGCGCATGGCAGCGCCTGCTCGAGCTTGAGCGGCAGCGACACGCCGCTGACCCGCACCTGGGCGGCCTGCCCGGCCTGGTGATGGAGGCGCGCCAGGCGCTCGGCCAGATAGCGGGCATGTTCGAGGAGATCGACGCGGCCCAGATCATCGGCGGCATATAGCCGCTCGTGCAGTATGGCCGCGCTGCGGATGCGTTCGCGGCTGTCGCTCAGGGCTTGCGCGACATTGTCGGCCGTGATGTGACGGGTTTGCAAGCTCAACATGCTGGATACCACCTGCAAGTTGTTCTTCACGCGATGGTGGAGTTCGCCCAGCAGGACATCCTTCTCGTTCAGGGTGCGGAGCATGGCCATCTCGGCTACCTTGCGCTCGGTGATGTCCTGCACCGTCCCGATCATGCGCAGGGGCTGGCCGTGCTCGTCGAAGCGCACTTCGCCCTGCTCGTGGACGAAGCGTATGGAACCGTCGGGCAGGCGGATGCGATGGTCGATGGCATAGGGCCGCACGGCCCTAAGGCTCTGGTCCACCGCCTCCCGCACCCGATGGCGGTCGTCCGGGTGCACCCGCGCGAGGAAGGCCTCGTAGGTGGCGCCGAAGGCCTGGGGGTTGAGGCCGAAGATGCGGTAGACCTCGTCGGACCAACTGAGCGCGCCACCCTGGATGTCCCAGTTCCAGTTGCCCAAGCGGGCGATTTTCTGGGCCTCCGCCAGGCGCGCCTCGCTCAGGCGCAGTTGCTCCTGTTCCTGGCGGGTGCGGGTCAGGTCGTGGAGGGACATCAGGATGTCGGTGGGCGTGCCATCCGGCTCGCGAATGATGTGGCAACTCACCTCGATGGGCACGCCGGCCGGATTGTCCGGATGATCCGCCTCCAGGGTGATGACGGCGTCGCGTTTCTCCATCTGGGCCTGGCACACCGGGCAGGGCACGGCCTCGCCCTGGGGGTGGAGGATCTCGGCGATGGGGCGGCCGGCCAACTCTTGCGCCGTGGCCCGGGCCAGCGCATGAAAGGCCTTGTTGCCGCGCACGAAGCGGCGCTCGGCATCCAGCAGGTAGGTGGGATCCTGGAAGGCGTCCATGGCGGCGGTCCACTGGTTCTCGCTCAGGCGCAGCGCCCGCTCGGCCGCCGACTTGGCCCGGCGCTCCTGCAGGGCGCCCAGGGCGTAGGTCACGTCGGCGGCCAGCTTCTCCAGCAGCTCGGTCTCGGCCGGTTCGAAGGCGTCCGGCTCTTCGGAATAGAGCATCAGGGCGCCCCAGATCCTGCCTTGCACGGCCATGGGGATGCTGATGCCGGAGGCGAAGCCGTGCTTGCGCGCGGCTGCCTGCCAGGGCAGGAAGTCGGCATCCCCGTCGGCGATGCGCTTGACCTGAGTGGCGCCGGTGCGGATGGCTCGTCCGGTCGGCCCCTGCCCGAGGGGGGAATGTTCATCCCAGGAGACCTTGAGTTCGGCCATGTAGCCAGAGGCCGAGCCCGCATGGGCGAGCGGCCTGACGCTGCGTTCACGGTCGTCTTCCGCCCTGCCCACCCAGGCCAGGCGATAGCCGCCCAGGTCCGTGGGGATTTCGCAGATCCAGCGCAGCAATTCGGCTTCCTCCTCGGCCTGCACGATCCTCTGGTTCATGGCGCTCAGCACCCGGTAGGCGCGGTTGGCCTTGCGCAAGGCCTGTTCCGTGTTGTGCCGCGCCGTGACGTCCACGCCTGAGGCCACAATCTCGATGACCTCGCCGTTTTCGCCATGGAGTGGGCTGAACAGCACATCGACGGTGAGGTAGCCGATCTTGCCCGCCCAGGCCAGGTAATCCCCCCGCACGGCCTGGCCGGCGGCGGCCCGCCTCAGGGCATCCTGCATCGTGTCGCGGATTTCCGGGGAATGGGACCACCAGGAGGTTTCCCAAAGGTGCTTGCCGAGCACGTCCTCGCGCCGCTCTCCACTGAGCCTCAGCGCGGCCTGGTTGATCTCGACGAGGCGGCCGTCGAGGTCGAAGACGCCGATGAACGGAAGCATCCCATCGATCCTCCTGCGCAGGCGCTGCTCGCTCGCGGCGAGCGCCTGCCGATCCTTAAGGCGCTCGCTGAGGTCGCGGCTGAAGGACACCACGATGCCGCCGCGGGTGTCCAGGGCCATGACCACGACTTCGACGTCGATGAGCTGGCCGTCCTTGCGGCGGTGACGCGATTCGAAGCGAACCGGCCCGGACCGGCGGGGGGCCTCGATGATGCCCAAGATTTCTTCGGGTGACTGCACGGCATCGATATCCGCGACGGACATTGCGAGCAGTTCCGCGCGGCTGTAGCCGGACATGCGGCAGGCCGCCGGATTGACGTCGATGAATCCGCCATCCCGCCCGATCATCCAGAAGCCGTCGCTGCTGGCCTCGATGATGCTCTTGTATTCGAGTTCCGCGCGCTTCTGCTCGGTGAGATCGCGCAGCACGCCGATAAAAACGACTTCGTCGCCGGTTCGTACTTCGTTGACCGCAATCTCCAGGTGAAAGAGGCTGCCGTCCTTACGCCGCCCGACGACTTCGCGCCGGCTACCGACGATATGGGCCTTGGCGGTTTGCAGGTAACGCCGGATGTGGCCGTCGTGCTCATGGGCTTGGGGCTCGGGCATGAGCAGGTTGACGCTCTGCCCCAGCAGCTCCTCGCTGCGGTAGCCGAAGATCTGCTCCATGGCGGGATTGACGGTCCGGATGATGCCCCGGGCATCGATACTGACGATACCGTCCAGCACCGCGTCCAAGAGGGCCTGAAGGTGCGATTCGCTGGTGCGTAGCTGGGCCTCCAGCCGCTGCCGCGCCGTGATGTCGGTGAACCGCGCGGCAAAGCGATCCAGTCCCGGTTTGCCGATGGGAAAGGCGTAGACATCGAACCAGCGGCCCAACTCCGCGGAATCGTTCCGGAACCGCTTCGGCTCGCCGGTACTGATGGGTTGAGCCGTAGCCCGTAGGCTGGGTTGGAGCGCGGCGGAAACCCAGCGATGCCGGCCATTCGCTGGGTTTCGTTCCTCAACCCAGCCTTCTACGGGCTTGCCCTGCGCGCCTTGGATGCCAAATTGCCGCTCGAAGGCCGCATTGACTTCGAGAAAACGGTAATCGATGCCCTTGCCTCGGTCATCGAAGATCATCTCGCGGAGGCAATAGCCCTCGTCCATGGCATCGAACAGGGTGCGGTATTTCTCCTTGCTGGCCTGGGTGACGGCAGGGTCGAGGGCGGCCGCCTGCGCCTGCTCGTTGGCCCTGCGGAGGATGGCCACGAAGGCGAAGGCCAGGAGTAGCGCGCACAGGGCGCGCGGCAACTGCACTGGCAGGCCGGTCGCGTCGGCGAAGCCGGCTGTGCTGGCCATCCAGGGCAGATTCGGGTCGGGTCTGGCGTCGAACGGCGTAAACAGGGCATAGACCATCAGGGTGAGGGCGGCCACCTTCAGCCAGTCCCGCATCGGCGGGTCGCCGACGCCGTGCCGAACGCTCAGGAGGGCCATGCCGGCCAGCAGCCCCCCCGGCGCGCCCACGAACAGGCGGATGCCGGCGCGCAGTCCATTTGAGGGGTCTGACGCGAGCAGGGTGAGCAGCGCCACGCCGGCGGCCGCGGCGGCGTAGACCGGCAACCCACGCAGCCGGAGCGGACCGTCGAAGGGACCAAGCCCGGCGCCGGCGCGCCGGCCGAACTCCAGCAACGCCAGGAAGGACGCCGCCAGCAGCAGATTGGAGAGGCCTTCCAGCCAGACCGACGATGCGTGCAGGCGGGCGCCTTCGACGAATTCCAGGCTGCCGTGCAGCAGGCCGAAGGCGGCCAGCCAGTTCAGGCGCCGCGCAAGGCCCAGGGTGGCGCCCAGCTTGGGCAGCACGACCAGAACGACGCCGAGCACGAAGAAGGACAGGCCATATAGTTCGTGGATGGCATGAAGGGCAGGATCGAACTGGGGTGTCATGGCCATCCGGGCGCGTCAAGGATGCTGGACGGGAACGGCGCAACAGGACCCGGCAGGGCGCCTGATTCCCGCTCATTTACATGAGCCAGCCGGAGGGCGACCGACGATGCTGTTGAATCAAGCCGTTCGTGGTGAGCCCTTCGGCGGCGCTCGGGAGGGACTGGTCGAGCCATTGGAATGTTACTATCAATACCTTGGGTTTTTCCATTCACCCTGCGACAAGGGCGAACGGAACAACGGAGGCGGGCCTGATGGGTTGAGCCGTAGCCCGTAGGCTGGGTTGGAGCGCAGCGGAAACCCAGCGATGCCGGCAATTCGCTGGGTTTCGTTCCTCAACCCAGCCTACGGGCTACGCAGACAACGCCTGTCAATCCGTTGAGCCCACCACCGGAAAAACCATAATTCAACACTATTGGGGGCGACCGAACGGGCGGCGCTCAAGCGGCGTCCCCTTTGCCGTCGGCGCGGCAGACCCGGTTCCGCCCGGCGCGCTTGGCCGCATAGAGCGCCGCATCGGCCGCCTCCACGAGGCGGCCCCGGTCCATCGTTTTGTTCAACGCCGCCAGGCCGGCGCTGAAGGTGCAATGACACATCCCCGCCGCCGTGGCCTGGGACAATTGCGCGAACTGCTGGCGCAGCGTGTCCAGCACCGCCATGGCCGTCTCCGGCGGGGTGCTCGGCATGAGGATGGAGAATTCCTCGCCGCCGTAACGAGCGATCACGTCGTATTTGCGCAGCCGCTTCCGGAGCAGTTGCGCCAGGCTCTTGATGACGCGGTCGCCGACGGGATGGCCATGGCTGTCGTTGACGCGTTTGAAGTGGTCGATGTCCAGCATCGCCAGAGTGAGGGGCGCGGCGCTCCTTGCCGCGCGGTCTATCTCCGCCTCGGCCTGGAGATCGAAGGCGATGCGGTTCAGGAGGCCGGTCAGGCTGTCCCGGTTGATCAGCGCCGCCAGGGCGCGGGCGCGCGTGATCCTTTGTTTGACGGCCAGTACCAATTCGGCGTCGCGCACGGGCTTGGTCAGGAAGTCGTCCGCCCCGGCCTGCATGGCCGCCAACTGTTGCTTGCGCCCAGCCTCGGTGGACAGGAAGACGATGGGCATGCTGGCGTAGCGCTCGTCCTGGCGGATGACGCGCGCCAATTCGATGCCGGAGCAGCCGGGCATGTAGAGGTCCGTCAACATCAGCTCCGGTTGCAGTGTTTCCAGGCTTTCCAGCAACCGCTGCGGCTCGGTGATAGCCTCGGCGCGCATGCCCGCGGCATTGAGCACGCCGGCATAGTGCTCGGCCAGCATGGCCGAATCGTCGATGATCAGGACGCGATAGGGATCCGCGCTGGTTTTCTTGGTCAGCCGGTCGATCTGATCCACCAGCAGACTGAGGTCGATCGGCTTGACCAGGTAGGCATTCACACCGACACGGGCGGCGGCCAGGCGGCTTTCCCAGTTCCACAGCGCGGACAACAGGATCACTGGCAACTCGGCGGCGATGGCGCGCGCCCGCTCGACGACCTCGATTCCGGCCAGCTTGCCCTCGGGCCGGCTCAAGTCGACGATCATCGCCTCGGGGCGGTGGGTCGCCAAGGCCTCCAGGGCGGCGCCGGCCTCGCCAAAGCTGTGGGTTTGCCAGCCATAGGCGTGCGTCAGGGCGGCGATTTCCTGGCGGAGAGGGGCATCGTCCTCGATCAGGTACAGGCCCATCGCCTGGTCTGGCTCCATCCCCTCGTTGGCGACGGGGACGGCAGCGGGCCCCGCGACGGCCAATGGTTCCGAGGACGGCGGTTCCAGACTGGCCAGGCGGTCGGAGATGGCCTCGATGCGCGGTGGCATCGCTGCCCAATTTTCGTCGAGGTCGACAATCAGCTCCTCGATTGCACGCGCCGTGGCCCCCAGCTCGGGGCAACCGAAGGTCCCGGCGCTGCCCGCCAGGTTGTGCGCCAGGCGTTGAAACGTCCGCAGACTGGCGCGGCGCTCTTCTCCGGCGAGGGCGGCCGACCAGGCCGCGCGCAGCTCGTCGAGCCGTTCCGGCAACTGGGCGTAATAGCTCGCCCGCAACTGCCGCAGCTTATGCGCGCGGCCTGGCTCGGCCGCAGCCAGTTCCTTGCCGGACCGGTCCGGCGACTGTTCGTCTGCGTTCATGTCGGCATCCGTCTGATGGGCCGCGCCGGGTCGCGAGCTCTCAGCCATGGGAAGGTCCCAGAATGGCGCGTATTTGCTCGCCCAGGTCCAATGGGTCGAATGGCTTGGCGATGACCCCGACGGCGCCCATTGCCTTGAACGCGGCCACTTCGGCAGGCTGTACCTTGGCGGTCATGAAGATCGCCGGCGCCTCGGCCAAGTGGGGAAGCTCGCGCAGTTTGCCGAGGGTGGCGGGGCCGTCCATGCCCGGCATCATCACGTCGAGCAGGATGAGGTCGGGCGTGAAATCGGCGGCCTTGGCCAGGGCCTCCTGGCCGGAAGCACACTGGGTCAACTCGAAACCCTCATCTTCCAGGGCGAACTCGGCCACCTGCCGGATGTCCGCCTCGTCTTCCACGTGCAATACCCGCAAAATCATGTTCCGCTCCCGTTGGCGTTCAGAATGTTCTTGATGGTGGCCAGCAACTGGTCATTGCTGGTCTGGGACTTGGTCAGGGCGGCGGACACCCGCCGGGTGAGGTCGGGCCCCGGCTCATGGCCGGAAAAGATCGCCACCGGGCAGCCCCCCCGCAGGTCTTCGAGCAGCTCCTCCCCGGAGCCGACGGCCAGGGTCAGGTCCAGGATCACCAGGTCGAACCGCTGTTCGGCCAGTAGCCGCCTCGCCTCGGCGCAGGTCGCGGCGTGGCTCAGGTCGGCAGACTCCTCCAGGAGCGCCCCCACGACCTGCACCACGTCCAGATCGTCCTCCACGTGCAGGATGCGCGGCCGCCCGCCGACGCGCAGGGCCTGGTTGACCGCCTGGCTGAAGCGATCCCGGTCCAGGGGTTTTTGCAGCCAGTCCACCACCTGCACGCTCGCCCCCGCCTCGGCTTGACCCTCGCGGGCTCGGCCCGAGACGACGATGATGGGCAGTGCGCGGGTGGCCGGCTCGCCGCGCAGCTCGCGCAGCAGCGTCAGTCCGTCGGCGTCGGGCAGGGTCAGGTCCAGCAGCATCAGGCGGTAGGCGTTGCGCGCCAGCAGGTCCCGCGCAGCGGCGGCGGTGGCGGCAATGTCGCTGCCCTGACCCTCCTGTTCCAGCAGGGCGGCCAGGATCTCGGCCACGTCGGCATTGTCCTCGCAGATCAGCGCGCTGGCGGGCCGCGCGGCATCCGGCGCGGATTCGATGCGCGCCTGCCAGGCAGGCAGGTCGAAATGGAAGGTGGCGCCCACCCTGGACTCGGTTTCGTATCCGATCCGGCCTTCGTGCCGTTCGACGATGGCCTTGGCGATGGACAGTCCCAGTCCCGTGCCGCCTTGCGCCCGGGTGTCGGAGCTGTCGGCCTGGGCGTAGCGCTGGAAGATGCGGTTTCGGAATGCCTCCGGGATGCCGCTGCCGTGGTCGCGCACGGCGACGCGCCAGCCCCCGGCATGGGGGAGCACGGCGATCTCCACCGTGCCCTGGGCGGGGGAATACTTCACGGCGTTGGAGATCAGGTTGGCGAACACTTGCAGCAGGCGATGGGCGTCGCCGTGGATGGGCGCGGCGTCCAGGGTGGTGTCGAGACTGAGTTGCACGTCGTGACGGCGGGCGTAGCCCTCATTGTCTTCCAGCGCGCGTTGGGCCAGCGCCACCAGGTCGTCGGGTCGAAACTCGAATTCCAGCCGGCCCGATTCGATCTTTTCCAGATCCAAGATATCGTTGATCAGCAGGGTCAGCCGCTCGCTGTTGCGCTCGGCCATCTCCAGCATGTGGCGCGCCTTGTCCGGCAGGACGTCGGCGAAGCGGCCCACCACCAGGCCCAGCGCCCCGCGGATGGAGGTCAGCGGGGTGCGCAGTTCGTGGCTGACGGTCGACACGAACTCGCTTTTGATTTGCTCCAGACGCTTGCGCTCGGTGATGTCGCGCGCCACGCCGGTGAACATGCGCTCGTCCCCTACCCGCATTTCGCTCACCGCCACATCCATCGGGAAGGTGCTGCCGTCCTTGCGCTGGCCGGTGACTTCGCGGCCGATGCCGATGATCTTTTTCTCGCCCGTCGCGAGGTAGCTGTGCAGGTAGCCGTCGTGGGCGCTGCGATAAGGCTCGGGCATGAGCATGTTGACGTTGTGGCCCAGCATCTCCTCGCGGGAGTAGCCAAAGATCCGCTCCGCCGCCGGGTTGATGGTCCGGATGATGCCGTGGGCATCGATGCTGATGATGCCGTCCACCACGGTATCGACGATGGCGCGGATGCGGGCTTCGCCCGACTTCAGATCCGACTCGATGCGCTTGCGTTCGGTGACGTCGCTCACGATGGCGATGAAGCGGATGATGTGGCCACGGTCGTCGCGGATCGGCTGGATGCCGAGCGACAGCCAGCAGGGCGTGCCGTTCTTGCGATAGTTGAGAACCTCTGTCTGGCACGCCTCGCCGGCTCGGAGCTTATCGCGCATGCAGGCCACGGTGGCCGGGTCGGTGTCGGGGCCCTGCAGCACCGCACCCGGTTTCCTGCCGATCGCCTCCGCCAGCGTGTAGCCGGAGATGCGCTCGAAGCCCTGGTTGACCCACTCGATCAGGCCGTCGGCGTCGGTGATGATGACCGCGTTGTCGGTGCGCTCGGCCACAATGGCCAGCCGCGCCGCCTCATCGGCCGCCCTGAGTAGATGGGTGCGGTCCAGTTCCGCCTCCACCCCGTCGGCCAGGTCGCGCAGGATGGCGAGATCATCCGCGGACAGGGTGCGCGGCTTGGGATCGATGAGGCACAGGGCGCCGACCCGCTGGCCGTCCGGAGCGTGCAGCGGCGCGCCGGCGTAGAAGCGGATCCCGGGGCCGCCGGTCACCAGCGGGTTGTCGGCGAAGCGGGGATCCTCCACGGCGTTGGGGATGGTGAAGGTGTCGTCGGCCAGGATGGCGTGGCCGCAGAAGGAAACGTCGCGCCCGGCCTCGCAGGCGTCCAGGCCCTGTTTGGACTTGAACCACAGACGATCGGCGTCCACCAGGCTGACCAGGGCGATCCGCACGCCGAAGTGGCGCTGGGCGATGCGGGTGAGGCGGTCGAAACGCGCCTCGGCGGGCGTGTCGAGGATATCCAGGCGCCGGAGGGCTTCCAGGCGCCGGCCTTCGTCTTGGGGAATCACGGGGGCTTGCATGGCGACGGTTGTCCTTGGGTCAGAGCTTGTGAATAACCCCCCGGTCGTAGCGAGGGCGCCCTTGGGCGTGGCGGGCAAGGCGCGGGGGTGCACAACATCGGGGAGTCCAGCCGCGCTAAACGACCAGATTTTGGGGGTCCCCGCAACGCCGCCCACCGCGTCCAGGGGTGTCCGCGGTAGGCCGGGGGTTTCTTCACAAGCTCTCAGGCGACGCTTGCGGACGGCCCGGAAAGCGGCTCATCCAAGTGTTGCGCGCGGATGGCGAGAATGTCGGGCAGGCATTCTTGGAAGATGGCCACCAGGCGCGGCTCGAAGTGGCTGCCCGAGAGGCGCTCGATCTCCGCCACGGCGGGCTCGATGCTCCAGGCCTTCTTGTAAGGGCGCTCGCTGGTGAGGGCGTCGAACACGTCGGCGATGGCGACGACGCGCGCCTCGATCGGGATGGCCTCGCCGGCCAGCGCATTCGGGTAGCCGCTGCCGTCCCACTTCTCATGGTGGCAGAGCGCGATGCTGGCGGCCATTGCCATCAGCGGCGATTGGGCGCGGGCCTGGAGGATGCCGGCGCCGATGGCGGAGTGGGTCTTCATGACTGCCCACTCCTCGGCGTCGAGCTTGCCCGGCTTGAGCAGGATGCGGTCCGGGATGCCCACCTTGCCGATGTCGTGCATGGGGGCGGCGTTCAGCAGCATCTCCGCTTTCTCGTCGCTCTGGCCGGCGGCCAGGGCCATCAGTTGGGAGGGCCGGCTCATGCGCAGGATGTGCAGCCCGGTCTCGTTGTCGCGATACTCCGCCGCGCGTCCCAGGCTGCGCACGATCTCCAGTTGGGTCTCGCGCAGTTCCACGGTGCGCGCCCGCACCTGGGCATCGAGGACTTTGTTGTGGTCGGCCAGGATATCGTTATATTCCTTGATGCGCAGCAGGTTGCGCATGCGGATGGACAGTTCCAGATGGTCCACCGGCTTGGAGACGAACTCCTCGGCGCCGACTTCGAGGCCGCGGATGCGGGAGTCGCGGTTGGATAGTGCGGTCAGGAAGATGATGGGGATGTTTCGGGTGCTGTCCTGCGACTTGAGGCGGCTAGCCACCTCGTAGCCGTCCAGGCCCGGCATCATGATGTCCAGCAGGATCAGGTCCGGCAGCCGCTCGCCGCATCGCGCCAGGGCAATGGCGCCACTGGCCGCGGTGCGGCAGTCATGGCCCTCGGCCCGGATCATGGCGTCCATCAGCTTGAGGTTGTGTTCGTCGTCATCCACCACCAGGATGTTTTTCATGGCTGATACCTCATCGTTTGCTTCAATCTGGAAAAAGCAATTGGACGTGCCTGCCGGCAGCCCGTAGGCTGGGTTGAGGAACGAAACCCAGCGAATTGCCGGCATCGCTGGGTTTCCGCTGCGCTCCAACCCAGCCTACGGGCTCCGAACACTACCGGGCGATGGTCTTTGTGCGTATTCCAGCCCATTCGGCCACTGATTCCAGCGTGATTCGGCCACTCATTCCAATGGCATTCGGCCGGGCGGTCGGAGCGAAGCGACGCAGGGTGGTTGGAGGTTACTCAGAATGATCCGGATCGGTCAATGGTCGGGACGGCCGATCCGGTCGTTTCGGGTGTTTTTTCTCCGTTACGGCGTAACGCCGAAGCCCGTAGCCCGTAGGCTGGGTTGAGGAACGAAACCCAGCGAATTGCCGGCATCGCTGGGTTTCCGCTGCGCTCCAACCCAGCCTACGGGCTGGAAAAAGCAATTGGACGTGCCTGCCGGCAGGCAGGTTCAGGGCTTTGTGTGCGAATGAATTCGCACCTGCCGGCCTGCCGGCAGGCCGGCGATAAATCGCATCATCCTGTTGATCCTGTAGATTCCCGCCAGCCCGTAGGCTGGGTTGAGGAACGAAACCCAGCGAATTGCCGGCATCGCTGGGTTTCCGCTGCGCTCCAACCCAGCCTACGGGCTCAGTGCATATCCTATGGTCCTCGTCGTCCACCACCAAGACACGTAGTTTCTCAGTTTCTCAGCCATGGCGGCCTCCCGCCAGCAGGGTCGCGATCTGCTCCAGCAGTTCCTTGTAGCGGACCGGCTTGGCGACATAGCTGTCGCAGCCGGCCGCCAGGAAGGTTTCGCGGTCACCCTCCATGGCGCGCGCGGTGACGGCGATGATGGGGATACGGGCGGTGCGGGCATCGGCCTTGAGCAGCCGGGTCGCTGCCATGCCGTCCGTACCGGGCAGACGCATGTCCATGAGCACCAGATCCGGCAGGCGCTCGCGGATGAGGGGAATGCCGATGTCGGCGTTCTCGGCCGGCAGCACCGCATGGCCGGCATGTTCGAGCATGGCCGTGATCAGCTTCAGGTTGGAGGGGTTGTCTTCCACCACGGCGATGAGGGTCATAGCTGGTATCTCCTGAGTATGCGCTCGATCTCTCCGAGCAGTTTCTCGCGGCTGGCCTTGCCCTTTTCGGCGATGGCGGCCACCTGGCTTTCCAGACGCTCGCGTTCCTGCTCGGTGAGGATCTTGGCGGTGAGGATGATCACCGGAATGGCGCGGGTGTCCTCGTCACGCTTGAGCGCGGCGAGCACGTCGAAACCGCTCATGTCCGGCATCATCAGGTCGAGCACCAGCAGGTCCGGGCGTTCGCTGCGCGCCAGTTCCAGGCCGTCCGCCCCGCCCATGGCGGTGAGCACCTGGTAGCGGTCCTTGGGCAGATAGGACCCGACGATCTTGAGGGCCTTGGGATCGTCGTCCACCACCAGCAGCTTGGCGCGTCCCTGGCGTTTCGCGCCCGCCGGCAGGAGCTTCTCCAGCGAGCCCAGCAGTTCGGCGCGGCGGATGGGCTTGCGCAGGATGGCGTCGGCGGACAGCGGCGCGCCTTCCGTCTGGTCGGCCACGGCCGAGAGGATCATGACCGGGATGCGGGCGAACTCGCGGTTCTGGGCCTTGGCCTCGAGGAAGGCGAAGCCGTTCATCTCCGGCATCAAGAGGTCCAGGACGATCAGGTCGGGAGGCTGCCGCTTCATCTCCTCCAGGGCTTCGCGTCCGTTCACGGCCAGCACCACCTCGTAGCCGGCGTCGACGAGGTAGAGCTTGAGCAGGTCGGCCTGGTCCGGGTCGTCTTCCACCACCAGCACGCGCGGCCGGCTGCCGGCCGGCCTGGCCGAGCGGAGCCCGCCCCGCCGGTCCATGGTGCGCGCCACGTCGGCCATGAAGGCCTGGGCATTGAATTCGCTCTTGGCCAGCACCTGGGTGATGGCGCTGTCGAGCCGGCGGCGGTCCTCCTCGGTCAGAACCTTGGCGGTCAGGATCAGGACCGGCAGGTCCACGCCGCGGTCTTCCCGACGCAGGGCGGCAAGCACGTCGAAGCCGGTGACCCCGGGCATCATCAGGTCGAGCACGACCAGGTCGGGCAGCCCGTTCAGCGCCAGTTCGACGGCCTGTTGGCCGCCGTAGGCCTTGATCACCTCATGGCCCGCCCCGCCGAGGTGGGCGGCCACGACTTCCACCGCGGCCGGCTCGTCGTCCACCACCAGCACCCGAAGCGGCCGGCCGAGCGCTTCGGGCCTCGGCGCGGCGCGCCGCACGGCGTCCAGGAGCGCGGCCTTGTGTACGGGTTTCTCCAGCACGTCCACGGCGCCCAGCTCCAGTCCCTGGCGGGTGTTGGCGACGATGGAAGCGACGATCACCGGCACGTCCTTGAGGGCGGGGTCCTGCTTCATGCGCCGCATGACTTCCCAGCCGTCGAAATCGGGCAGGATGATGTCCAGGACCATCAGGGCCGGCCGGGCGGCGGCGGCCATCCGGAGCCCTTCCGCGCCGTTGCGGGCGCGCTCGACGCGATAGCCGGCGCCGGCGAGCTGGCGGCTGAGCAGTTCGGCCGCGGCATCGTTGTCATCCACCAGCAGCACGTGGGACGCGGCGGCGAACGGGTTGGCCGCCGCCGGAGAGGTGGGCGGTTCCGGCGGCTCGGTCCGCGGCGCCACGGCGGCATCGGCCAGGGCCGGCGGCTCGAGGCGCAGCGGGATCTCGAAGCTGAAGCGGCTGCCGCGTCCGGCCTCGCTCGCCACGGCCACGCTGCCGCCATGCAGTTCCACCAGGCGCTTGACCATGACCAGGCCGAGGCCGGTGCCCTCGTACTTGCGCGAGAGGGAGCCGTCGATCTGCTCGAAGGGCCGGAACAACCGGCCGATCTGGTCGGCCGGGATGCCGATGCCGGTGTCGCTGACCGCGACCTGCAGCCGGTCGCCTTCGCTCTTGGCCGTGACCTCGACCTGGCCGCCCTCCGGGGTGAACTTCACGGCGTTGGAGAGCAGGTTGTAGACGGCCTGCTTGAGCTTGCGCCCGTCGGCGCGGATGACGCCGAGCGCCTCGTCCACCTCCAGATTCAGGCGAATGCCATGGGCATGGGCCTTTTCCTTGACCACCGACAGGCTGTTGCGCATCAGGTCGGGGACGTTGACCGGCTCCAGGTGCAGTTCCATCTTGCCCGCCTCGATCTTGGACAGGTCGAGGATGTCGTTGATCAGGGACAGCAGGTGGTTGGCGCTGCCGAAGATTTCGCCGACATAGTCGGCCTGCTGGCCGTCGAGTTCGCCGATGAGACCGTCCTTCAGCACCTCGGAAAAACCGATGATGGCGTTCAGCGGGGTGCGCAGCTCGTGGGACATGTTGGCCAGGAACTCGCTCTTGAGGCGGTTGGCCTGCTCGAGCTGGGCGTTCTTGTCGGCCACTTCCTTGCCGCGCTGCATCAGTTGCTCGGACAGGGTCTTGAGGTCCTGGTACTGCTTGATGTTGTTCAGGGCGACGCCGATCTGGTCGCACAGCCGCTGGATGAACGCTTCGTCCCGTTCCAGCAGGGGCTCCAGCGAGGCCACCACCAGCACCCCGAGCACCTGCTCGCGGAAGTGGATGGGGCAGGCGACGACCGCGGCGGGGACGGCCGTGAACAGGCCGGTTTCGATGCGCAGCGGCATCGCGGCCGGCGCCTCGACCTTGATGAGGTGGCCGCTTACGGCGGCCTGCCCGGGCAGGCCCTGGCCGGGCACCAGCTCCCGCGCGAAGTCCTTGGGCACGCCATGGGCGGCCGCGCTGTTGAGGGCGCCGTTCCATTCGTCGTAGAGGTAGATGGCCAGGGCGGGATAGCGGTGCTCCTCGGCCAGGATCTCGAGCGTCTGGCCGAGGATGGCCTTGCGCTCGAAGCCTCCGCTGAACAGCCCCAGGATGCGGCTGTGGGTGTGTTCGTAACGGGCGGAGGCCTGGATGGCCTGGGCCTGGTCGGCGAGGGCCTGCTCGTCGCGCTTGCGCGCGCTGATGTCCTGCTTGATGGCGATGAAATGAGTGACCTCGCCCTGCTCGTCGAGCAGCGGGGTGATGGTCTGCTCCTCGGAGTACAGGCTGCCGTCCTTGCGCCGGTTGACCAGTTCGCCGTGCCATACATTGCCCGCCTGGATGGTATTCCAGAGTTCGCGATAGAAATCCGGCGACTGCCGGCCCGATTTGAGCAGACGCGTCGTCTTGCCGACCGCTTCGTCGGGGTCATAGCCGGTCAGCTTGGTGAAGGCGGGATTCACCCACTGGATCGTGCTGTCGCGGGCGGTGATGGCGATGGCGTTGTCCGCCGCCTCCAGGGCGCTGCCCTGCAGGCGCAGCCGGTCCAGGACCGACTTGCGCTCGCTGATGTCGCGCACGATGCCGGTGAACATGCGCGCGCCGTCGAGCTCCATTTCGCTGACCGTCAGTTCCAGGGGAAAGGTGCTGCCGTCCTTGCGCCGGCCGGTCACCTCGCGGCCGATGCCGATGATCTTCCTTTCGCCCGTGGCCAGATAATGGCGCAGATAGCCGTCGTGGGCGCTGCGGTAGGGTTCCGGCATGAGCATGTTGACGTTGCGGCCGAGCATCTCCTCAACGGTGTAACCGAACATCCGCCGGGCCGCGGAGTTGGCCGAGCGGATGCCGCCGCTACTGTCGATGGTGATGACGCCGTCGGCGATGGTGTCGATGAGGCCGTCGAGGCGTTTGGCCTCCTGCTCGGCCTGTTTCTTGGCCAGCGACGCGATTTCGCGTTCGCGGCCGAGGCGCCTCAAGGCCCGCCAGCCCAGGAGGACGATGTGGAGACCGGCCAGGGCAGTGACCGCCAGCATGATCTTCAGCACGGACTGTGACGTATTGCACTGCTCGGCGGCCAGGATGGCGAGTCTTTCGGTGACGTGGTCCGCGGCGGCGCGCAGTTCCTGCCGGTCACGGCGAAAAACCGTGAAGGCCTCGCCGCCGTCGCCATGAGGCCACCCACCGCCCGGGGGGGAAACCAGGCGGGCGGCCATGCGCTCGGCGACCCGTAGGAGTTCCGACTCGGCGGCCCGGGCCTCTTTGTCGCTCAGAGGGGGGACGGGCTGGGAAACAGGGGGGGTCGCCTGGGCAGCGCCGTTCAGCAGCACGCCTGCCACGGCATGGAGTTCGTCCAGGATGGCCCGTTCGCCGCCCAGGCCCCGGCCCGCTTCCCGTTGCAGGACCTGGTCCACCAGGTCGCTGACCAGCGTGCTCTGGCGATGGGCGAGTTCCAGATACAGCCTCTGGCTCTCCAAGAAACCGTCCGAACACAAGGCGTAGCCCATGGTGCCGCAGCCGAGCACAAGGAACGCTAGCACCAGCGCGACGAATTTTCGAAAACCGAGGGGTTTCGTTTGTCCAGGCATGGGTGAATCTCGATCTGGGTTGGGCGGAGAATGCCCTCCGGGTGCCCCACCGTTGCCTGGCAGCCAGGAAAAAAGCAGCCCCAGGCACTGGGGGACGTCCCGGCGCTTGCCGAAATAGTCGGAGCTGCCGTGTTGCTCGCAGGCCCTGCGCCAGGCATCGCCAGTGTGGTGGGTCAACGCCAGGATCCAGGTCCTGGTGCCGGCGGCGCGAATCCGCGCCGGGACGGTGACAAGTCTAGCCCATCTTTCGCTATTCGGGCACTATGGACGATCTAAGTGACTTGTTGCCAGTTTTCAGTAGTTAGTTTTGAGTGAATTGTTGGAAATCTCGGTTGTTGAGCGATTTCATCAAGCCGCCCAGCAATCTCCCGATTTCCTCGCAATCGTTCAACAAGCTCTCGGCATTCAGTTTGGGAAGATACTCCAAACGCTCGGAGATCATGAGCAAGGTCTCCAGTTCGGCCAATGACCCCTTCGCTATTCCAAGAAAGTTCCGGAATTCGCCGATGCTGTTTCTGGCCTGTCCCTCGGCGATATTCGCCGCTACGGAAATCCCAGCCCTCCGCATCTGCGAGGTAATCCCATACATCTCTTCCTTGGGAAAGCAGCGCGTAGAGGAATACATCCTTTCGACCAAGTTCATTGATTTTTGCCAAACCACTAAGTCCTTCCGACTGTCCAGCGGATCAGCGGGCACAAGACGCTGGAAATGGCAGTCCGCTATAGCCACGCGAACGGGGACCACATCAAGGCCGCAATGGACAAGCTGGAAAGCCGCTACCGCCCAGAAGAACCAGCGATCCCTGCAAGGCCCAAACTGCGGAGCGCAGCCCTGGTAGGATGCGCTGAGGTACGAAGCGCATCGGCTCGCGAACGATGCGCCTCCTTCGTCGGCACATCCTACGAACTAACCATTTTTCTTGTCCGTTGCCCCCTCCCAAGTTATGATTCATTTTTTCTGTAGTGACCCGAGTTGGGCACTGAGATGAATAACGAGCCGGAGAAAACAATGCAAACCGATCGTGATCGGCTGCGACAGCTTGTTGATGAACTGTCACTCATCATGGGCGAGAACATGACGCTTAGCACGGGCACCAGGTCGTCTTTCTATTTTGACTGCAAAAAGACCACTTTGAATGGTGAGGCATTGAGCCTGACTGCCGATGCGTTTCTTCATGAAATCAATAAGCTACCCGTTATTCCCACCGCTATTGGGGGCCTTGCGTTGGGTGCTGATCCCATAGTAGCGGCAGTCGTGTTGCGCGCCTTCCAGCTCGGCCATCCCACCATCAACGGCTCAATCGCTCGGAAGGAACCGAAGAAGCACGGGACCATGCAATACGTGGAAAACGACATGCCGCGTGGAACCAAAGTAGTGGTTGTCGACGACGTTATCACCACCGGCAATTCCACCGCGACGGCATGCGACAGGCTACTTGAGGCCGGATATGACGTGGTCGGGATTGTGGCTTTGATCGACCGCGAGTCTGGCGGTGTAGAGAAACTGTCAACGAAATATGGATGCCCGGTACTGTCCATATTTAAGAAGAGCGATTTCCAACGTATAGCAGAACATGTAGCAGAAGAGACGCCACATGTCAGAGTTGAGTCAAAAGCTGCTGTCTTTGCTTGATAAAGAAGGCTTTTGTTATCACTCTCTACGCCGTATGGCGAGCGAGTGCAACGCTTTCTTGGCGAAGGACGCTGACGACGACCGAGCGTCCGACGAAGTTGCCGCGTTCGTGATTAGCCAAGGGTGTTTTGATGTGGCCGAGATGTTCGATGGCGAGGTTACAACCGACGCCCACGAGCAGGTCGTTAGCGCGGTTCGCCCATCATTAGAGATTGCGATTCGCGCCCTCGGGAGCTCTGATCTTGTTGGAAAGATGACAGCGCTTAGCGGGCTTATCACGGCTATCAGACGCGCTCCGTCCGCCGAATCTCACTGAAACCGCGGTTGTGGCTGTGAAACCATTTTGTCGGCTATGGGGCCACGCCGACCCGCTGATTCAATACTTCATTTTGCTTATTTTCATTTTCCCGCCGTTCGGGACTGGTCAAATGTAAAGTCTCCGAGCCAGAAACAGCCGGGTTACCACCAGTTTCATCCGATTCCCCGCTTTGTTTTGTCGGTGCCGCCTCAGGTATCCCGTTGTTCACTTGCTGATTGTGGGCGATGTTCGCCTGCTTCACGAACGCCACCGGTTGCGGGTTCTTCATTGCCGCCAAGACCTCCAGGGTGCGCACACATTGCGACTGCGCCTTGAGGGACAGGCGTAGGTAGGTCTCGAACTGTTTCAGATACTGCTGATTGGCGGCCCGCCGGGACAGGTTCGTAAAAATCGCTTGCAGTGCATGGGCTTGGCTGAGGAAACGCTTACGCTTGGACCGACACCTTATCCCGTTCTTCGGGGATACGCCGCTCAGCAAGCTCAGCACTTTCGATCTTGAACGGTACAAGAAAAACCGCTTGAGCGAACTCGCCTTACATGGGGGGGACCGAGTTAGTCAGCACGACCGAGAAACCGGAACACAGGCCGGGGCCAAGGTTTCCAGCACCGCGCCCGGCACCGTGAACCGGGAAATCGCCGCGTTATCGCACCTATTCACCAAAGCCGTCGAATGGGGCTGGATCGACCACAAGCCCGCCAAAGTGAAACGGTTCAAAGTCGATAACGGGCGGGTCACCTACCTAACCACGGAACAAATCGACCGCCTATTGAAAACCGCCCGCGAAGATCAAAGCCCCGACATTTACCCGTTTATTGTCATCGGGCTGGAAACCTCCATGCGGAAGATGGAAGTTCTTTCCATCCGCTTAGAGCATATCGACCTTGCCCGTCGCACGATCTACATCCCCAAGGCCAAGCCGGTGCGCGGGAACAGCCGATCACCGGCCACCTTGCGGAATTTCTCCAGGGCTACAGCGAACCGCCCAGAAGAACCAGCGATCCCTGCAAGGCCCAAACTGCGGAGCGCAGTAAAATCCTGACCCGATTACACCAAAATTACACCGAGCACAAAAAAGCCTTACGGACTTTCGAACGTAAGGCTTTGAATTTTGTGGTGGGTCGTACTGGATTCGAACCAGTGACCACTGCATTAAAAGTGCAATTCAGGCCCCAAAAGCCACGCGGGTTACATTCCGCAATCCATTGATG
>Ga0233420_10000290_pt1 | contig 22398 bp, 23 predicted proteins | sample Watercolumn_Mata_4_FD_183009 | JGI IMG/M metagenome (GOLD analysis project Ga0233420, IMG submission 183009) | Freshwater microbial communities from Lake Matano, South Sulawesi, Indonesia - Watercolumn_Matano_2014_102_MG | ecosystem: Environmental > Aquatic > Freshwater > Lake | place...
ACCCAACAAGTTATTATTTTTTACCTCTTTCTTAACCTAAGGATGTTTTTAATGAGAACATTTAAAGCAAGTCGCCTTTTCTTAATCTTTATTTTTCTTTTTCTAAATTTATCATTAGCCCAAAAAACTTTTAAAATTGCTTCCCTTGCGCCTAATTGGACTAATATTACAGCCGCCGTTGGTGCAACTAATGATTTAGTCGCTGTTACAAGATATTGCATTTTCCCAGATTCTATCCCCCGTCTAGTAGAGGAAGGTAAACTCCAAAGTATCGGCGGCTTTGCTGATTTAAATATTCAAAAAGTCAGAGATTTAAAGCCCGATCTTATACTTACTTGTACCGGCCTGCAGACTAAGTTCAGAGATATGTTCAGAAAGGAAGGATTTAATGTTATTCACATGGAAGAATCTAGTCTTGCCGAAGTTTATGAAAAAATTCAAGAATTAGGTTCTTTCATAAATAAAGCCCATAACGCAGAATTATTAGTAAATGAAATTAAATCTAATCTTGAATCGGCTTCCTCTAAATATAAAAATGAACAAAAAAAATCGGTCTATTACGAAATAAATTACTTTTATAAATGTGCACCTGGAAAAAATTCTTATATAACTGAATTGATTAAAGCAGTCGGCGGTGAACCTATTTTTTGTGATCGGCCTGGCATTGCACCTAAAGTTACTTGGGATGAGGTTATTAAAGCTAATCCGGACGTAATTCTAATTCCTATTTGGGAAAATGCCGGTGGTCCATTCTTCGAGGGTGATAAAGTCGGATGGGGTACCACTACTCCTTATGAAATTGCTCATAGAATCGGTGCAGAAAATGTTAATGCTGTTAAAAATGGTAAAGTTCGGTATATAAACTCTGCCAAAACTAAACAAGCTGGCCCTCAAATTCCTACAGCTGCCGATCTGTTTGGTAAAACGATTCATGCCCAGGGCGACCTTGAACTTTTGAAAATTGATAAAGTCCCCGAAAATATGGAAACAACCTTTTCTCAGTTATTTATTTTCTTCCCGCTATACAATTATGCATGTTCAAAATTCTATAACTCATCACCTACTATTAATTGAAATGGATTTTAAAAATGGAAATAATTAGAAAAAGTCCTTTACCTATTTATTATCAGCTAAAAGAAATAATTAAAGAAGATATAGATGTAGGTAAGTATAAATCCGGTGATAAAATTCCATCCGAAAATGAATTGTGCAGTATTCTCAACATTAGCAGAAATACGGCAAAGCAAGCAATTGACGACCTTGTCTCCGAAGGAATTTTATATCGTATTCAAGGTAAAGGTACTTTTGTTGCCGAAAAAAAAGTATTTAAAGGTCTTACCGATGCTTTTAGTTTTTCTTCAGAGTTCAAGTCGAATGGTAGTAAACTTGAAACGAAAGTTATTTTCGCAGAAAAAATTTCTGAGTCAAAAGAAACTCTTAAATATCTAAAACTAAAAGAGAGTACCGAACTTTTTAGAATTCAGAGATTAAGAGTAATTGATAAAACTCCCGTCGCTCTTCAAACTTCATATATTCCAAAATTTTTCTGTCCGGGACTCCTAAAATATAATCTGTCACAAAATTCTCTTTTCGATATTCTTAAAGAAAATTTTAATATAACATTCAGTTACTTTGTCGAAAATTTAGCATGCGTCCGTGCCGATCGGTATGAAGCTGATTTGCTAAAAGTGAAGAAGGGTGCACCTCTTTTCTTATTAACTAGAAAAACTTTTAATAAAAATGATGAGATCATTGAAGTTGCCCGATCCTTTATGCCTGGCGCTAGAAGCGAATTTTATTTTCGCCATGGTGAAGAACTAAGCATTGAATTAAATCATATTATGGAATAACCCAGTATGAACACAATACCTATTCCACCTGAAGAAATTATTATTGATTATAGAAAAATCTTTTGGTCTTCTAAACGAATTGCTAGCATGGCTATATTTATTGCTTTGTGCGCAGTTGGTGCTTTAATAAAAGTACCAAGTCCAACTGGCACAGTAGCTTTAGATGCAGCTTTTGCATTCTTTTCTGCTATCACTTTCGGTTGGCGCGAAGGTTCTATCGTCGCAGCTTTTGGTCATATGCTCACAGCCTTAACAACCGGATTCCCTTTAAGTTTTCCTATCCACATCTTCGTCGCTGTGCAAATGGCTGTATGGGTTTCCATCTTTCAATTAGTTTCAAGAAAATTTCATTTATGGTTCGGCGCTTTTATCGGAATTTTTTTGAACGGCGTAGTCTCTTCTTTATTAATGATTCCCATAGGTGGCATTGGCTTAATGGCAGCTCTTATTCTTCCCTTGACTTTTGCCGCAAGTATAAATGTCTTTATTGCTATTACTGCCTTTCTAATAATTAATAAAAGTAGAATGATCTAAATTTATGATCTCTGACTTGTTACTTGAAAAATACCGAATTCTTAGAAAAAAAAATGAACCAAACATTTTTGCAACAAGAAATGTCAGAGATCTTACGGTTTGTGAATTAACTGATGATCTTTGGCTGATAATTGCATGCGATTCCGACGGCGGAATAGGTCCTAAAAAAAATGATACTGTATATTCCCCTGCTTATGATGTTGGTCGTTTTGGTGCAAGAGTGCCTCTAATGGAATTACTTGCCTCCGGTGCTGTCCCTTTTATTGTTGTTGATACTCTTTGTGTGGAAATGAATCCAACCGGAAAAGATATTATTCAAGGAGTTAGAGATGAAGCAGTTTATGGTGGATTAACTGGAAATTCCATCATAACGGGTAGTACAGAAGATAATGTGACTACTCATCAAACCGGCATTGGTGTAACTGTGATAGGTGTCGTACATAAAAATGATTTCAAACCCGGCAGCAGCAAAGTAAAAGATGCTGTTGTCTGTATCGGCATTCCTAAATCTGCACCCGAATTTAAATTAACATTAAATGATAATGATATTGCAGATTCCAAACTGATTAAACAACTCTCTACCATCGACTATATTCATGATATCTTACCTGTTGGCTCTAAAGGTATTGTTCACGAATTCCATGAATTAGCCGCAAGTGCCGGTTTAGTTAATCATTATTCAAAAAATCTGTCAGTAGATATAACAAAATCCGGCGGACCCTCAACTTGTTGTATCGTATCTCTTCCTAAATCACACTTAAATATTTTGGAAAGAAGTATTAATAAACCGATTTCAATTATCGGTGAACTAGAGAATAAATAAGATGAATGAGAATCTACAAAGAGGATCTATCTACGTTAATCTGCTGAAGTTTAAATACAAAAATAATGTTAACGAAACTCTTTTATCTCTTAATATAAAAATAGATAGTGGAGAATTCATTGGCTTAATGGGAAGAACTGGGGCCGGTAAAACTACTTCTCTCATGCTCTTGAATGGTTTAATTCCTCATTTTATTGAAGGTGATTTCGAAGGTGATGTTATTACTAATACTATGAATACTAAACGATATCGAATTCAAACCTTGGCAAGATTTGCTGGCTTGGTCTTGCAAGATCCGGAAACACAAATTTTCGGTATTACTCTAGAAAACGATGTCGCTTTTGGTCCTGCTAATCTAGGCTTTGATAGAAAAAAAATTTCAGACGTAGTTAAAAATTCACTAAAGGCAGTGGGTTTGGAAGGCTATGAAAAAAGAATTACATCTGAATTATCTGGAGGCGAAAAACAAAGACTTGCTATTGCTGGTGTTCTTGCTATGGAACCGGAAATATTAATTCTGGATGAACCTACTTCTGAATTAGATCCCGAAGGCAAATTTGAAATTTATAATCTATTATATAATCTAAATCGGGAAAAAGGTGTAACAATTATTATTTCCGGACACGATTCTGATGAAATGCTTTCTTATACTGATCGAATTATTGTTCTAGAAAATGGAATGAAAGTTTTGGATGATAATCCCAAACAGCTTTTTAAGGATGTTTCTCTCACTCAAAAACTTGGACTAAATCCTCCTGAAACTGCTATCATCTCTAATAGTTTGAGTAAATATTGTTTGATTAATGAGAATTTGACAACATTAAAAAATGAAGAGCTTATCAGCTTGGTAAAAAATAAATTCAATGGGACAAAAATTAAAATCACAAGTAAAAACCAATCCTTTACCAGCCCTATTACGCCAGTTATAATCGAAACTAAAAATTTAACTTTCAGCTATCAAGAAAAAATGAATGTTCTAAGCGGTATTAACTTAAAAATTTATGCCGGCGAATTCGTTGCACTTATAGGTAAAAATGGTGCTGGTAAAACTACTTTCTCTAAACATCTTAATGGGCTTTTAAGGCCTAAAGTGGGACAAGTTTTTATTAACAGTCGCAATATTTATTCTACTACAACTTCGCAATTAAGTAAAGAAGTAGGATATGTCTTTCAAAATCCCGATCATCAAATCTTCTCAGCATCTGTTTATGATGAAATTGAATTTGGTTTGAAAAAAATGAATTTATCCGAAACTGATAAATCTCAAAGAATTTCTGAAGCTCTATCACAAGTTGGACTCGAAGGATTTCAAGACCGGCATCCGTTTACTCTTGGGAAAGGTGAACGTCAAAAATTAGCATTCGCAACTGTGTTAGCCATGAAGCCGAAAATTCTAATAATTGATGAACCTACTACCGGTCAAGATTTAGATGGCATTAATAAAATGATGGCAATGTTAAAAGAGCTATATCTTAGTGGTTATACTATCATCATGATTACTCACAACATGGACATAGCAGCTAAGTATGCTGATAGAATCATTGTTTTCTCCAATGGCAAGATTGTCAAAGATGGTCCTCCAAATGTTGTATTTTATGATTTTGAAATTCTGAAATCTGCTTCTATTTCTCCACCGCTTTGTGCTTCCTTCGCTAATCAACTAAGAGAAAGTGGATATAAAAATTATCCTGTTACATCTAATGAATTTATTAGTGATTTAATCGTTCAATTTGACGGGGAAGGGAATGTTAATTGAATATTATCCATCTAATAGTTTCTTGCATGACTTAGATGTTCGAACTAAGTTGTTAGGATTTTTCTTACTAACTTTCATTTCGTTCATTTTCCTTTCACCAATTATAAATTTCATTATCGCTCTGCTGGTTGTAATAATTATTCTAAAAATTAATGCACCGCTTTCCCGCGTTAAAAAATTATTAACTCCGCTGACACCAATCTTTTTTATTATGATAATTATTACCGGCTTTACTTATCCAACTGAAAATTTCAAAACTGAATTCAGTCAAAAAATATTTTTTACGTTGGGAATAGATAACTCATGGCAATTTACTGTTGGCGGTTTTCTATATGGCATTACTCTTTCTTTAAGAATTTTCATTATGGTGCTTGCATCTACAATCTTAACTTTTACTACTCCAATCGAGGATTTCCTGCAGCTGATGAAAAAAATTAAAATACCTTATCAATTTGCTTTCATCATTACAAGCGGAATTAGATTTATCCCTACAATGCAGAAAAAATCCGAAATGATTCAAGAAGCTCAGAAAGCTAGAGGTGCCGAAATCGGTAGTGGCGGTTTTATTAAAAATTTTAAATCACATATCATGGTTCTTATACCGCTTATTGTTGATTCTATTAGAATGTCTGATAACCTCGCAATCGCAATGCTGAATAGAGGTTTCGGTGCACTAAAGTTCACTACTGACCTTCACACTATCGAAATGAAAACTAAAGACTATTTAATCTGTATCTCTGAACTTTGTCTTGTTGCTATTTCTATTTGGATTAAATCTAATAACATCGGAGTGCTCTAATGATAAACCAATCTTTTAGTAAAATGAAAAATGATAAAAAAGAAAATGAGAAAGATTTTCTATTCAAAAAAATTTATGGATGTCTTTTAGGTGTTGCTTACGGTGATGCAATGGGTATGCCCACTTCTTTAATGGATCCTAAAACCATTAAAAAAGTTTTTACTAAACGTATTACTAAATTGTTGCCAGCACCTATCGGTCACGTTATCCATAACGGTATGCTTGCCGGTCAAATTACTGATGATACTCAGCAGACTTTACTATTGGTCGATTTATTCCTTGAAGAAAAAAAATTTACTAAAGAGAGAGTTGCAAAAAAATTAATTGATTGGGCAAAAAGCTTAAATGCTTTTGAATCACTAATTCTTGGACCAAGTTCTTTAAGAGCTTTGAAAATGATTGATTCCGGAACTCCTATCGATGAAGCTGGTTGGATGGGCGATACCAACGGCGCTGCAATGAAAATATCTCCGGTGGGGATTGTTAATCCCGGAAATTATTCCGCCGTAATTAAAGATGTCGCAGAAATTTGTATTTCTACTCATAATACTAATATCGCTATTTCTGGTGCGTCCGCAGTGGCTTGTGCTGTCTCAGCTGCTGTAAAAGGTAAAAGATTAAATACAGTTGTCGATGCTTTTATGTACGGTGCGGAGAAAGGATTGCTCTACGGAAATAAATGGTATGGTGCTTCCATATTGAAAAGAACAGAGCTTGCTCTTAAAATTATTAACTCGCGTAAAAAAGAAAAAGAAATTTGGCAAGATCTCTACGATTACGTAGGTGCGGGTGTCGCTATGTCGGAATCTGTACCGCTCGCTATTGCACTTGTTGTTTATTATAAAGGTAATCCTTTAAAAACTGCAGAAGCAGCTGCTAATATTGGAGGAGATTGCGATACCGTCGGAGCTATTGCTGGTAGTATTGCCGGTGCTTACTCCGGTTCCGATGTTTTTCCTGTTCAAATTAAAGATCTACTGAGCAGTGTAAACAAAATTGATTTTGTGAATTATTCAGAAAGACTAACTTAGCTTGTACTTAATCAGTAAAATTTTATTTAACTGTAAATTTTGTAATTAATGGAGATAGTTTATGACTATTCTCAATAATAAATTAAAGATCGCTTTCTTACTAGCAGTTTGTTTCTTTTCAATTATTTCGATTCAATCTTTAGCCCAAAAAAAAGATGTACTAATTCCTAAAGTCTCTCAACAAATTATTCATGGAAAAATTACCGATCAAAATGGAATTCCTCTCGTTGCTCAAATTCAAGTTTGGTACTTCCGTTTTTCAAAAGTTATCATGCCTTTCAATAATAAAAATGAAAAAGGCAGAACTGATAACCTCATTCAAATGTCTTACTCCACTAATCAAGGTTTTTATTCTGTTAAAGTTCCTGTAGATACTGTAGTTGTAATTTTTACAAAAGGTCCGGAATGGAATATCGTGAAAGAAATATTTGTCATTAAAGAAAAAGAATTTGACGGTATTGAATTTAATGTGACATTAAAAAAATTATACGACTTAAGTAAACTTGGAATATTTGCCGGAGATACTCATCATCATAGCATTTATAGCGATGGACATCAAACTCCTTCCGTAATTGCTTCAGCTATGAAAGGTGTCGGCCTATCTTGGGGAATGTTAACCGACCACAATTCCGATGTTGGAAAAATGGAATGGCTCTCTAATAAATCAAAAGATTTTATTCCTATCGTTGGATGTGAAATTTCTACAGAAGCTTCTTTTATTGCTCTTGAAAATGGTTACGGTCATCTAAATCAATTCTTTATTAATTCACTCAACGGAAAAAATATTCAGAATCCAAATATTTGGGTAAGATCTGTTTTTGATGGTCATCAAGATGTACAGAACATGATTGAATTTACTCATAAGCAAAAAGGTTTAATTGCTGTTAATCATCCCTTCCAAGCATGGGATTGGGCCGGCAGATTTAAATCGTGGAGTAGAATTAAAAATTTTGATGCGATCGAAGTATGGAATGGTGAACCACCTCATTCATTCTCTTATAATGAATGGGATACTTCGCATACCAACATAAATTCATTGGCTATGCATGCCTGGTTTTCATTTTTAAATGTTGGTAATAAAATTTCCGGTATTGCCGGCTCGGATTGCCATGATGTTGCTGGCATTACTTCTTATCCCAAAGGAGAGCATGATTGGACTATATCAACTGGTAATCCTAGGACTTATGCTTATTGTAAAGATTTAAACGAAAATAATATTCAATCTGCTATTAAAAATGGTAATCTATTCTTAACATCAAATTTTGGTCCGATCCTGCTTCTTAAAATCAATGGAAAAAATCCCGGTGAGATTGTAAATCTTTCAAATGATGGTAAGGTTAATCTGAAGATCCGTGTATTAGCAAATCATCCTTTGCTTAAATCTAATCAAGCTCTTAGAATTATTTACAACGGAACTATTATTAAAATAATTCCCACCGATTCAACTTACACTATTAATGAAAATTTCATCATTAATGTTAAAAAAGACGGATGGATTCTTGCAGAAATTTTCGGTCCTTGGCCAATGTATTCTATTACAAATCCTATATTCATTGATCTTCCTCCATACAGTGATTTCGTTAAGTCTGATTGGGTAGATCCACCAGATGCCGTTTCTTGGAATATTTTCCGAAGTAAACTTCATATTACTATTCCGGATGGACCTACTAATTATAAAAATTCTAGTAATAAATTTTCCAATGATCCTTTTTTAAAAAAACCCTTAAGGGAATTAAACAACACAAAATAGGAGAATGTATGAAAAAAGGTAACCTTTTTTCGATCATGCTAATCTTCGTCTTTATGCTTTCGCAATTAACTTTTTCTCAAGACGAAAAGAAAACAGAGGCTCAAACAAACAAATCTGTAGTTTCAACTGCCGAGCTTTCAAAGGAAACTAATGCAGAAGATATGGCAGAAGCTCTTAAAACTATTCCCGGTGTTTATATCCGTTCCGGTCAAATTAATATTAGAGATGCTACATCTAACAAAATTTTAATATTAATTGATGGTCAACGAGTCAATAATGCACAAAGTGGTGGCTACGATGTTACCACTATTCCGATTGATGCTATTGAAAATGTAGAAGTACTTCGTGGCGGTAATTCTGCTAGATATGGTGCCGATGCAGTGGGAGGTGTGGTTAATTTCATTACTAAAAAAGCTAAAGCTGTTTCAAAGATGGATGTTGGATTGAGAGCTACCTACGGTTCTTTTAATTCTCAATACTACAATTTATACACTTCAAACACTATTAGTGATTTTAATTATTATCTCTCTTACAAACGAAGATCTAGCGATGGCGATTTTAAATTTATTGACTTTAATGGATTGGAACAAACTCGAAATAATAACAAATCTAGTGGTGATGATTTTCTCGTTAAACTAGGATACAATCTGCAAAATAATTCAAATTTAACTTTTACTGGCTCCGTAGGTGCTTCTGAAAATGGTGTTCCTGGTAGTGTGAAGGGATTAAAGAATTTTGCAAGTACAACACCAAGAGCTTTTATGCAAACTAATAATTCCTTCTTTAATCTAAGTTACGCCGCAAAAGAAGTTTGGAGTAAAGCTGATTTGAATGCAAACAGTTATTATCAATATTTTAGAACTCGGTACGAAGATCCGGATACTTGGGGCGGTCCTACTAAAAGTGATCATAAGGTTACTGCTTATGGAATTGAGCTAACTCAAAATAATCCGGTATCCGACCTTCTAAATCTTGTCTATGGATATGCCTATCGTCATGATAATGCAAATAGCTCTTCCATCGGTGATAAAAACCGTAATACCCATAGTGGTCACGTATCGGCTAATTTTGGTTTTAAAGATGTTGGCTTTTTTTTCAATAATATTTCTCTTATACCAGCAGTCCGTTATGACGCCCCGTCTGATTTCGATAAAGTCTTTAGTCCTAAAGTAAGTTTATTATTCGCCAGCACTGATTCTTATGCTTTTAATATCAACTTGCATTGGAGTAAATCCTATCGTGCACCAACTTTTAACGATTTATGGTGGCCCGAAGATGCTTACACTGTCGGCAATCCGAATGTTAAACCGGAATACGGTACCACTATCGAAATCGGCTATGGTGTAACTCTTCCTTTTATAAATACACAGATAAGAATGAACTATTTCAATAGTGATATTACAGATCAAATTATTTAGGCTCCTAGGGCTTCTGATTCCAAATGGATGCCTACTAATGTTGATAAGTCTTTAACAAGTGGACTTGAAACCTATATCGGTATTAAAGTTTTGGAGAATAGACTAAAGTTTGAAATTAATCATACCTACATGGATGCCAGAGATAAAAGCGGAAAAACTAATGATGATAAATTATTAATCTATCGCCCGTTCCATAAAGTAGATTTTAATTCGGGTTTGGTAATTGACATATTTGAAGCTAATGTCAATTTCCAATTTTTAAGTCAACGATATGTAGTTGCAAATAATTCCGCTGCTCTTCCGGACGTTAGCAGATGGAATGTGAATGTTGGTGCAAATCCTAAATTATTTGATTTGAAATGGACGGTTCGCCTCGATATCAATAATGTATTTGATAAGAACTATCGGTTGAATGATGGCTATCCTTTACCCGGCCGTGAATTTAGAGTGACTATAGGTATGAATATTTTATAATTTTATTTATAGCCTGGAAGAGATTGCATTTATTTAAATGTATCATCAGTATTTCTTTGCATCGATGTAATCTCTTCCCTTTCTTTCTGGTTCGCAAAATTTTTTGCATAAATCTTTGATTAAAAGCGAGGTTGGAAAGTGAAACTTAAATTAAAAATATTAATAACAATTTTACTTACCGCTAATTTCTCTGTAAATATTTTTTCTCAAAATTATGCATCAATTAGCGGTGTTGTGAAAGATGAAAAAACTGGTGAACCTCTTTTTAGTGCTGCTGTATATTTAAAAGGAACTCATATTGGGGCATCTGCAAACGATAATGGGTTCTATTCTATTACACAAATTTCACCAGGTAATTATACCTTAATCTGCAGCATGCTCAACTATGTTAAGCAAGAAAAACAAATAATTGTTGAACCAAATTCAAAATTGAATTTTGATTTCACTTTGAAAAATGATGACTTAACTTATTCCGAAGTAGTCATAACTGCAACTCGTAACGAAGCATTAATCACTTCAATACCTGTTGCTACAGAAGTCTTAACTACCGCTAAACTTGCCGAATCAAACGCGAAAAATGTTGGTGAAGCTCTCGCTTCAATTGGCGGTACTTTAATTAAACCTTATGGCGCACTCGGTTCTCTCGAATCTATATCTTTGCGAGGTTCCACCGATTCACAAGTCCTAATTCTCATTGATGGTCAGCGTCTTAATAATGCTCAACAAGCTTCTGTTGATTTGAGTACTATTCCAATCGATCTCATTGAAAGAATTGAAGTAGTTAAAGGTGGTCATGCAGCTCTTTACGGAAGTGATGCTGTTGGCGGTGTAATTAATATTATTACTAAATCAATGGCAAGAAAAAATAGTTTGAACTTTAAAGCTAATGGTACTTTCGGTTCTTTCAATACCAAAGTGTATGACGCTTCTGTTGGTCATGGTATAGGAAATTTTGATTACTTCGCATCTTACAATAGAACACAATCGGATGGAAATTTTGAATACACAAATTTGAAAGGTGTGCAAACTAATCTTATCAACGCAGATACTAAAGCTGATAACATTTTCTTTAAAACCGGATATTCCTTCTTAGATAATTCAAGGTTGTCGGCTTTCCATAAATATCGCGAATCGGATAATGGATCTCCAGGCTCAATAGATTATCCTAATTTAACAGCAAGAACAAAATCTGTATATAATCATACCAGCTTTACGTATGAAGGTCTTACCCTTGGTTCTTTTGCCTTTAACTTCAATACTTATTTTATTAATAACGAATACCGGTATATTAATCCATCAGCATGGAGCGGAATTGAAGTTAGTTTTTATAATACCAAATCTATAGGTGCTTTACTTCAAGTGTTTACGGATTTAAATGAATTTGGATTACTTTCATACGGTTATGAGTTTAGGCAAGACGATCTTCATAGTAAGAGAACATCTAAGGATGCAGAAATTCCTTTTATTGGTGCACATTTGAGAAATGTTCATAGTTTTTATTTCCAAGATGATTGGAGTTATAATATTAATCCTCTCTGGAAAATCACTTTTGTGCCAGCCATTCGTTTGGATAATTACCCGGAAGCTGGTATTGGTTCACAATTTTCTCCAAAAATCGGAATTACTCTCAGCCATAATGATGAGTGGCGTGGTTCAATTAGAGGAAACATAGGAAGAGTTTTTAGAGCACCCACTTACAACGATTTGTACTGGCCTGAAGACGCATGGACCGTAGGTAATCCAAATTTAAAACCTGAAAAAGGATTAACTTATGATTTCGGAGTAATAGCTCAATTTGTTTCTCTTGGTAGTTGGAGTATCGAAGCTACTTACTTCGCAAGCAAATTAGATGATTTAATTCTTTGGGCTTCTACTACTACTAAGTGGATGCCGACTAATGTATCTAATGCGAGTATTACTGGTATCGAATCCAAAGTAACTTGGCGTGGCTTCGATAATATGATCAAAATTCAAGGATCATATACTTTTATGGATGCAAAAGATAACAGCGAGAATCAAACTACATCCGGTAAGTATTTAATCTATCGTCCTAAAGATAAATTCGACCTTCTTTTTAATGTCAGTTATAACATTGTGTCTCTAAATTTTTTCTATAACTATGTTGGAAAAAGATTTCACGATGCAAATAATAAAACGGAATTGGACAGCTATAGTTTGATAAATGCCAACATCGGTGTATCGCCAAAAATTTTTGGTGTTAATTTCAACTTTAGATTAGAAATCAATAATCTCGCTGATAAAGAGCTTCAAATTGTTAAAGGTAATCCTTTACCCAAAAGAGAAATTAGATTTTCTATTGGACTTAATGGTTCTATCGCCGGCTCAAACTAAATTTTATCCCTTGAATACAAGGTTTAAATATGGAAAATAATTTTATTGTAAAAGATATCAGTCTTGCTGATAAAGGAATTCAACTAATCGAATGGGTATCTAAATGGATGCCCGTTCTGGATAATTTGTACGGAAAGTATAAATCCGATAATGTATTTAAAAATAAAAAAGTCGCGTTGTGTATCCATCTCGAAGCTAAAACTGCTTACTTGGCACTAACTATTAAAAAACTTGGTGCAGAAGTCTGGGTGACAAGCAGTAATACTTTATCTACAAAAGATGAAGTTGCAGCTTCTCTCGCAGTCAAAGGAATTCATGTCTATGCTAAACATGCTGCTTCTCATAAAGAATATTGGTCGTATCTTGAAACCATTTTGAAAAATAATATGGATATTGTTGTGGATGACGGCGGCGATATTTGTGAGTATCTTCATAATAATATTCAGTACGGAAAAAACTTGAGAGGAATTTGCGAAGAGACAACTACTGGTGTTAACAGATTAAAAAAATTAGAAAAATCTGGAAAACTTCTATACCCTTCAATTGCGGTCAACGACGCCAAATCTAAACATCTCTTCGATAATCGTTACGGAACCGGTCAATCAACTTGGACAGCAATAACTCAACTTACTAATATGAATATTGCCGGTAAGACTGTAGTTTTAGCCGGATATGGTTGGGTTGGTCGCGGAGTTGCTGCTCGGGCACAAGGTATGGGGGCAAGTGTTATTGTTACAGAAATTGATCCATGGAAAGCTCTCGAAGCTAAAATGGACGGACACCGTGTAATGCAAATGATTGAAGCTGCACCACTCGGTGATTTCTTTGTAACTACTACCGGATTTAGTAAAATAATAAAAATGGAACATATCCTTCGTATGAAAAATGGTGCATTTCTTTCTAATGCCGGTCATTTCGATTTTGAAATTGATATTCAAGCACTAAAAAAACATGCAAAATCTTTCTCAGTTGTACGTGACGAAGTCGAAGAGTATGTACTCACTAATAATAAAAAAGTCTATCTACTTGCCCGTGGTGGTATTATAAATATCGCTGGTGGACTTGGCCATCCTGCTGATATAATGGATTTATCTTTTTCCGTTCAATTAGGATGTCTGCATTATTTACTTTCAAAGAAAAATCTTCAACCGATAGTATATAAAGTCCCGGAAGAAATCGATCGCCTTGTTACCGAAGAAAAATTAAAAGTTGAAGGAATTAAAATTGACAAATAACCATTAAGAGGTTTTACCATGGATCTATCAAGATTGCTAAATATTCTTGGAATCCCCACCCTCATGATTTTAGCCTGGCTTCTTTCCTCAAACAGAAACGTAATTAATTGGCGTGTAATTGTTTGGGGTCTCGCTTTGGAATTAATTTTTGCACTATTCGTCTTTGTATTTCCTTTCGGTGTTCAATTATTACTTTTGGTAAATAATATAGTTAATAGTGTTCTTGATAGTGCCGTTTATGGTACTCAATTTGTTTTCGGCAGACTTGCCCTTGGCCCTGGAACAAGTTCTCCATCCGGTGAAACCTCTCTTGGTTTTATTTTAGCTTTTCAAGGTCTTGCAGTTATAATTTTTTTCGCAGCTCTTGTCGGCATACTTTATTATACCGGTATTATGGGTAAAATAGTTCGTCTGTTTTCATATGTCTTTTCAAAATTAATGCATATTAGCGGTGCCGAATCTCTCTGTGCATCTTCAAGTGTCTTTGTAGGTGTCGAAGCTGGATTAATTATTAGACCGTATATTGGAACTATGACTCGTTCAGAATTAAATACCATTCTTACTGCCGGTATGTCCACAATAGCATCAAGTATGCTTGCTGCTTACATAATGATTTTAAAAGGTACCTTCCCAACTATTGCCGGCCATCTCGTCTCTGCATCAATAATGAATATTCCCGCTGCAATCATAATGTCAAAAATTCTTTGTCCTGAAACTAATCTCCCGGTTACTCTTGGTCAAAATGTTAAACTTTCATATGAAAAAGAAAATAGCCTTTTTGAAGCAATAATTAATAATGCTAATTCTGGTGTGAAATTAGTCGTTGGCATTGCTACTCTTTTATTGGCAGTTTTAGGATTAATGGCACTTACCGATAAAGTATTTGTTTTAATCGGCTCTCAAATAAATAGTTGGTTCTCAATAAATGTCGATTGGACTTTAAAAGGTTTGTTGGGTTATCTTTTTTATCCTTTAACTTTTATTATTGGTGTTCCGTTAAATGATTTGGTACCTGCCGCAAAATTAATTGGTGAAAGATTGATATTAACCGAAGTTACAGCGTTTCAAGATTTAGCTGTTCAATTTTCTTCAAGTGCACCAATGTCACCTAAAGCTGCAGTAATGGTTACTTATGCTTTAACTGGATTTGCTCATGTTGCCTCAATGGCTATTTATGTTGGTGGTTATGTGGCGCTTGCACCAACTAAAATGAAAGAAATGACTTCTCTTGGTCTTAGGGCTCTGATTGGTGCAACTCTTGCCTGTTTATTAACAGCGTGTTTCGCTGGTCTGTTCTTTGGCAATAATTCAATTTTATTGGGTCAATAATTTTATGGATAACTCATTTCTCGAAACAATTAGAGTTATGCCTAAAGTTGAACTGCATCTCCACCTAGAAGGTGCATTTACTTTTGAATTTTTATTCGACTTAATTCAAAAATACGGCGATGAGGATAATATTAACTCGATTGTTGACCTTCAAAATAAATTTGAATTTGTAGATTTCAATCATTTCATACAAACTTGGTTTTGGAAAAATAAATTTTACCGCACCCCAGATGATTTTAAAGAATCAACATACGAGACAGTTAAAAATCTTTCTTCACAAAATGTTATTTACGCAGAGGTTTTCTTTTCACCATGGGATTTTACTTCAAACAATTTAAATGTTGAATCAATTACGGAAGCTACAATCGAAGGTATTAAAAATGCTGAACGAGATTTCCCAATTAAATGTAGTTTAATCACCGATATTGTTCGTAATCATGGCGCGGGTACAGCGATAAATAGATTAAATCAAATAACACCTTATCTAAATAATGGAATTACCGGTATCGGATTGGGCGGTGATGAATTTAATTATCCGGCTTCTGATTTTAAAAATGTTTTTATGGAAGCTAAAAGACGCGGCTTTAGATTAACGGCTCATGCCGGTGAAGCTGATGGCCCGCAGTCAATTTGGTCTTCGCTGATTGATCTTCAAGTTGAACGTATTGGTCATGGTGTGAGAGCAGTAGAAGATCCGTTGTTAGTTGACTATTTGTTGGGTAAAAATATACCATTAGAAGTTTGTATAACTAGTAATTTGAAAACTAAAGTGTTTCAATCTGTAAATGATCATCCATTTAAATATTTTTTTGAAAAAGGTTTGAGAGTTACAATAAATTCTGACGATCCACCAATGTTTGGTAGTAATATCACAGATGAATTTGAATTGATTCATAAAGAATTTAATTATTCTGAAAACGAGATTTCTAAATTAACTAAAACTGCAATTGATGTGAGTTTTCTATCTGAAAGCGAAAAAAAAATTCATCTGCAGCAAATTGATTCATTTTGGAAAAATCATCAACTCGATTAACAATAAATTTTAATAATATTTTTATGTGTTTATTACCTTAAGTTCATTTCACAAATACTAACTAAAGCCTCTAATCCTTCAGCTACTGTCCATGCATTTTTATCTTCAAAACCATCAAATGGTAATTTCATCTGCGAAATTATCCAATCACCAGTAGCTAATGCATATATCAAATATTCCTTCTTACCTGTTAAACTGTAAGCTTTACAAAGTGCCGGTACTGCAGTAAAGGTTCTATACACTTTATCTTCAGTAAAGAAAACAATCTTGTTGTCTATATATGCTTGAGTTTTTATTAACCAATCCAATGCTTCTAAAGCCGAAAAAAGATATTTTTTTTCTTTGCAGACTTCATAAGCTGCGAATAAACCTTCAACCACTTGTCCGTTTGCAAAAGTAAAATTGCTCTTATATCCAACACTAGGTAATCCATTATCTACATCAAAAGTCTCAAAAAAATTACCTGTGATTTTATTTTTCATAACATTTACCAACCATTCAGCACGTTCTTTAATTAATTTGATTAATCCAAGTTCCTTTAGATCTAAAATCATTTGCGCATTCACTAAAGATGATTGATATCTTCCTCCCCACAAAGAATATTGTGGTGAAATTTCAATATATCCATTTTTATTAGTATCAACCATACTTTGAACTGTCATGTATCCACGGTATCCTGTCTTACCGGATTTTGGTGATTTATTTGCTAAATCTGTTGTGAACCAGTTTTTAAGTAATTCAATATTCGATTCCTGCTCTGGTAAATTTTTTAGAATTTCAATTCCTAAAGTTGCACCGTCTCTTGTATTAATTGTGCCAACTCTTACAGCTCTATTACCATCTTTTTCTTTGTAATACTGCGCTACAAAACCGCCCGAACACTTTTCCCATTCACCATTTTCCCAACCTTTAATTTCTTGTACTTTATTATCTATAAACCAATTCCATTTGCTGCATTTTTCTTCTTCATCTAAGAACATATTTTCAATCCACCACTGTATTGATTTTTCCGCAGCTTCCTTAAATTTATTTTCATTACTTATTTTTGTTAAGCGATATAACGCACCCATCGCATAGAACGATGATATAGCATCGGTTGCTTTGGGATTCCATACAGTCGACCAGCTTTTTGTATCATTATCTTTTACTTCAAGTAAATAATCCCCAAGTGTAATTGCAGCTTTCAAATACTTAGAACTATTAAAAATATTCTTCTTATAATTTTGACATTTAATAATTTGTGAATATAAAAGAATGATTATAATAATAAATAGGGGAATTATTTTTTTAATATCCATTTTATCTCTCGACGATTTTTATATGAATATAAAATAATGTTTAGTTACTTAATTTATTCACTATTAAATCATATAAATCGCTCACAAATAAATAAAAGGAAAACACTTTTATTAAATTGTTCACTCATAAAATCTTTATACCTGCGTTAAGCTCTATCGAAGCGCAAATTATTCATTTAATTTGAGCATATTTTTTGACCAAAGATCTCTCTCAAAACTTCACTTCATAACTTGTCCGACTCTGGTGAAGCTATTTGATCCTTGCCTTTTAATTTATAGTATCATATATTAGTATCACATGAATGCGAAAAACAGAAAAACTCTTAACTCTATTTTTCATAATCCTGTAAAATCAGATCTTCCGTGGAAAGATATAGAAAATCTTTTCATTGCATTAGGTGGTGAAGTGTCGGAAGGTAGAGGATCTCGGGTTCGAGTTGCATTAAATAATGTTCGCGCTGTCTTTCATCGTCCGCATCCTCAAAAAGTTACTGATAAAGGAGCGCTTTTATCTGTTCGTAGATTTTTAATAACTGCTGGAGTAAAATTATGACTTACAAAGGTTATACTGCCCACATAGAATTTGATGAAGAAGCTGGATTATTTCATGGTGAAGTAATTGATACTAAAGATGTCATTACTTTCCAAGGTACTTCAGTTAAAGAACTCAACAAAGCTTTTAAAGATTCTGTTGATGATTATTTAGATTTTTGTAAATCAAGAGGTGAAGAACCCGATAAACCTTTTTCCGGTAAATTTGTTCTAAGGTTGCCAAAATCTCTCCATCGTAAAATTTATATCAAAGCTATTAAAAGCGGTCAAAGTCTAAATAACTATATTACAAACTCATTGAGAACGTTATAGTTTTTTATTGTCCTTCTTCACTTCCTCCCCGCTTTTAGCGGGGCGTTCGGTCATATTCATGGTTTCCTCACTTCGCAAATGTTTATGCTGTTAAAAATAGAATGTTAAGAATTCCGCAACAAACTGTCATTCATTCGTTCTCTCCATTTCATTCCTTTCAGCTCATTACATTCCGTTCACTCATTCATTTCCAGATTGTTAGTCGCTTCACAACATACTATTTTTTTTACTTCGTAAATCACAGCATCTTACTTTTGCTACGTTCTGTCAACTTAAAAGGTTTTATTTCGCTCCGCTCATTAGGTTTCAGTTCACTCACAAATAAATTTCAGAAAAATCATCTTCATTAAATTGTTCGTTCATTTCTAACTGCAAAAAGTTTTCGCACCATTCGTTCGCTGCATTTCCGGGACTGCCGTTAATACTGGCAGATTCGTCATTCCGCTTTCACTTCGTTCAACTCAAACCTTTTCAAAAGCTTATTTCCTAATTGTATTCTGCTTGTCAGCCTTTGGCTGGCTTCGCAGTTGTTTAATCTTTTTTGCCCGCACAGATAATTTACGCAAATAAAGGAATCCGTCTCGCAAGGGTATACAAGCTTGTTTGTACTTGCTTTTTTTCACCCCGCTTTGCGGGGTTAAAAAAGCGTTCAAACTTCGCCCTTGCGCGCCACCTTTATTGCTGTTTACCTCCCCCGCAGAGCGGGGTCGGCTGACAATTCTTGCCGGGCAAAAAATTATTTTTTTTAGGCGTGCTATGTATAAAGCAAATCTTATTCAAAAAAAAGTCGTTAATGGCTGGTTCATCCGCTTAGTTTCTTTTCAAGGCTCGTTTTTAGTTAATGCCTTTGCACCAAACGGCGGGTTTTATTCTCAGCGGTTCTCTTCAGTTACTTCCGCTTCTTCTTTCTTTTCCTTCTTCTGTAAAAAATTAAAATCTAATTCTGTTAGTCAAAGTCAGTTATCATTATTCTAAAGGTGTGTTATGTCTGTTACGCAAAAATTATTATTGTTAAAACTCCATCGTGTTTTAGTTTCAAATAATTTATTCTTAGCTGCAAATCATGTTTACCAAATTCTGTTAAATAACAAAATTCCAATCGGTTTAGACAAAACTATTCTTCGTATTCATCTTTATTCTTTTTTCAATATCCACATCGTAGATACTTATTTCCCATGTAATTAATAAAGGTCTGTTATGTCAGCAATTTATTTAACCAAAAATCAAAAAGATATTTTAAGTAGTGCTGTTTTGTTTTATACAAAATCTAACTCTTTTCACTTTGCTAAAGCACTGCAAAATATAATCATGTCCAAACGCTTCAAAGATGCTGTACAGTTTTACACAGTCCGTTCTGTACTTTCTTCTATCGTTCCGCAATTCCAAATCAATAAACATTTTAATTTATTCAAAGAGGTAATAAAATGAAATTCACTAATGAACAAAAATTAGAATATAGAGAAGCAAAGAAAAATAAAATCATTGCTCTTCGGAAAATCCTCTCTCAAATGTCTGATGATCAACGGCAAGCTCTTGCCGAAAAATTCGGAATAGTAACAGTTGAAGGTCATCAACTATCAATCTACAATCAATGTTTTTTAGTTACTCAAACTCCTATCAATTTTACTGTTGTGGGTGGCTTTCGTCAATGGTTAAAAGCCGGAAGAACTGTTAAAAAAGGAGAACATGGCTTTTTAATTCTCGTTCCTTCAAAGAAAGAAAATGAAGAAAACAGCGAAATTGATAACTTTATTCTAGATGATGAAAATGTCCGTTTTTATACTGCTACCGTTTTTGATGTATCACAAACACAAATAATTGAATAATATCAATAAATAATTTGACAATAATAAGTGTTTATACTTATAATGTAATTAGTGTTCAATTGTTCACTATATTTTAGAGGTTAATATGAAACTTTATGAAATCAATCTTGAATTAGAAAACTTGTTGGACCAAGTACAAGATAACGGCGGTGAAATTTCCGCCGAACTTATTCAAAGTCTTGATGCCCTTGAACTTCAACGTTCAAATAAAATTGCTAATGTCTGTTTGTTCTATAAAAATCTGCAATCATTTCAAACGGCTGTTTCCGATGAAATTAAAAATCTTACTCAAAAGAAAAAAGTAATTGATAGCAAAATTGAATTTCTAAAGGAGTACGTCTTAAGAAATCTTCGCGAAGGCGAAAAAATTAATGAATCTAATTTTTCTATATCATGGAGAAAATCTGATGCAATAGAAGTTTCTCCGTTCATTGATCTAAATCTATTAGCTAAACAATATCCGGATTTAGTTACTCACAAAATCGAAGTGCAGAAAACCAAAGTAAAAGATTTTATTAAATCTACCGGAGTAATTCCCGAAGGAATCGAATACAAAGAAAGAAATAATATCATAATAAAATAAAAAGGTGTAATCATGGAAAAGAATAAACAAAACAAGGAAACAAAAAATTTAGTGTCAAAGACAAATAACGAACTTGAAAACATTTCTGTTATGCAGTTCTCAACAAACGAAGTGCTTGCACAGATTAAGAAGATTCAAGACTTAATGCAGCAAGCTATGAAAGACGGTGAACATTATGGAAAAATTCCGGGATGTGGTGATAAACCAACACTACTTAAACCCGGTGCAGAAAAACTTTCTTTTATGTTTCGTCTTGCACCACGATATGAAATTACTATTCGTGATTTGGGAAAAGGTCATCGTGAATATGATATCCTCACAAGTCTTTATCATATCTCCACCGGAAATTTCTTCGGTCAAGGTGTCGGCAGTTGTTCAACAATGGAATCTAAATTCAAATATCGTTGGATTGATTCTCCGTATAAACCCAAAAAAGAAGAAGCTGATAAACTTAAACACGAGGGCAAAGGAAGATGGAGAAAAAACGGTAATGAATGGATTTGGCAAGATAGAATTGAATATGATAATCCTGCTGATCATTATAACACAATTGAAAAGATGGCAAAGAAAAGATCGCTTGTTGATGCAATATTAACCGCAACAGCTGCAAGTGATATTTTCACTCAAGATTTAGAAGAATTAGAGGAAGAAGATTTTTCGGATTCGATAATTGATGTTGATAAGAAAGCAATAAATTCAGCAGAAGTAAAAAAAGAAAATAATATTTTTGATAGGAATTATACTCAAGAACTTCAATCAATTGAATCTCTTGATGAATTGAAAAATTATTATCAGAACTTGTCTGAAAAAGAAAAGAAAAATCTTTCCAAGCTGATCAAAAATCGTAAAGAAGAAATTCTAAAAGTCGTGAAATAAAAAAGGGGGCGAAAGCCCCTTTATTAAAATTGCTCAGTCACAGTTTTTCTGTTTTTCGTTCGCTCCATTCACTTCACAGTCACTTCGTACTTTAAGTTTCGTTTCTGTCGCTCCTTTCATTTTCACAACTTCATTTCACTGCACAGGCACGTTGTCCTTGAAGTTACGTTCAATTACGTTGTTCAAAAAACATGTGCCTTCGCAAAAAAAATTGTCCCCGAAATGTCCCCGAAACTTCCAGAAAAGGTGCTTTTCAGTGCACAAAAATTTTGATTTTAGTGAAATTTCGAAATATACACACCCTATAAAATGACTTTTAAGCAGAGGGTCGGTGGTTCGATCCCACCCGTGCTCACATATTAAAGCCTCAATACATTTTGTATTGAGGCTTTTGTATTAACGAGAAGAAATTAATTCAGATCGAAAATTTAGGGGTAGAGCACACCGATAAAATGGGAGGGGTCGGTGGAAAGTTTATCCCGATGAAAATCGGGAATCTCACCCGTGCTCGCTTCGAAAACCTTGTAATGTTATAGTTACAAGGTCTTTTTGTTTTAAAACAAATTT
>Ga0233420_10000291_pt1 | contig 22312 bp, 18 predicted proteins | sample Watercolumn_Mata_4_FD_183009 | JGI IMG/M metagenome (GOLD analysis project Ga0233420, IMG submission 183009) | Freshwater microbial communities from Lake Matano, South Sulawesi, Indonesia - Watercolumn_Matano_2014_102_MG | ecosystem: Environmental > Aquatic > Freshwater > Lake | place...
AAAAGTTGCAGATATGATTAGAGATGTGCTCAAGATTCCTGCATTCAAGTATGGAACAGCCTTTACCGAGGCCTTCGCTCCATATAGAGAGGTTCTTAATCAAGGTCTACAGGCGGCAGTTGATCTAAAAACCAGGAAGGAGAGGGCTGAAGCAGAGACTATTGCTGTGCAAAATGAAGCATTAATCAAACATAGACTACAGACACCACTGAATAAAGGAGATGACGAGATGAAGGCTATTAGAAAAATGGCAGAAGATGCAGTGGAAGCGAGACAAAAAGCACAAAGAATGCAAATAAAAGTTCCCAAAATTTAACGGTAGGCTGCTCTTGTTCTTTCGTTCATTTCCGCTTGCTGCCGTACAAGCTTTTTAATTTCAGCTGCCTCTTTTAGTTCCAGAACTTCTCCTTGATTGGTTTTTATGTCCATCCATTCAAGTATGTTTGTTGCCGTTTTCATAGAAATGCTGGGGGGGTCACCTGTTACCATTGTTACAATTATTTTTAAAGCGGCTTCCTTTTTTTCTTGATAGTCTCTGGACAAAACCATGTTGTCTTTAATCTCCTTAAGCTTCTTCATTCCATTTTGAAGAACCATCTCGTCCCCGAGGTAGTATTTCCACCAACCATAGGGGTCGGCAAAATTTAATAAGCCATTCAACATTGCCGACACTCCACCAAAGGCCAATTGTTTGGCGTTAAGACCAAATCCCATACTTGTCTCCCCATCTCTCCATTCAGTACATTTGGCCACCCAAGCTAGTTCTTTTTTTGTCAATACTCTCCGAACTATTCCGTCTTTGTTGTGAACTTCCTCTCCAAACAAAATTCTCCGCACCTCATCTACTACAATGATATCTCCCACTTTAACTTCTTTCTTCACTCTTTCGTATTCCCTTGTTGGCTTTCTTATTCTTCTTACTGTCCCATCAGACAAGACTTGTTCTTCTACTTTCACTCGTTCCTCTTTTCCTTCCACAATAAAACTTTCGTCTGTTCTTTGGCGTTTATCTACTATAACCTTCGGCGCATCGTCTCCGTGTTTAAACTTAAATAATTTCCAGTACATCATTGCGTCGTTTGGATCTTTTGTTAATACTTCACCATAATCAAGCCAAAATTCTCTCGAATCTTTTATTCCTTGAATTCCCCCTAAAATAGTGTAAAAGGTGTACATCATTTTTGCCACTCCTTTATCATATCCAACATGTGTTGTCATTTCCTCAGCTATTCTTATCATATTTGCCAAGTTTGCTCTGTGTGTATATCCTTTTTCTTTAAAAGATCTTGATCTCATATTAACAACTTCATCTTTATGCTTCATCGCTAAAGCGCGATCCTCTTCACTCATTAGTCCAACGTCTCTACCGTCTGCTGCAAACAGCATCCCCAAAACCCGCATTGCTCTCTCGTCTTGAGTCCAAGCGGCAACAATATCGTTTATGTTCATTTTCGCCAAATGGGACGGAATCCCTTTTCCAGGATTACTTCCAAAATCGGCCAAATAACCTTTTTTTAACACATAGTAGGCTTCTATAAACGGTAAAACCCCATCTTCGAACTTTTGCCAAGCCAACTCTTGTCTATATATTTCTCCTTCTTGATCGTTTAGTTTTCTTTGCAAAGCTTCGCCACGTAGTCCTGCCCTTTCTTTTCTGTGTCTAATTTTTAGGGTATGTTCAATATATGCCCAAGACAACTGTTGGGGTTGTTTGGCCGTATTTGCATATCTATCCACTAAAGTTGCCAAAGAAACGGATTCCATAACATAGCCTTTTTCTCCTAAAACGGCTTGTCCGTATACCACAGTAATTAATCCAAAAGTCTCAATAAACTCATGTGAAAATGCTCTCCCTGCGGCTTCACCACTTGGTTCAACTTCAACATTAAAATTAATTCCCATTCTTTCTCTTTGTGCTGCCAACATTGCAGCCAATTCTGTTCCACCAGCTTCTAGGATGGCTTGTGCCGGTCTTCCCCCAATATTTTGTTGATCTTTCTCCCATCTTGCGGTTGCCATGCCAACTTGACGCGTCTCCCGAAGGATTTCTTCCATTAATTCATCTGCCTGTCTTATGTTCATTCGACCAATATCTTCTTTTGCAGTAACTGCCTCTGCTGCAACAGAAGTTGGTTCTTCCGCTCTTGGTAAAGTTGTTTTCTGTGCAACTATTTCTACAAGCTCTGCAGCAATGACAGCAATGCCAGGATTCTTTACTAAAGCATCGGCTATTTGTTTGATATCGCCATTTTGTCTTTTTACAAGCTGCTCTGTCCAATATCTAGCCGTTTGCGGGACTCCGTCCTCTGTGTAGACCGTTGCCCATCCCTTTGCTTCTGTCCAATTCCTATCTCCTTTTGTTTCAGCAGAGTCAATCTCTCTAATAAATTCTGCCACAGCAGCATCCCAAAACACTCTTCTTGTTGCATATTCGTTTTCTAGGGTTCTCGGAGTATTTGTTTTTTTAAAGAAGATCTCTACTTGGTTTTCAACAAAAACTCCCGAAACTGTCTCTCCTCTTGATACCATTGCGTCCTTAAAACCACCCATTGCCGAACGGTTTAATCTAAAATACTCCTCTGCTTGGGCTTGTGCTTTCACAACAAGATCGTATTTTTCTCGCCATGCCTTGTCTCTTTTTTCAAAAAAATCTGGGTTTTTCTGCCTGGCTTCGCTTTCGGACTGCGAATCTGAAAAAAGCTTCTGCGCTTCTGAATCTGCCCTCAACAAAGCATCTGTACCTGTGTCTACTTTTGTCTCCGTACGGGAAAAAGCTTTCGCTAAAGCAGATTCTTGGGAGGCATCTACCCCCCTAGAAAGCAATTTACCCAATGTCTCTCTGTAGTTTGCCATATATATGTTAATTATAGCACCGGTACACTGATTACCTATCCTCCAAAACATAACTGTCCATTGACAAATCCAACTAATTCAGGTTAAATTGACTGGATCGATTCAATCAATTATGTATATTTCAAGAGATGTTGAGCCTGAACTCAAAGAGAGTCTATTTAAAAGCAAGGCTATCATTGTTTATGGACCGAGACGATCTGGAAAAAGTACTCTTGTCAAAAAAATTCTAGAAGAGTGCGCTTTGACCAAATTGTATCTAAATTGCGACGAAGGGGACGTCTTTAGGTCTTTAAGCGACGCTAACACTTCTACTCAACTCAAAAACATTATTGGTGATAGTTCACTAGTAGTGATAGATGAGGCCCAAAGAATAAAAAATATCGGACTGAAACTAAAACTACTTGTGGATACTTATCCAAATATTCAGGTTTTAGCCACAGGATCATCGTCTTTTGATTTATCCAACGAAATTTTTGAACCAATGACAGGAAGAGCATGGGAATTTAGACTTTATCCTCTATCTGTAAAGGAAATCTTTCAAAATTTGAATCGCGACCGACTAACAACAAATAGAAACCTAGAACCTTCACTGATCTACGGATCATATCCAGAAGTATATTTAGCTCCTTCTCTTTTTGAGAAAGAAAACGTTATAAAACAAGTTTCAAGAAATTATCTATATAAAGATGTCTTAAAATTCAATACTCTAAAAGCCTCTGAAGCTGTTCAAAAACTTTTGGAAGCTTTGGCTCTTCAAGTGGGGAATGAAGTCTCATATGGAGAACTAGGAAGCTTGCTTGGCTTGGACTATCAAACAGTAAGAAATTACGTCAATATCCTAGAACAAGCCTTTATAATTTTTAAATTAACTCCTCTGTCGCGAAACCTCAGAAAAGAGATTGGAAAATCTAGAAAAATTTATTTTTGGGACAATGGGGTCAGAAACTCACTTATAAATAATTTCAATTCTTTGTCTCTTCGCAATGATGTCGGGCAATTGTGGGAAAATTTTATCGTTTCAGAAATAAGAAAACGCGAGTTTTCTATTTCAACAGTTAGTAATTTCTTTTTTTGGAGAACATACGACGGACAAGAAATAGATCTGGTGGAAGAAAAGGATGGCAAACTCAATGCAACTGAAATCAAGTGGACAAAACCAAAAAAAGTCCCTCCAAAGGCCTGGCGAGATAATTATCCAATCTCTTCTTGGACGTCAATTACAAAAGATAACTATCTCGACCAAGTCTAATCAGATATACTAGATCTGACCTGCCTATATGAATAATCATCCTGTCCCGCAAAACATAACTTCATACGAATTCCGACTAGTGGGAGATATGACTCTTAAACAGTTTTTTCAACTGGGGATTGGTGTCGGGATAGCGGTGGTTATTTACCGTCTTCCCCTACCAGGAATAATTACTGTCCCTCTGGCTATTATAGCTATTCTAATTGGGGTAGCTTTGGCGTTTGTGCCCATCAATGGCCGACCTTTTTCCCAATGGATAGTAGCTTTTATCAAAGCTGTTTATTCGCCAACTGAGTTTTATTGGAATGTTACCGGAACAGTGGCCAGCAATCAGTTACCAATAACCAATAAGTCAAAAACAACAATCCTTTCTCCCGTCACACCAAAAACCGAGACAAAAAGCGAACCTGTTAAAATTAAACTACCAGAAATCGACTACAAAGTAGCTCAAAAGGTCGCAGACGTCGAACACCAAACTCCAAAAACCCAACCCCAAACGACGGGAATGGTAGACAAAGTAGTTCTTATCAAACAAAAACCCAAAGAAGAAACCAGAGAGGAGGAAGTGATTGAAATTAATTGGCCTCCACGAAAGATAGACAGCCACCAATCAACAGTAGTTAGCCATCGGCCGCCAGCAAACCCAGTACCAAAGACTGAATTTAAAGCTCCCACCACCGATTTAAATATTCCTTTAGATACGGAAAATTCAATCCCCCTCCCTCCTGCCCCGGCCGGAGTGACAATTTCAGCAGCTCCGAAACAGGTAGTCTACGTCTCTCAACCCAAACAAACTATTCCAGTTGAACGCAGAAAGACTGATGAGAAAGTGGCTGTTGCCCCGACCACCAATAAAATTATTTCTCCTACTAACCCCAATATTTTGGCTGGTTTAATCCTTGATGGTCACGACCAAGTGGTTGAAGGGGCTATTTTGGAAGTCGTTGATTCCTCGGGCATTCCCGTCCGGGCTCTGCGTTCAAACAAGTTGGGTCAGTTTCAAACTGGATCTCCCCTATCTAACGGAAAGTATGTTATTGAAGTTGAAAAGGAAGCTTTGCTTTTTGACTCTGTTTCTGTCGAAGCCAAAGGGGCTATTATTGAACCAATAGTTATTAAGGCTAAATTTTAAAAAATGAAACCCATTACCTCAACCACTCAAAATTTTTTAGATATAGAAGACATTGTCGCCGACCTATTAATACTCAAGGACGGCTCGGCCTGTATGGTTTTGCTTGTTTCAGCTATTAATTTTGATCTGCTTTCGGAAAGAGAACAAGACGCTACTATTTTTGCCTATGCCCAACTTTTAAATTCGCTTACATTCTCTGTCCAGATTGTTGTCACCAGTAAACAAAAAGATATTTCTGACTATGTAAAACTTTTGGAAGAACGCTTGACTCAGGTTAAGTCTCCCCTATTGTATGAACAAATGAACAAATACCGGGACTTTATTAAAAGTATCGTCCGCCAGGGTAATGTCCTTGACAAAAAATTTTATGTGGTTATTCCTTTCTCTTCGCTTGAACTGGGAACAAAAGCGGCTATTTCTGTTTTGGGGAACAGGTCCGGATTACCAGCTCCAAAGATTGAGATTGCCCAACGGTCGACTATCAATTTAGCCCCCAAAAGAGATCATTTGATCAGGCAGTTTGCCCGTATTGGCTTAAAAGCCCGTCAGCTAACTAGTGAAGAGTTATTACAAGAGTTTTTCAATTATTACAACCGTGACCTAGCTGGCACAAAAGTTAATATGCCACAAGTATGAATCCTCTAAACTTAATCTTTGGCCAACCCCCGCTTTTGAAAAAAGAAGATAAAACTCTGGCCTCTGCAAAAACTGTTCAAGAGATTATCGCCCCGACCGAAATAGAAGTGGACTTTACCAATTTAAGAATAGGACCCAAATATTACCGAACTTTATTTGTTTTTGACTATCCCAGATTTGTGAACGCTAATTGGTTGTCTTCACTTATTAATTTTGACCATTCTCTAAACATTTCGATGTTTATTTATCCAGTCGAAAGCAAATCCACTTTGGACGATTTACGTAGAAAAATCACAGAAATGGAAGCTGAAATATCCACCGATCTACAAAGAGGCCGAATTATAAACCCCAGCACTCAAGCTAAACTCGAAGACGCTCTGGCTCTTCAAGATCAATTGGTTAAAGGGGTGGAAAGATTTTTCCAGTTTTCCCTGTATATCACCGTTGTCGCCGACTCAGCCGAAGAACTCGAACAGATCGCCAAACAAGTTTCCAGTACCGTGTCGGCTTTACTGATCACTTCGTTTCCCGCTATGTTGCAACAAGGGGAAGCTTTTAATAGCACTTTGCCGATGTGTTTGGATCATCTAAATATCACCCGCAATATGGATACCACCTCACTGGCCACCACTTTTCCCTTTACGTCGTCAGAACTCACCAGTAACGAGGGAGTACTTTACGGAATCAACGAGCACAACGGCAGTTTGGTAATTTTTGACAGGTTTAACATGGAAAACTACAATTCGGTAGTTTTTGCCAAAGCCGGGGCTGGTAAGTCCTTTATGGTTAAACTGGAAATTTTGCGTTCTTTAATGTTTGGAACCGAAATTCTGATCATTGATCCAGAAAATGAATACAAAACTCTATGTGATGCCGTGGGGGGAGAATATATTAATTTTTCTTTTAAATCCCAAAATCGGATTAATCCTTTTGACTTGTCAGCCTTAACTGAAAATTCCGAAGAAAACGAGCTTAATCTCAAAATTCAAACCTTACACTCAATGTTTAGAGTTATTATGGGCAATCTTAACCCATCTGAACAGGCGATTTTAGATCGAGCCCTAACTCAAGCCTACAAAATGAAAGGCATCACTAGCGACCCAACCTCACAAAAACTTCCTCCACCGCTAATGGAAGACTTATATAAGTCGTTTGTCGGCATGGAAGATGCCGTTTCGCGTTCTTTGGCTGACCGAATTGAAAAGTTTGTTAAAGGTAGTTTTTCAGGAATTATTGATCAACCCAGTAATGTGGATTTAAAAAACTCTTTCACGGTTTTTTCTGTACGCGATCTGGATGATTCGGTTAAGCCCATTGCTATTTTTATTATTCTTGATTACATCTGGACCAAAATGAGACGCGATATTAAAAAAAGAGTCCTCATTATCGACGAAGCTTGGTATTTGATGCAATCTGAGTTTTCAGCTGACTTTGTCTATGGCATTGCCAAAAGGTGTCGTAAATATTTCTTGGGCCTAACCACTATCACTCAAGACGTAGAAGATTTTTTGTCTACTGATAAAGGTAAGGCTATTGTGACCAACGCTTCTATCCAAGTTTTAATGAAACAATCTCCAGCGGCTATCGACAAAGTGGCTCAAGTCTTTTATTTGTCTGAAGGAGAAAAACATCTTTTACTTTCTGCTGATGTGGGTGAGGGTTTGTTTTTTGCCGGAAACAATCATGTCGCCGTTAGGTTCGTGGCTTCCCCAGACGAATACAAACTTATCACCACCCGGCCCCAAGATGTAGCTGAAGAAAAACAAGAAAAGGTTCGACTAGTGACAGAGACTGAAACAACATGATTTTTTCCTTTCAGCAAATTTTGGATTTTAGTGTCAACCAATGGTACGAGGCCGCACAAAATCCAGATAGCCCATTTTGTGCCTCGGACATTGAAAAAATGTGGTTGGTAGCCAAAGAGTTAGCCAATGAGGGCTTTCTTAAAAAAGAACAAATAGAAGAAATTCAAAAAATAAAAAATCCCAAAGACATGCTTTTGGCACTGAGAGAAGCCATTCTTAAGGGTGCTATTGCTCGGGAAGAGAAAAAAGACCCGGGAAATCTCAAGGCCATTCTGGAAGAAAACATACAAAGAATGGAAGACGAAGCCATCTCCCAAATGCAAAATAGGGGCGCGTCAAAAGAAGAGGCCAGAAAAATTATTGAGGCCCTCAATAAATATAAACTTACTTCCCTGCAAAAAGCTGATCTGCTTAAAAAGCTCGCTAGTGATCCACTGGAAGTGGTACAAACAATTATTAAACACAGCGATACTTATGAGGCTTATAAGTTGGTTTCTGCTCTGAAATACCCCTCTATCGACAACACTAAGGCTGTGGTGGCTATTACTTTGGAAAATAAAAATGAAATTTTTGTGAGTGCTGTTACTGCTTTTAAGCTCGCCAATCCTCATGCCAAACCCCAAGACTTTATTGGTTTTATTGAAAGCATTCAAGCAAAAATTGAAGGAGAGTCCAAGGAAGTGGTTGAATATAAAAAAGAGGGTCTTAAAGACCTGGCCGAATATAAAGTGGCTACCCAAGAGGCTGATTTAGTTAGACAGACTTTCACAGCCCAGCTTCTGAGATCTAATCCCCACCTTTCATATAAAGAAGCAGCGGCCATTTCTCAAGAACTCGAAAACGACTCTGTCCACCACTTTGCCGCCCAATCTCAATTACAAGCCGGTTCTGATTTTTCTCTGCGCAATCCCATTCCCGACAGGCTGGGACTAAATCAAGAAATTTACAAAATCGCTTTGGAAAAATTCACCGATGCGCACCCTAATTTGAAGTTGTCTCTGGAAAATTTTAACTGGCGGAACATCTACCAAGCCCAACGACTCTCTTTTAACAACAGCCAACTTGTTTCTCCCTTGAGATTGTCTGAACCGATAAGGCTTTTTTATGGCTATATCAAAAGATATGAAGATACTTTAAATCCCTACGTCAAAGAGGTCCTCTCTCCCCTTTTGCAAAGAATGGGGCTACCTCCGCTTTCGGGAACCGTTACTCAACAAGTATACAACCGTGCTAGCCAAAGAATTATGGCTCGATTCGTCCAGTCGGCCATCGGAAAAGCAACCATTAGGACGGGAACGAGATTTTTAATTAGAACTTTAGGGAAAGAGGGAGCCAAAAAAATAATTCAGGTTGTCGGAGGGTCGGTTACGGGAGGGGTTTTGGCAGTAGTTATCGAAGTGGCAGACTGGATAGGTAATTTTATCTCTAAATTGCCAATTATTAAGGATATTATTTCGGGGACAAAAAAACTTTTTAAACAGGGAGTCAATGGAGCAGCCTTACTGGCTGGAATAGTTGGAGCAGCCATTGCCGCTACTTTGGGGGGAGGAGTGATGGCTATTACCGGCTGGGGCCTGGCGAGTATGAGCTCTGCTTCTGTAGTCCAGGGCGTGTTTACCAATACCGGGGCCGCGGTAGGAATACTTCAAAACGTGGGCAGATTTGTTGGACAAGTTTCGGCAATGTTGGTCGAGGTTGCCACTGTTTCTATTGCCATGCCCATTGTTATTACAATTTTAGCGACGCCGATTGTCGTGGCTTTACTTTTATTTATTATTAATTCTTCAGCTTATGTTTTGCCCAAAAGTTTAAACTACACGATCGACGCTTCAACAATTGTTCCCCTGGGAAACGGCAGTAAATATCCCCACTGTTTTCCAGTTAGAGGAGTGATTTCTCAAGGGCCAAAGGGGCCAAGTTGTTCATCTCATTGTTCTGGAGAAGAGTTTAACACCAATGCTTTGGATATTGCCGCGTCTGGAATACATAGAATTTTGCCGGTCCCGGTCAGAGCCACACACGATGGAATAATTTCAAAAACTGGATACGATTCGCTTGCTTATGGAAAGTTTGTCATTCTCGATTCTTTACCTGGGGTTTCTCCTCAATTTTCAACCATTTACGCTCATCTTGATCAAATTTTAAACCTTTCCCGCCAAGTCCAGGCCGGGACGGTTATTGGTTTTATGGGCAATACTGGGCACAGCACCGGGAAACATCTTCATTACGGCCTTAAGTCGGGAACAAGCATACTGGGCAGTATCCCTTCTTTTAGTCTAAATGCTAATATTTCAGAAGAGGATCTGAAAAAATGTTTTTAAAAAACAAAAAATTTATTTGGCTTGTTTTTATTGGTCTTTCTCTGGTCTCAGTTATTTACTTGGGCTTAAATCTGCGAACCAAAAACCAAAAACAAAAACCAGAAAACCCAACTGTTTCGGCAACCCCACAAACTATCCAGGTCAAAAAAGAAATAACCGTTGAAAACTTCGAAATTGATCCAAAATTAAAGTGGCCAGAAGTAAAAGATCTGAACACTTACGAAGCCAGCGTTTCGTCGGTGGATATGCTGGCGGCTGCCCAAAAACTGGCTGAGGGATTAAATATCTCCCGCAAATCAAACACTCCCCCTGTTTGGAGCGACAAAGATTACACCCGCTACCTAAACATCGATCCAGAAAATTTGCTTTTAAAATATCAAATCGATGGATATGCCAGACCGGAACTATATACGGGCAAAAACAAGCCCACCCTCTCCGCAGCTACTGTGGCGGCACAAACTTTTGTCAGAATCTTTCCTGTGTGGAAAGACTATCTGGTAGACGAGTCGTCTGTCCATTTTACCGCTGGCGAAGCCGTTTTGGCTTCTGTTTCGTTTTACCCGACTTTTAAAAACGTGCCACTTTCGTACGACAATCAAGTTACCCCTCCTTTAACGGTCCTGATCGGACAAAAAAACACGGTGGTAAGTTTTACTTATCTCCCCAAACAAATCGTCCTTTCAACCTCCCCCCAAGAGGCGGCGATGGCAGACAAAGAAGACATTTTGCAGCAACTGTCTACGGGAAAAATCTTACCCGTGGATGCTCAGAGTTACGAATTAAAAAGCCAAGAGATTAGTTCTGTCAGTCGGGTGGTTCTTGAAAAGGCGGTCTTTGAATACAGGGTAGTCAAATCTCAAAACAAAGCTGTTCCTTTTTATCGTTTAACAGCCACTGCAAACAAAAACGGAAGCGTTGAAAGATTTTACTACCTTGTTCCGGCTATTAAGTTCTAACCGGCATAATTAGATGCAAAAGGCTCTGGTCTTCCTCGAGTAAAAAAACGGCCGGAGTTGTGGGCTGATTGGCTTTAACAACAATCCTTTCACTATTTACCGACCCCAAAAAATCCAACAAGAATTTATAGTTGAAAGCAATTTTAAGATCTTCGCCTTTTTGTTCTATTTCCACTACACTTTCGCTTTCTCCCATCTGTCCCCCGGTGGCAGACACCGACAACTGATGACCAGACACCGAGCACCTAACAATGTTGTTATTGTCTCTGGCAAAAATTCCAGCTGAACGGACGGCTGAAACAAATTCTTTCCGATCAACCACAATTTCGGTGGAAAAGTCTCTGGGAATTATTTTTTCGGTTTGGGGAAAGTTCCCTTCCAAAGTTCTGGCCGCAATTTCAGTTTTGTCCAAGACAAAAACCACTTGTTTGGCCTCGGGCAAAAAAAGCAGCTCCGCTGAAGTGGTGTTTTCCAGCAAACGAACAATTTCAGAAATCGCCCTTGCTGGCAAAATTAAAGCGTCAGTGTCCAGAGTCCACTGTTTAACCTCTAATTGTTTCCGACTCAGACGAAAGCCGTCAGTGGCAGTCATTATTAGTTTCTTGTCTTGGTGTTCAATCTTTATCCCCGTCAATACCGGCCTAGAATCGTCTACAGAGGCCGCAAAGCCCACCTGAGAAGCAGCCTCAAACAACCAAGAAGTTTCTATCTTCACTTTTTTTTCTTCAAGCAAAGGAGAATCGGTCAAAACCGGAAAATCTTGGGCCGGTTGAGCAGGAAAAGAAGCCTTGTATTTATCACAGGAAATTTTCATTTTGCCTTCTTCTCCTTCTATTTCTACTTGAGAAGAAGGAAGAGAATTGACAAATTCCAAAATTGTCTTCGCTGAAACGGTTGTTTGTCCTATTGATTTGGTTTTCCCCCCAACGTAGGTTTTAGCAGAAACAGACAAATTTGTAGCCGATAAAAAAAGGCCTTCTGAGTTAAAAGAAAACAAAATATTTGAAAGGATGGGAAGCTGTCCCTTGTTGGACACATATCGAGAAACTAAATTCAGTCCTTGAACAAGGTCTGTCTGTAAAACTATCGCTTTCATTTTCCTTTTTTTATATAGTGGTAATAGTAGAAATTGTGGATAAGTTGATAAGTTTTAATTTTTAAATTCATTTATTCGGGTATTCTTTTTGTGGACAATTTATGGACAAATGTTTACAACCTTACTAACCACAGGGACAACTGGTGTTGAGTATAAACAAACAATCCACAATTATCCACTGGTTATAGACAATAATTTTCTAATTTGGTAGATATCTTGGTTTGTTTTGTTGTCACTTTTGAGCAGGAGATCAATTTTATCGTGGGCGTGCATGACAGTGCTATGATCTCTTCCCCCGACAAGTTGCCCAATCTCTTCAAAAGACAATTTAAGGTCGCAACGAAGGATATACATCAGAATTTGTCTGGAGGTAACGATAGACTTTGTTCTTTTGTCCCCTTTTATAAGAGGAATGCTTATACCGTAATAGTTTCCTACCGTTTTCATTATTTCTGAGGGAATCAAGAATTTAGTTTGAGTATTTTGTGCCATTTTTAGTTCTTTCTGGGCTAGTTCTAAAGTAATTTCTCCTTGGGAATGGAGTCTGGTTAATACTCCTTCGAGTTCCCGTAGTCCTTCAACTTGAGTAGCTATAAACTGAGCAATGTTGATGGGCAAAAGGATATTTCGTTGTTTGGCTTTGATCAGTAAAATAGCCGATCTCAATTCAAAATCGGCCGGCCCGATATCAACAATCATTCCGGCAGAAAATCGACTCCGTAGCCTCTCTTCGAGTTTTGATATCTCTGATGGCGGCCGATCTGAAGTCATGACTATCTGGCCTCCATCCCGAAGAATAGAATTAAAGGTGTGAAAAAATTCTTCTTGGACGGTGGGTTTGCCGGCGATAAACTGAATATCATCAATTAGCAGAATCCTAACTTTGCGATATTTATAACGTACTTTATCGGTTCCTTTATTGCGGATGGCGTCAACCAAATCATTAGTGAATTCTTCCCCGGTACAAAACAAAACTGAAGTTTCACCTTTAGTAATAGCAAAGTGACCAATACTTTGCATTAAATGGGTCTTTCCTACTCCAACGCCGCCGTAGATAAAAAGTGGGTTGTATGTATCACCTGGCCTTTTGGCTACAGCTGTTGCCGCGGCAAAAGCCATTTGATTACTGCCGGCGACAGCATAATTTTCAAAAGTATAATCAGCTCTGAGCCGAGCCTTTTTCCAAATTTGATTATCCACATTTTCTTCTTTAAACAAAGGTAAGGTCTCTACTGCTGAAACCAGGGACTCGCTTTTGCTTTGAACCGCAAAAGAAAGGTTGCAATCTTTTCCCAAAACTCGGGCCAGTTCATCTTTAATTTGCTGGGTATATTTTGAGGTTAAAGTGTTTTTTGAATAAGGAGAAATACAGGCTATTTTGCACGATAAAGACTCTCCCTCCTCTTTTACTTCAAGCAGCTCTGTTTGCCTTAAATAGGCGTTGAAAGCAGCAACGGAAACTGATAGTTTCAACGATTCCAAAATTGTTTCCCAGGTTTTTTGGAGACTGGTTTTCATATCCCTCTTTTAAACTACTTATCCACAATCAGTCAAGAGGTGTGTTATAATGTCCTATGAGATATGACAGGGATTATTAAGAGTGGACTTACCTACCAAGAAAGACATAATATGTTTGTTGGTATTTTAGAAAGAGCACCAGGATTAATACTTCCACTTGAAAGTTCTGACTTCAAGAAAAATCCTCTTGCTTCAATTGCTTTGGCTATATGCCAAGAAAGCGGGAACGATCTTGTTGGTGCTCGAAATCAAGTCTATAAATCAACCGAAAGATATCTAAGGAAACATAAAGACGAAATTCGTTTGGCAAAACCAGATAAGTTCTATGATAATGTTGTTTTTGTCTGGTTAGATCATTTTTTAAATAAAAGTGTGCTTTATGGTCCTGATGAGTTAAGAGCAATGAGAGGAAAAGTAATTAAAGAATCGAAATCAAGTGAAGTCAGGGCTTTGGATGAAAAGGCAATAGACGAGGCTATTTTTGTCCAGAAATTACTAAATATGCTGAAACGGGAGCAGATGTAGTAAAATGGGCGTATGGTTAAAAGAACTTATCAACCCAAAAAAGGCAAAAGACTAAAAAAACACGGTTTCCGTGCCCGTAATTCCACTCGTCTTGGACGCAAGGTTTTGTCTCGCAGGAGAAATCATGGTCGAGCCAGGTTAACTGTATCCAGTAAATGATCGTTAAAAGATATCGACTTTCTCGCAAGGACTTTACAGCTTGTTATAAATCGGCAAAAATTGTCGCCTCTTCCCTCTTTGTTTTTAAATTTAAAAAAAACCTTTTGGATTATAACCGTTGGTCAGTAGTTATCTCTAAAAAAATTTCTAAAAAAGCCACTCTAAGAAATAAATTAAAACGCCGGATTTATGAAATATTAAAGAAACACCCTACTAATTTAAAGATCGATGGAATTATTTATCCCCGTTTGATGGTGTTAAACTTAACCTATGAAAAACTTGGCTTTGAAATTGATTCGTTGCTATCAAAAATACCTGGCTTTTTTTAATGGTCCTTGTGTCTGTCGGTTTTTTCCTACTTGTTCGGAATACACCTATCAAGCAATTGAAAAATATGGTATCCTGGGCGGGTGTTTACGAGGGATTGTTAGAATAATGAAATGCAATCCCTTTTGTGAAGCAAAATAATTTAAAATTTAAAATTCGAAATTTGAATTCAAATTAAAAATTTCAAATTTCAAATTAAACCGTATGATTGATATTTGGAATAATGGCCTCTATTATCCTCTTTTAAATGCACTGGTATTTTTTTATAAAATTACAGGGAATTTTGGTTGGTCGATTGTTGTTTTGACTTCTCTCTTGCGGGTTCTGACTACTCCACTTGTTTTTTCCAGCTTAAAGGCCAGCAAAAAAATGCAAGACCTGGCCCCCGACATTGCCAAGCTTAAAGACAAACACAAAGATGATAAACAAGCCCTAATGACGGCTCAATCGGAGCTTTTTAAAGAGCATGGATTAAGTCCCGCCGCGGGTTGTCTGCCGCAAATTCTCCAGATTGTGGTTTTGATTGCCTTGTTCAACGCTTTCAATGTTGTTCTGAGTACCCCGGCCTCTGAGATAGTCTCTAAAGTAAATCCCCTTCTTTATTCTGTGAACAAATTAGCCGAAGGAACAGTTTTATCAACCCAATTTTTTTCTTGGAATCTCATTAAGCCTGATGTTTATTCTCTTCCCGGGCTCCCCTTACCTATTCCCGGTTTTCTTTTATTGGCTTCGGCTTTGATTCAGTTTTTGAGTTCAAAAATGATGATGCCGGAAAACAAGACCAAAGTTGATCCTAACGATGCTATGGCGGCCTCTCAGGAACAAATGGTTTACATGTTTCCTTTGATGACCATCCTTTTTGGAGCCCAATTTCCTTCCGGGTTGGTTCTTTATTGGTTTGTTTTTTCTTTGTTAAGTATGATTCAGCAATATTTTGTTTCTGGCTGGGGCGGTCTTTCTCCTTGGCTAAAAAGACTGGGAATGTTAAAATAGCTGCGTGGACAGAACGGAACTAGTAAAAAATACCACTTCAGATTTTTTGCAAAATCTTGGCGTTTCTGGTGTCGAGATCGAGGTCAATTACGATAAAAGTAACGATCGATATCTAATAGTTTTAAAAACCGAACAACCCGGTTCCTTAATTGGCTATCATGGAAATACCCTTTCGGGAATGCAAACCTTTATTTCCCAACATTTAAGATCAAAAACCGGAGAATGGATAAACCTTAGTCTTGACGTTAACGATTATAAGGAAAGACGGGAACAAAATATTAAATCTTTAGCCGACGACACCGTGGAAAGGGTGCTATCTACCGGGCAGGCTCATATTTTGCCTCCGATGACGGCTTTTGAGCGCAGGGTGGTTCACTTGTATCTGGCTGAACATCCAGACGTGTCTACCGAGTCTCAGGGCGAAGGTAGACAACGAAGTGTGATAATCTCTCCTAAATGATAGGTTTTCTTGTTTTTCTCTTAAGCCTACTTTCCTTTTTTCAATTGGGGTGGCATTTTTGGCCAGAGTGGTCTGTCGTAAATGGCATCCGAATTGATTACCTCTCCCCCACTGTTTATACTTTTGACCTTGTTTTTTTTGTTCTCTTTTTAACTAACCCTAAATTAATCAAAATAAAAAAATATTGCTTTTGGGTTTCTCTTCTGATTACTCTTAATATCTTTTTTTCACTCTCTCCATTTGTGACTCTTTATCGTTGGGTGAGAATCTTTGAGTGTGTATGGTTATTTTTATTTTTAGACAAACACCAGAGACTGAAGCCAAAATTTCTATTTGGCCTTTTTCTTGGGGTTTTATTAGCTGGAATTTTGGCCATAAGCCAATTGATAAAAGGATCTTCGTTAGGAGGCGGATGGTATTGGCTAGGAGAGAGAAGTTTTAGTTTAAATACGCCAGGGGTATCGAAAATTTTATTTTTAAACTCAATGAAACTTCGTCCTTATGCGTCCTTCCCCCACCCCAATGTTTTGGCAGGAGTATTTTTTTTAGTAAGTATTTTATTTTTAAACTCCAAACAAAAAATTTATAAGTGGACTGGAATCTTTTGTTGGTTTGTGATTGCTTTCACTTTTTCAAGAATCATAATTCTTATGCAACTACTTGTTTTGCTGATAGTGGTTTTTAAATCTAAAAGTAAACTTTTTTTGTTTATTTTTCCTCTTACTCTTTTTCTTTTTTTAACCCATCCGAACTCTTTAAATGAGAGAGTGCTTCTTTTAAAAGATTACTGGCAGGAAATGACTTTCTCCAGTTTTTTTGGGTTGGGTTTGGGAAACTCTATTTATTACAACGCAAAATATTATTTACAAACTCAACCGATCCACAATGTTTATTTATTAATATTTTCTGAACTGGGAGTTATTCAATCCCTTTTCACATTAACCCTATTTTTGCAAAAAATAAAAATTTGGCTGGATACGGATAATTTTTGGAAAATATTTTTTTTGTTAACCGTGTTAGCTTCGGGGACAGTGGATCATTACTGGTGGACTTTAATTCAGCCGCAAATTATCTTGAGTATTTGTTTGCCGTTTGCGCTAAAATTAGGGAGTGAACAGAGTTAAAATTTTTACTGACGGAGGAGCCAGAGGAAATCCAGGAAATTCTGCTTGCGCTTTTGTCGTCTATAGAGAAGAGAAAGTTGAGTTTGAAAAGGCGGTTTATTTGGGTATAACCACAAATAATGTTGCAGAATATTCTGCGGTTGAGGAGGCCATAAAATGGTCTGCGGGAAACCATATTCAAAGCGCCGATTTTTATCTGGATTCAGAGTTGGTGGTAAAACAAATGAGGGGGGAATATAAAATTAAAGACAAAAAGCTTAAAATTTTATATGACAATATTCAATTTCAAATTTCAAATTCCAAGCTCCAAATTTATTGGTATCACGTTCCGAGATCTCAAAATAAAAGAGCTGATTTTTTAGTTAATCAAGAGCTAGATAAACACTGAAACTTATGCCTGCCCTAAGATTGATTAGTGAAAAAATCTTTGCTCCAGTGACCATTTTTGTTACTCGGCCAAAACTAGCATTGGCCGCCGAAATAATTTCACAGCTAGCTGATCGATCAAATATAAAAGTTGTTGACAAAGAAAGTAGAGCAGAGGTGGTCATTCACCTCGTCGGTTTTGAAGGGTCCGAATTTTCGGAAACGATTTCTCATACCTCTGAACTGCATGGTTTTTTAGATAAAGCTTTAAAAGATAAGGCTAAATTTATTTTGGTGAAAACTACTAATTATGAAGCTCTTGGAAAAGCTGCTGTAACCATGACTACCCAGTTTGGAAGATTGTTTAAATTAACCTTTACTGTTTTGGAAGTCGATTTAAAGATGGGGATTGTCTCACAAGCCGAAGAAGTCATTAAACACTTTGTTCACAATTACAAGTATTCAAAGCCGGTTCAGAAAAAACCAGAAAAACTACCAATTCCTACCCCAACCAGTTTTAAACTGGCTTTTGCGACCTTTATTTTTTTAGCCGTGCTTCAGTTGACCTTTGTAATTGGAGTAGGCCAGTGGCAAAAAATGCAGACTCAAACTGTCGAAGCTATTGCCCAAGAAAACTGGAAAAAGGTCGGTATTAATTCCTTGGTTGGAAAAGGCTGGAAAGTCTTTTTAAATTTTAACTCATTTTTAGCTCCAATTCCCAAGATTATTTGGGAGAAACGGGGAGGGGATTTTGATCAATTTAATTTGATTCAGGATAAAATCAACAATTATTTGACGGTTAAAAACGAATATCTTGAATTATGGAAAGAGTTTTTTAAATATCCAGAGGTAAAAGTTTTAGACAATCTGTCTGAAAAACTTCAAGAGCTGATTGAAGAGTCGGGATATTTGCAGGCTATAACCGGAAACACGGATCTAAACAAATCCAGAGTGAGAATGACGCGAATAAACACCGTCTTTAATAAGCTCCCATATTTGTTTGGGTTAAAATCCCAAGTGAAATATTTAGTTCTTTCGCAAGATGAAAAAGATGAGGTAACCGCAGTTTTATTGGCTTCAGTCGAAAACGGAAAAATTATTGACAGTAAAAGTTACACAGCTAAGTTTTTAGATGACCAGCTTAAAGGTGAAGTTGTTCCCCCTGAAGATTTTAAACAAGCTACAGGCATCTCAAAGTGGGGAATTACTTATGTGAATTGGGATCCTGATTTCAACCAAGTTGCTGCCAAAGCAGCTTGGTTTGTTTCCAAACAGTTGAATATGGGGGTTGATATTGTGGTCGGAACACATTTAAGTTTGAATGATTTGAACAAAATAACGGATCGGATTAATAAAAACGAAATTGACGACATGCTGGCTTTGGGAAACTTTTTACAAAATAAACTTGAAACTAGACAGATAACCCTAGTTGATTTACATGATAACGGAAGCGAATTTAGCAAAGCCGGTTGGGATGGGGGAGTAGGATTCAGTTCAGACTTTTTATACAACAAAAACACCACCGACAAACCCTTTAGTTCGTGGTTAGATGTAAAAATCAGTCTTACTTCGGTGGATTATATTTTTAAAGCAGTTTATTCTGACGATAAAAATTACTGGCGGGTGGTTACACCAGGCAAAACTTTTACTGGACAATCAAAGACGGCCGATCTTAGTTATTCTTTGCCTTTTAAAACAGAGAAGGGAATTAAATATCGTTTAGCTGTTCCTAACCAACCCGGAAACGCAAAAGGAAAGATGGATATCAACATCAAATATGATCCTTCCTGGAAGGTGGTTGCTAGTGAGAAAGCTCTGGTTGCTTTGCCGGGCGAGCTTGAGTATAATACCGATTTATCGCGCCCGTTCTTGATTGATTTGGCTTTCGACAAACAAAGATGACTCTCAAACATACCCTAAAGGCTCAAAAAAGAGAATTAACAGGCCGCAAAGTTAAAGAATTGCGGGCCTCGGGTTTAATTCCAGCTAATGTTTATGGTAAGGGGATTGCTTCTGTCTCTTTACAAATAAATGTTCAGGAATTTAAAAAGTCGTATGGACACGCCAGCGAATCAACTCTTTTTTACTTAGAAATTGATGGAGAAAAAGGCGAGAGACCGGTTTTGGTGCGTCAGGTCACGCTGCATCCGGTTTCTGGACAAATAATGCACATTGACCTCAACCAGGTTAACTTAAAAGAGAAAGTTAAGGCGGCGGTGGCTGTTAAATTGATAGGGGAGGCTCCGGCAGAAAAGGATGGTCTCGGGGTTTTGGTGCAACAACTGGACGACGTCGAGGTTGAAGGACTTCCGACCGATATTCCGGAATTTGTTGAAATTTCGGTTTCAGGCTTGACCAAGCTTGATCAGGCGATTTTGGTTTCAGATTTGTTGCTTAAAAACAAGGTTGAGGTTTTAACAGATAAGGATCAAATTGTAGCCAAAATTACTCCAATGGCTAAAGAAGAAGTGGTCGAGATTCCCGCCGTTGAAGTGGCTACTGAAGAGGCCAAGGCTGCTGAATCAGCAGAGACTCCGGAGACAACTCCAACTCCTGCCAAATAGTTTCGGTCACAAAAGGCATAAAAGGATGCAGAAGTTTCAAAAAATTTTCTAGTCCCCACAACATTTGTTCTTTGTTTATTTTTCCTTGTTTGGCTTCTTCAATGGCTTGGTCACAAAACCAGTGCCAAAATTCATTGTATACAGTTTCAGCCGCCAGACCAATTTTTAGATTATTTAAAAGTTTTCCAGTTTCTTGTGAAACCCCATTAATTTTTTTGACAAATGCTTGGTTGTCTGGGGCGGTTCTTGAGAAATCTTTGACAAACCTTCCTGCATTCCAGATTTTGTTGGAGAAGTTGCGCATGCCACGGATGGCACTTTCCCCAACAGCTTTGTCTTGGCCTGGGGTTGAACTCATAACCAAAGCCATACGGATAGCATCAGCTCCATATTTTTCGACCATGTCCAGAGGGTTAATGGTGTTACCCTTAGACTTACTCATTTTTTGCCCTTTTTCGTCTCGGACCAGACCATGCAGATAAACTTCTTTGAAAGGTGATTTACCAGTCATGTAAATTCCTAGGAGCATCATGCGCATCACCCAGAAGGGGAGAATATCATAACCTGTTTCCATGATTTGGGTTGGATAATATCCTTGGGGTGTTACCAGCACTGGCCACTGACCCGAGGAGAACCAAGTATCAAAACTATCACTTTCTTGAACCCAACCGGTCCCAGGACTGGTTTTGCTGATTTTCATTTGTCCATCTTTGTACCAGGCGGGGATACGGATTCCCCAGACAATTTGCCGGCTAATATTCCAGTCTTTAAGATTGGTTAGCCAATCGCGCAGAATTTTGTCTCGCCCAGCCCCGTAGATAACTGTCTCTCCAGAGTCTAAAGCCGCCAAGGCTTTTTCTACCAGCGGTTTAACTTTGACAAAAAATTGCAGTAAGGGTAAAGGCTCAAGAGGGGAGTTGCAGCGGTAGCAGACACCAATGGTGTGTGAGTATTTACCATCAATTTTCTCCAACAGACCACTGGCTTGTAAATCTTTTTCAATCGTTTCCCGAGCCGCTTTTACTTTTAAGCCTTGGTATTTGCCGGCAATTTCAGTTAATTTGCCATCTAGGCCAATGACCTGTTTGGGAGCTGGAATTTCCTGTTTGTGACGCAACCAGATCTCATAATCATTGAAGTCGTGCAGGGGTGTGATTTTGACGACACCGGTACCAAAGTTGGGATCAACATATTCATCGGCAATAACTTTGATCTTAAATTTTCCCAATAAATCCTGGGCCTCAATTTCTTGGCCTATATATTTTTTGTAGCGTTTGTCGCCGGGGTGAACCGCCAAAGCCGTGTCGGCAAATTTGGTTTCGGGTCTGGTGGTCGCCAAAACAAACGGGCCGTATTTGATGTAGTAGAGTTTGGTAGTTTCTTCAAGGTGACTAACTTCAAGTTCGGAATAACCGGTGCCACATTTGGTGCAATAATTTACCAATTTTTGGTCACGATAGATAAGCCCGTCCTGGTGCAGTTTGATAAACGTGTTTAAAACTTGGTCAACAATATCGGGGTCAAGTGTAAATTTAAACCGTGACCAATCGGCACTGGCCCCGAGTTTTTTGATTTGCTCGATGGCCACATTAGAGTTTTCTTGAACATAGTCCCAGATCATTTTGTATAAAGTGTCTCGGTCATAATCAAAGCGGCTTCTTCCGGCCTTGGCCAGTTTCTTTTCAAACACAAATTGGGTTTCAATTCCGGCATGATCGGTGCCGGGGATATACAGCGTTGAATCGCCCTTTAGGCGATGATAGCGAATCAAAATATCTTCAATGGCCACAAACATGGCATGACCAACGTGCAGGGGATCATTGGCATTGGGGGGGGGCATAACAATAGTGAACGGTGTTCGGTGTTCGGTGTTCGGTTTGAAAGCGCCAGATTCTTCCCACATTTTATAAATCTTGTCTTCGTATTTTTTATGATCGTAATTCTTGTCCATGACCACATTATACCTTTAAATGATGGTACTTGTTCCAGGGGGTGAAGTAGCTAGTCTGTTTATTTTTGCTTTCTCCAAAATCTCTTTGTAAAATTCTTTTGTTTGAACTACAACTTTTGGGTCAGTATTTGACTGATGTTAAAATATAATCATGAAAAAATTACTTAAACTTCCAAAATTTAAAAACGAGGGCGAAGAAAGACGTTTTTGGTCCAAAATAAATCTGGCAGAGTATTTTGAACCCAGTGATATGAAACCGGTTTCTTTTCCCAATTTA
>Ga0233420_10000292_pt1 | contig 22287 bp, 24 predicted proteins | sample Watercolumn_Mata_4_FD_183009 | JGI IMG/M metagenome (GOLD analysis project Ga0233420, IMG submission 183009) | Freshwater microbial communities from Lake Matano, South Sulawesi, Indonesia - Watercolumn_Matano_2014_102_MG | ecosystem: Environmental > Aquatic > Freshwater > Lake | place...
AAAGATTATGAAGTAAAATACGACGCTGATGGAAATTTGATTTATGAAATTATTAATGGGATATGTACCGGAGAGTGTGGGGATGAAATTTATTATGCACCAGAATGTAACACTTATAGATCTTGCACTGACAAATTTGATTGTCCTGTGAATTCTAATTGTGAATGCGGATATGTTGCAAAATGCGGGAATACAAAGAAATACTGTAAGAACTGTCAACCTTCCAGTTCGTAAATTTTTATTATTTTTTATTTTAGATAATAATTTTTGGTAATAGTATCATAAGTAAAACGATAAGTTTTAATGTTTTTTAATAAAATGTTTGTTTTTCCTTCAAAGATTTCTGGTTCTTTATTAATTTGTTTTTCTGCATCTTTAAATAAATTAGAAATTGGTTTAAATGTAGGCTCACCTATTCGAGAAATTAATAAATCTATTTTTCCTTCTCTATTACGAAAAATTGTGCTTATAAAATAAATTTGATTTGGGTCACTTCCGAAATATCTTTCTCTTGAAATAAGATGGCTGTTTCTATCAAATTTAAATACTATTGAATCTCCTTTATAATTTGGTTGGTCAGAATCATACATAAATCCTGAAAATATTGTAGAATCAGAATTAAATGAAAACTCTGGACGAGGTTGAGCAAGCTCTTTTTTAGTTGCGTTTTCTGCAGACAAATCAAAAGGTTTATTTTTTTCTTGCACCATTAAGCAAGTGTATAAACTAAAAGCAACTCCGATTGTAAGAACTCCTTTAATTAATTTGTTCCAAATATTTTTCATACTTCTTTAGAGATTGTGAAGTTTATAAATGTTTTGTTATTGTTACTATCTTTAAATTACACCTATAATAATCTTTTATTACTTTTTTATTTTTAGATTATTTTTGTGTTATTTTTGAAATTTAATATATATTTTTTACAAACTAAATTTATTTAAAGCAAAGATTATTGTATTTTTCATAAAACTGAAAGGAGGTTAAAAAATGGTATTAGATTTTGCAAAAGAAGCAATAAAAAATGCAGAAACACACAGCATTAACTTTGATGAATTGAAAGCTGGAAAAGCAAATATTAAAGTTGTTGGTTGTGGTGGATGCGGTTGTAACATGGTTACTTGGCTTTTCAATAAAGGTATCAACGGCGCTACTGTTTACGGAGTGAATACTGATGCTTTGCATCTTAGTGTTACTAAAGCTGATGAAAAAATTCTTATTGGTAAAGAATTAACTCGTGGTTTAGGTGCAGGTGGTAGAGCTACAAAAGGTAGAGAAGCAGCTAAAGAATCTTTGGTTGATTTGAAAAAAGCAGTAAGTGGTGCTGACATGGTTTTTGTCCTTGCTGGTGAAGGCGGAGGAACAGGAACAGGTGCTGCTCCAGTTGTTGCTCAGTTAGCTAAAGAAACAGGTGCTATTGTTATTGGTGTAGTTACAATGCCTTTTGAATCTGAAAAAGCAAGAATTGATAAAGCAGAATTTGGGCTTCAAGAATTGAGAGAAGTTACAAATACAAGTATTGTGTTAGACAACAACCGATTAGTTGACATTGCAGGACAGCTTCCATTAGAACAAGCGTTTGCTGTTGCGAATGAACTTGTGAGCACTATGGTTAAAGGTATTGTTGAAACAATTACTCTTCCAAGTTTAATTAATCTTGACTATGCAGATGTATCTACTGTTATGAAAGCAGGAGGCATGTCTGTTATTGGAATTGGTGAATCAGATGCAGCTGACCGTGTAACTGAAGCAGTTAAGCAGGCTCTTACACATCCTCTACTTGACGTGGATTACAGAGGTGCTAGCGGTGCTTTAATACACATCACATGCGGACCTGATTTAAAATTAGAAGAATTTGATGTTATTGGTAGAACAGTTTCAGAAAATCTTAATCCAGAAGCACAAGTTATAATTGGTGCAAGAATTTCTAAGGATTTTGTTGGAAAAGTTAGAGTTATCACAATTATGACTGGAGTTAAATCTCCTTATGTGCTTGGCAAAGATATGGAAGAAGAAAGAGTTCCAATGTCAAGAGAAATGTCTGAATGGGGAATTGATATAATCGGATAAAAGAAACTCGTTAGTTTCTTTTAAACTTCCTCGAAACTCTGAACAGCGATTTCTAATTGCCTCTGGTGAAATCGTGGAAGAATGCTTTATTTAACTTTTTTATTTTTCTTTTTCCTCGGGGAAACCCGGGGATTTTAATTTTTATGTTTCGAAATGTTTATAAATTATTATTATTATTATTGTATGGTTGAAGAAATAGGTTCTAAAGATAAGTATTTAGAAAGATTTAATTCTATTTTAAAGAATATAGAAATTGCTAATCAAAAAGGTTCTAAGATTAAATATCAGCAAGAATACAAAAATGCAATAAAAAATCTTAAAGAGAGATTTATTAATGGCAAATATATTTCAGTTGATTCTCATTTTATGGATTACATCGCTAGAGATACAATTAATTGGATAGGAGATCGTGGAAAAGGGTGGGTGGCTAAATTTGCTAATGAAGGATTTAAACAGGCAATAAAATATGGGGATATTTCTATGGCAATTAATGCATATAAAATATATGAAAATTTAGGAAGAGGTGAAAGTCCAAGTGTTAAAAACAGACTTCTTAAAGCATTCGCTAAATCTAAAGATGTTAAGCGAGAAAATATAGACTTTATTGAAAATGTTTTAAAGAAAAAACCTGTTAAGGGTATTGAATCAAGAGTTCTCCCATCTGTTTTCGGCGCTATCACACTCGCAGGAATTTTATTCGGAGCAAATGGCTTTACTGGCGCTGTGGTCGGCATAACTGAAAAATCTTCTTTAACACTTGGTGTTGGCTTGTTTCTTGCAGGTATTTTAGGTTTGTTTATTTCTCGGGGAAAATTTTGAGTTTAATACAAAAAATATTTCTACAGCGTGTAATTCTTTGAACTTTTTTCAATCGCGAATTTATATCTAAATTCTTTAATCAAAATATTTACAATAAAACCATTGCGTAAGGAATTCCTTGAATTTTTAAAACTGAATTTTCTGAGATGATTCTTGATTTAATTGCTGTTTGCACAGAGCGTTCTCCAACAATGTTAAAAGTTGCGTCTTCAGCAGACATGTCTTTTATAATTTTAATAACTTCTGCCTCTGATTTGATTTCTCCTTTATAAAAATTTTCTTTAATATCTAACTGATATTCTCCTTCTTCAAAAGTTTTTCCAATTAATTCTTTATCACATATTGCAACAACATATCTGTATGAATCAATTATATTTACAAACATAAAAGATGAAAAAAATTAAAGTTTATAAGCCTATTTATTTATTTTTTGCAGCGAAGTCCTTGCCAACAACTCTCCAGCATTCATGGGGGCCTGCTGGTGATTTAGCAACAGCAAAATTTCTTCCACCTTTATTCACAATCTTGTAGTCTGCTGTTTTAAACTTGTTTTTAGTCTTCACATCAAAAAATTCAATGTTTTCTTTTGCCATATTTCCTCCTTTTTATTGTCGGATTAATCTTTAAATGAAACGGGTTTTTTAAATGTTATTAAACTTAAGACTTTCCTCTTAGAGAATGTTTTGCGCCACATGCGAGACATTTTAAAAAATTAATTCTATCTTCTTTTATAATTTCTGTATCAGGTTTTTTACATTCTTTGCAAAGCACAAATTCATTAATATATTCTTCAATCTTTTGATTTATTTTTTTACTCGGAATTTTATTATTTAAAATTAATCTCTCGCCTTCTTTTTGTCCAGATGTTGCCAATTCTTTTAAAAGAAATTTCTGAAAATGTTCGGGATTTCTTCTAATCTGCGACGCTATCTGAAAGAAATTAGTTAAAATTGTCTTTTTACCTTCAAAAAGCCCTTCTATTTTTGGAATCTCAAATCTTTCTCCATTTTCTTCGACTTTTTTTATCTTAGAATAAGCTTCATTTAACAATTGTTCATAGTTCTCCATGAATTAATTGCGAAACTGCACTATATAAATTCTCCTAAAATCAGGATTCTGAAAACTTTAAATATATCTTGTTCTTTAGAATTAAATAAAATGGTTTATAAGAAATATATAAAAAAGAATGGAAAAATATACGGCCCTTATGATTATCAGAGCAAACGAGTAGATGGAAAAGTCATTTCAGAATATGTTGGTTCAAAAAATAAAACACCTTCTCTAAAAAAAATTTATCTTTTCTTAACAGCAATAATCCTCGTCGCTGTTTTATTGATTTATTTATTTTTCATAATAAAACCAAACACAGGAAATATAGTTTCAAACATTGCTGATAATTTTAAAAAACAAGAGATTCAACAAGAATCAAATATTGATCCTGCAAAATTAGCATCACAAGAAAAAATTGAAACATTAAAAAATCTCGGTGACAGCGTCGTGCAACAAACAGCAAGAAATTATAAAGATTGGATAATTGTAACATTCAAAGTCGGTGACTATGTAATTGAGTATTCTTACAGCAACACTTTAACAAAAGATGAATTAAATTCTCTTATAGAAAAAGATAAAGAAAATTGGTTAAATAAAATTTCTGGATAACTCTTTTTTATATCCAGATTTTTTTGCCCAAAACGCAAGTTGAAGAATACAACCTCTGACATCATATCTTTTTGCTAAATCCAAGGTAAATTCTTCTGCTTTTAAATATTTAATCCCCTTCAATCCATTTTTTGTTTGTTTCATAGAATAAACATCTGTATTCCATCTGACCCTATTTATTTTTGATCGAGAAATTTCACAAGGATACCCATAAAAATATAAAATCTCATTCATCCATGAATCAATTGGAACAACATATTCGGCACCGCACATTCTCATTAACATTGAAGAAATTTTTTCACCAACCCCTTTTAATTCTTTCATTAAATTTTTTCGGAGCACAAACTCTGAATCTTTATCTTTTCCTAAACCAGACTTAATTTTTTCTAAAAGACAAAGTTTATCCCAATTCTTAGCAATCTGCACAATATAATTTGCTTTTTGATTCTGTGGCGCGACTCCTGCTTTTTTTAATATTTCTCTTAAATAAAGTTCATTATTCGAGATGTCTTCAATAGATGAAATTTCTGAATTAAATATCTCCTCAAATCCTTTTAATTGGGTTAGGTAATCTTGACGCGGAGAGAGTAAGCAATAAACCAACCCCCTAAAAACCCCTTCAGAATTAATTTTTTCATTATCAAAAACAATTTCAGCTTCCTTTTTATAAACTTTTCTTGCTAAATGAAAATCATCTTCCGTAAGAAACAAATCAGACAATTTAAAAATTTTATAACGACTGCCGTCTTTATCAATCCGCTCTTGTGCTTTTTTAATATCATATATCACGTTCTCTAAAATTCTGCATTTATTTTCTTTCATATTTAAACGAGATTAAAATTGTAGTATAAATAGATTGTGGTGCTACAAAAATAATTATTTAATATCTCCTTTCTCAATCAAAAAAATAATATTCGGAGCAACATTGTGTTTTCCTTTTTTAATTTCTTCAATATCTAACCATATAATCTTTTGAATTGGAGGAATTTGTTTTAATTCAGATTTATTTTTCAATTTCGCTAAATAATGAATCAAAACAATACACATTTTTTTTGATGTTTGCGGATTTTTCCATAAGATTATTGGATGCAAAGGCTTAATTATTTCTATTTCAGCATTTATTTCTTCTTTTGTTTCTCTATGACAAGTCATTTCCAAATCTTCAATTCCTTCTTCAATTGTTCCACCAGGCAATTTGTAAAAATCGTCTTTTTCATCTTTAATAAATAATAATTTTCCTTTTTCAATAATTACAGGTCCAGAAGCGAGTGTGTATTTCATAAAATAAGACATACAAATATATTTAAATAAGTTATGAAAAAGAATTTTATGGGTTTAAAGATTATTTACACTTCAGAAGAAAGAAAACTATTCAAAAGTTTGAATATTCCAATCAAAATTCAGAATTATCTTAATTCTTTAGCATATAACCCCTACTTAGAATGTTGCTCTCCAAGGAATGTGATAAAAAATCAAAGAGCAAATTGTTCTGAAGTAGCAATCTTTGCTGCAGCATGTTTACAATTTCATAACCAAACTCCATTTATAATGGATTTAAAAGCAGAAAAAGCAAAGATGACGACCATGTAATAGCTATTTACAGATTTGAAGGAAAACTCGGTGCAATAGCAAAATCAAACTTTACAACATTAAAATTCAGAGAACCTGTTTATAATAACTTAAGAGAAATTGGAATATCTTATTTTGACTTTTATTTTAATAAATTAGGAGAAAAAACTTTAAGAGAACTTTCAGAATTATTAGATTTGTCTTTTTTTGATGAAAGAAGATGGCAAATATCTAAACAAGAAGTAGATTACATTACAGAAAAGTTAGATAGAATGCCTCACCATCAAATTCTCTCAAAAAAAGCAATAAAAAATTTAAGTTTTGTAAGTAAAGATTTGTTAAAAGCAGGACTTTTAAATTCAAACCCAAAAGGATTGTTCAAAATTTAAAATTCACAAAAGATCACAAATATTTAACCATATAAGTATTTTCTAAATCATAACCCAAATTTTTGTAATATTCGCGAACACCAACTCCTGAAATAACAGAAATCTTTTTGCATCTTTCTTTTTTCGCAATTTCTTCTGCTTTCTTCATTAATTTTTTTCCTAATCCAAGATGTTGTGAATTTTTTCCTTTTTCTCTTAGTTTAAGCGCCTGTCCATAAACATGAACTTCACGAATTATTGCTGTTTTTTTATTTTGTGATTTTTTAATAATTCTCAATCTTAAAAGTCCAAATAAAACATCGTCTTTATTTACAATCTCCAAAAAATATTCATTCCCTTCAGAAGATTCATATTTTGTAATTTTCAATTTCAAATTTTTATTTAAATTTTTTTTATCTCTTAAAACAAATCCAACCTCTCTAAATCTAATTTCTTTAATTTTAGAATTTTTCTCTCTTAATTCTTTTTCAATATTTGCTCGCAGATCAATTTCTTTTGTCCCAGCAACAATATAATCTGGATGAATTTCTCTCATAATTCTCATAACTCGGCAATATCTTGGCACAATTTTCAACATTGAAATCAAAATTTTTTCTGTTTCTTCTTTAGTGTAGGGTTTGTATTTTTTATTCCAATATAATTTTTCCAATTCAGAGTTAGGCATAACTTGGCATGGATAAATTTTCAGTTGATCAGGTTTAAATCTTGAATCAGAAAATAATTTTTTGAATAATTGCATATCTTTTTTTAAATTTGAACCAGGCAAATCAGGCATAATATGATAACCAACTTTAAAACCTGCATTTTTCAAAGCACGAGTGGATTCAACAACATCAGAAATTTTGTGCCCGCGATTAATCAAGTTATAAATTTTATCGTCGATAATCTGGACTCCTAATTCAACTCTCGTAACTCCAAATTTCATAATTCTATCAATAAATTCAATGCAAATATCTGGACGAGTTTCAACACAAAGAGCAACGCATCTATGTTTTGATTTTTCATTTAATTTTTGTGCTTCTAAAAGATTTTTTGATTTAAATTCATTCAAACCATCATAAATTCCTTTAATAAATTCATATTGAAATTTTTTTGGATATTGTAAAAATGTTCCACCCATAATTATTACTTCAATTTTTTCTGTCGGATGATTCATAACTTCAAACGCTTCTAAACGTGCGCGAACTTGTTTAAAAGAATCATAATTTAATTCTTTCGCCCGCAAAACAACAGGGCTTTTTGGAGTATAACTTTGAGGAACATTTAAGTTCGGACAATAAATGCAACTTCCATGCAAACATCTTCGAGGAGGGAGCATAACTGCAATAGGAGTTATTCCTGAAATTGTCTTTGATGGTTTTCGAATTTCGTTTTTTGCAGGTTTTAACATATATTTTTAGAATATATCTATTATTTAAATTATTCTTTAACATTAATATTTAGGGTCTTTTTAGGAATTGAATTACCAAAATGGACTTCTATTTTCTTAATAGGGATTCCGGAAATTTTATTTTTTATAGTGGTTGGTTTAATTTATTATAAGATTGATGAAAATTAAAATCATTTATAATAATCATTCTCTCAACGCTTCCTTAATTATTTCATAAACTTCAGGATATTTATCAGGATAAACAAAATCCAAATGAAGAAATTTAAAAGTGTTCGGGCAAGTTCCATTCACATAATAATTCTTTGCATAACTCAAATAAGCAGTTTTATTCTCGACAATTCCATCTCCGTCTTCACCACCCATGTCGCATCCAACACCGATTATGTTATAGACGGGAATTTCCAAAACATCTTGCTTTAATTTATTAATCAGCAAACTATCGGATTTCATATCATCGCATTCTCTTGATGATCCAAACAATTTACAATAATCATAAATTTTTTCACTGATTCCATGATTTGGGGTTCCTAAAATTATTATCTTATCAACACTCTCTTCTCCGAAAATTTGCAAATACCGTCGAGAGACTATTCCACCCATACTATGGCAAACAATTATAACTTTGTTTTTTCCTGTTTCAGATTTAATTTCTTTAATAATTTCATTTAATCTAATAGCATAAGTATCAATGCTATCTTGTTTTGTTTGAATTATTTTAGTTGATTCATCATTTTTGTATATATCAAAATAATAACTAGCAACGAAACTCATGGGATAATTTAATTTTCCAAAAATTTTCTCTTCTCTTGAAACTGAAATAATTGTCCCAGCGTTAATATACCCTTCTTCCTCTAATTTTTCCTGCAAATCTTCAAAAGTATCAAAACTATATTCAGCAGAAACTTTGTGATTAAAACTATGTCCATGCACAAAAACAATTGGATAATTTAAATTAGGGTGGCTATTCCAACACGAACTGCAATTCCCGAGGAAACAACAATTTGATGCAGGCTCAGAAAAATTAATAGAAAAATTATTTTTAATTTCTATAAAATAGATTTTAGACAGATTAAAATTATTAATTTTTTCAGAAGCAAAACAGCAAGGTTCTTCTTCGAAAAGAATATTTTCTATTTTAGAAATAAATTGATAAATTTCAGAATAATTGATTTTGTCTTCGATGATTTCATTAAATTCCATTATTAAAGAATTAATTTCCAAAGTTTCATTGAAAGAAACATTTTTATTTTTAAATTCTTCCAATTTCTCTCTTGCATAGGTTAAATTATCAAATAAATAATTATTTTCTAAAACTAATTCTTGAATAGCATTATTAAGCAAATCAAAATTTTTCTTAAGAACAATTAAGCCTTCCTCGGAATTATAAATTTCTTTCTCCAAAAAAAGATAATTATTATTTTCCCAATCTTTTTTCAAGTTAAAATAAGATTCATTCAACAAATTTATGGATTTTGAAACATTTTCAATTTCCTCTGAGAAGTTAATTGAATTGTTAAATTCAGATAATTTTAAAGAAATGTTTTTGAATTCAGAGAGATAATTCTCTAAATAATTAATTTCTGTAATACCAAAAGAAATGTTTTCTTTATATTTTTGCTTTAAAATCTTTTCTTCTTCGTTCAAATCATAATCTAAAGTTATCAAAATATTTTTTGATTTTTCTTCTCCACTTGTTTTGCAAAAAGCAGTTTTAATGCTCGTGCATTTTATTTCAAATCTGTATAAGTCTTGCCCACTTCCAAATTTATCTGAATAAATATAAAATTCTTGAATATTTTGCATTGCAGGTTTTAAATAAAATTTTTTTTCATCTAAAGTCTTTCCTGAACTTAAATCAATAAATTTAGAATGACAATTAGCACTGCAAAAAAAATTAGTGTAAATTTGGGATTCAAAAATTACTTTGTCTTCTTCATTATGATTTAAGAAAAAGTTTGTCTTATCTGCATTTAAACTGATTACAAAATCATTCCCAATCAAATAACGAAAATAAAGATAAGATTTTGTTACAAAAAACAAAATAATTAACAACAAAATTATTCCCACAACAATAAGACACTTTCTTTTAAACCATCTCTTTTTTTCAACTCTTTTCATAATATTATTTAAATTTGGTAATATAAAAAGTTATTTATGTAAAAATTTTTAATCTTCATTTTCTTTAAAAAAGTATGAAAACACAAAACCAACAAAATGTTTGGGATAATATTGCTTTAGAATGGAATGAATTTAAGACTGAACCAACAGGGCACACAATAAACTTCTTAAAAAAATCAAAAGGAAAAGTTTTAGATTTGGGTTCTGGTTCAGGAAGACATTTAATTAAAATAAAAAAAGGGAAAATGTATTTGGTTGACTTTTCGCAAAAAATGCTGGATTTAGCTAAGAAAAAAGCAAAAAAACAAGGAATTGAAGCAGAATTTATAAAATCAAATTTAATAAAATTGCCTTTTGAAGATAAATTTTTCGACTATGCAATATGTGTCTCCGCACTTCATTGCATTAAAGGTGAAGAGAACAGAAAAAAAGTTGCTGAAGAATTGTATAGGATTTTAAAACCAAATGCAAAAGCAGAAATAGGTGTTTGGAATAAAAATTCAAAAAGATTTAAGAATTCAGGAAAAGAAAAAATGATTAAATGGAGAGACAAGGGAAAAAGATATTATTACTTATTTGAAGAAAGTGAAATTCACGATTTATTTAAATCAGTTGGTTTTAAAATTCTTTCAATCCACAACTCAGAAATGATGATAAATTTTGTGGTTGAAAAATAAATTTCTGAGACAATGTGTTCTTAACTAAATCATTTAAAAACCACCTTAAGTGCAAAAGGAAATACAGCAAAGTATATTTGATATGACAAATATGTGTCCCAGAAGAATATATATTTAAAGAGACTATGAAAAGAGAATAGAAACATTTAAAAATATTTGATAACTAAAAATATTCGCATGAATAAATTCATAACAGAAAAAAACAAAAATGAAAAAAACATTCGCATATTTATTAGTATTAGGTATGCTTGCTTTGCCAAGAATACAAGCAAATGTAGGTGAAACGCCAAGAGAATCTTTTCTTGAAAAAAAAGTAAAAACAGAAAAACAAATTGACTTGTCAAAACCAGATACTACAATTTTTAAAGAATATATTCAGAGTATAAAAGCACCAAAATATAGATTAAAATCAGAAAACTGTGCAGGATACGCTAGAAGGGCTGCACAAAAACTTTTCAAAAAAGAATACTCCTACGGAGATGCCTGGGACATGGTTTACAGAAATAAAATAATTTCTGAAGTAAAAGATAGCACAGATATTTATAAATTGATAAATCAAAAAAATCTGAAGCCAGGAATGATTATAGGTTTCAAAAATCCACACAGCAATCATAAAAATAAAAAAGACGAAAAAAGAAAAAAAGTAACATACACACATGTAGCTCTTTATATTGGAGTTAACAAAAATTTTGAACCAGAATTTATTCATCAAGAAGAAAAAACAATAAAAAAATCCACTTTAAGACAAATGTATAAATCAGATTATAAACCAATTGTTGTTTTGGACTCAAATAATTAATTTTTTATGCTTTTCCACAGATAATTAAAATATTTTTTGTAATTTTCAGCAAGAGTTTTGTGTTTTATTACAAATGCAATCGGTTTTTCCAACCATATTACATTCGCTATGTTATCTCCATAAATGTAAATAACACTCAAACCACTTAAAATTTTAGGTAAAACTTTGTATTCATAATATTTTGATTTTGTAATATTCTTAGTTTTAGCTTCATAAACTAAAAGGAGTTTCCAATTACATTTCAGTTTCACTCTTTTTTTATTATATTGTGGCCAAAAATAAGGAAGTCTATTTTCAACATCTCCTGTTGCTCCTATAAATAAAACTTCTTTATAATTCAAACATTCTTTTAAGATTGTTTTTATACCTTCTATTCCCCTATAAATCTCAGATTCAATTTCTGAATTAACTGAATTAAACTTTGATTTTAATTCAGGAAGAATTCTTTTAATTTCATTTTTATCTTCTTCTATCTTTGCTTTCTTTTCATCAAGAAATTTTTCCAAATTTTCAGGATTTTTCGGCTGAAAAATCTTTATTTTATTTTCAATAATATAACTAATTAATCCCTTCTCTATTAATTTATTTAAAGAGTCATAAACATTCTTTCGGTGAATATTTGTTTCTTCTACTATTTTGCCTGCAGAAGTAGAACCTAAATTTAATAATGCAAAATAAACCTTAATTTCAGTTTCAGTTAATCCGATTTCTCTCAAGATTTTTGTATTCATAATTAGATAACTTGCTTTTAATTTATAAATATTGTGGTGGTAATTAGTTACTACAAATATTAATAAAATTATGAAAAGGCTTTGTAAGAATGACAAATGAAAAGATAAGAACATTGAAAGGAACTCCAAAACATTTATCACAAGTTGGAGAATTAAATTCATTTACTTATTTAATGATAAATTTTCCGTATGAATGCAATTTTAGATGTAAAAAGTGTTTTAATCTTATGAATGGTAAACCTAGAAAATACAAAAATTTAATATCATTAGAAGATAGACTAAATTTAATTGAACAGGCAAGTATAATCGGAGGAAAAGCAGTAGTTTTTGCAGGAGAGGGAGAACCAATATTAAGTAATGAAATTGAATGTTTGGTAAAATATGTAAATGAATGCAATATGATTCCAATAATTTATAGTAATGGAAGTATGTTTGATAGTAATATTATTGATTTTTGCAAATCAAACAATTCTTCGATAATCTTCTCATTTGATAGTCTTAAAGAAGGCGTATTTTCTATGAAATCTTTTGAAAAGGGTATTTTTCCAAAAACCATTATAAATATAACAAGAGCCATAGATTCTTTAAAAGAATTAACATATGTAAAAGGAAATTTGGAAATTTTAAGTGTTGCGATCAACTCAACGATAAGTGAACTTAACATAAATGAAGTAAAAACATTAAAATCTCTTTGGGAAGACGCATATTATATTTGTAACCCTATAGCAAAATCAGGTAACGCTGTAAATAATTGGGATTTTTTCAGAGGGGCTCTTAAAGATGAGGTAATACATCAAGTTATTGAAGAAAATTCCGAAACAGGGGGTCCGCTAACATTAACAAAAAAAGGTTTGTGTGGTTACTCCATATATGGAATTTCTGTTTCTCCAGAAGGAAATTATATGACTTGTGCGTACACTAATAAAACTGATAATCTATTGGGGAGTATAATAGAAATTAAATTAAAAGAAGCTTGGGAAAACAAACACAGGATAGAATCTTCATATTACAAAAATTTTGGAAACACCCCCTGCTTAATACGAAGTAATTTTTTCCAAGAGTATTTAAACCAATTAAAAGAAAAATAAATCTAACATTTATAAATAAATTCATCAATTTTCTTCTTAGCTTCTTCTCTTTTCTTTTGATGCTCTTTCAAGAAAGAATTTATTTTTTCAATAGTGTAATTCTTCAATTCTCCTGTAGAAAGTTCTCCAGATTTATAATTATTATAAATTTCCTCAAGTTTTTTATCATTTTCTTCTAAGAACATTCTCAAATACTGAAAACAAATATCAAGGTCAGGGTTTCCACCCTTTTTTCTGTGTTCTTCAAGTGTATCTTGCCCTCCTGAAAAAGCGTATTTATTTATTTTATTTTTAACTTCTTGAGGAGAATCTATAGAAGCAATCGCAATATTTTTTGAGCTACTCATAACTTCGTTCATACCAACTAAAGAAGGAAACATTTTTTTATGCATTATCGCTGGTTTATAAAATCCCAATTTAGGATAAACATCTCTCGCAATTCTAAAATGTGGGTCTTGATCAATTCCTAAAGGAATCAGACAAGGAATATTTTTTTTCTTTAAAATAGACTGTAAAATCGCTGGAACAGCTTGCATTGAAGTGTAAAAAATACTTCCTATGTTATTAGAATCCGTAAATCCAAAACTTGCTTTTATCGTCGAGAAAGTTATTTTTTTTGCAATTTTGATTGCTTCTGGATACAACAAATTCGCGTGCTTCGTATCAATTAAAAAATGCGTTTTTTGAGGATTAAACCCCAACGCAATAACATCAAGCATGTTTTCATAAGTCCATTTTTGAATTTCTTCATACGATTTATCCTTAAATAAAAATTTTTCATCGTCTGTAAATTGAAACCACAACTCACAATCAAATCTATCTTGAAGCCATTTAACAAAAGACCACATTTGCAAATGCCCTAAATGAATCGGTCCAGATGGTCCACATCCAGTATACAAAAAAAATTTATTCCCATTTTCATATTCATCAAGAAGCCAATTTAAATCTCGGTGGCTAAACATAACTCCTCTCCGCAACATAAAATGTAATTCTTTTGTGTGTTTTTTCAATCTTTCAAGAAGATGTGGGTCTATCTTAGATACTCCGAATTCTTTTGTTAATTTATTATAATCAACATTTCCAGAAACCTCATAAGGATTAACTATAAATTCCTTTTTTTTCATTTAAGAAATAAAGAAATAATATATATAAATCTTAGTATAAAATAAAACCAAACAGCATAAATTTATAAATAAATATATATTAATTAATTTATGAAAAAAGAGATACTAACATTACTTATCTTAGCAACATTAATTTCATTTGTTTCTGCAGAAGTTGTAATTATGGAACCTTCAAAGCCAATATATAATATAGACGATAATTTAGAATTAACAATAAAAATAATCGCGTCACAGCAGATAAGTGGAATTTTAAAAGCAGATTTAATTTGCGGAAGTGCTAAAACAGAGGTTTACAAAGAGTTTATTTCATTAAATCAAGGCGAAAAATTCAGAGATTTGTCTGTTCCATTAACTAAAAATTTCATTGGAAATTCCCTCGGAAAGTGCAACATAGATTATTATCTCAATTCAGAAAAATTAGGTTCAACACAAAGTTTCACAATCTCAAATAAAATAAATTTGCAGTTAGGAGAAATTACAAATAATTTTGCACCAGGAGAAAAAATAATAATTAAAGGAACTGCAATAAAAGAAAACGGAGATAACGCGAATGGAATTATTGAAACAACTTTCTCAAAAGAAATATCAAACAATTTAATTTTTTCAAACATCGTTAAAGACGGGCAGTTTATATTAGAAGTTATAATTCCAGAAAAAACAAAAGCAGGAGATTATAGTTTACCTATAAATGTTTATGAAAAATTTTCAGGTGAGATAATAAATAAAGGTTACACTAATTTAAATATAAAGATAAAACAAGTTCCTACAAATTTAGAAATAATTTTAGATAACACTATGTTAAATCCTGGAGAAACATTAAGAGGAAAAACAATTTTACACGATCAAACAGGAGACAACATAAATGCCCAAGTTTATATTGCTATTAAAAATCAAGATAATGAAATCGTCGGTAAAATTGAAACAACCACAAATAACTATTTCGATTACAAGATTAATGAAACAGAAAGACCAAACCCTTGGAAAGTTTCTGCATTATCAAAGGAAATAAAAAACGAGATTTATTTTAAAATATTGGAATTAAAAAAAATAAAATCAGAAATAATTGACAACACTCTGATCATAACAAATGTAGGAAATGTTCCTTATATAAATCAAACGACTTTACAAATAGGAGAACAAACAAAAATTTTAGACTTGGCTCTAAATGTTGGTGAATCTGAAAAATTTAATTTAAAAGCCCCAAATGGAGTTTACTTAGTAAAATTAGGGGATTATTCAAAAGAAATTACATTGACTGGGAGAGTTGTTGATGCAAAAAAATTATCTGAAAAAAGATTTTTGTTCAGCCCTTTAATTTGGATATTTATAATTATTATTTTAGGGTTTTTAACTTATACAATATTTAGAAAATCTCGCAAAAAAACTTTCAAAGGAGCTAAAAAACACTTCCCCTTAAACATGCCTGTAACAAAAGTTGTTGCAGAACCAGTAAGGCCTATTAAAGGGGATTTGATTTCAACGAGAAATAGTGCAGAAATTTCAACTTCAATTCAAGGGGCAAAACAAAATTCAGCAATTGTGTTGCTTCATTTAAAAAATTTTGAAGAAATTGGCTCAGGACACGGGAATGTCAAGGAATCAGTTCAGAAAATAATTAATATAGCAGAAAACTGCAAGGCAATAATATATGAGAATAGAAGCAATTTATTTATGATATTGTCTCCGCAAAAAACGAGAACATTCGACAATGAAATGACTGCAATAAAAATAGCGCAGGAAGCAGATTCAATTTTAAAAAATCATAATAAAGTATTTAAGCAAAAGATAAACTATGGGATTGGGATTGAAACAGGTGAAATAATTTTAAAATCAGATAAAGAGCACAAATTTGCACCTGTGGGAACTACTTTAATTAATGTAAAGAAAATGGCTCATTTATCAAACAATGAAATTGCATTAACTGAAAAAATCAGAAACAAATTGCAATCAAATATTAGAGCAGACAAAAAAGAATTTTCAGGATATTCTGGTTATATTTTAAAAGAAGTTATATCAAAATCAGGAAATTCAACTTTTATAAAAGGTTTTATGTCAAGAATGGAGAGAGATGGATTTAATAAATGATTTTTAAATAACTATTCATAATTGCATTTTTAATTTCGGGATGTTTTTTTTCTAAGTCATTGAGAAAATTTATCCAAGAATCTTTTTCAGATAACAGAGAAGATCTTTTTACAATCTCTTTTTTATATTTCAATTTTTTCAATTCAGCATAAATTAAAATTTCTTTATCTAAGAAAAAATAAAGAGGATAAATTTTTTCCCCAACAACAGGGGATAATTTTTTTAAGGAATTATCCTTTTTTTCTCTTAAGATATTAATAAATTTATAAGAATTCAGATCTAAATTATTAGAACAAACAATTTTATTAAAATTTTTTTTAGAAGTTATCATTAAATTTCCAGATTTAGAACAATAAATTTTCATAACATCTAAAAGAACACTATCTCTAAAATTCCCATGTTTTTCGCAAAAGATTTTATCTTCTCGCTTAATCATATTAAACTTTCTTATTGTGTAAAAAACTTTTTTTTCAAACCATCTGATAAAACAAGTCCTGCATAAAGTTCTTTTATTTGTAAATTCATAAACTGGTTGAATTTTACATAGATTGCACATATATGATTAAAAGAATTGCATATTAAAAACTCTTTGAATTTTTCTTTTGTTTCTTTATTTCTTTCTTAATATTTTTTTTAATCTTTTCCCCAATAAATTGATTTTCATTTTTGTTTTTTCTTGTTGGAATTTTTGAAAACTCTTGAGATATTTTAGAACTTTTTTTAATTATTTTTATGGCAAAACCAAATATTAAAAGCAAAATTCCTAAAATTAAAAATATCAAAAAAACATAATTTGCTCTTGAAAAGAATAATCCAACAATATCAGAGACAATTTTTTCGGGAACCCAATTTATTAATGAAGATACTGCTTTTAAGATTAAAGAACTAAAAATTAATAAAAATCCTGTAGTAATAAACAAATTTGATTTTTTCTTTACAGACAAAAACAAAAGCCCAACCAAAACAACAGAGATTATTAATAAAATGTAAAAATAATGTCTCCAAAATTCGTTTGCTTTAAGAGAAACTAAAACAAAAAAATTCTTGTCTCTTTGAAGACAACCCAAAAATTCGCATGAATAATTTTTATAATAATAATCATAAAGAATTTTATCTACGCCAAATTCAATAATTTTGTCTTGTCCTTGCGCAACAATCTCGCAGGGGATTTCCAAAACTAATCTCTCGTCGTTAATTATATAATTATTATTTGTTATGCAATGCTCTTCCATATCTTGAAATTCTTCTTCTAAATTGAAAAACCCACTCTCTATTATAAAAGAATGAGCATAATTAGAAAATTCTGACTTAATTGTTTCATAATTAGTTGACCAAGATAAAGTTAAAAATATTGAAGTTAGTAATAAACACATAAATAAAATTGAACTTATAATAAAAACTAAACTGCTTCTGATAAATCCCATGATTAATACAAGAACTTTTTATTTAAAAATTGTTTGATTTGTAAAATTTAAAACAAAGAGATATTTAAATTTTCTCACAAACATTTATTAATCTTCTTTAATTATTCTGAAAATGGTAAAAGTTGATAAAGAAAAATGCATCGGATGTGGAACTTGTGCTTCAATCTGCCCAAAAGTTTTTGAAATGTCTGACGATAAAGCTGTTGTTAAAAAAGGACAAGGGAAATCAAAGATACCTTGTATTAAAGACGCTGTTGATTCGTGTCCTGAGGGTGCGATAAATGAATAACTAATCTTAAGAAAATTTGAATTTTATTTGTTTTTTAGTAAATTCAATAAATTCTATTACCTCTTGATGAAACATTTTAGAAAGATATTCTTTCTTGCGAATAGGTTCTTTAAAAATAGGATCATAAACAAAGTCATCACAGAGACACACAAAATGAGCAAGCCAGCTTACCTTTCCTTTAGAAAGTGGTTTTGGAATTAATGGTTTGTGCTTCAATTTGTTTCTCTTATTTAAATATTCTCCTTTAAATCCTAAAATCTCTGGTTCTTTACCTTCATGTAACAATTCCCTTGCAATGCCTTCTGCAATCAACCCACAATTTTCAATCCAATATTCTCCAACCGAATAGCACCTCATTAATCTTTCATGCTTTTCTGCAAAATACTCCAAAGCGCTTTTCATAATCTTTTTAGTGTATACTATATTTATAAAACCTTCTGCACAAAAACCTTTATTAATTCTCTTGAATTCTTCTTATTATGGTAAAGAAAGAGGCTGAAATAGAATTTGTAAAATGGTTTTCTGAATTAAATAAAAACTCTGGTTCAATTGCAGGAGGAAAGGGTGCAAATTTAGGAGAAATTTTCAACGCAAAAATTCCTGTTCCAGAGGGTTTTGTTGTGACAGCGCAAGCTTACGATTATTTCATAGAAAAGTCAGCGTTAAAAGAAAGAATATCAAATTTATTGTTAGGAATAGATTATGAGAATACAAAAAAACTCGATGAAATAACTGCAAAAATAAGAGATATGATTATTAACGCAGAGTTTCCAAAAGAGATGAAATCCGAGATATTAGAATCTTACGAACATTTGAGTTCACGAGATTATGAAGTGGATTCTGGCTCTGCATTAGATATTTTAAATGTCTCGTTCGAGCCGATTTTCGTCGCTGTCAGAAGCAGCGCAACAACAGAAGATTTAGCAGAAGCGAGTTTTGCAGGACAACAAGAAAGTTTTTTAAATGTTAAAGGAAAAGAAAGTTTAATCGAACATATAAAAAAATGCTTTGCTTCATTATTTACATCAAGAGCAACTTATTACAGAAACAAGCAAGGTTTCAAAGATGTTAAAGCAAGTTTAGCTGTTGTTGTTCAGCGTATGATCAACTCTGAAAAATCAGGTGTAATGTTTTCGAAAGATCCTTCATACAAAAATGATAATATAATTATCGAAGCTGTTTGGGGGTTGGGGGAAGGAATTGTTTCAGGGCAAATAACTCCCGATAGATATATTGTTTCAAAAGAATTAAAGATTTTAGATAAGAATATTGAAGATAAAAAAATCGCAATAAAAAGAACTTCAAGTGGGGAAACAAAAATCGTCGAATTACGAGAAGAACGCTCAAAATATTCTACATTAAAAGAACATGAAATAATAAAATTAGCTGATTTTGCAAATAGATTAGAAGAACATTATGGAAAACCACAAGATATTGAATTTGCAATAGAAAACGATGAAATTTACATTGTTCAAACGCGTCCAATAACAACTATGGAAAAAAGAATTGAGCATAAAGATGAAAAAATAGAAGGAGAAATAATTTTAACAGGGCTTGGTGCTTCACCAGGAATAGCGACGGGAAAAGTAAAAATTGTGAAAGATTTGAATGATTTGGATAAAATAAAAAAAGGAGACATTTTAGTTACAATTATGACAAACCCAGATATGGTGGTAACAATGCAAAAAACTTCTGCAATAATAACAGACGAGGGAGGCATGACTGCACACGCTGCAATTGTATCAAGAGAAATGGGAATTCCATCTGTTGTTGGAACGCGAGACGCAACAAAAAAACTGCAAGATGAAGAAGAAGTAACTGTTGACGGATATTCTGGAAAAATCTACAGGGGGAAAACTCATGAAACAGAATTAAAAGAAGTTCAACAATTAACAGCAACTACAAAAACAAAAATAAAAGTTATAGTTGATTTGCCAACATTTGCAGAAAGAGCAGCAAAGACAGGAATTAAAAAAGTTGGTTTAACAAGAATCGAGGGAATAATCGCAGAGAGTGGAATTCATCCTTTGCATTTTTTAAAAAAAGGAAAGATAAGAGATTATGAAGAATTAATTTTCAAAGGAGTTGAAGGAATTGCAAAATATTTTGAAGAAATCTGGGTAAGAACATCAGATATTCGAAGTGATGAATTCAAGAATTTAGAGGGTTCACCAGAAGAAATAGAGGCCAACCCCATGCTGGGCATGCATGGAATAAGATTCGGATTAAAAAACCAAGAAATTTTAAAAGCAGAATTAAAAGCACTTAAAAGAGCTTCTGAAAAAGGGACAATAATTGGGATTTTAATCCCTCAACTAATTTCAGTAGAAGAATTAAAAAAAGTCAAAGAAATTTTAAAAGAAATAAATTTCGAAAAATCAAAATTAGGAGTTATGATTGAAACCCCCGCAGCAGTTCAAATAATAAGAGAGATTTGTGAAGAAAAGATTGATTTTATTTCTTTTGGAACAAATGATTTAACACAATATATTTTAGCAGTTGATAGAGGGAATAAATTAGTTCAGGATATTTACAACGAAATGCACCCTGCAGTAACACATCAAATTGAATATGTAATCAGAATCTGTAAAAAATATAATATTGAATCAAGCATATGCGGGCAGGCGGGAAGCAAAAAAGAAATGGTAAGATTTTTAGTAGAAAAAGGAATAGATAGTATATCTGTAAATGCAGATGTTGCGAAAGAACTTGGAGAATATATTTATGAAATAGAGCAAGAAGTTTTAAAAGGAACAGACAAAGAACCAAGACAATATGAAATTAACAAAGAAAAATTTGAAAGCAATACGAAGAAAAAAGACCCGCTTGGAATTCTTAATTAACAAAATTTATAAACATAATTTACATTGATAGATTATGCCAAAAAAAGAAGGTAAAAAAATTTTAACTAATAGAGTTCCTCAAAAAAAAGATGAAAATTACTCCAACGAAATTTTAATCTCCAATTTCGTGCAATTTCAAAAAGTCATGGTAGAATTATCAGAAAAATTTGAGAAACTATCACATCAAATTTCAGAATTATTAAATTTATTTGAAGAATCAGCAAAGATACTTGTTAAAAAAGAGTTTGAGATTGGAAAAGAAAAAGAAGGTCCAAATATAGAATTAATGTCGAAGATAGATAGAATTCTTGACCAAAACAAAATAATCGCAAAAGGGCTGACTTTAATAGGAGACAAGCCTTCTGAAAAGAACATTTATCCGACTCAAATACCTCTTTCGATAAACAGAGAAGACATGAGAAAATTTCCTTTAAAAAAACCCGAAGAAAAATCATTTAAATTTTCTGCTACAACAGAAAATAATAAAGAAAATTCATCACCAGTATTTGAAATACCTGATTAAAATGTTAAAAGAATTTTCAGGACAAGAAAGAGCTATCTTTTTATTTAAATTCACAGAAGAATTGATAAGACATTCAAGAGGGATTGAATTATATAGATTAGAAGAAATTGTTAGAAAGAAACTTGGATTGCCGTCCCCAACAATAAAAGATTTGAAAAAAGTCCAAAAAGAAGATGTAGAAGAAAAGATAAAAGAACTTTTGCTAAAAAAATCAGAAAATTTAAAAGAAGAGATTCAAAAAGAAGCAATTAATTTAGGTCAGCAAAATAAAAACCAAATTTTTCAAAAACAAATAGAGCAAAAAAAAGTTTTCTTGAAAATTCCAGAACCAATGTTTTCAGAGAAATCAAACTATTTAAAATTTGAAACTAAAAAATTAAACTTAGGAAAAATAAATATATTGATAAATGATTTAAATGTGGATTCAATAGAATGTTCTGGGGAGAATAAGAAAATAATTGTCAATGGGAAAATGGGGAAAAAACCAACTGCAATTGAATTAAATAAAGAGGAAATTAATAATATTTTTGATGAATTCTCAAAAGCCTCAATGATACCTTTAAATCAAAGAGTAAACAAAATTAGCGTCGGGAATTTAGATTTAACTGCAATAATTTCTGACGAAGAAAATCATTTTATAATCAAAAAAATGAGAGAAAATTCATCTTTTGAATTAAAACCCCCCCAACCTTA
>Ga0233420_10000294_pt1 | contig 22182 bp, 16 predicted proteins | sample Watercolumn_Mata_4_FD_183009 | JGI IMG/M metagenome (GOLD analysis project Ga0233420, IMG submission 183009) | Freshwater microbial communities from Lake Matano, South Sulawesi, Indonesia - Watercolumn_Matano_2014_102_MG | ecosystem: Environmental > Aquatic > Freshwater > Lake | place...
TGCACGTTGATGTTCCTGTCATTGCGAACCGCATCGATCTTGGCTCCGATTGTCGGCTCTTCGAGTTCGGCAAACGGCGGCTTGGTCGGGAACACGCGGTGCATTTTTTTCGCCCAGCCTCCAAGTTCGGAAGCTTTTTCGACAAGCACCACCCTGTAGCCGGCCTGCGATGCTTCAAGCGTAGCAGTCAGGCCGGTCACGCCGCCACCCACAACCAGTACGGTGCGGTTCACGTCGGCAATCTTCGGCACCGGCACCTCGGATTTCTGCACCCTCGTGATGCCCATCCGCAGATAGTCGGCGGCCATCAACTGGCTCCCTTCTTTCCCCTCTTCTCCTTGTGGCGCCACCCAGACCACCTGCTCGCGCAGGTTGACCCTTTCGGTAACATAGGTGAGCGGATCAAAATTGAACACCTCCGTATTCACCCTCTGGGAACAGGCGGCGATAACGATCTTGTTGACCTCTCCGCTGTTGAGGTCGTCCTTGATTACCTGAACGCCTTCCGTACTGCACAGGAAGGGATGCTTTTTGCAGACGGGAACCTTGAACTCCTTTTTGGCTACCGCTTCAAGTTCATCCACATTCAATGCCTCCCCGATCCCGCAGTCGGTACAGAGATATACTCCTATTTTTTTGTCATCAGCCATAGTTTAACTCCTCACGAGACTTTGAATGCTTTTCAATGCCATTCCGGTCGCATCCTGGATGGATGTGGTCACATCGGACGGCCTCTTGGCGACACCGGTCGAGTAGATGCCAGCAGCCTTGCCGCCATTGATGAATCCGTTCTCCTCGAAACTCAGCATGGCGTTGTCTTTGACAGAAGAATCCATACCGGTGGCAAGGACAGCCATATCGGCCCGCTCATGGATCTTGCCACCGCCCTCGACATCCTCGAATTCAAGAAGAAGGTCACCGGTGGCTGCATCTTCCTCGATCTTGGCGACTTTCCCCTTGACCATCCTGATGTTGGCGTCAGCCTTGACTTTTTCAAGGAACTCCTCATACTTTCCCGGCGCTCTCAGATCGATATAGGCTATGGTGACCTTCGCATCAGGAATGCGCTCCCTGATATAGGTCGCCTGCTTCAGGGAAGCCATGCAGCAGATAGCCGAACAGTAATTGAGATGATTCTCGTCCCTCGATCCGGCACACTGCACGAAAACAACCTTTTTGACCTCCTTGTTATCAGAAGGTCTCAGGAGTTTCCCGCCTGTCGGGCCATTGGGTGAAGCAAGCCGCTCCATCATCATGTTGGTGATGACGTTCCTGAAACGGCCATAACCGAGATTGTCCATTCTGGCCGCATCATAGGGATTCCAGCCGGTTGCATACACGATACTTCCGACATTCATCTCAACGGTCCGCGGTTTCATGCCGAGATCAATGGCGTTGTAGGCGCAAGCCTTGACGCATTTGTCACACGACTGATCCTTGCATGCGTTCCTGTCTATAACATATCTCATGGGATAGGACAGGACATGCGGCAGATAGGCTGCTTTCGTCTTGTCCATTCCGAAATTGAATTCGTTTGGCCTTTCCTCAGGGCATGCCTCTGCGCAGGCGTTGCAGGATGTGCACTTCCCGTTCACATACCGCGGATTGACTTTCAGCCTGACGCTGTAATTTCCTTCCTGACCGCTCACCGACTCGACTTCGGCCGAGGTGTGCACGGTGATTTTCGGATTGGTCTTGATGCGTCTGAAGTTCATCTCCAGACCGCAGTACGGGGGGCAAAGCTTGGGGAAATACTTGTTGAGCTGGGCAACCCGGCCACCGAGATACGGGTTCTTCTCGACAAGCACGGCATGGTATCCGACCTCTGCAGCTTCAACTGCAGTGGTTATTCCACTTATGCCGCCGCCGACAATTAAAATGGTTTTAGCTGACATGATTTTCCTCTGCGGATAAACTCTCAAAAAGCAATCTTCCGGAACTCGGACAACTCACTGGATGCAAAGGTAAGAAATCCTCGCGCCAATAAAGAAATCCCCGGGGTTAAACCTCGGGGATTCGCTGAATAACATGACGATCAGTCCGGAACAACCTGAACGTAGTCCCTCTTGGAGAGAGACCACTCTTTGCTGTCCCTGTCATACTTCGAGATGGTGAAGCACTTCCAGTTCTCGTCATCGACATAGAAGTGGTCAGCCCTGAAGTAGTAACCGGGATAACGGCTGTCTTCCCTGAAGAGAATGTGACGTGCGTGAGCTTCACCGGCCATCAGGCGATGGTAGTTTTCCCATGCGCGCATCAGTTCGTGCAGATCCTCTGCAGCCATCTTCTCGGCGTCCTCCTTGAGAAGCGACAGGTGCTCCAGTCCTTTTTCAAGCATGGTTTTGCTGGTGGTGTACCAGGTGGCGACACCGGCAACATACTCGTCCATGATTTTCTGAAGCCTTGCCTGGAACATTCTCGGCCGGATGTAGTTCGGGTTGATGAGCGGATCGGTGCTGTAATCCTTGTTCTTGGCAAAGTTTTCCATCGGGGCGTAGATCTCGGCGATCACCTCGTCAACATCCCTGCCCAGTTCCGGCTTGTAAGCGGCATGATCGAGGCAGTAGGCGGTCATGTTCTTGCCGGCGATACGACCTTCAGCGTGTGAACCGGAAGAGAACTTGTGGCCCGATGCGCCGACGCCGTCACCTGCGGTGAAGAGACCATCGACGGTGGTCATCCTGTTGTAGCCCCAGCTCCATTCAGCCGGAATGCCCTTGATATCACCAGGTCCGCTGACCCAGATGCCTGCGCAACCGGCATGCGAGCCGAGCAGGTAGGGTTCGGTCGGCATGAGCTCGGAAGGAGTCTTCTCCGGCTCGATGTTGTTGCCTGCCCACACGACAGCCTGACCGATACACATGTCAAGGAAGTCTTCCCATGCTTCCGCTTCAAGGTGCTTGATCTGCTTCGGAGTCATGGTTTCGGCAAGAGCGGCCATCGCTTCGTGAGTCCTCATGAGGATCGGGCCTTTTCCGGCCTTCATGTCGATCATCATCATGTGGTTCCTCATGGCGGTGGTGAGCTTGTGCGGATCTTCAGCGTATTTACCGAAATCCTTGTTGGCAGTTGCCAGGTTGGTGACACAGTAATCCTCGCCGAGCGAGTTGGTGGCCTTGCACTTGAAGAAAAGGAACCATGCACCGACAGGACCATAGCCATCCTTGAATCGTGCAGGAACGAACCGGTTCTCCATGAGCACGAGCTCGCAACCGGCCTGGGCGGCAAGTGCGTAGGTGGTGCCTGCATTCCAGACAGGATACCACGCACGGCCCTGACCTTCAGCGGTCGAACGGGGACGGTACACGTTCACGGCTCCGCCGCAGGCGAGCAGCATGGTCTTTGCGGTAAAGACATAAGCCTTGTGTTCGCGGACGCTGAAACCGATTGCACCGGCGATCCTGTTGGGATCGTTCTTGTCGTGGATGAGCTCGCTGATGAAAACGCGCTCGAACAGGTTCTGCTCGACGCCGGTCTCCTTGCGGTTGTATTCGAGTGCTTTTTTGGCAGCTTCAGCGACGATGACCTTGTAGGATTCGCCGTTGATCATGATCTGCCACCTGCCGGAACGGACAGGCTTGCCGCCTTCGGTGAGCTTCGGAGCCGGTTTCGAGCCGTCCATGGTCGAACCGTCCTCGTCACGCTTCCATACCGGAAGACCCCACTCTTCAAAAAGATGCACCGAGTTGTCAACGTGGCGGCCGAGGTCATAGACGAGATCCTCGCGGATGATGCCCATGAGATCGGTTCTCACATATTTGACGTAATCGGCCGGGTCGTTCTCGCCGCAGTAGGTATTGATAGCCGAGAGACCCATGGCGACCGCGCCGCTTCTGTCAACGGCTGCCTTGTCGACCATCGTGATTCTCAGGCCTTTCGGCGTGGCCCACTTTGCCGCTTCGTATGCTGCACCGCAGCAAGCCATGCCACCGCCTATCAGCAGAATATCCGTATCCACATACACAACTTCGGGCTTCTTGCTAAACTTGAATTCGTTTTTTTCAACTCCCATGGATAATGCCTCCTTGAGTGATTTGATTGATTACAGGGAAGGATATTCGGTCATATTGAAGAAGCCGGGCTTCTTGAGGTTCGCATAATCCTGCTCGGGCTTGCCAGAGTACAGATCGATGGAACCTTCGGAGGTCGTTCTGATCGGAAACTTGTAGCGTTTCAGAATACCGTTCCTGAACTTGACGGTCCACATGATGGCGTCGGTTCCCCTCAGTGGAATGACGTTGCCGCCAAGCGGCACGAAATCGGCATATCCCCTGACCTCGATGGCCTGCTGCGGACAGATCTTCACGCAGTTGTAGCATTCCCAGCACTGGTCGGGTTCCTGGTTCCAGGCTTTCATCCTTTCGACATCGAGCTTCATGAGGTCGTTTGGACAGATGTACATACATGCTGTCCTTTCCTGCCCTTTGCAGCCGTCACATTTTTCTTTAATGACGAAACTCGGCATAGTTTGTCCTCCTTTTACCGAATATGTGCAGACATTGCCTGCGATTTACGAAACCATTGATTGTAGAGAGAGAAAAAAAACGGGAACTGACGTTACCATTGAAAAACCGCGACTGCTATTTCCCACCGGCTGCATGGGAGTGTACCTTGATATCAACCTTGTCGGTAAGGCCGGCATAGTAACGCCTCAGAACCTCAAGCACCTCGGGCCGGCTGAAGTGCTCGGGCACGTCGAGACCTTCCGAAAGCATCTTGCGGAGCATGGTTCCGCTCAGATTGAGCCGGTCAGCCGGCTCATGCGGGCAGGTCTTCATCGATGCCATGGCATCGCACTTGTAGCAGTAGAAGGTCCAGTCGATCTTGAGCGGCTTGGTTTCAAGGGAATTCTGTGGAATCTGGTCAAAAATATGGTGTGCATCGAAGGGGCCATAGTAGTCGCCGACGCCTGCATGGTCGCGACCCACAATCAGGTGGCTGCATCCGAAATTCTGCCTGAACAGGGCATGCAGCAGGGCTTCTCTGGGACCGGCATACCGCATGTCGAGCGGATAGCCCGCCTGGATGCAGGTGCCTTTGACAAAATAGTTCTCGGTCAGAACGTTGATGCACTCTTTCCTGACGTCAGCAGGGATGTCTCCGGGTTTGAGCTTGCCGAGGAGTTGGTGGATGAGGACTCCGTCGCAGATTTCGATGGCGATCTTGACGAGGTATTCGTGGGAGCGATGCATGGGATTTCTGGTCTGGAACGCGGCGACGGTACTCCACCCGTTATCCTCGAACATTCTCCGTGTCTCGGCCGGGGTCATATAGATGCCTGCGAACTCGGAGGGAAAAGATCCTTCGCTGAATACCTTCACCGGGCCCGCGAGATTGACGGCGCCCTGGTTCATGACCATCAGCACGCCAGGGTGCTCGGGATTGTCGGTCCTGAACACTTCACGGCACTCGTGTGATTTGTCGATCGAGTATTTCTCCTCTATTTTCATGCTGCCCATCAGTTCGCCGGACTCGTCGTCGACAAGAGCCACTTCATCACCGATGTTCAGGCTGTCAGCCTTTTCCTGCGTTGTCGAAAGCGTAATGGGTATCGGCCAGAACGTTCCATCGGCCATTTTGCACTCTTCGACACTTCCTTTCCAGTCGTCATGACCCATGAAGCCGACGAGAGGAGTAAAGCCACCGATTCCAAGCATGATCAGGTCGCCTGTCTCCCGCGATGAAAGCCTGACCTGGCTGAATGAGCCGGCACGGGCTTTTTCTGCCTCCAGTTCCCCGCCTGTCAGCAGAAGGGGTTTCAAGATCTTGTCTTTTCCGTGTGGGTTGACGAGTGGCATGCAATTCAAGTTTTGACGGTTAATGATGGATCACTTGAGCATCTTCCATGAAACCGGTTGCTGTTGACCGGCCTGCTCCCTTTTTCTGGCAATACATGCACGGACGTACAGAGACACCCCCGCGACACTGCTGTCATCCCTCAAGCGAGGAGGAGGTTAAATCCCATACGATCCCCCCAACCATCCTTTCAGGAAACAGTACTTGGAGCTGGTATGCCTGAACCTGCCGTTCCCGGCATATGGTCAGGGAATTCCAGAACTCCGTCTTGACGATTTCAGCAAAAAAAACTCTTCCCTCCCCTATGAGGCTGGAGTGAAAAAGATCGGAATGAAAATGAAAGATATGACAATCAAAGAAGATATGACAATCACATCAGAAAAAACAGCACCACTGATTTATACCAACGATATAGTTAATAATTTGACTGTTGTTTTTCAAGTCCGGAAGACAACATTTTTCGTTTTTTTTGTTCCTTCTGAATGGGTACGGTTTCCGCCGGTCTACCCGAAACGATCGCGCCATGCAGGATAACAGAAACCAGGGCGGGAATGGTCAGGAACCTTGCGCCCCCAGAGTCTGAACGGATATCAGAACCAGCGTATCGCTGCAAGCACAAAAACAGCAAGAAAAATCGTCTCGGCAACAATGATCGAAACCGGCTTCCAGCCAACCTCAAAAAGCGATTTCAGGGAGGTTTTCATGCCGAGGGCGCCAATAGCCGTAACCAGACACCAGCGGGAGATATCGTTGATAAACTGGGTGGCAGGTTTCGGAACGATCCCCAGGCTGTTGATACCGACAAACACGACGAAAAAGACGATGAATGGCGGCAGAAGAAACCGTTTCGGCGCATTTCCGTCTTTTTGGTTTCTCGTATGGAAAATGAGCGAGAGACTGAATACGACTGGCACGAGCATGGCTACCCTGAGCAGTTTGATAACCGTTGCCGTGTCACCGGTTTGTTCCGATACGGAATAGCCTGCACCAACCACCTGCGCCACATCGTGAATCGTGCCGCCAAGAAAGATACCCGCCGCCTGGTGGTCGAGACCGTACCAGTGGGCAATAACCGGATAGGCGATCATGGCGATGGTGCTCAGCGCGGTGACGCTGATGACCGTGAAAATGGTGTTGCGTTCGCTGTATTCATGCTGCGGCAGGATGGCCGAAATGGCGAGCGCCGCCGATGCGCCGCAAATGCCGACGCTGCCGCCGGTCAAGACACCAAAACGTTTGCCGCGCCCCATCATTTTGGAAAGCGCCAAACCGAACAGGATGGTCAGGAGAACCGAGAAAAAGACCAGGGCGACCGGCTTGACACCAAGCGTCTGAATCTGACCGAGCGTGATGCGCATACCGAGCAGCGCCACACCGATCCGGAGCACGGTGGTGGAAGCGAACTGGATGCCGACAAGAGCCTTGCCTTCATCTTCGGAGAGAAACCGGAATGCCATGCCGATGAGAAGCGCGAAGAGCATCGTCGGCGCGCCGTAATGATCGGAGAGGAACGTTGCCGCTGCAGCGACGGTTATCGATGCCAGAACGCCGGGAAAGTAGTTATCGAACCTGACTTTGGCCGCCTGTACCTGGCCGTGGAATCCGTATTTCTCGGCCTCATGAATCTGCTCCTCGGTTGGAATTTCCGTATCGACACGCTTGTGCAACGTATCGTTGACGAACTCCTTGTCGCTGCTCTTTTTACCCATCAGGCTCAATAAAGTTGCTTGTTACCGGCTCCCTGAATATTCTGGAATTACAGGAAAATAATCCGGATATTCCGGCATAAAATAAGAAAACGACGCTCGATACCAAGCAAAAAAACAACCAGATTACTGAATATTCATATACTCATACTACTGATTCCTGACATCGACACCTGTTTTCGGGCGCATCTGGTCAGGACGGAGCTTGGCCGTGAAGTACTCGTCTGCGAAATCAGGATCGACCGTCTTCCCTTCCTTGTTCAGCAACGGCTCCTCGTAGTCGTTCCAGCCCCTGAGTCCCGTCTTGAGCGAGACGACATTTTCATATCCGAGTACCTGCATTGAGTGGGCTGCAAGCACACTCCGGTGCCCTGAACGGCAGACCACAACAACTTCCCGATCTCTTGCCTTCACCAGTTCAGGCTCCGTTTCCTCATAGTCCCACTCGCAGGCTGATTCGAGAATACCCCTTGGAACGTTGAGAGAGCCGGGTATATGCATGGCATCAAATTCATGAGGTTCGCGGACGTCAAGAAGAAGCAGGCCGGGATTTTCTTTCAGGCGATCGACAAGATCCCAGGGCATGATTTCCCTGATATCCGACAAACAGTTTCTGATCAGTTCAATAAAACGAACCATAGCTGGCAGCCCCTCCACGGGCCGGTATTAGATGTTAGTGCAGGGATATAAACGAAAAACCGCTCAACAGGATGGACCCACACTGCCCCAAACCGCAAACAGCGGGTCGGAAAAAGCACGCTCCCTGATATAAGGGTCCTGTTCAGGACGGGCATATCCCCGCACGGTTTCAGTATGCAATGCACCATACGCACCCGCTTTTCTGAAACAGTCGAGCACCAGACCGAGCCGTTCAAAGGGATGCAGTTCAGACCACGGAAGAATTTCCTTGCCTGGAAACCACCGGTCGGAAAATACCACCATAACCGTCGCACCCGGCCGGGACACCCTGGCTGCTTCCCGCAGAATTTCCGCCGGACGGGTAAGATATTCGATAGAAGCGGTACAGACAACCGCATCGAACTCGCCATCGGCGAATGGCAGCTGCGGCTCCCGGTTCAGATCATGGACGATGGCGCGTGACAACACCGGATTGCAGGCAAGCTCTTCCCTGTTCATGCCAAGACCGGTCACCTCGAAACGGAGAGACTCCGGAAGATGGGACGAACTGCTGCACATGAGGTCAAGCACGTTCGAACCGTTCTCAAGAACCCTGCCATAGAGTTCCCTGACATGGCTGATTGCCATTTCGTCAAGATGGTCAACCAGCCTCGGAACACGATAGAAAAGCGAATCATCTCGTTCGTCATTTCTTCTGAAAGGATAGTCCGCGAAAAAATCCGTTTCGGATTCCGGCAACGGAATCTGCATTCCCGGGCCATCAGAAACAACAAGTTCAGCAATATCGTTACAGGTGCCGCCCCGTTCTTCGGGTGTCTCAAGCCAATCGACGCACCGGGCTTCAAGCTGCAGGGGAAAAAGCGCGAGTGGATGATTGGCATCGCAAACGATCACGTCTCTGTCAAGGGAAATAATCCGGAACGGCGTCATGTTCCCCCTGAAACATCCGAGAGCTCTCCAGAGCAGGCCCTGAGGATAGAATCTCCCGAGGCGGGGGGTGATGACGCTGCCGTCAGGAAGCTTTTCAAACTGAGGCGCCCTGCACCGCACGAGATGATCATCGTGCGCGGGAGGCACGAGCACGCCTGGAGAAAAGGTCTCGGCGCAACTCTCCCCTGGCCCGAGACTCGAGATTTCCCTGAACATGTTCCCCGGAAAGATATCTCTCCAGAAATTGACCTTACGGACGAACAGCCTCTCCCGATGCGCCGCAACGGAACTTGCCCATGACAGGGTAAACGCTATCGACGCTCTTCGGACCTGCTGCATGCTTGCCATCTCCACCAGTTTGTTTTTTCAGCCTCGATGCGCATGTTGACCTCTGCAGTAATCAATCGCTTCAGGGAAACAGCGCACGGCGATTGCCGTCGAAAACCCGGTCGGCACAACGGAAAGCTCCCCCCGGACGAAGGGTGTTTTTCACGCTTCAGCCGCGCCTCCCCGATCTGTGCAATGCCGGATAACAGTAAATCCCCGAACAGTAAATAAAGATTCCTTTTCAATGGCATTTTTGCAATATTGCAGCAGCATCTCGGCAGAAAAACCCCTGAAGGAAACGGATTCCCGAGGCGATTCCGGGGAATCACTTACATCACAAGCCGCCTGAACCATTCTGTGACAAGCAATATGGACCATACCCTGTCCGACGAGATTGTCGTCATCCTGGCAACGAACAACCGAGACAAGATACGGGAAATCAAGCCGCTCATAGAATCACTCGGTCATGGCATAAGCGTCCACTCTCTCGATGACCTGCAGACCGTTATCGAAGTCGAGGAAACGGAAGAGACCCTGGAGGGAAATGCCCGTCTGAAATCACATGCGGTTTTTGACCGCCTTCAGTCCCGTTTCCCCTATCTTGTCACATTTGCAGACGATACAGGTCTTGAAGTTCCTGCTCTCGGAGGTGCGCCCGGGGTCTATTCCGCACGCTACGCGCCCGTGCCGCCCGGAAAATCGCCGACGTATGAGGACAATATCCGGCATTTGCTCAAAGAAATGGGCAGCATCGGAGACAGGAAGGCACTTTTCAGAACGGTCATCTCGCTCAAGGGCAGAATACCCGGGAAAACAGGAAAAATCGATTTCGATATCACGGTCGATGGCTCGATCGATGGTGAAATCGCATCGGAAAAAGCAGGCACGAACGGCTTCGGTTACGATCCTGTTTTCCTCATACCGGAACTTCAGTTGACATTTGCCCAGATGAGTATGGAGGAAAAAAACCGCCTGAGCCATCGTTCAATAGCGGTCAGGAAAGCCAAGGAAGCATTGCGCAGCCTTCTCTCGGAATGATCGCCCGGATGATCATTCCTCCAAAACGGTCCGGACATTTTTTCTGAGCGAAAATACGGCAGTCAGGAACACGCAACCATGCAGACGACCTGACCAGAACTGTCGCAGGCGTGCGCCCGAGCCCTTGTATATAGGGCCTTCTGTATTACCTTGTAGCAGAATGCAGACAAGACAAGGCAACATAACCGACGGCAATATGCGGTTCGAAACCCTCGCAATCCATGACGGACAGACCCCCGATCCCGGTACTGGATCGGTTACCGTTCCGGTTTTCCAGTCCTCGACATTCGAGCGGGAAGACCTCTACCACCATCGCGAGTTCTTCTATTCGAGAATCGGCAATCCCACGCGTCAGGCACTCGAATCGTCTCTTGCACTGCTTGAAAACGCACGGTTCGGACTGGCTTTTGCTTCCGGTGTTGCGGCCACCATGGCGGCACTGCAGGTGCTCAGGCCCGGAGAACATGTGGTTTCAGGCATCGATATCTACGGTGGCACCTACAGGATATTCGAACAGTTGCTGCGGCCCTGGGGTATTTCGATCAGCTACGCTGAAGATGAATCGACCGAAAGCTACGAAGCATGCATCAGACCCGAGACCAGGCTCCTGTGGATTGAAAGTCCCAGCAATCCACTGCTTGGACTTTCCGATATCCGGGCACTGTCCGCCATGGCCAGACAAAAAGGAATCCTGACTGCAGTCGACAATACCTTCGCAAGCCCGTATTTCCAGCTCCCGCTCGAACTCGGCGCGGACATCGTGGTGCACAGCACGACAAAATACCTCGGCGGCCACAGCGACGTGATCGGCGGTGCCGTGGTCATGAACGATGCAGCGCTGCACAAAACCATAAAAAACTACCAGGCCGCAGCCGGAGCAATTCCCGGTCCCTGGGACTGCTGGCTCGTCATGCGAGGCATAAAAACGCTGAAGATCCGCATGAAGGAGCATGAGGTGAACGCCATGCATCTCGCACGGCTGCTCGAGGCGCACCCGGCAGTCGAGCGGGTAAGCTATCCCGGTCTGCCGTCACATCCGCACCACGACCTGGCGAAGCGTCAGATGACCGGGTTCGGCGGCATGCTGACCTTCGCACTGAAGGGAGGGCTTCCGGCTGTTGAGACGCTGCTCGGGGGACTGAAGCTCTTTACCCTTGCCGACAGTCTCGGAGGAGTCGAATCCCTCGTCGCCTCCCCTTCGAAAATGACCCTCGGCGCGCTTTCTGCCGAAGAACGCAGGAAACGCGGCTGCAGCGACAATCTGGTGCGCATGTCGGCGGGACTTGAACATGCCCTTGATCTCGAAGCCGACCTTCTTCAGGCGCTTGCAGCCATCACGAAATGATGGTTTGCATCCGGCAAGCCGGTAAAACAGGACAGCAGGTCAGGGCAAATTCCAGCACAAATCGATCGGAACATGCATGAAATGCCACAAAAAATCACTATACAGGTAAACGGGGAACCGCATACCCTGTTTTCCGGTTCATCGGTAAACGACCTGCTCTCCGACATCGGCTCGGACGGCAAAACCGTCGCAACCTTGATCAACAACCGCATCGTCCGGCCTGAAAATCGCCGGAACTGCAGGCTCGAGAATGGCGACCACGTCGAGATACTGATCTTTGCCGGTGGGGGCTAACCGTTGTAACAACATCTATGGATTCACTGCAATTAGGCTCTTATACATTTTCTTCACGGCTGATCCTCGGCACCGGCAAGTTCAGCAGTACAACCGTCATGCTCGATGCCGTAAAGGCCTCCGGATCTCAACTCGTAACGGTGGCATTACGGCGCTTCAACCGTGAACAGCCCGGAGACGACCTTTTCTCCCCCCTTGCCTCCATTCCAGGCATCACGCTCATGCCGAACACATCGGGAGCATCGACCGCTGCAGAAGCCGTGCAGGCAGCAAGAATAGCCCGCGAACTTTCCGGAAGCCCGTTCATCAAGGTTGAAATCCATCCCAACCCGCAGCATCTCATGCCGGACCCGATCGAGACCTATGAAGCCTCGAAAATCCTGGCAAAAGAGGGGTTCATGGTCATGCCATACATTCCGGCAGACCCGGTGCTTGCAAAACGGCTCGAAGAGGCAGGCTGTGCATCGGTCATGCCGCTCGGTTCGGCGATCGGAAGCGGTCAGGGACTTGCGACGGCGGAAATGCTCGACATTATCATACGGGAAAGCACCATTCCCGTCATTGTCGACGCAGGCATCCGCTCCCCCTCCGAAGCAGGGCTGGCCATGGAGATGGGCTGTGCTGCCGTTCTGGTGAACAGTGCCGTCGCTGTTTCAGGAAATCCCCCTCTCATGGCCGAAGCTTTCGCCGAAGCTGTCGGGGCAGGAAGAAAAGCGTTCCGTGCAGGCATCATGGAAAAAAGCGGCATTGCTGCAGCAACAAGCCCACTCACCTCTTTCCTGGGGTCAGGAACATGAACACACTGCCAGGATGGCTTGAGGCTGGAGCCGGCGAGTCCCGCTTCAGAACCATGCTCTCGCCGGATTCGCCGTACAGTCTCGAGCAGCTTGCTGCAGCTTCGAGAGCCATTACCATGCGCCGGTTCGGCCGCACCATGACGCTTTACGCGCCGCTCTACCTTTCGAATCACTGCCCGAGCGGTTGTACATACTGCGGCTTTGCTTCCGACAGGAACACTCCTCGCCGCAGACTCGAACCTGGCGAAATCCGCAAGGAACTTGCAGCCATGAAGCAGCTCGGCATAAGCGACATCCTGCTGCTCACCGGAGAGCGCACCAAAGCAGCCGATTTCAGTTATCTTCGCGATGCCGTGGAAACGACCGCCAAGGCAATGCAGCGCGTTTCGGTGGAGGCGTTTCCCATGAGCGTTGACGAATACCGCGCACTTGCCGGATCGGGATGCACCGGCATTACCATCTACCAGGAAACCTACAATCCGCTGCACTATGCTGAACTGCACCGGTGGGGCCCGAAAAAGAACTACCTCGAAAGGCTTGAAACGCCTTCAAGAGCACTGGAAGCCGGCATGAAAACCGTCGGACTCGGTGTCCTGCTCGGGCTTTCCGATCCGGTCGAGGATGCTCTCATGCTCTACCGCCATATCCGCCACCTCGGGAAAACCTGGTGGCGTGCGGGACTTTCGGTTTCGTTTCCGCGCCTGCGTCCGCAAAACGGAGGCTACGAGCCTCCGTTTCCGGTCAGTGACCGCCAGCTTGCGCGGATGATCTTCGCTTTCCGTATCGCCCTGCCCGACGTCGAGCTTGTTCTCTCGACCCGTGAAAGTCCTTCTTTCCGCAACGGCATGGCAGGACTTGGCATTACGCGCATGAGTATTGCAAGCCGTACCACGGTAGGAGGTTATCACGAAACGGAAACCGGTGAGAAAGGCCAGTTCGAGATATTCGACGACAGGAGTGCCGGAGCATTCTGCAATGCCCTCAGGGAAAAAAACATCGAACCGGTCTTCAAGAACTGGGAACACGCCTATAACGGCCCGTCAAATACCGGTATCGATCAGACGATAACGAGCATGAACCGGGAATGCTGAACGAGCAGCAACGAAACCGCTATGCACGGCACCTTTCCCTCGCTGAAATCGGCGAGAAAGGCCAGGAACAGCTGCTGCAGGCAAAGGTACTGGTCGTTGGGGCGGGAGGACTCGGCTCTCCTGCCGCACTCTACCTCGCTGCTGCAGGCATCGGCACCATCGGTCTCGTGGACGGGGACACGGTGGATCTCAGCAACCTGCAGCGCCAGATACTGCACACAACCGAAGCTGTCTGCACACTGAAAGTCACATCAGCCGCCGAGAGGCTGCATGCGCTCAATCCTGAAACCCGGCTGACGCTGCACCCCTACCATCTCGGAGACGGCAATGCGGTGGAGCTTATCTCCCGGTACGATTTCGTCATCGATGCAACGGACCGTTTCGGAACAAAATTCCTGATTGCAAAGGCCTGCAACAAAACGGCAAAACCTTACTCGCATGCAGGAATAACACAATTCTACGGTCAGACCATGACGGTCTGGCCAGGCAGGACCGCATGTGTCGGATGCGTTTTCCATGAACCCGGAACGAGAGAAGACGGAATGCAGCAAGGCCCTCTCGGCGTACTGCCCGGTGTCATGGGTGCCATACAGGCCACAGAAGCCATAAAATGCCTGCTTTCGATCGGCCAGCCGCTGTTCAATACGATGCTCACCTATGATGCCCTTGCGATGAACCTGCGCAGAGTACCTGTTCATCGCGATCCGCAATGCCCACTCTGCGGAAATCCATCAATTAAAATGTGCTGAATTCTCGAAGAATTAATTAACAATTGTTATAATTAAAATCAAGAAAACTCCTGAACAAGGGGGCCGATACCTGATACTCCGTTTTCATTCGTGTCCTGCAGTATGGCAATGAACAGCATATGGCCGATCAACGACGCTCCCGGCACTTTCCGTTACACGTCATCCTGGAGTCCATCTCGTCCCTTTTGCAGCGACCGGACCTTCCATTCAGACCCGCAACGCTTACGAAGCAACAGCCAGACCACATCATGAAGCAGCAGGATAGCACCTCCTATCTTTTCGGGGGAAACGCCCCATATATCGAAGACCTTTACGAGGCATACCTTGAAAATCCGGGTTCGGTTCCGGAAAACTGGCGAGCCTACTTCGATGCCATGCAGCATGTTCCGGCTGCCGACGGCAGCGACAGCCGCGACATCGCCCACTCGCCGGTACAAGAATCATTTGCCGAACGGGCCCGGCTTGGCCCTATCTGCAAGGTTGTGGCAAGCCCCGATGCAGAGCTCGGACGCAAGCGGGTTTCGGTGCAGAAGCTGATTGCCGCCTACCGCAATATCGGTTCGCGCTGGGCGGACCTCGACCCCCTGAAACGCCAGGAAAGGCCGGAACTGCCTGATCTCGAACCATCGTTCTACGGGTTTTCCGATACCGACATGGATATTGTCTTCAACACAAGCAATACCTATTTCGGAAGCGAAACCATGCCGCTGCGCGAACTGCTCGGGAATCTCAGGGAAACATACTGCGGAACGCTCGGCATCGAGTTCATGTACATCACCGACCAGACCGAAAAACGGTGGTGGCAGGCTAAGTTCGAGACCATCCGTGCAAAACCCGATTTCAGGCCGGACAGGAAAAAACACATTCTCGAGCGGCTTACCGCAGCTGAAGGGTTCGAACGGTACCTGCACACTCGATTTATAGGCCAGAAACGCTTCTCCCTCGAGGGCGGCGAGAGCTTTATTCCTGCCATGGACGAGATCATCCAGCGCGCCGGCAAAGCCGGCGTCCAGGAAATCGTGATCGGCATGGCGCATCGGGGGCGCCTGAATGTCCTGGTAAACATCATGGGCAAGAATCCGCTCGACCTGTTTGCGGAATTCGAAGGCAAGCATGCAGGAAACCTTCCTTCGGGCGATGTCAAGTACCATCAGGGATTCACCAGCGATATCGCGACACCCGGAGGACCAGTCAATCTGTCGCTCGCCTTCAATCCTTCCCATCTCGAAATCGTGAACCCCGTTGTCGAGGGAGCCGTCAAGGCCCGTCAGATCAGACGCGGAGACAGGGACGGCTCTCAGGTGCTCCCGATCCTGGTCCACGGCGATGCGGCATTCGCCGGCCAGGGTGTCGTCATGGAAACCCTCAACCTTGCCCTCACCAGGGGATACGGCACAGGGGGAACCGTGCACATCGTCATCAACAACCAGATCGGGTTCACGACATCCGACCCCAGGGACAGCAGGTCGACAACCTACTGCACCGATGTCGTCAAGATGATCGAGGCTCCGGTCCTGCACGTCAACGAGGATGATCCTGAAGCCGTTGTACTGGCGGCACAGATGGCTCTGGATTACCGCCAGGCATTCAAGCGAGATGTCGTCATCGACATCATCTGCTTCAGAAAACTGGGCCATAACGAACAGGATACCCCTGCCATGACCCAACCCCTGATGTACAAGAAAATCGACAAACATCCCGGAACAAGAAAATGGTATGCAGACCGGCTGGTATCGCAGGGAATCATCAGGGAGGGAGACGCCGACTTGACAAGCAGACAGTTTCGCAAGGATCTCGAAGAGGGGCGTTACACCGCCAACCCTGAGCTTGTCAACAAAACTATTTTTTCCACCGAACCGTCTGCAGGAAGGTCCGGAACGGTTGAAACAGGCGTTCCGCTTTCCGAACTGCAACGCCTTTCAGGCAGGATTACCCGTATCCCTGAACATTTCAGGCTTCATCCGCTGATCGAAAAGGTGCTGAACGACCGTTCGAGGATGGGCCGTGGAGAACAGCCACTCGACTGGGGCATGGGCGAGCATCTCGCGTTCGCCTTGCTTGTTGCAGGAGGCTATCCCGTGCGCATCACCGGACAGGACAGCGGCAGGGGCACCTTTTCGCACCGACACGCCGTCCTGCACGACCAGAACCGGGAAAAGTGGGATTCCGGCATCTACATCCCCCTGCAGAACGTTGCGGACAACCAGGCGCCCTTCACCGTCATCGATTCAGTGCTTTCAGAAGAAGCGGTGCTCGGTTTCGAATACGGATACTCCATATCGGCGCCCGATACGCTGGTAATCTGGGAAGCTCAGTTCGGTGACTTCGCAAACGGGGCCCAGGTGCTGATCGACCAGTTCATCACCTCCGGAGAGGTCAAATGGGGGCTTGCCTCAGGACTCACCCTCATGCTCCCGCACGGCTACGAAGGTCAGGGGCCGGAACACTCATCGGCACGTCCCGAACGATTCCTGCAGCTGTGTGCTGAAAACAACATCAAGGTATGCCAGCCAACCTGCCCTGCACAGGTCTTCCACCTTCTTCGCCGGCAGATGACGACGATGACCCGCAAGCCGCTGGTGATTCTCACGCCAAAATCACTGCTTCGCCACAAGGAAGCTGTTTCCAGGCTTGACGAACTCTCCGGGGGAGAATTCCGTAACATCATCGACGACTCCTCGGCTGATCCGAAAAAAATCACCAGAATGGTGGCCTGTTCCGGCAAGGTGTACTACGACCTGCTGAACAGACGGCGTGAAAACACCATGGAAAATGTCGCCATCATCCGCATCGAACAGCTCTACCCCTTCCCTGTCGACGATTTTTCCGCTGTGCTCCTGCGATATCCCCTGCTGAAGGAGATCGTCTGGTGTCAGGACGAACCGAAAAACCAGGGCTACTGGCGTTTCCTGCAGCATTACATCATGAAAGCCATGAAACCAGGCCAGCTGTTCGGCTATGCCGGACGTCCCGCATCCGCCTCCACCGCATGCGGCTATGCTGCCATGCATGCCCTGCAGCAGAAAGCGCTGCTCGACCAGGCTTATGGGGAATGCACTGTTTTTTTCAACAAATAACATCCACACATGGCAATTATTGACGTCACCATATCCCAGTTATCGGAATCCGTTGCCGAAGCGACGCTGCTGAACTGGAAAAAACAGCCCGGAGATGCCGTAGCTGAAGATGAGGTCCTGTTCGAAGTCGAAACGGACAAGGTGGTTTTCGATGTCCCTTCGCCATCATCCGGAATCCTGTTTGAAATTCTTGTCGGGGACGGCGGCACGATTGTCTCCGGACAGGTGCTGGCAAGAATCGACAGCGAAGGCAAGCCGGCCGCTTCGTCGTCCGCTCCAGCTGCCGAAGAGGAGGCAGAAACCGGAAAAGCTGTCCGGGAGAAAGAGCGCGGTGAAAAGGAGAAAGAAGCCATCGCCATGCCTGCAGCCGCCCGTCTGATGGCGGAAACAGGCCTGAGCAGCGAACAGGTAAGGGGAACCGGCAAACAGGGAAGAATCACCAAGGCTGACGTCCTGGCTGCAATCGCATCCGGCGCCGAACCGGAAGCACCCGTGCCGGTACCGGTGCAGAAGGTCCTTCCGCTTGAGGCTCACCGTGAAATTCCGCTCGTTACTGAACGCCCCGAACAGCGCGTGCCCATGACCCGGCTCAGGGCCCGAATTGCCGAAAGGCTCCTGCAGTCCCAGGCCACGAACGCCATCCTGACGACCTTCAACGAGGTCAACATGCAGCCGGTGCTCGACTTGCGGAACCGCTACCGTGATACCTTCGAAAAGGAACACGGCGTCAAGCTCGGCTTCATGTCCTTTTTCGTCAAGGCAGCGGTGCACGCACTCAGGAAATACCCGGTTCTGAATGCATCGGTTGACGGCAAGGACATCATCTACCACGGCTATTTCGACATCGGCATCGCGGTCAGCTCGCCAAGGGGGCTTGTCGTGCCGATCCTGCGCAATGCAGACCAGATGAGCATAGCGGAAATCGAGCGAAAAATTGTGGACTATTTCGCAAAAGCGAAACTCGGCACGCTCTCGCTCGAAGAACTCACCGGAGGAACCTTCTCGATTTCCAACGGAGGAGTGTTCGGCTCGATGCTCTCCACCCCGATCATCAATCCGCCGCAGTCAGCGATTCTCGGCATCCATGCGACAAAGGAAAGACCGGTTGCGGAAAACGGTGCGATCGTTATCCGTCCGATGAACTATCTGGCCCTTTCCTACGACCACCGTATCATCGACGGCAGGGAAGCGGTTCTCGCCCTCGTCGCAATCAAGGATGCACTGGAAGATCCGGCGCGTCTGTTACTCGATCTTTAAGGGAGAAAAACAACATGAGCAAGCAATTCGACATCATTGTCATCGGCGCGGGCCCCGGTGGCTACATTGCAGCAATCAGGGCCGCACAACTGGGTTTTTCGGTCGCATGCTGCGAATACAACAGGTATGACAGCCCGGAAAACGAACCACGACTCGGAGGCACATGCCTCAACGCGGGCTGCATCCCGCTCAAAGCGCTGGTCGCCTCCTCGGAGGCATATGAAAAAGTAGCCCGCAACCTCTCGAACCACGGCATATCCATCAGCGGAGCCAGCATCGATATTGCCACCATGCAGCAGCGCAAGGAGGAAATCGTTACGAAAATGACTGCGGGCATCCAGTTCCTGTTCAGGAAAAACAAGATCACCCTGCTCAAGGGAAGGGCGTCCTTTGCCGGCAGAACTGAAGCCGGCTTCCGCATAACCATCGGCGGCAAGGACGGCGAAGAGGAGGTGATCGCCCGGAAAGTCATCATCGCAACCGGTTCGAAACCACGGCATATCCCCAATGTACAGGTTGACAACATCACGATCTGCGATAACGAAGGGGCACTGAAATTCACCGGCGTTCCAAAAAAACTCGGTGTGATCGGAGCAGGTGTCATCGGACTTGAACTGGGTTCCGTCTGGTGCCGGCTCGGTGCCGAAGTCAGTATACTTGAGGTCATGCCCTCATTTCTCGGCAGCGCGGACGAAAGCGTGTCGAGGGAAGCCTCGAAACTCTTCAAAAAACAGGGCCTCCATATCAGGCTCGGCGTCAGGATAGGACAGGCAAAAACCGGCTCGAACGGTGTCAGCGTCGCCTATACCGATGACCAGGGTGCCGAGCACCTGCTTGAATGTGACAAACTCATCGTCTCCGTCGGTCGAGTACCCAATACCGATCTGCTCAACCTCGAAGCGGTCGGTCTGCAGACAGACGAACGGGGATTCATTCCGGTCAACGATCATTGCGCAACCGCCGCCAGCGGCATCTATGCGATCGGTGACGTCGTCAGGGGGCCCATGCTGGCGCACAAGGCCGAAGATGAGGGCGTGATGGTTGCCGAACTGCTTGCCGGCCAGAAGCCGCACCTCAACTACAACAGCATGCCGTGGGTCATGTACACCACACCCGAAATCGCCTGGGTGGGAAAGACCGAGCAGCAGCTGCGCAGCGAAGGACACGAGTACCGGAGCGGCCAGTTTCCGTTTGCCGCCAACGGCAGGGCGCTCGGGCTCGGCGATGCGGAAGGGTTTGTGAAAATGCTGGCCGATGCGAAAACCGATGAGATTCTCGGCGTGCACATTATCGGTGCCAACGCTTCGGATCTGATCGCGGAAGCTGCGCTCGCCATGGAATTCAGGGCTTCGTCCGAAGATATTGCCCGAACCTGCCATCCGCACCCGAGCCTTTCGGAAGCGATCCGCGAAGCTGCGCTTGCCATCGACAAGAGGGCGCTGAACATGTAAGGAAAAGTACCCGCGTCGTACCCGGAAACAAATCCTCTGGCCGGGTACGACACGCGTGAAAACCGCTTATCGGCGTTTTTTTCGGTGACCGGAAAAATAGGGGGGATCGTTCCGGAGATCATGCCTTGGTTTCGATTTCCCCGACATGGCTGCATAACCCTGCGAACGATCATCCAGCTTCGAAAGCCTCAACTGGCGTCCGCATACCCGAACCTTGCGAAGCTCATGAAACACGTCGTTCGGCATGCCAGCCGGAAGCTCCACGGTACTGAAGGTATCGTTCACTGAAATCCTGCCTACCGCTTCGGGATCGAGCCCGATTTCATTGATGATCGCTCCGAGAATATTGCCGGCCTTGACTCCGTGCGCACTGCCAACCTCGAGCCGGTAGGATTCGCGCGCTTCATCGGCATAGAGTCCGTCGGTTTTCTGTTTTCTTGCAGGCCCGCGCTCCTTTTCATGCCTTTCGTACTTTTCATGCCGTTCACGCCCTTCCTGCCGCATGGCCCTCTCGGGTTTTGCTGAAAGCAGCAGCGGCGTCTCTCCCTGAAAAAGCGAGGCAAGGGCTGCTGCCGCCTCTATTTCAGCAACATCGTGTTCGTGGCAGTACTGTTCGAGAAGACGAACGTAGAAATCGAGGTCCTCCGCAGCGATGGTATCGGTAATACGCTGCTTGAACTTTGCAATGCGCTTGTCGTTGATAATCTCGGTCGATGGCAGCTCCATCAGCTCGATACGCTTGCGGGTTGCCTTTTCGATGGCGTACAGCATGTTTTTCTCTCTTGGCGAAACAAACAGGATCGCCTCGCCGCTTCTTCCGGCACGACCGGTTCTGCCGATGCGGTGGACATACGATTCCGTATCTGAAGGGATATCATAGTTGATCACATGGCTGATGCGTTCGACATCGAGGCCCCGCGCCGCAACATCGGTGGCGATAACGATATTGAGCGAGCCGTCCCTGAGCTGTTCCACGGTGCGTTCACGCTGGTTCTGCGCCATATCGCCGTTCAGGGCTGCCGCCGCATACCCCCTGGCCTGAAGCTTTTCAGCAAGTTCGAGCGTCATGGTCTTGGTGCGCACAAAAATGATCATGCCCTCGAAGGGTTCGACCTCGAGAATCCTGGTCAGCACATCGAGCTTGTGGCTTCCGCCCACAATCCAGTAACGCTGCCGGATAGTTTCGACCGTGGTGGTTTTCGACCGGATGGTGATCTCCGCAGGACTCTTCAGGTGCTTCTGGGCGATGCGACGGATCGGTGAGGGCATGGTTGCCGAGAAAAGCGCCACCTGACGGCTCTCCGGTGTCTGGTCGAGAATCCACTCGACATCCTCGATAAAGCCCATGCGCAGCATCTCGTCCGCCTCATCGAGCACCAGACACTGCAGGCCGTCGAGCGAGAGCGACCCTCGCCGCATATGGTCCATGACCCTGCCGGGCGTGCCGACAACGACATGCACGCCGCGTTTCAGCATGCGGAGCTGGGTGCCGTAATCCTGGCCGCCATAGATAGGCAGCACGTGAAACCCTTTGAGATACTCTGCATACCGGTGAAACGCCTCGGCAACCTGGATGGCGAGTTCGCGGGTCGGAGTCAGCACCAGCGCCTGGGGTTCGGTTCTCGACAGCACAATATTCGACAGCACCGGGAGCGCGAAAGCTGCGGTTTTGCCCGTTCCGGTAT